>Ga0302325_10007080_pt1 | contig 24999 bp, 20 predicted proteins | sample Palsa_T0_2_FD_201948 | JGI IMG/M metagenome (GOLD analysis project Ga0302325, IMG submission 201948) | Peat permafrost microbial communities from Stordalen Mire near Abisko, Sweden - Palsa_T0_2 | ecosystem: Environmental > Terrestrial > Soil > Palsa > Peat permafrost | place: Sweden: Abisko... | reverse complement strand
ATGTCAATCCCGGCTATAGGCTGGTGGACCGGCCGGGACAAGCGGCTTCATATCCGGGGATTGCGGCAGACTTTCAGCACACTTTTCCGCTGCTCGCGACTCTACCCTGCGATGTTTTTTTGGGCGCGCACGGCGCGTATTTTCATATGCTGGAGAAACTGGAGCGCCTGCGCGCCGGGTCAAGCCAGAACGTCTGGATAGACCCGATCGGCTATCAAGCCGCCGTGGCGGAACGGCGGCAGGCCTTCGAGACAGAGCTGCTGCGCCAGCAAATGTCATCACGACCCGCAAACTGATCTGATCCGCGGATCCCCATGGCCGGCGCGTCGCGTATGCCATCTTTGTTCATCGGTCACGGCAACCCGATGAATGCGCTACAGGATAACGATTGGACCCGTGCCTGGGCGCAGTTGGGGACTGCACTGCCGCGCCCCAAAGCGGTGCTTTGCATCTCCGCGCATTGGTACCTGCCCGAGACCGCGGTCACCGCGCTCGCGCGGCCACCCACGATTCATGACTTCGGCGGATTTCCGCCGGCGCTATACCAGATCCAGTATCCGGCGCCGGGTTTGCCGGAGCTGGCCGCGCGCGTCGCGAGGCTATTGAACCCCGAACTTGTGAAAGCCGATAACGGGTGGGGATTGGATCACGGTGCCTGGTCGATTCTCATTCACCTGTATCCCGCCGCCGATGTTCCGGTCATTGAGCTGAGCATCAATGAGACCAAAGAGGCGAGCTGGCACTTCGATCTGGCGCGTCGGCTCAGGCCACTGCGCGATGAAGGCGTGCTCATCCTGGGCAGCGGCAATCTGGTGCACAACCTGCACGCCTACTCGTGGGGACGACACGCGATCGAGCCGTACGATTGGGCTCTGCGCTTTGAGCAAAGAGCGCGTGAATTGCTGCTCGCGGCCGATTTTTGGCCGCTCGTGGACTATGAGCAGCTGGGCAGCGATGCGCTGTTGTCCGCCCCGACACCAGATCATTACCTGCCTCTGCTCTACGTTCTGGCGCAACATCGCGAAGGCGAGTCAATCCGCTTTCCAGTCGCCGGCTTCGACGGCGGATCCATTTCCATGCTGGCGGTGCAGGTGGGATGAAGTGGTTTGGCAAATTGACGGATTAGTGCACTGCCCATAACATGACTCGCGGTTGCCCAATGCAACCCGAGTCCCCGGTCACTGTGTCACAGGACTCGCACAACTAACTCGTCTCACTCAATCCTCTGCCAAAGGGAGCGCTCAAATGTCGATCAAAAGTCAGATTGCCGCGTGCGCGGCGCTGCTGGGTCTTGCCTGCGCCAGTACCGCGGTGCTCGCGGATGACCATGCCTACACCGATGGCCCTGTCGTCAACGTGGCCTTCATTCGAACTGAATACGGCAAGTTCGACGACTATCTGAAGTTCCTCGACGGCACCTGGAAGGCCACGCAGGAAGCGGCAAAAAAAGCCGGGCTTGTCATCAGCTATCGGGTCATAACCGTGCAGCCGCGCGGCGAGAACGATCCGGACATCTACCTGGTCACCAACTATAAGAACTGGGCGGCCTTCGATGGCTTAACCGCAAAGATGGACGCGATCATGAAGCAGGTCGAGGGTTCCCTGGATAGCGTCGATCAGCACGCTGTGGAGCGCGGCAAGATTCGGCGAGTCCTGGGTGAATACACGGGTCAGGAACTGATCCTGAAATAGAACTATTGCATGTCCGCATCGTCGGCGCAGGTGGCGCTCGCAGCGCTGCTGCTCATCGCTGCCTGCGCCGGCGTTCGGGCCGATGCGCCCGCGGATTCGGCCGATGCCAATGATCCTTATCTTTGGCTCGAACAGCTCGATAGCGAGCGCGCCATGGACTGGGTGCGCGGGCAGAATGCGCAGACCCTGAGCGTACTCGAGCACGATCAGCGCTACCCCGCGCTGTACGCCGACGCGTTGACGATTGTGCAAGCGCAGGACCGGATTCCGGAGCCTCGGTTTCTGGCCGGGGACATCTATAACTTTTGGCAGGACGCGCAGCACGTGCGCGGCATCTGGCGCAAAACCAGTCTGCCCGATTATCGCAATCCGGCGCCCACGTGGAGCACAGTGCTCGATCTGGATGCGCAGGCGCGCGCTGAGAGCGCCAATTGGTTCTGGAAGGGTGCGGACTGTCTGCGTCCGGCCGAGCGCCTGTGTTTGATCAGTCTGTCGGACGGCGGTGAAGATGCCGTGAGCGTGCGTGAATTTGATCTGGGCGCGCATCAATTCGTGCCAGGCGGTTTTGATTTGCCGAAAGGTAAGCAGAACGCGGCCTGGATCGACCAGGATCATTTGCTGATCGCCCGCGATTGGGGACCGCGCACGATGAGCGCTGCGGGCTATCCGTTCGTGGTCAAGAGGCTGCAGCGCGGCATGCCACTGGCGGCGGCGCAAGAAGTGTTTCGCGGCACTCCCGCCGATGTCGAAGTCGATGTGGCGAGCTTGACCGACGGGGCTGGTCATCGCGCGGTACTGATCCTGCGCGCGGTGAGTTTCTTCGAGACTCAGACTTATCTGCTGGGATCAGGCGGACCGCAGCGGCTGAACATACCGCTGAAATCCGAGATCGAAGATCTCCTCGAGGGCCAACTGCTGATCAAGCTCAATCAGAGCTGGCACATCGGGCGGCATCACTTTCCCGAAGGCGCACTGATCGGCGTCGATCTGGATGCGGCGCAAGCCGATCCGCAACACTTGCAACCGCGACTGATCCTCGCACCCGGCGCACGCCAGTCACTCGGCAGCACCGGGACGACGCGCTCACACCTGCTGCTCTGCCTGTATGACAACGTCAAGGGACGTGCGTTTGCCTATGCGCCGATGCGGCAGGGCAGCTGGACCCGTCGAGCCCTCGCGCTGCCCGACAACGCGTCCATCGACGTCGTCGACGCTGACGCGCGCAGCGAGCGGGCCTTTCTGAGCGTCGCCGGCTTCCTGATGCCCTCGAGCCTGTGGCTCACGGACGCGGGCAGCGCGGAGCTCGCCGAGGTCAAGACGCTGCCGCCCAAATTCGATGCGGCGCCGCTCGTCGTCGAGCAATGGCAAGCCACGTCGAAGGACGGTACCCGGATTTCGTATTTCATCGTCCATCGCAAGGACATGAGGCTCAACGGCCAGAATCCGACCATCCTCAATGCCTATGGGGGCTTTCAGATCTCGATGACGCCGTTTTACTCAGCCGTCATCGGCAAACTCTGGCTCGAGCGCGGCGGAGTATTCGTGCTGGCCAATATACGCGGCGGAGGCGAATTTGGACCCGCCTGGCATGAGGCGGGCCTGAAGACGCATCGGCAACGCATTTACGATGATTTCGCTGCAGTCGCCGAGGACTTGATCGCACGCAAGGTCACGAGCCCGCGGCGCCTGGGCATCGAAGGCGGCTCGAACGGCGGGCTGCTCATGGGCGTGGAATTTACCCAGCATCCGCTGCTTTGGAACGCCGTGGATATGCAGGTCCCGCTACTGGACATGCTGCGCTTCGAGAAGATTGCCGCCGGCCCATCCTGGGTCGGCGAATATGGCAGCGTCACCAATCCGAAGGAGCGCGCTGTTCTCGCCTCGATTTCGCCCTATAACAATCTCAGGCCTGACGTTCATTATCCTGAGCCCTTCATCTGGACCACCACGAAGGATGATCGGGTCGGGCCGCAACACGCGCGAAAGTTTGCAGCCAAACTCTCGGCCCTGGGCGTGCCGTATCTGTTCTATGAGGTCATTGAAGGCGGCCATGCCGCTGGCGCCAGCCTGCAGGAAAAGGCGCACACCACGGCGCTGGAAATGACCTATTTCAGTGAACGGCTGATGGACTAAAAGAGCGACGCCCGAAACGCCCTCGCGCACGCGCTGCGCTGCCCTCAGATGCCGGCATTTCCGGCGACGATGCGCGCGATTGCCGACCAGTCGATCTGCTCGCCTTCGAGCGCGATCGTCTGCAACAGATGATCGCGCACAACATTGAGCACCGGCATCGGCACGCGCAGCGTTTCTGCGGATTGGCCGACCAGCCGCATATCCTTGAGCCCGAGCGGCGCGGCGAATCCGGCCGGGCGATAGCGCTCGTGCAGAAGGATCGCGCCGTAATTGCGAAACACCGGCGCATCAAACAGCGTGCCGGTCAACACTTCGAGCAACGTCGCCTTCGGGATGCCGCCTTTGTGTGCGAGTGCCAGGGCTTCCCCCATGGCCTCGATCGACGCCAGGATCATGAAATTGCCGCACAGTTTCGCCAAATTGGCTGCAGACGGCCTCGAGCCCACACAAAACACGCGCTGACCAATCGCCCCGAACAAGGGTCCCGCGAGCTCCAGATCCGCGGGCTCACCGGCCGCGACGATGTAGAGTTTGGCAGCCGCCGCGGCCTCGGGACGACCGAAGACCGGTGCGGACACAAAGTGCTGTGCGCGCTCGGCGTGACGCGCCGTGACTTCCTCGGCCGTGCTGACGCCTATCGTGCTCATCGAGACGTGCAGGGCTCCCGCATCCAGTCCGGCCAGCAGGCCCTCTTCGCCATCCAGCACGGCGTTGAGCGCCGCATCGTCGCTGAGCATGCTCAGCACGACGGGCCGTCCGCTGGCGGCCTCGCGCGCGCTCGCGGCATAGCTCGCGCCGCTGGCACTCAACGCGCGCGCTTTGGCAGCCGTGCGATTCCAGAGCGCCACGTCGTGTCCGGCTTTAATAAGATTGCCGGCGATGGCGGCGCCCATTTGTCCCAGACCCAAAAACGCGATGCGCATGCGGAAAACATTAGGCGTGAGCGGGAATGACCTGGACGTTACCTTGGCGCTGTGGATCTGGCAAGCAGTGTCAGAGGCTTTTCCGATTGACGGCGCGCGCCACACAGTGTTCCGATGCGGCTAATGCACGACTTGCGCGCGCTGTTGATAGCCGGCCTGATTGGTGGCGCTGCGTTTTCGGCGGCGGCTCAGGCATCGAGCGTCGCCGGCGCGAGCTCCGACGAGGTGCCTTCCGACGAGCAGCTCGAGGCCGCAGGCGCACGCATCGGCGAGATCCGAATCGAAACAAAACAGATCTTCAATCTCGACGATCCCAAAGAAAACAACTGGCTATTTCGCACGGTCGACCGCCTGCATGTGCCTACGCACCCGTCCACGATCCGGGCACAGCTGGTGTTTCACAGCGGCGATTTGTATTCGCGCGGGCGGCTGGATGAGAGTGCGCGCAACATGCGCCAAAACTCCAATTTTCTGCGCGAACCGGAAATTCGGCCGGTGCGCTATCACGATGGCCTGGTCGACATCCTGGTCGTCGTACACGACGTCTGGACCGTGCAGCCATCCGCGAGTTTCGGGCGCAGCGGCGGCAAGAACACCGCGTCCGTGGCTCTGACCGACGATAATTTTCTGGGCTATGGCAAATTCGTCGAAGTTGGTCACGGCGAGAATGTGGACCGAAGCTCGAGCTACGCGGTGTGGACGGACCCGAATGTCTGGGGCACTCACTGGCAGGATACGTTTCAGTACCAGAACAATACCGACGGCAAGGTCTGGAACGTGGGTGGTTCGCTGCCCTTCTACGCACTTGAGACCCCCTACGCGGGTGGCGGCTCAACCGGCAATTCCAAGTCTGTTGTCACGCGCTACAGCCTTGGCAACCCGTTCGACGCCTATGCCTTCGACTATCGCGTGACGGATTTCTATTTTGGGCAAGCACCATTTGTCAGCGATATGTGGACCGGGCGCGTGCTGGTCGGATTTCGCCACGATGACAGCGTATTCGCACCGGCCGTCCCCCCGAATCTGCCGTTGCTCGCACCCCTGCCGGCCGATCGCAATCTGTCCTATCCGTACGTGCGTATGCAGTGGGTGCAGAACAACTTCGTGACGACCCGCAATCTGGATCAGATCGCCTTTACCGAGGATCTGCATTTCGGCCTGGACGCGAGCCTCGGGCTGGGCTACTCCGCGCCCGCTTTCGACGCCGATCGCAGGTCATTCATAGCCGATAGCGAAATCAGCTACAACATGCAGATTAATGCGCGCAATTACCTGTTCTTCTACAGCCGCCTGTACTCGCGATTCGAGTACGGCCGCATGGACGATGCGATCGCCACCGGCAACGCAAGCTGGTTTCTGACGACTTCCGAGCGCAGCAAGCTGTTCGTGCACGTCTGGGGTGACGCGGGCCACAATCTCGACCGGGACCACTACCTGGAGATCGGTGGCGATACGGGGCTGCGCGGCTATCCGCTGCGCTATCAGAACGGTGACGAGCGCGTGCAGGCGACCGTCGAGGAACGCCTGTATACCAACTGGTACTTATTCCGACTGCTGCACGTCGGTGGCGCCGCGTTCTTCGATATGGGCCGCACCTGGGGCACCACGGCGGTGCCGACACCGCAACTCGGAGTGCTCAAAGACATCGGTGCTGGCCTGCGGCTGGGCAACGCGCGCTCAGCCTACGGCAGCATCATCCACATTGATATCGCCACACCGCTTGATGCGAGAGGCTCTATCAGCAAGCTGCAGTTCCTGGTCAGTACGCAGCAGACCTACTAGGCGACGTCCCGAATTCCGGTGCGCACCGCACGGCGCATACCAGCGGCATCGAAAGCGTCTGAGCGGTTCTCAAGCGCGGCCGCCATGGCACTACTTATCACCAGTTCAGCTTCAAGGTGTAATCCTTTCCGGTACGGTCTGCTCGATGCTTCTCGTGGCGGCTACGTGTCTTAAGCACGAGGGCTTTAGTTTGCCCCGACGCATGGCGTTCGGATCCCGCTCCACTATGCTGCCCACCGCACGGTGTGCACAACCCGGGGTCATTAAGCTGCATGCGAGTCACCTCCCATGACTCACTCACTTTACGGCTCACTCCCACGTGAGCCGGATTTTTAAGATTTGTCCGTTTCGCTCAATGCACGTTAATCCGCTGCCAGACATTGGCGGTTGTGTGCATGCAGGTAAATTCTTCCTCTAACACGCCTTCTCGGTTGTAGACGCGCATTTGCAACACCGGGCGTCCACGTTCTCGCGAGAGTTCCAAGCTAATCGTACCGGTCACAAACCAAATAGCGCTAGCGTCGGACCAAGCGCGCCAGACGGCGGACTCCGCCAGCGCATCGGTGCATGCCAGCTGACGCAGCGGTGTCGTCAGCTCCGAGACTGAGGTCAACCGAATTGCATCATGCGGCACCATTTTTCTACTGCGCACGCAAGCATCGACCGACTGCTCGCAGAGATTCGGCTTTTGTATCGTGCGTAAACTTAGCGTTTCCGTATAGATTCCCTGCACGGCGCGTGTTGAACCATAGCGCGCCAAGCAAGTTGCAAATTGCTTTGAAAGTGCGGGTGGGTCCGTACGCCATCCCGCATACGGCGGTGACTTCGCCGAAGCTGTATGCGTTCTGTGATCGCCTTCACAGTCGCTGGCGCTCACCGTCACAACTGGTGCAGGTAGATGCCGACACCTTGCTGCCGTAACTCATTCATGAATTCGACTAATGCACCATTGCCAACGCCGCGGGATCGCCGACCACATCAGCGAGCTTCGAGGCCGGCAATAGGCTGCGTGGATTGAGCGGCGTGTCGCCATCGCGAATTTCAAAATGCACGTGCGGACCGGTGGAATGACCGGTGCTGCCCAGCTGCGCGATCACGGCGCCGCGCGCGATGTGATCGCCGAGCTTCACATTGAGCGCGCTGTTGTGGGCGTACAGCGAGGTGCGCTGCCGATCATGACGCAGGATGATCACATTGCCATAGCCGCGCAGGCCATTGCCGGCATAAATGACCTCGCCCGGAGCTATCGCGTACACCGGCTCGCCCACATCCGCAGCGATGTCGATGCCCTTGTGCATCTTGCCCCAGCGCTCGCCATACTCCGAGCTCACCACGCCTGCCTCCAGCGGCCACTGCAACGTGCCCGCGTACTGATCGGGCACCGAGCCGGCCGCCGCTACCGCGCTCGGCGCCGTCGCAGCCGGCGCAGCACCGGGGGCGGCCCCGGGGTGCTTGGGCACAACCCCTTTGTGCGAGCCCACGCCGGCTTTGTGCAACACGTCGAGCACCACCGTCTCACTGTGCTCACTGGAGTCGGTAAAGGTCTTGAGCACATCCTTCTCGGCCAGGTAGTGCTGCATGCGGACCAACGCTTTGGATGCCTGGGTGGAAGCGACGGCCGCGGCCTTGGAAGTCTTATCGGCTGCGACGTCGGCGACCTTGACCGTCGTGTCGTGTGCCTTGTCGTACCAATCGCCCTGTTGCACCGAAGTGCAGCTACCAAGGCCAATCAGCAACACTGATGTGCCGACCATGCAAGCTTGGCGCAACATTCTCCCCGACTTCCGTAGCACCTGTAATGTGCTTAATATTTGACTAAGAATCTATCACGCAGCCCGGCGTGCGGCCAGCAGGTAGGAGAGAGTTGATGGCAAATCAAGTCGGTCTGCCCGATACGCGCCCCGGCAATGAGGTCCCGGCTTTAACTCACGCGGCAGCGCGCGCGATCGATTCGCGGCTGCTCATCGCGGCAGCCGCGATCTTCATCGGTTGGTTCCTGCTCGACAGCGTGTCCATGAATTACGGCGCGCTGCGGCTGGATTTTCGCTTCTATCATCTTGCGGCCATCATCGAGCGGCCGACGCGGCTGCTCACGGGCATCGACGGCGCGGGCGAGGTGTGGACCATGGCGCTTTCGTTGCTGTGCCTGGCATCATTAGCAGCCGCGCTCGTGCCAGGCTGGTTGCGTCTGCCCGGCGGCTGGCTCGGCTGTCTGGCGCCGCTCTTGTTGATGCTGGTCTGCAGCGTCAGTTTGTATTATGAAACGTCGCGTGACACCTTCACCATGGCAACGAGCAGCAACGTGACGAATGCGCTGAGCAGCCTCGCGAATCTGATGGTCCGGCGCGCCGGTGCGGTCGTGGCGAGGCAGGTCAGGGTCGATGCCGGCGCCTGGGTGTCAGCCGTTGGGGCCCTTTATCTCGCCTGGTTGGGCTGGCGCCGTCAATCGACGTAAACTATTTCTTAGCCAGCGCGTTATGGCGAATATCTTCAAGGTGCAGGACACTGCCATGAAGGACCTGGGCCTGTGCTGCGTTGCTATATCGCTTGCGGTATTGAACCTCTTGGGTTGTGCGAGCACTCGCGCCCAAACCCCGAACGCGCAAAGCCCCCCAAGTGCGCCGGTTGCCAATCTGCCGACGATTGGTACGGAAGCGTGTTTCTGGATACGCGATGTTCGACACTGGGATGTGATCGATCCATCGACGTTGATTGTCTACGCGCCAATGCCGAAGGAAGCGTACCTGGTCAAGCTGCTGCAACCGATACCGGATTTGCGCTTTCACCTGGCGCTTGGTTTTGAAGACACCGACCATATGGGCAGAGTTTGCAGGATCGGTACTTTTGTATCTGTCGGCCAACCCATGCCCTGGCGCGCACCCGTGGCTGCGGTTCGGGCATTGACACCCGACGAGGTCAAGCAGGTGAAGAATGCTGCCAAAACCAAGAGCAAGGGTACGGTTGCGACGCCAGCGACCAGTATGCCGCCTAACGCAGGCTGAGCGCAGTTCACTCGGTTAAGATTAGAGCAGGCCCGGCATGGGCCGGCTTTTATGAAGCGTGATTGCGGATGAATAAATTCCCGGCGCGCGCGGCCGCCAGCCTCTGCGCCATCGTCTGCGCCGCCAGCACCGCCGGCGCCTCAGCGGCCCAGCCTGCTGCCACCACACCGATCGAGCACCTGATCGTGCTGGTCGGTGAGAACCAAAGCTTCGATGCGGTGTTTGCCACGTACGCGCCACCGCCGGGCGAGCACGTTTGGAACCTGCGCTCTCTGGGCATCGTGAACGCCGACGGTAGCCCTGGAGAGCAGTATGCTCGCGCGCTACAGCAGCGTGGCGTGCCGCAACAGCGCTATTCGCTTCAACCCCCGCGTGCCGGTCCATACGATTATCTGCCGCAACCGACCTTGATCGGAGTGCCCAACCTGCAATTTCGGTTGGTCGGTAACGGGCCCGATCCGCGCTTTCCAGCAGATCTGCCGCCCGGCCCCTTTGCGCTTTCGCGCTACGTCGACTGGCCGCGCAGCGCGCAGACTGGTTTCAGCGCGGCCGTGGCAAACCTCGGGGCCTCGAGCGGTGACCCGGTGCATCGCTTCTTCCAAATGTGGCAACAGACTGGTGGCAGCAATGAGCGCCTGGATCTGTACACCTGGGTCGCCGTGACCACTGGCATGGGAGCCGACACCCCGGGCGTGACCAGCGCACGCACAGGGCAAGGCGGCGAGCTCATGGGATTCGTCAACATCGAGGCCGGCGATGCACCCGTGCTGCGCGCTCTGGCGTCGCGCTACGCCATGAGCGACAACTATCATCAAGCCGTCATGGGCGGCACCGGCGCCAACTTCTTTGCGCTCGCGACTGCCGATCTACCGTTCTACGTGCGCGCTGAGCGGGCCGCCGTGCCGCCACCGAACCAGATCGAGGATCCGGATCCCGCGCCGGGCAGCGCCAATTTCTACCGGCGCGACGGCTATCAGGGCGGCTCGTACGTCAATTGCTCCGAGCCGCAGCAATCGGGCGTCGCTGCGATCCTCGCACTGTTGCAAATGCACGGCGTCGCCAGCCGCTGCGAAGCAGAGCACTACTATCTCGTGAACAACTACGTGCCCGGCTATGACCTTGATGGGCATTTGCAGCCACTGGGGCCGCATAACTACGTCTATCCGCCGCAGACGGTACGCACGATCGCCGAGGCGCTCAGCGATCGCGGCGTGAGCTGGGGCTGGTACACGGGCGGCCGCGATGACGCTGACCTGCAGCAGGAGCTGCAAGTCGGGCGCCTGAGCCTCGCGGCGGCCCGACGCCTCCAGTACAACGTAGTCGGCGACCCGCTGGTGGGCTCCGAGTTCATCATGAGTCGCCCGGAATTGCGTGCCCGCCTGAAGGGTCTGGCGAGCTTCGCCGCTGAATTACAGGCGGGCACTCTGCCGGCAGTGTGCTTCGTCGTGCCCAAGAGCCTGGACAGCGGCCACCCAGGCAGTTCCGTGCTGAGCAGCTACGAGGCCTTTGTCGGCGAGATCGTCGCGAAAGTGCAGGCGCAGCCGCAGATCTGGGCCCATGCAGCCATCATCGCTACCCTGGATGAGGGCGGTGGCCACTTCGACTCCGGGTACATCCAGTCCCTCGACTTCTTCGGCGACGGCACGCGCATTCCGCTGCTCGTGATCTCCCCATACACACGTGCCGGTCACATTGACCATGTCTACAACGATCACATATCGATTCTGAAATTCATCGAGCATAACTGGGGCTTGGCACCGTTGACGGCCCGTAGCCGCGACAACCTGCCCGATCCCGTGACGACGCCGCAGGACCCGTACCGCCCAGTCAATAGCCCGGCAATCGGCGATCTGATGACGCTCTTCGATTTCTGATCAGAAGGCCACGCTGGTGGTCCAGCCTCATCGTTCACGACCCCTGCTCTGCAGCGCGCTGCTCGCCGCCACGATCTGCATGGCGGCACCGCCCGCGCCATTGAGTCCGATCGCGCAGCTCGGTAAGGCACTGTTCTTTGACAAATCCCTGTCAAGTTCCGGGCGACTGGCCTGCGCGAGCTGCCATGACCCTGGCAACGCCTATGGGCCCCCGCCTGGTGTCAGCCCCATCATGTTCGGTGGCCGCGCCCTGAACCAGGCGGGGCTGCGCAGTGTTCCGTCACTGCGCTATCTGCAGGACCGGCCTCACTTCACGCGTCATGAATACCTCGCCTCGGGCGACGAGCCCGAGGACGTCGGTCCCGGCGGTGGCTTCATGTGGGACGGCCGAGCCGACGCTCTGGCGGCACAGGCGCTCATTCCGCTGCTCGATGCGCGGGAGATGGCCAATCGCGATGTGCACGAGCTGGCGACGCGGCTGCGTGCCAGTGGCGAGGCCGGTCAGTTTCGCCTGCTCTATGGGCCGCGGGCGCTGCGCGATGACCGGCAGGCGGCCGCGCGGGCTGCCAAGGCCATCACCCACTTCGAACTCGATGATGCGAGCTTTCACCCCTATGACAGCCGCTACGACGCCTATCTGCGAGGTACGCGCAGCCTGAGCGCGCAGGAGCTGCGCGGCCTGGCGCTCTTCGAATCCGCGGACAAGGGCAACTGCGCCGAATGTCATCCCGATGCCCCCGGGCCGCAAGGCGCGCCGCCCGCATTCTCTGACTATCGGTTTGTGGCCCTAGGGGTGCCGCGCAATCCGGAATTGCCGGCCAATCGGGACGCCGACTTCTACGATCTTGGACTTTGCGGACCGCTGCGCCGCGACCTGGTGCAGGAGAGCAGCGAGTACTGCGGGCTGTTCAAGACGCCAACGTTGCGAAATGTCGCCCTGCGCGAGCACTTCTTTCATAACGCACGCTTTACGACGCTTGAACAGGTCCTCGAGTTCTACGTGCAGCGCGACCTGGCGCCGGAGCGCTGGTACCCGACGCAGGCCGGCCGCGCCGAGCTGTACGATGATTTGCCGCCGGCCGATCGCGCCAACGTGGATCGCACCGATCCACCCTTCGATCGCCGGGCAGGAGAGCCGCCGGCGCTGAATGCAGCGGAGATCGCGGATCTGATCGCGTTCCTCAGGACGTTGACTGACCGCAGCTGATTGGCGCGGGAGCAAACGCTATGCTATGCGCAGCGGCGATCAGTCCGATCAGGGAAGTGTGAGAATGAAAACGAAAAATCACTTGTTTGCGGTGCTCGTGCTCAGCCTGCCCTGCGCAGCGATTGCGCAAGAAGCGGCTTACCAGGGGCTCGAGAATCAGCTTGCCAACCTCTATCGCCTTTCGAGCGCGAGGACGCTGTCGATCAGTCCGGAAAATCCGACCGGGGAGCCCGGCAAGGGTGGGATGGCGACGGATGGCCTCGGTGCGAGGGCTTCAAGCGAATTAGGACAGGGATGGAAAGTCAGTCCGGCCGTGAGTCTTGCGGCTGGGAAGACCTATACCGTTGCCGAGATCAACGGCTCTGGCGCCATTGAGCACATCTGGATGACGCCCACAGGCAACTGGCGGCTGTCGATCTTGCGCATGTATTGGGATGACGAGAAGGAGCCGTCCGTGGAGGTCCCGCTGGGCGATTTTTTCGCGATGGGCTGGGGCAAGTACGCCCGCCTCTCCTCCCTCGCCATCTGCGTGAATCCCGGGAGTGCCTTTAATTCCTATTGGTCGATGCCCTTCAGGCGCAAGGCCAGAATCACGATTGAAAACCTCGATGACCAGCCGGTGGTGCTCTATTACCAGGTGGATTACTCGCTGGCGAGCGTGCCCAAAGACGCGGCCTACTTCCACGCTCAATTCCGCAGAGTCAACCCCCTACCCTACAAACAGGTCTACACCATAGTCGACGGCATTCATGGCAAGGGCCAATACGTTGGTACCTACCTGGCCGTGGGAGTGCACAACAACGGTTGGTGGGGCGAGGGGGAGATCAAGTTCTACATGGATGGGGACAAGGAATTCCCCACCATCAATGGGACCGGCACGGAGGATTATTTTAACGGCTCGTATGATTTCGATAATCCGGAGACGAAGCAGTATGAAGAGTTCACAACCCCCTACTCCGGCCTGGTTCAAGTCATCAAACCGGATGGGCACTACCAGTCGCAGCAACGATTCGGTTTGTATCGCTGGCACATCGTGGATCCAATTCGCTTCGATTCGGAGTTGCGCGTGACCATCCAGGCGCTGGGCTGGCGCGCCAACAGAAAATATCTTCCGCTGACCGACGATATTTCCTCAGTCGCATTCTGGTACCAGACCGAGCCTCACGCTGCTTTCCCGAAGTTTCCCGGCAGAGAGCAGCTGGAGATTGATTAATGTGCGCCGGGGCGAGCCCACCGGCTGCGCTATCAGGGCAGAGTAATCATCAGGATCGAGTTTTCCACGGCATCGTTGATGATCAGCTGCTGCAGTGGGCCCGGCAATACAGCCACCGCGGGCTGATTCAGTGAAGCCGGCAGCGTTCCGGACACCACACTGAAGGACAGCGGGGCACCGGGCGGTGCGCCGGCAATAGTGGGGACCTGACTTTAGCCGGTTTGCGCGCGTCGCCGCTGCTGCGGCCGGCGCAGCAGCGCCGTGCGAGCCTGCCATTGCTCGTGCGGCGCGAGCGGCTCGAGCCACTGAACCTCTCCGCTGCTGTAGCTCGCAACGGCTGCCCCATCTCGCAGCAGCAACCGATTGCCGGCGAGCGCAGCGACGCGCGCACCGGGAATTACGATGCCGACCAGATTCAACGGATCGGCCGCGCTCAGGCTCACGTAGGCGCCATCGCCCGCGCGCTTGCGCACCGCTCGCAACGCGCCCACGGCATCAGCCAGCGCGTACTGCTCACCGCTGACGCCCGCGACGAAGCGCCCACCTCGGATGTGTCCCTGGGCCTCGAGCCGACGATAAGCGCGCAGCAGCTGAAACCACGGTGGCAACCACGCCGGCTCGCGCAACAGCAAACGCCGGAACACCACGCCGTAACGACGCAGCAGGAGCATTGCAATTTGCTCGGCGGCCTCGCTCGAGACCGTCGCCGCAGCAGCATCGGACTCGCGCCGCACGAGACTCCAGCGCCCCGCTTCGGTCAAGCCCAGTGCCGTCGCGGGTCGGCCGCGCGCGAGCTTGCGCCGCCGCTCGAGCGGTGCCAGCAGTGCCCGCAGGCCGCCGAAGCTATCGGAGGTCACTACGCCTGCGGCCACGAGCTCCGCGAGTGCGCTCTCGGACTGCGCTTGCAGCAGGCCGCTGCCCTGTTGCATCTCATCGAAGAATGAGGCGCCATGAAGCGCGAGGTAGTGCGCGAGCACTTGTGCGGCCGATGACAGCTGCGAGCTGGGCGCTGCTGTGGCCGAAAGCTGTTGCCAGAGCGTACGCCGCCGCCGCGTCAGCAGTGCCATCGGCGTGGCACGCACGGGCCCCGCGCTCGCAGCCTGCGGCGACTCGAGCCGTGCCCAGTAGGTGCGGCCGGCGAGGCACAGACTGTCGAGCCAGGCGGGTTCGTAGTTGTGCAGACGCGAGGGCAGCAGATCGCTCTCCCAGGCCGCGGCGGGCGTCTCGAAGCCCTCGAGCTGTTCGAGCACCGCTTCGAGACTGGCCGCGCCCTCAGGTCGTGGCGCGCGCGTGACCCCCTGCCACTCGAGCAGGAAGCGCATGAAGTCAGCGCTCGTGACCGGCTCGATCGCCTCGCGCAGCGCCTTGAGGGTATAACGGTGGATGCGCGCGAGCAGCCGCCGCTCGCACCACTCCACGCCCTGCGCGAGCGGGGTGAACTGTCCGCGCAACACAAAGCCCTCGGCTTCAAGCGCCGCAAGACCGGTCTCGACGCGACTTTCCGGCACCGCCAGGACCTGCGCGAGTGCGGCGGCGCTCGTCGGGCCGAGCGCCTGAAGCCGCCCGCGCAGCAGCTCTTTGAGTGCAAGCTCCGTGTCCCACTCGCGGCTCGCGTACTCGGCCGGCACCTTGAGTGCCGGGTCAGCGAGCGCTTCGCGGTGCAGTGCGTGCAGCATCGGCAGCATCTCGGCACACACCCAGAATGGATCGCTGTGCGCGGGCAGGTAGAGCCGCGTCGCGCGCTGTTGCTCGCGCAGCGCCTCAAAGTACTCACCCAAGCCCGCGGCACGTGCCTCGGCCTCGCTCATCACCCCAAGCAGCATCAGGGCGTCGTGCAGCTCGTCGGGACTCTCTGGGGCCGGCCACGCCTCGGCGCGCACGGCGTCGATGGCCGCGAGGTCCAGTCGCCCGAACTGCGCCGCGATCTGCGGATCGAGCCAGCGCCGCTGCGCGACGGCTTGCGTACGACGCTCCTCGAGCGGCGCGTCGTCCAAATAGGTATAGGGACGCGCGGAGAGAATCTCAGCCGCGAGCGGGGAGGCCTGCGGCAGATCACGCGTGCACACCTGCACCGTGCCCGCCTCAATCCCCTGGAGCAGCTCGTTGAGTCCGTCGAAGTCCATCGCCTCGTGCAAGCAATCGTGCAGCGTCTGGCGCACCAGCGGATGATCCGGGATCTCACGCTCGCCACTCAGATTCTCGGCACAGGCGAGCTGATCGGGAAATATCACGCTGATCAGATCTTCGGCGGCCATGCGCTGCAGCGGCGCAGGAGTCTTCTTGCCGCCTCTGAAGCGCTTGATCGCGAGTGCGATGGTGGCGTTCCAGCGCCAGCGCGTGGCGAACAGCGGCGCATCGAGCAGCGCCTGCACCAGTACGCTCCTGGCGCTGGCGCTGTTCAGGAAGCGCGGCAGCTGCTCGAGTGCAAAGCTGTGGGTTTCCCCGAGTGACAGCACGATCGCATCCTCGTTCGCGGCCGCCTGCAGCTCGAAGTTGAACGCGCGGCAAAAGCGCTTGCGCAGCGTCAGACCGAGCGCGCGATTGATGCGGCTGCCGAGCGGCGCGTGAATCACGAGGTGCATGTCGCCGGCCTCGTCGAAGAAGCGCTCGAACACCAGCCGCTCGCGAGTCGGCAGCACGCCAAGCACCGCCTTGCTCGAGGCCAGATACTCCACGATCTGGCGCGCCGCCTCGAGCGGCCACGCGTGGCGCAGCGCCAAGCGCTCGGCACAGTGCTCGAGATTCGCCGCGTCGAACTGCGTCACGGCCTCATCAACTTCGGCTCGCAGCGCCGAGACTGCCAGCGAGAGCTCCGGCGTACGCGCCGGAGCCTCGCCGAGCCAGAACGGCATGCTCGGAGGCTGGCCGCGCGCATCCTCGACGCGCACGCGTCCGGCCTCGACCCGCAGGATGCGATACGAGTGGTTGCCGAGCTGGAACACGTCGCCGGCAAGACTCTCGACCGCAAAGTCCTCGTTCAGAGTACCGATGAAGGTGCCGCTCGGCTCGAGCACAACCTGATAGTCGGCGTTGTCGGGAATGGCCCCGCCGCAGGTGATCGCGGTCAGGCGCGCGCCGCGACGCGCACGCAGCCGGCCATTGACCGCGTCGCGATGCAGGTAGGCGCTCTGACGTCCGCGGCGGGTCGCAACCCCATCGGCGAGCATGAGTACCACGGCATCGAAGTCAGCGCGCGTGAGATGCCGATAAGGCCAGGCGCGGCGCACGAGCTCGAACAGCGCCTGCTCGCTCCACTCGCGCGCGCTGACCTCAGCCACGAGCTGCTGCGCGAGCACATCGAGCGGTTGCGCGGGCAGTGTCAACGCATCGAGCTCACCGGCGCGCACGGCGTTGAGCAGCGCCGCGCACTCGATAAGCTCATCGCGACTGAGCGGCACGATGCGCCCGCGCGGCACTCCGTCCACGGCGTGATTCGCGCGACCAACGCGTTGCAGAAAAGTAGAGATTGAATGCGGACTGCCCAACTGCACGACCAGCTCCACCTCGCCGATGTCGATGCCGAGCTCGAGCGACGCGGTGGCCACCAGTGCGCGCAGCTGCCCGCCCTTGAGACGCCGCTCGGCATCGAGCCGTTGCTCCTTCGCGAGACTGCCGTGATGCGCCGCGACGTACTGCTCACCGATGCGCTCGCTCAGGTGACGCGTGACGCGCTCGACCATGCGCCGCGTATTGGCAAACACGAGCGTCGTGCGGTGCTCGCGGATTAACTGTGCGAGACGGTCGTAGAGGTGCTCCCAGACGTCGTTGGACATCACCGCTTCAAGCGGCGCATCGGGCAGAAGCAGCGCCAGATCGCGCTCCCGGACGTGGCCGCTGTCGATGATCACGCACGGCCGCGCGCCGGTGAGAAAGTCGGCGACGAGTGCGATCGGCTTCTGCGTTGCCGACAGTCCAATGCGCTGTACCGATCGGCCGCACAGCTCGCTGAGGCGCTCGAGCGTGAGCGCGAGGTGAGCCCCGCGTTTGCTCGACGCCACGGCGTGCACCTCATCGACGATCACCGAGCGCACGCTCGAGAGCATGCGCCGGCCCGACTCGCTCGTGACCAGGAGGTAGAGCGATTCGGGTGTGGTTACCAGGATGTGCGGGGCCGAGCGGCGCATCGCTGCGCGCTCGCTTGCCGGCGTGTCGCCGGTGCGCACCTGGGTACGAATCGGCGCCTCGGGCAGGCCCAGGACGCGCAGCTGCTCCTGGATTCCCGCGAGGGGCTGCTCGAGGTTGCGCTGGATGTCGTTCGAGAGCGCCTTGAGCGGCGAGACGTAGACGATCTGGGTGCCTTCGGGCAGCTCGCTCGCGACCGCCTCGCGCACCAGTCGATCGATAGCGGCCAGGAAAGCCGCGAGCGTCTTGCCCGAGCCGGTCGGCGCGGCGATCAGCGCGTGCTGGCCGCTGGCGATAGCGGGCCAGGCGGCCAGTTGCGGCGCCGTGGGCGCTGCAAACTGCGCGCTGAACCAGCGCGCGACCGCGGGGTGGAAGTCTTCAAGCATGGATGACTGAGTTTACGCCGTACGCGCCAATTGCGGCAGGGGGGCCGTAGTGGCGTAGTGCCATACATCGCTTGAGTTTATCCCCCGTTTGCGGCTTGAATGACTGCCGCGAGTGGCCGTCGACCGTGGGCGCGGCATTTCAGTGATGGGCTATGAGGGTACAAATTGAAGCTCTCACCTCGAACGCGATCCGCTTGTCGGCTGCGGCGCCTGCGTCGAGCGGAGCTGCCAGTGGATACGGTGGAGTTGGCGCGCTATTTGATTGGCAAGGTCGTGGTCCATGACACAGACTCGGGCAGGCTAAGCGGGCGTATTGTCGAGACGGAAGCTTATCCGGTCGGTGATGCAGCCGGACATGCATTTCGTGGCAAGACGCCGCGCAATCGAATTCTCTTTCTGGAGCGAGGGCACGCCTATGTGTATCTCAACTATGGGATATCGTTCCTTTTGAATGTGACGAGCGAGCTGGCCGGGGTGGGTGGCGGAGTTCTACTGCGTGCCATCGAGCCGCTGGAGGGCATCGACGCAATGATGGCTGCTTCTGGGGCCACGATACGGCTGGCCGACCTCGGCAAAGGCCCAGGGCGATTGACTAAGGCATTGCGGGTTGACCTTACGCAGAACGGATCGGACCTGTGCGCTGCCGGCTCGCTGTGGTTGGCCGCGACCGGGCAAGGGATTGGCAGGATTGGCAAAAGCGCTCGCATCGGTATCACACGCGATGCCGATCGGCTGTTGCGCTTTTACGAACGCGGTAATGCTCACGTGAGCGGCGCTAAGAAGCTGCGCCAATAGCCAGCTCACGCGCCTCCACGTCAAGCACCTCTGATCAGGCGCTCGGCGGTATGTTCGCGTTGAGGCGGAATAGATTGCTGGGATCGTACTGCTTCTTCAGTTGCGCCAGGCGCGTACGATTCACGCCAAAGTTATCCTCTACGGCTTTCTGATCCGCCACGTTCAGATTGACGTAAAAGCCGCTCGTGAAGCGACTGAGTCTGTCCCAGGCAGCGTGAATCTTGGCGCGATTGCGCTCATTGTCTGCCGAGTCTTTCCAGCCGACTTCTATTCCCATCTGAAACAGCTCGCTGCGGTGGGCAAGGGCCGTAGCTGTCGGCGCCAAATCGGCAATGGCGCCGCCGCAATGCATCAGTCCGACACCCCCGAGAGCAGCTATCCCCAGGTCGCTCAGAAGCGTGTCTGCGAGCGCCGGAGAAAACTCAGCGACAAGGCCGCCTTTTACATAGTTGTTTTCGTCCGAAAGCGTAGGTCCATCGAAGCGCTGTTGCAGCGTTATGTAGTCCCAAATCCGGACCGTGTCCTGGCGCGGTTTGATTGCGGTTCGTAAAGGCTCAAGCACCTTATCGCAGGCGCTTGGATCTCCGACAAAGAAGACGCTGAGCACCGGGTAGCGCGCTCCGGCTTCATCGGTGGCGATAGACAAGCCGAGCTCCAGCTCGCGGGGCGCACGTGCCGCGAACTGGCCGTAATACTCAAGAACGTTGCGGGCCTGGGCGGGTGCGTATGTCAGGTTGCCTGACATCACTGAAGGCGCCACCGGGTGCAGTCGGAACTCGAACGAACTGACTACGCCGAAATTGCCGCCACCCCCATGTAGTGCCCAGAACAAATCGGGGTTTTCCTGGGCGCTTGCGTGTAATAGCCGCGCATCGGCGGTAATGAGATCCGCTGACAGCAGATTGTCACATGCCAGCGCGTACAGTCTCGAAAGCCTGCCGTAGCCGCCACTGAGTGTAAGGCCTGCGACTCCGGTGTGAGAGACTCGGCCCATTGGCGTTGCCAGCCCATACTGCTGCGCCTCCCAATCCAGATCGCCATTCCAGGCTCCACCCGCGACACGTGCAATCTTCGCCTGCGGGTCTACTCTGACGCCGCGCATTGCCGAAAGGTCGATGACCAGTCCCCCGTTGCAGGTGGAATAACCGGGAAAACTGTGGCCACCGCCGCGTACGGCCACGAGCAGCTCACGCTCACGCGCAAATGCGACAGCTCGCGCGACATCCGCCGCGCCGGAGCAACGCGCAATCAACGCGGGCCGATGATCGATCATCTTGTTCCATATGCGCCGAGCCTGTTCGTAATCGGGGTCGTCTGGGGTCAGTACCCGACCGCGCAAACTTGCCGCAAAGGCCTTCACGACGGCTGCGGGGATCACCGTTTGCCCACCCGCGAGCGTGACCGCCTCCAGGTCGCGGTCGCCTGACACCGGTGATTCGGCGGCGAAGAGCCGCGTAAAGACAGCCGGCGAGGCGACAGCTGCGCTGGCCATCATGGTCAACTTACACAGGTCGCGTCGCTTCATATTCGTTGCACTGCGTGATTCATGAGCTTTTCTTTAACTATTGTGGCTCGCCCCGAACTATCGTACACCGGCCAACGACGTCGGGTCACCGGCAACTCCGAGTCAATGACGCCCCTCGGCACTTAGCGAGTCTTTAGCGCGCTCCGACATATGCGATCCAACAGTTCTGGAAACCCGATGCCGGCAGCTTTTGCGGACTGTGGCAGCAGGCTGGTTGCCGTCATGCCTGGAAGTGAATTCGCTTCGAGGCACCAAAAATGTCCTTCGGCATCCCGCCGGAAGTCGATGCGGCTATAGGCACCGAGTTTCAATACGGCGTGGGCGCGCAGGGCGTATGTCTGTATCAGTTCCGAATCCAACGCGCTGATATCGGCCGGAAATACTTCCCGTGCACCGCCGATCTGGTACTTGGACTGATAATCGAACACTTCGCCAGAAGTGATGATCTCACCCACGGGTAACGCCGCACCGTCGAGCACGCCGACAGTAAATTCGCGTCCCTCAACAAACCGTTCCAGGACTACCTCCGTGTCATACCGCAGCGCGTAGTCCATCGCAGCTTGCAACTGTGTCGGCTCGCGAACCACGCTCAGTCCGACGGTAGAGCCTTGCTTATTGGGCTTTACGACTACGGGCCAACCAAGAGTCCCCTGCACCGTATCGCTTGTGCTTGGGGCCATCAGCCAATCGGGCGTTGGTACATCGGCGCTGCGAAACAGTCGTTTGCTCAAGTCCTTGTCCATCGCGACGGCGCTCGCGATGTGATTGCTGCCGGTGTAAGCCAAGCCAGCAAGATCAAGCATTGCCTGAATCCGGCCATCTTCGCCCGCGCCACCATGCAGTGCCAGAAACACGACATCCACTTCATGAATATCGAACGCGCCAGGTGAGAGCGCGATAGCTCGTCCCCGTACACGAGCAATCTCGCTATCCGATGGCGGCTTTGGGGCGATGCCCGCCGATAGCAACCGTCGCTCATCCGCCGAGGCTAAGCGCCCGGTCGCAGTATCAATCGCGAATACCTCATGGCCGAGGCTGCGCAAAGCTGGAATGATCTGCGCGGCGCTCGCAATGGAGACATCGCGTTCTTCACTGGTTCCACCGAAAAGTACAGCGACCTTCACAGGCTCGTGTCTCTACTGACGAGGTGATGCCGGCTCCGACAACAGCCGAACACCCCTATTATGCCGTCACGGCATTGAACCAGGCATCCCAGGCAGCTTGGGGTCGAATCTCACGATTGCTTCGCGGTACTGTACGACAATGCATCTTGTTCATCCGGCTGAGGAACATCTCGCGAGCTACATCGCAGCGCTGGAGCGAGGATGGTCTGCCGATAACGTTCGTGGTGCGGTAGCTGCCCAGGAAGAACTTGAGCGCCTCAGGACCGACGCCACGACGTTTCTTAGGCTCATGGACGACCGAGAGGCGAAAGGTCCACTCGTCAAATTACCGGACGGGTCCATGGTGACCCGACTGCCCGGGTTCCATCGATGGCTATGGGACGGCGAGTTCGCCGGAAGTATCAGTTTACGCTGGCGAGTCGGCACTACCGATCTGCCGCCGCATTGTCTCGGCCATGTTGGCTACGGTGTGGTCCCCTGGAAGCGAAGGCGTGGCTATGCCACCGCCGCACTGCGCTTGCTGCTGCCGGAAGCAAAAGCGGTGGGTCTGCCGTTCATCGAAGTAACCACAGACCCGGACAATGTGGCTTCGCAGAGAGTCATAGAAGCCGCTGGTGGAGTACTTTACGAGCGGTTCACCAAGCCGCCGCAGTTTGGCAGCGTGCCGGGTCTGAGATATCGCATCGTTGTGAAATGACACCTGGTCGTCGGTCGGTCAGTGCGGGTCCTGGCGGAGAAAACCTTCGCTCGTCCCATGGCGGATGCCGTCAAAGTTCGGAGTTGGCGCTGGAGGTTACTGATCTGCGTAGAGCTTGACCAGCCGATACAAAAACGTCCGACCCTCATAAACCGACTGCACACGGACGCGCTCGTTGAGCCCATGAATGTGCCCGCCATCGGGGTCAGTAAAGATGCCGGTGACCCCATAGGTTGGTATGCCCGCAGGATTCATGAATTGTGCGTCCGACGCGCCAGGCTCCAGGGCCGGTACTACCGGTATTCCGGGCCACAGCTCGTGCGCCACTTTCTCGATGGGGTCCATTATCTGCCGTGTCAAAGGCGCCGGTGTCGCAATCGGCCCCCGAATCTCTGGAATGGTGACCGAAACCTTAGGGTCGTCGACAATTGCTGCCAGTTGCGCCTGAACGGCATCGCGCGTGTCACCCGGAAAGATGCGGCAATTGATATTAGCAGTGGCCCGTTGCGGTAACGCGTTTGTCGCGTGACCAGCGACGAGCATCGTCGCGACACACGTCGTGCGCAGCATGGCGTGCCAGTTTTGATCCTTGTCGAGTATAGCGACCGAGGCGCCATCCTGCGGATTCTTCACCACGGCGGTCATGGCCGCGCCAGCCTCGCCGCCGACAATCTTAGACATGCCGGTGAAATAGGCGCGGTTCGCATCGTCCAGTTCGACCGGAAATTCGAAACGGCTTATCCGATCGACCGCCCGCACCAGGTGATAGATGGCATTGTCTGGTACCGGTCGCGAGCTATGGCCACCGGGATTGGTTGCCTCCAGCACAAAATTCTGGGATGTCTTCTCAGCCGCAAGAATCCCCAGAGCGATGCGATGACCTTGCGCGTCCAGATCGCCGTCAACGCCCTCAGTCAAAGCCAATTCCGCGTCGATAGCGTCTCGTGCATTCTTAGTCAGCCATCCGGCACCATTCAGTGCACTATTGGTCTCCTCGCCACATGTCAGCGCCATCTTTATTGTCCGCTTGGGGCGAAAGCCCTCTTCACGGTAGCGGATCAGATTATCGACCCAGATTGCCGCCTGGGCCTTCATGTCGCTCGTTCCGCGGCCGTAGAAGTAGCCGTCCTCCTCTATCAAGGTAAACGGGTCACGTGTCCAGTCCTCGCGCTTGGCCTCGACCACATCTATGTGGGCAAGCATCAGAATAGCCTTGGCCTTGGAGTCGGATCCGTGAAGCACCGCTAGGAGCCCACCCTCCTTCGGATGTCCTTCGGGGACGAACACCCGCAGATCCCCATCAGGATAACCGGCGCTCTTGAGTCGAGCCGCCATGCGTTGCGCTGCCAGAGTGCAGTCCCCGACTGAAAGAGTGGTGTTTGTCTCTACGAGTTCCTTATAGATTTCTCGAAACCGTTGCAGTCCTTCAGAGTCTGTGGCGGCTTGCGCCGATACCCCTTCGCAAAGATTCGCAATCAAGAATACTGCTAAAAATAACGTGCTGATGCGTCCCATATCCATCCCTTCGTGGTCACCCAAATCTGACGCTGCCAGTCCTACTGCCAACAGTTCAGTCTAGCCGAATCATTCGCCACGGAACGCCCGGAAGGCAATCGACAGTCGCTGACCGGCCAGGAGCGCAAGATCGGCCCTCCCGAAATGCCCGCCGCGAAGCGGCCGTTCCGACCGGCTACCCCGAGATTATTGCCAACGCAGAGCGCATCCGCGAACATGAAAGAACGCCTGGGGGGGACGAACGTGGCGGCAAGCGATGGAGTCGAAGGGATAGTCGGAGCCGAAGGCGAAGGCGGCGAATCCCAATCCGGCATCGCCCAGGCCGATGCCGTTGCAATGGCGATTGCAATCGATCAGGCGCGCCATGATCCAGAGTTGAGCCGCAGGATTGGCCACTACGTCGAAAAGCAATCTGAACTCGTACACGTCCAGATCAGGCATCTCGACGAGGAGAGATGTCTGGCGATTGAGGCCGCCAAGCGTAAGCGCTATGGGGACCGGATTCGCAATGGACTTCTCACAGGCGGCGCACTCATCGCGTGCAGCGTTGTTGTCGGCTTCGCAATCATGGTATGGGATGCCGCGCACGATACCGGATTGGTAATCGAATCTTTTGCGGTACCACCTGACCTGGCGCAGAACGGAATGACGGGTCAGGTCGTGGCAAATCAATTGCTCGACGAGATTGCCGACATCCAGATCAGCGCCGACACGCCGAGGCCTGCTGCCAGTTATGCGAGTAACTGGGGCAACGACCTCAAGGTGGAGATCCCTGAGACGGGAGTATCTATCGGCGAACTCGATCGGTTCCTACGAGCCAAGCTCGGGCATATCACGCGAATCAACGGGGCGATCTATCGATCATCCGATGGACTGACCGTTGTGGCGCGCGCTGGCGATGTTTCCAACATAGTCATAGCCGGCCGGGAGCAAGATCTCGACGCGCTGCTGCGCGAGACCGCCGAGGTAATCTACCGTCGCACCCAGCCTTACCGCTATGCTGTGTGGT
>Ga0302325_10007079_pt1 | contig 25002 bp, 22 predicted proteins | sample Palsa_T0_2_FD_201948 | JGI IMG/M metagenome (GOLD analysis project Ga0302325, IMG submission 201948) | Peat permafrost microbial communities from Stordalen Mire near Abisko, Sweden - Palsa_T0_2 | ecosystem: Environmental > Terrestrial > Soil > Palsa > Peat permafrost | place: Sweden: Abisko... | reverse complement strand
CACCGAAAGATTCATTGCCGAAAAACACATTGGCGAACGCATCAAGCGCCTGCGGCTGAAGAAATCCATGGGCCTCGTCGAGCTGGGCCGGCACACGGGCTTGTCGGCCAGCTTCCTCTCGCAGCTTGAAACCGGCCGCGTCGTGCCCACTCTGCGCAACCTCGCGCGCATCGCCATGGTCTTCTCCAAAGACCTCTCGTATTTCTTCGAGAGCGAGCCGCAGGCCATGTTCCGCGTCCACCGGCGCAAGGAGCGTGTGCGCCTGCCGCAGACCGGCGTCGACGAGCCGACCTACTTTTTTGAAAGCCTCGGCTACATGGTGCCCGACCGGCACATGGACCCCTACTTCGCCCAATTCATCCCCCTCGAGAAGGATCACGAACCGCGCGCGCACATGCACGCCGGCTTCGAATTCCTGTATGTACTTGAAGGCGAGCTCGACCTTCGCCACGGCGAGAATCAGTGCACGCTCGAGCCCGGCGACGCCGTCTACTTCGACGCCAGCACGCCCCACTCCTACGTGTGCGCCGGAAAAAACCCCGCCGACGTTCTCATCGTCACCATGCACCAGCCGCCGCCCGTGCAGCCAGTCACGCTGCTCCGCCAGGGCGTCCCGCGTGCGCTGCCGGGGAACCCGGCTCACACCGCGCCGGGCAGCCGGCAGTAGACGAGGATACACAGGCCCGGTGCTCTGTATACCCGCCCGGTGGTGATCCAGGAGCAACAGCCGAAGCGAGCCGCCTGACTCATTTCGCGTGCCCACTTGTAATTTGTTGGATGTACTGCTGCGGCCGTCATGCCATGGAAGAGGTCGTCGATTCGATCCGGACCAGGTCACCAACCATTTGTTGCCAACCGTCTCCGGACGGCATTTGTGTTTGCTGCGCCCTTCGTATCATCCCATGCGAGTAGACCCGTGCGCCGCTAATCACCCGAACTCTCTGTCCTCTTTCACGCTTGCCGAGCCATCGCAAGATCCACGATTTCCCCGATCATTTGGGTATAGGAGAGGCCGGATTTCCTCGCGGCCATGGCAAACTCCTGTCCGCTGGAGAGCCATGGATTCGGATTCGCTTCAATGACATAAACCTCGCCCTTGCTCGATAAGCGCATGTCGATGCGTCCATAATCGCGAAGCTTGACGGCGCGATAGGCCTTGATCGCGATTTCGGCGAGCTTTGTCACAGTTTCTTCATCGAGGTCTTCGGCGATCGCCGATTTCGTCAGCTTGTAGGCCTCCGTGTCTTTATCGAATTTCACATCCTGGCTGGCGATCCTGGGCATGCCCTTCGGAAGCTTCGAAAAGTCAAGTTCCACAAGCGGCAGTGCATGGGCGCTCTCGTAACTGCCGAGGATGGAGGCATAGATCTCGCGGCCTTCGATGTACTCCTCGATCAACGCGGGAGAATCGAATTCCGTTTGTATATAAGAGATGCGCTCCATCAACTCCTTCACGCTGGTCACTAAGGCAGCGGCGTCGATGCCGATGGACCCATCTTCGGAAGTGGGTTTCACGATGAGTGGGAATGAGATGTCATGCGCGTGGTCGATGTTGCCACGATAGGCAGTCGCGAAATAGGGCGATTGAATGCCATAAAAGGCGAACATCTTCTTGGCGATCGATTTGTCCTGGGCAAGAATGTTCGCGTGCGGGCCCGCGCCGGTGTAGGGGATATCGAGCAAATCCAGGAATGCCGTGACCTGCATCTCCTTGGTGTCATCGCCCGCATAGGATTCCGTGAGGTTGAAAACGAGATCGGCGCCACATTTGGCGAGTCCGAGCAGCGATTGCGTTCGGCCGTCGAGAACGTAATACGACGGCTCATGACCGAGCTTCTCCAAGGCCTCGAAGATCTCTTCGCGGTCGTGCTTCACCGGCTTCTTCTTGTGTTTCTTTTGCCCCTTGGGCTTGCGTGGCGCAGGAACTTCTTCCTGCACTGCAGCAGGTTCTTCTTCCCACAGGTCGTACAGCACGGTAATCTTCAACTTCGTTCCTGTCATGTGCCTCCAATCGGCGTGACGGCAGCTGCCAGCACGCCTCAGGGATGAATGAACTTCCCACGGAGCAGGTAATTCATTGAGAGTGCGGTTGTGTACACAGTGAATTCCGTGAGGTACTCGGATTCGCGTCGAATGTCTACGCGCAGCCCCAGGTCCTCAACGCGCTTGCAGATGGCTTCCACTAATCGCTTGACGATCGGACGTTGCACGCCGCTCCAATAGGCAACCTTGTCGACGATGAGCTTGCGATGCTGGCGCAACATCTCCTGGGCGGGTCGCACGCCCTTATGTCGCCTGGCGGAGATATTGAAGATGTCCGCCAGGTCGGTATCCAACGCGACTTCCTGTACTGGAACCTCCTCGGGCAGGCTGAGGCGATAGAATTCGCCGACCGTCGACTCCATATCATCGACGGTAATATCAGTGCGGCCACGACGGCGGATAGGTTCGACATCTCCGACTTTTCGCGCCATACGATCGACGTATTGAAGCTTGGCCAGCGCGCCCCAACCCTCGTAGCGCTTTCGCCACTGCGAACGGGGCGTGAGCCAGACTGCAAACGATTCTGCAAAATCTTCGTCCGGATGCTTCTGCGCGTACCAGCCGGCCATGTGGCGAACAAACTTCCGCGAGAATGGTATGGGACGATAATTATCGCGATAGGCGCGCCGAAACGGACCAAAAAGGTCATGCCACTCAGCCGACTTGTAGAGCTGGTATGCGTAGTTGAATGCGTGCCCGGCCTCATGACGCATGTACATCATGATCTCGCGGGCGTCTTCGAGGTCGTTCATATCGCGCTCAAGCTGTGCCAGGTCAGGGTTGGCCAGATAGAACGGAATGCCGATGACGGGCTCGCCCGAGGGACATCCCCATTCATCGGTGAGATAACACTGCGGACGGAATTTGTGGATGCCCTTGGCTTCCAGTTCGCGATAAAGATGCTGAACGAATCGTTCGAGCGGAGAACCCTCGAGTCTGAGCCCGAGTTCGCGAATGGGCTTGGCGAGTATCTCCTGGAATTCCGTTCGGGTTTTCTCGAAATTGCGCACAGGGCTATTCAGAGTTCTATATCAAGGAACCAGCTTTGGGACGCAAGGCGTATCGCTTATGCACATAGTATTGTGGGCACGCCTGGTTCTGGAACATCCCACTCGAGAAAGTAACTCAGTTCCTACTCCCCCACCTCAGCAAAATACTCCGCCACTTCCTGCCAGTTATTCACGCGCGTGAATCCAGTCGTAGTCAGATTGTGCGGTGCAGTGTAGAGCAGCCCCGTACCCTCAAAGCGCTGCAAATTCCGCGGCAGATCGTCGATCAAATAATCCGCACGCAAAATGCTCTTGTTTCCGCAAAACACATAGTGCGTCGGCGGAATGAACCCGAAGTGCCTCTGCAGCCACCGGTACTTGGGGCCCAGTGAATTCGGCACCGTCATGGCCTGCGTGGCAATAAAGATCTCAAAGCGCGAAGCAAGCTGCTTCAGCACGTCCTGCGCTCCCGGCATCAGCGCTAAATCCTCAAAAAAATCTTCGGCATCGAGAAACGCGCGCAACTGCCCCTGCCGATCGAGCGGCGCAATCTCCCACAACCCCTTGCCGGCCAGATCGTCCACCGTCACAGCATCGTCGAATGCCTGGTTATAGCGGCGCAGGTGCTCGGCGAGCGTATCCGCCATCACCTCGTCCATATCCACACAGACGCGCTTCAACCCCGGCTCCTTGTGTACAAATCCCCGCCCATTGCTTATTTAGCACCCTGACTGCGCCATCTTTTAATCGTGCCCACAAACCTGGGTGCCCCGGGTCTCGCTTTTGAGACCTGGGAAAGTACGAATCTCCGTATTCACGGAATTAGTTTGTTGTATTCGGCAAGCCAAACCCGTCAAGCGCCGGCATGGCGAGGCCGACGAATCGCATGGCCGTCGCTCGCCGCCGTCTCAGGCTGCGGAGCTTTTGCCGCCTGAGCAATCGCCGGGTCCCAGTAGAGCATCCGACCGCAACTGTCACAGATCATCAGCTCGCCCTCGCGCAGCTGGTTCCACATTTGCGGCCGCACGCCCATGCGGCATCCGGTGCATTGCTGATTTTCGGCGCGCGTCAAGCCGGTGCCGCGGCTGGCCGCGATGCGATCGAAGCGCATGAGCAACTCCGGGTCGATCTGCTCCCGCAGCGCATCGCGTTCTGCTAGCAGCGTTGCCACTTCACCGGCGATCTCCTGCTGCCGCAGCGCAACGCGATCGCGTGTCTTGTCCAGAGTCGCGGCCAATTCTTCCACCAGACTACGCGCCGCGGCAAGCGCCGATTCCTGCGCTTCGGTCCGTTCCAGGCTGGCAAACTCCTCGGTGTCGAGGCGCTCGATCTCGCTTTCGGCAAAGCCCACTTCGTGCTCAATCGCCGCAGCCTGCGCGGGCGTTGTCACAGAATCCAGCTGCGCACGATAGCGCGCGGCTTTCTGCCGATGTCCGGCAACGTCGCGCTCGATGCGGTTGCGTAGTGAGTCCTCTTTCGCAAGCTGATCCGAAGCAGTGGCAGCCTGGCGTTGCGCCGCGGCAAGCGAGGCTTCTGCCTGCGTCACCTCAGAGGGCAAGGCTCGTGCCGTCTGCGCCAGCCGGGCGCGCTCCAGGTCGACTGCCTGCAGCTTTACAAGGTTTTCAATGTGCGCATGCATTCGTCTACTGAAGTCTATGCCATTGGCCGTCTAATAAGGAAACGCCAAGCAGGAAACGTCTGACGCGCGAAGGCGGCAATTGCATCCAAAGAGAAGAAATGGAAGAAATGGACCTCGCCGAGAAGCAAGCATCGTTCGGGCGCAGATATCGGTGGCTCTTGTGGACCGCCGGCAGTCTGTTCGCCGTGCTGGCAGCCATTGCGATCGTTGGAATCATGACTGCGCGCAGAGCTGAGCCCTATCTACGCGCGCGCATCGTGGAGGGTCTGTCCAGCCACTTCCATGCCCGCGTAGAGCTCGACACTTTCCACGTCTCGCTCGGCAATGGTTTACGCGGGGAGTGGGGCGTTTGGGCTCAGGGTCACGGGCTGCGCATCTGGCCTCCGGTCGAGGTAGCGGGTGTCGTGGTGCCCAATCCCACTGCTCCCGGTGAGCCGCCCAACCTGCCCTCAAACCAGCCGGCAAACGAGCCTCTCATCAGCCTGGCGACGTTCAGCTTTCACGTTCCCTTGCGCTACAAACCGGACATGCCAATTTCCGTCGGCGCCATTCGTCTTGAGGGCCTTCGCATTCACCTGCCGCCCAAGTCGCGTTTCCTGCATGTCGCACCAGCGCAGAATAGCGATGCCCGCACCGCGCAGCGAGCCCCTCTCCCGGTCAGGTTTCAGTTGAGCACCGTCGAGTGCACGGATGCGGTCCTGATTCACGAGACAAGCAAGCCCGGCAAACTGCCGCTCGAGATCGACATTGCCCGCTTCAAGCTCAGCGACATCTCAGCGAATAATGCCATGCACTTCGAGGCCGAGCTCACGAACCCCAAGCCCATCGGCACCATTCACACCAAGGGCAATTTCGGTCCCTGGCAGGTGTCGGATCCAGGCGAGTCGCCGATTGTCGGCGATTACCGTTTTGACGATGCCGATCTCGGCGACTTCAAAGGGATCGCGGGCATGCTCAGCTCGACCGGCAACTACGTCGGCACACTGCGCGATCTGAATGTCGACGGCCAGACCGACACACCCGATTTCAGCCTCACGCACTTCGGCAACAAGATGGATTTGAAAACTCAGTTCCATGCCATCGTGGATGGCACCAACGGCGACACACGCCTCGATCCCGTGAACGCCACGTTAGGACGAACGCACATCACCGCCCGCGGCCAGGTCGTCCGGGCCTTCGCAAAGGGAGACAGCAACCCTCACCATTCCATCGGCCACGACATCGACCTAAATATCGAAGTGAACGGCGGACGTATCGAGGATTTTCTCCATCTCGCCAGCCATGATCCAACACCGCTTCTGACCGGCGATGTGAACTTGCGATCTTCGCTGCACATTCAGCCCGGCAAGGAGCCAGTTCACGAGCGCATGGGGTTGAAGGGCAATTTCGTTCTCGATCATGCCGAGTTCTCCAGCACAAAAGTGCAGGAACGCATCGGGGAACTCAGCTTGCGTGGGCAGGGAAGATCGCATGACGCAAAATCTCCGGACCACGAAATCATCCAGTCCAACATGCAGAGCGACTTCCAGTTGGAGAGCGGCGTCATCACGCTGCCGAATCTCGCCTTCTCCGTTCCTGGCGCGGACATCGCGTTGAAAGGCACATACACGCTCGAAGGCGGCGGACTGGCTTTCACCGGAACCGCCAAAATGCAGGCCACGGTTTCGAAGATGGTGGGCGGATGGAAGGGCATGCTGCTCAAGCCTGCCGACCGTTTCTTCAAGAAAGATGGCGCCGGAACCGAAGTGCCGATCCACATCGCGGGCACCTACAAGAATCCCGAATTCGGCATCGATGTGAAGGGCATGCAGCACACGCATCCGCAGCGGCCGGACGAAGCTCCGGTCCCCCCAACGCAACCTCAAGCCTCCGCGCCTGCCACGCAGCACTGACGCGGTCCCGCATCTCTCCATCTATTCATTTCTTCGGTCAGGCCCAGTCTTAATCGCCGTCCTGTACAATTCGCTGTTACCTCATACATCGTGTCGGAGGACAGCTATGGATATGCTCTTCTTGATTCCGCTCGCGATTGGCGGCCTTATCTTTCTCACTCTGGTGCTGGGCAGCTTCTTCACCGTCAACACTGCGCAGGTCGCCATCATCACGCGCTTCGGCAAGTTTCTACGCGTGGCCGAACCGGGATTGAATTGGAAGGCGCCCTACTTCGATTCTGTGTCCGGCATCGTCAGTTTGCGCGTCAATCAGATCGCGCTGACCATGGAGACCAAGACCAAAGACAACGTATTCGTCACCATCCCCATCTCGGTCCAGAATCGCGTGCGGCCCGAGAAGGCCTACGATGCCTTCTACAAATTGTCCGACCCCGTCGCGCAGATCAAGTCCTACGTTGAACAGGTCATTCTTGGCCACGTGCCCAGCATGACGCTCGACGAAGTCTTCGCCTCGCAATCCAGCATCGCATTGGCCGTCAAGCAGGAACTCGATGCCGACATGGCAGCCTTCGGCTACGAAATCGTGAATGTGCTCGTGACCGATATCATTCCCGACGCCAAGGTCAAGTCCGCCATGAACGACATCAACGCCGCCCAGCGCGAACAGGTCGCCGCCAGCGCGCGTGGCGAGGCCGACAAAATTCTGGTGGTCAAAAAAGCCGAGGCCGAAGCCGAGAGCAAGGCGCTCCAGGGGCAGGGAATCGCCAATCAGCGCAAAGCGATCGTCGAGGGACTGCAGGCATCGATCGAGCAGTTCCAGAAAGCCGTCGAAGGCGCGACCTCCCGCGATGTGATGCAACTGGTCCTGGTGACGCAGTACTTTGACACCCTCAAGTCCATCGGCGAAAGCGACAAAACCAGCACGCTTTTCCTGGCCCATTCGCCGGGATCGGTCAAGGAAGTCTCCGACCAGATTCTCGATTCCATGCTGGTCGCACAAAACTCGATTCGCTGAAAATGGCTGGAAATGACTGAGAGCAAGCAGAGGCCTGGTGCCGGTGAACTTGTCGTTCCCCTGCTTCTGGCCTCCGTGCCTGCTGCAATCGCAGGAATTGTTGGATTCGTCGGCGGGATTTTTCTGTGTCAGCGGTTTCTGAGAGGCGAATCGACTGAGTGGGGGCTCATTGCAGGTCCTCTCTTGGCTGTGATATTCGGCGGCGTTGGGTTCGTCATCGCATTCCGTTGGTTTTTCCGATACGGCAGCCCTCCATCGGACAACTGATCACGATAGACCCCGCCGAGCGAAATCAGGCTGCCAGTACCGCGATCCGCCCGGACCGCGACCTTGGCTTGGCCTTCACGACGATCTCAACGTCTTGACCGAGGGCAACCAGAAAGCGCATGAGCCGCTCCACCGAGAAACCCTCCAGCTTGTAGTGAAGCAGTGCGGAGACCTTTGGCTGGTTGATGCCGAGCGCTGCAGCGACTTCAACCTGGGTAAGCTTACGGCGCTCTACGATTCGGTTGATCGCGGCTCCAAGGCGTGCCTTGGTATCAAGCTCTGCCGCGTCGGGCAGTCCCATATCTGCGAAAACATTGCCGCTGCTTGCGGTCACTCTTACCCTAGTTTCGCTCGCCATATCTCTCCTCATAGTTGCGCTGAGCCATTCTCAGGCGTTCTCGAATCAGTGCTACATCGGATTGCCGCGTCTCTTTGCCGCGCGGTGACTTCTTCTGAAATGTGTGCAAGACATAGATGGCCTGGGCGAAGCGAACCGTGTAGACAGCACGATAGGTGTCGCCGTCATAGTCTCTTACGACCTCCAGAATCCCTGGCCCTTCACCCTTCCACGGCTTGGCTGCAGGATGCTTGCCTCCATACTGCGCGGCGCTCAAGGCAAAACCGACGCTCCGCTGCACATCGGGAGGGAATCGCGCAATGTCTTTCAACGAGGAACTTACCCAATAGAGCGGCTTTTCCCCGGAAGCTCTGGCCCGCGTCATGCAATATCCCATTTCTAGGATAGCGCGCCTCGGAAGATCGTGCCAGTGCCTTCTTATAGAATCTGGACCGACGCTGTCCGGCAAACCTACCCAAGGGGCGCGAACAAATGATGCCCTAACCCGCCTCCAATGTGATACGTTGGCGTGTTCACACCGTTGCCGAGTTTATGAGCAGCGGAAAGAGGGCTTTCGCAGTTCGACCAGACCCTCGAACGAGGAGCCGCAATGCACTGGACCAGCAAGTTTGCAAGCTACACGATATCCCTGTCTCTTGGAGCCGCGGCCCTCGCTGCACTGAGCCAGACGCCGCAGACCCCTCCACCGGCAGCGCAAGCTCTAAGTCAATCCGCCCAGCAGGAGTGGTGGCGTCACGCCGTCCTCTACGAGATTTATCCACGCAGTTTTCAGGACTCCGACGGCGACGGCATCGGCGACATTAAGGGCATCACCGCGCGTCTCGACTACCTCCATGATCTCGGCATCGATGCCATCTGGATCACGCCCATGTACCCCTCGCCGGGCGTCGACTACGGCTACGACATCTCCGATTACACGGCGATCGACCCCGTTTACGGCTCCATGGCGGACTTCGACAACCTCGTCGCCGAAGCCAAAAAACGCGACATCCGCGTCATCATGGACTACGTCATCAACCACACGTCAGACCAGCATGCTTGGTTCCTCGAATCGCGTTCCTCGCGCGACAATCCCAAGCGCGATTGGTACATCTGGCGCGATGGCAAAGGCGAAACAGCGACCGACAAAGGCCTGCCGCCCAGCAACTGGCAATCGTGGTTCGGCCACTCCGCCTGGCAGTGGGACGACAAAACCCGCCAGTATTACTACCACTATTTCTATGTCCAGCAGCCGGACCTGAACTGGCGCAATCCTGAGGTCCACACCGCGATGGATGGCGTGCTCGACTTCTGGATGAAGCGCGGTGTCGCCGGTTTCCGCATCGACGCCGTCTCGCGTCTCTTCGAGGACCCGAACCTTCATGACGATCCGTATCTGCCCGGTCGCAATGTCTACGGTGACCGCAACATTCAGCACAAGTACACAGACGATCTGCCCGAGGTGCACGACGTGCTCAAAGAAGTCCGCCGCGTCGTCGATAAGTACCCCGGCGACCCGGTGCTGGTTACTGAAGCGGACGAGCCAAATGTCCAAGCGCTCGCCAAAATGTATGGCAACAACGACGAAGTCCAGTTGCCGATGGACTTCCAAATCGCCGACGTGAATGAACTGTCCGCTCGACGCTTTCGCGATCTATTCAACCAGATCGAAAACAACACCGCGCACGGCCAGCCGGAATACTTCTTCTCGAATCACGACCAGCCACGCCAGTGGGATCGTTACGGCGACGGCGATCACAACGACCAGATTGCCAAGTTGATGGCCGTTCTCGAACTCACCACGCGTGGCACACCGCAGATGTATTACGGCGAAGAACTGGGCATGCGCACCACCGACCCCGCGCGCATTGAAGACGTGCATGACCCGATCGGCAAACTCGGCTGGCCAAAAGAGAAAGGCCGTGACGGCGAGCGCACACCAATGCAATGGGACGCATCACGGGAGGCCGGATTCACGACGGCCGCCAAGCCCTGGCTGCCCGTGCCACCCAGCGCAGCGACCTACAACGTTGACGCCGAAAGCAAAGACCCCAAATCCATTTTCAACACCTATAAGCGTCTTCTTGCATTGCGCAAGACCGACCCCGCGCTCCGCGATGGCACGCAGGAGTCAGTCAACGAAGACGATCCTAATGTCTTCGCATACATCCGCCGCTCAGAAAACCGAACAGTTCTTGTCGCGTTGAACATGAGCGCGCATCCGCATACGGTGGCGTTCCATCTGACCAACAAGGGAATTACTGGAACCAAGCTCTCACCGCTCTTTAGTTCGCCCGCGTCCGGTTCCGAACCGATTCCGCTGGACCACGTAGCGTTGCCGCCGTTTGGTGCGCTCGTCGCCGCAGTTGAGTAAGAACGAAAACCACGGCGCAAAGGTCCCCGCGCGCGCCTGCCAAATATGTTAGTTTTTCATGCGTCGCACCGCTGTCGAATCCACGAGCAGCGGAAACAATCAGGAGACCGCAATGCACTGGACCAAAAACACCGCAGTCGTTGGCGCATCTTTGCTTCTCGGCGCCGCATCCATTACCGCAATTGGACAAGCCACCGCCGCTAAGCCCGAATCCAAAACCAGCACGACCGCCTTAAGCGAACATGATTGGTGGAAGAACGCAGTCCTCTACGAGATCTACCCCCGCAGCTTTCAAGACTCCAACGGCGACGGCATCGGCGACTTGAACGGCATCACCGAGCGTCTCGACTATCTCAAGGAACTCGGCGTCGACGCCATCTGGCTCTCGCCTATCTACCCATCGCCGCAGGTCGACTTCGGCTACGACATCTCCGACTACGAAAACATCGATCCGCAGTACGGCACCCTGGCAGACTTTGACCACCTCGTTGCCGAGGCCAACAAACGCCATATCCGCATCCTCATGGACATGGTGATGAACCACACCTCCGACAAGCACAAGTGGTTCCTGGAGTCGCGCTCCTCGCGTACCAATCCTTATCGCGATTGGTACATGTGGCACGATGGCAAAGGCGAAACCGCAACGGATAAAGGTGAGGTCCCCAACAACTGGCAGTCGGACTTCGGCCACTCCGCATGGGAGTGGGATGAGAAGACGCGCCAGTACTACTACCACAAGTTCTATATCCAGCAGCCGGACCTGAATTGGAATAACCCCAAGGTTCACGAGGCATTCAAGCAGATCATCGCCTTCTGGCTCAAGCGCGGCGTGGGCGGTTTCCGCTTCGACGCCATTACGACGCTCTTTGAAGATCCCAACCTCATCGACGACGATATCCTCAAAGACAAGACCGGCAATACCTATCTGAATAACTACGGCGACATTGCCCTCAACGACACGCGCACCAACAACCTGCCCGGGGTCCATCCCGTGATGCAGGAGATGCGCGCCTTCGCCGACAAGTTCGACTCCAATAAGTTTCCTGGAACACGGGTCCTCATTGGCGAAACCTATCTTCCCAATATCGCCGAACTCGAAAAGCAATACGGCCCGCCGGATCATCCCGAATTTCAACTGCCGATGGATACCCAGATTGGTTTCATCAACAAGCTCGACGTTGCCACATTCCGATCCCGCCTCACCGACGCCGAAGAGCATCTCGACGACCACACGCCGCTGCTCGTCTTCGACAACCACGACAACGCACGGCTCGACGTCCGTTATGGCGATGGCGTGCACAACACCGACATCGAGCGCGTCATCTCCACCATCCTTTTCACCAGCCGAGGCGCCTCGCTCTTCTACTACGGCGACGAGATCGGCATGAAGACCACGCCGCCCACGCGCAAAGAAGATGTGAAGGATCCGGTCGGCCTCACCGGCTGGCCAAAGGACAAAGGCCGCGATGGCGAGCGCACCCCGATGCAATGGGACGCAGCCCCGAACGCCGGCTTTAGCTCAGCTTCGGCCAAGCCTTGGCTGCCCATACCGCCGGACTATACCACCGTCAACGTCAAGGCCGAAGAAGCAGCTCCAGACTCTCTCTTCGCGTGGTACCAGGCTCTGATCCGGCTCAAGAAAACTAACCCGGCTTTGGCTGCGGGTCCCGAAACCCTGCTCGACAACGAAAATCCGAAGGTCCTGAGCTGGGTCCGCCAGGCATCCGGCAATCTGTCAGTGGTGGTTTCAGTCAACTTTACGGCTGAGCCCCAATCGGTCAGCCTCTCTGTTCCCGGCCCCGGCGCAACCCTCAAGACGTTGCTCAAAACTCCGGGTGCGCCCGATCCCGTATCGCTCCAGGCCATTCAGCTCGGGCCCTTCGGTGTCTACATCGGAGAGCTCCGGCCTTAGAGCCGTTCTCCAATCAGTAAGTAGCATTTTGAATGTCGAGCAAGGGCTATAGCCGCTGACCTCCGTCCTTCAGGTCATGGGGATGAGGGCAAGGACAGTGATCGTCTTCACCGCGCGCCTGAGGATGCGTCTTGCCATTCTTAGCGCTCCAAACCGCCGAGCAATCGGCTCCTGTCTTCGAGTTGGCTATCGGGAGATCGGCGATAGAACTTTGTTGAGTCGCCAGAGAAGATAAGGCAGGGCCGTGAGCAAGAGAATCGTCAGGGCGTGAAACATCGCATCATGCGCACTCTGAAACGACTGCCAAAGAGGAAAGTCCATGCTTATATGTCCGAGTCCGCCGGGAACGGCCGTGCGGCTTGCTTGAATCCGTGCTACAGCTCCCATCCATGCCACCAGAACCAAGCCGCTCACCAGCCAAGCCGCTTTCGCTCTTTGACGGATGGCCACGAATTCGATTCCCCAACCGACCAAAACTGGGGCGGTCCAATAGCAATACCTGCCGATTTGAAAATAAAGATTTGCGAACCCGTGTACTTTGACACCGAACGGCGAATCGGCTCCCGGCGGATAGATTTCCCAACCTGACCATAGAATCAGACAGGCAAATAAGTAAGCTCCGGCAAGAAGAATCACCGGAGCGAGACAGAACATTGCCCACGGTGCCCGCATGCACCACAACTGGAACTGAGCAGTAAGGGAACTTCGATCCGTCATGGGGCCTTTGCTGGGAAGGATGCGCTCACGAAGCGCAGACCAAGCGACGTTCACCGCAGTGCGAATATCGCCATGGCCGGATTCAAGCAGCGCCTCAAATTCCGCTCCATAGCGCTTTCTCCAGGAACGCGGATACAAGCGCGTAAGCAAGCGAGCGAGTCTTGGATTCATAAGACTTCCAATCTCTTCAGTCCGGATCCGGCGAACTGCTGCAGCGTGGTCAACTTTGCGCGAAGAACTTGGAGGCCCTGAGCAGTGATGCGATAAGGTTGGCGCCGCTCTTCGGCCGGGAGTGGCTCAATCCAACCCTGTTTCTCCAATCGGTTGATCGCGCCGTAAAGTGTACCCGGACCTAATCTTGTCCCACAAAGCCGCTCAATGTCTTCGATCATCGAATGTCCATGCTTCGGCCCACTTGCAAGGCTGGCAAGAACTAAGAGTGGTGGGTCGGAATAATGTCCCAAATCCGTCCCGCTTTCGGCATCTACTACGTGTCGCGTACTTCGCATAGCGTAGTTATCGCACAGCGCCCTCTTCGCCGCAAGGGTTTTTTCAATACCTATGTTTCTGAATCAGAAAGCGGAGCGGTCGTGGAGCCGTCAGATCCAAACGGAATCGCCATCGACCGAATTGAGCAAGCCAGAAATTACGGGTTTGACCGATGACTTTCCCGGGGCCACTTCAGTTTTTCAAATCCGTTGAATTCGGGGTCACGCTATTCGGTCTCAGCTGTCTAATCGCAACTGCCACGTTATCTGCTATTTAGATGCGCAAAGCATACATATGCTCAGCGTACCGCATTATGAAAAAATATCAATTTTTGTATTTGCTTTCTTCGCGATCTATAGTATGGTGTATATATTCCAGTTCGGAAGGCGCTATTTACTTACCCCTTCAGGCTGGAAGTAGTTTGCGTCACTGGCCTCCCGGCACGAACAGCAAAACGTTCGTGCCGCCTTTTTTTTGTGCCGAAGACGCCTTCCTCCACGATCCAAAGCCGTCCGCCTTGCCTCATGGTTTCTTTCGCTTCGGTTCAGGGTCTAAAATGCTGGCAAAGAGAGTTTGTCTTATGATCCCGAGCACCAAGTATCGTTGGGGCCTGCTTCTTGCCGTCTTTGCTGTCACCCTCGCCAGCTATGCCCAGTGGACCAATCCGGCAAACGAAATTCCCGCCTATCACCCGGCCGCACCCTTGAAGATAAGCACTCTGCCTCCCATCCTCTCCGGCGCCAAGCTGACCGGCGAGAATTTCCGTTATCCCTGGCAGGTGCACGTCTATCAGCAGGCGGGCAAAATCGGCAACGTCCTCTACCAGCTTCCCTGCAACTGCCGCTGCGATCGGGCTCTTGGCCACACCAGCCTGCGCAGTTGCTACGAGGGTCTGCACGGCACCGAGTGCTCCACGTGTGCCAAGGAAGCGTTCTACGCCTACCGCCTGGCAAAGCAAGGTAAGACGCCCACGGAGATTCGCGCCGGCATCGCCCGGCACGACTACGAAGCCATCGATCTCGAGCAGCAATAGAGAAGAGTCCTGGGCTATCGCTCCGGGTACTTTCTCCGACAACAGCGCATTTGCTTTGGGCCTGAAAACGTCTCTAACGCAAGCCGTCAACCATATACAAATCGGAAAGCAGCCGGATATAGCCATAGGCGTAGGCGCGGCCGTCGGGGCTGTAAAGAATATGAGTCATATCGCAAACCCCCGGTCCATCGGGCACCGCCATCTCTTTGAACAACTTCCTCTGGCCGGTCAGCAGATTCAACCGGAACACTCGAATGGACGACTTGCCATGTTGGCCAACATAGAGAAAGTTCGGGTCGGATGTCCACGCAACAGATTCTCCAGGCTGCAATCCCGGAATCGGACGCGTCGCTCCGCCACCGACGGGGAACAATTGCGCCTCGCTCATCTTCGCGCTGTTCGCCGCGATGAGCTTTCCATCGGGAGAAATCCGGCAGAAGCCGATTCCTTCCGGCGTGACGGGGTGCGGCTTGCCGGCCTCAATGCTCTGAACGAAACACCGGGCCGCACGTCCCGGCAAGTTTCCAGTGAAAAGGATCTGTTTGCCATCCGGGAACCAGTGGATCTCGTGCCCGTACTGCTCAATGCCATCGCGTTCGATCCGTCTGGCCGTTCCCGCTCCGGTAGGCAGCAGGACCAACTGAGTGTAGGAGACGGTTGCGGCCACCCACTTTCCATCGGGAGAAAAATCGCCGGCCATTCCTTCCCCCAGCGCAACCGGCGGCGAGCCGGTCAAATCGCGTATAGCCACGGTATAGTTGGGCCCCGTTTGCTCTCCCTGCTCGTCAAAGAGCAGCGTTTTGCCATCGCGGGAGATATCGACGGGCAGCGACCAGTCCTGCCAGGAGAGCTCCTTTTCTTTGGTTTCTCCGCGAGCCTCACCCCGAATGCCGGCGCGTTGTTCATCGTGCGTCATCAGCACTCTGCCGTCAGGAGCGATGTCCTGCAGCGTTACCCCACCCAGCGCGCGGAAGGCCAGGCGCAAATGGCCCGACAGATCCACGGCATAAATCTGACGCTGCAATCCAGCGTGCGTGGCCGAGAACCACACTTCATCTCCCTTGGCAGACCAGGCGAGTCCCTGCTCGCTTTCCCATCCGGCGGAAAGAACGGTCTTTCGTCCATCCAGATCGACGACGGAAACGCTTCCTTCATCATCTTCGTAGGTTGGGTGATCGAGAAATGCAATCTCGCGTCCATTGGGCGAAACCCGCACGTGACTGATCTGGCCGGAGCTCTCGTAGAGGACTTGGCCGAGCGGAAACTCAAGCTGCGCTTTGCCGGCAACATGATGGACAACGGCGAGCGTCTTTCCGTCGGGGGACCAGTCGGCCCATTCGATCCCTTCGGCAACCTGCCGCGGCGTGCCGCCGGCGAGCGCTACCTGGCCTAGAGTGCCGATCATCCCGGTCATGAATTCCGCTTCCGCCGGCTGCAGGACAGCCATCTGACCCGAGGAGGAGACGGCGAGCAGGTCGGCCCCGGTCAACCCCAGGGATCGCGAGCCAGGAAATTTCAGATCGGTGGAGAACACCTCAACCGGAGCACCCTCCCACGACGCGGCATAGATCACGTTCCGGCCGTCCGGAGCGAACCGTGCGGAGTGGATTGTCCCGTGGTTGATCGTCAGGCGCTGAATCTCCGGAGGCCGCGACCTTACGCTGTGGCGCCCAAGCCATGCGCCTGCCGCCAACAGCGCCACGCACGCAAGGCCTGCCAGAGACACGAACAGCAGGCGTATCGACTTGGGCCTGTCCGGGGATCTCCCCCTGTCCTCTGGATCGGCCGCAATCGGCGGTTTCGCCGCGGGGGGCATCACGGGCTGCCCATCTACGATTCCAACAAAACGATAGCCGCGCCGCGGCACTGTCTCAATAAAAACAGGATTCTCGGCTGAATCGCCTAACGCGGTGCGCAACTTGCCAACCGCAACGTTGACCGCGTGATCGAAGTCTCCATACGTGTCATCAGGCCAGATGCGCGACTGTAACTCTTCGCGCGATACCACATTGCCACGCTTTTCCAGCAAAATCTGGAGAACTTTGAATGGCTGGTCCTGGAGCTTGATGCGGCTTCCCGCCTTGCGGATCTCGCCGACACGCAGATCGGCCTCGAATTCCCCAAAGCGGACGGTGTGAAACCCATTCCTAGACGGTGACCCTCCGTTCTGGGGAAGCTCCAGCATGGGCTAAGTCTACCTCTCCCTGGATGACATATCATCCAGGCGCTTTCTTCAACTATTTTGCCAGGAGACATTCCTCTCCCGCCGCTCTCCAGTTTCTCTCCTGCAGCGGAATCGATGGTCGATCTTCAATCTAGGTCGAGTGAATTGAGGTACCTAGCCGTCTCGCGCACGATCACCTCTGAAAAGTGAGGTGGAAGCGCATGAGCAGTCGCCCTTCAATATTATTGAGCGTTCTCGTCGGCCTGGCACTCCTGGCGAACCATGCGTCCGCCAGCGACATCCCCGAGCGAGAGACCGTTCCGGCGATGAGCGACATAACCGGAACCGTCCGGTTCGATCTCTATCAAGGCTATTTCATGGTGGTGCATGGGTCCATTGGCCCGCTCAAGAACCTCAACTTGTTCCTGGACACCGGCACAACCCCGACTGTTCTTGATTCGCGCCTCGCGAGAAAGCTAGATCTCCAGGGGGAAAAACCGAACAGCATCGCAGTTCTCGGCGGCAGAACGCAGGGCGAAGAAGCACACTTGTCCTCGATCGAGCTTGGCCCATTGAAACGGTCCAACCTTCCCGTCGTCACAACCGACCTCTCTTTCTTCCAGAAGCTCTTCCCTGTCCGCATCGATGCGATTGTCGGCATGGATGTTCTGGGGCAAAGTCCTTTTGTCATCGATTACTCGGCCCGCGAAATTCGCTTTGGACCCCTCTCGGCTTTGCCTGTCTCTGTTCCGTTCCGGCTTTATGAAGGCATGCCTGTCTTTGCCGTCGAAATCGATCACACGCCGGCGCATCTCCTCTTCGACACGGGAGCCGGTTCCATCATTCTGTTCACCAGGGACACGTCGCAGAGTCCAAAAATGAAAGACCCCGCTATCCTGGCGCCGCAGCGAATCGGTAATTTCGAGAGCAAACAGGTTTGGCTGCGTACGCTCAGATTAGGCCCGGAGGAGTTTCGCCAGAAACCTGCGCTCATGACCCGCAATCCCAAACCATCTCAGCTCGAATACGACGGGCTGATGAGCCCAGCAGCCCTCGGAATCTCCCGGGTGTCGGTGGATCTGAAAGGAGGAGTATTGGCCTTCAGCCGCTGATTTATGGGTGCATGACTGCGGAAGCGGCGGTGGGTTCCGCAGGGGCTTTGCGGCGGAGGATGGCAGCGGAGAGGAGAGTAATGATCAGGCCGACGGGCAGGGGCTCCATGAAGGTGTAGGCCATGTTCACCAACGGATTTTGGTAAAGCTGCTGAGAGTGCTCGATGGCAGCGACCCGCGGCGGTGGTGGCGGCGTCAAGCCCGGAGGACTGCACCTTGTGAATCTGCGCGGCGAAGTAGCTGTCCATGAAGTGGGGTATGAATTTGAAGTAGAGAATCTCCCACGTGGCGACGTAGCAGACCGTGGTGATGAGGGTAATCAGGATGCCGCAGGCGAAGGCGCGGCCGAAGGAGATTTGGCCCGCGAGCGTGTTGTCGCGGTAGCTCCGGATGCCGAAGTAGATCAGCAGGAAGGACGCCACCAGGATGGTGTAGCCGATAACCAGGCTGTGGCCGGAGCCGATCTTGTCGGCGAGGAGAACGTTGCCGTCCATAAGGACAGACATGATGATGTCGGCGATCAGGCCGAAGGTGAGGACGGTTTTCTTCATGGCTGGCTCCTGGTTGACGCTTCTTGCGCGAGTGAGGATGGAGTCACGATGCGGCGCAGCGGGGCCGGATGTCGTCATCTTTCGGATGATTTTAGGGGGAATGGAGCGAAAATCGTGCTTTCGGGTGACGCGTTCCCCCCCCAGCGACGAAGACCCGTCGCCGGGGACCCCGGTTTCACGGCAGCAGGCCGAGTTCTTTACCGCGCTGGACGGCCTGGGTGCGGCGCGCGGCTCCGAGCTTGTCGAAGGCGCGGGCACAGTGTGTCTTCACTGTGTTTTCGGAAACGAAAAGCTGCGTGGCGATCTCGCGATTGCTCAGCCCGCGGGCGACCAGGGTGAGAATTTCGAGCTCGCGTGCCGTGATGCCCAGGGTCCGCTGTTGGGCCTGCTGGTGGGCCGTATTGCGAGCGAACGGTTCGAGAGCGGGGGCTTCCGCGGGGACAAGCACTTCCTTCACCACGACCGTTTCCCGAATGGTTTCGCGACTGCGCGTGATGCGGAGGCCGAGCCAGATGCCGAAGGTCGCGAAGAGGATGGCGACCAGCGCGCTATAGAGCTCGACGGAGTGCGAGACGATGACGAAGCGGTATTCGGTGTATTGGAGGATGGCGATGAGGAGGCCGCCGACGAGACCGAAGATAAGGACGTGGCGCCTCATGGTGGGGTTGTGAAGAAGTATAACGGAGACACGAATGGGTCGTCTATTCCAAGCCACCTTTCGGCGGTCCTGAACATGTGCTGCGTTATCTCGGCGCCTATACTCATCGCGTCGCCATTTCCAACAGCAGACTGGTCGCTCTCTCCGACGGCAACGTCACCTTCCGATGGCGCGATTCCGCGCATGGCAACAAGAAGCGCCTCATGACTCTGGATGTCCATGAGTTCCTGCGACGCTTCCTGCTCCACCTGTTGCCGCCGGGCTTCGTGCGCATCCGCAACTTCGGATTCCTCGCCAACCGGAAACGTGCTACGCTCTTGCCGCTATGCTTCCAACTGCTCGGCGGCACAGAGCAAAGAACAGCTTTGATAGCACCGCCGTCCGCCGACCAGACTCACTCACTCTGGAACTGCCCGATCTGCGGCGGCGCCATGCGCGTTGTCGAACGCTTCTCGGCTGCGCAACTTCTGCTTCGTTCGCCACCTCGATCGGACCGATGCACTGCATGAACCACGATCTAAATTTTCGGATACTATTCGTGCTTCGGCGCGCATCGAGAACCCATGTCTCTGCGGACCTTGAGTGCTCTGAAAGTCTGCTCCTCAGCGCGCGCCGAACCGCGCAATGCAACGCCTCGCTGCTCGCTTGCCGCTTCAAAGCCCCGGAACAAGCCCAACTCAGCGACTTGATCGAACCTCTGCACCCGAGCAGCCTCATCCAAAGTACATAGCCTTCCATCAGGGCGGCTTCCTTCAAGTCGCTGTATCAGAAGCGCCCCTCTCGAGTGCACACCACTGCACAACGTTGAGCTTGGGCGCTCCAGATAATGGAATGGTCCGTCGCCTTCCAATGCTAATTGTGGCAGGCTAGAAGCCAGAATAGGAGGAACGTTCCATGACAGCACATGTTTGCGGCATCGATATCGGCAAGACGGTCTTTCATCTAGTCGGGCTGAGTAAGGAAGGCCAAATTGTCGCCAAGAGGCGATTCACGCGGAAGCAACTCATCATCCATACAGTAAACATGCCTGCCTGTTTGATTGGCATGGAGGCTTGTCCCGGTGCCCATTACCTGGCACGTGTTCTCACGGCACAAGGGCACGAAGTGAAACTCATGCCGGCCGAGTACGTTAGGCCGTTCGTCAAATCGAACAAGAATGACTACATCGACGCTGAAGCTATCGCAGAAGCGGTGCAACGGCCAACGATGCGATTTGTTCCTATCAAGAGCGAAGCTCAGCTCGATCTTCAGGCCCTGCACCGTGTACGCGATCGCTGGATGGGGCGACGGACCGCAGTAATCAACCAAATCCGTGGGTTCTTACTGGAACACGGTATTACCGTTGCTGTGGGCCCCGCTCATCTCAAGAGACAGATTCCTTCCATTCTCGAAGACGCAGACAATCTGCTTTCACCGCGTATGCGAGCACTCCTGGCCGAGCTTCGAGACGAGTGGGAGAAGCTGGAAACGCAGATCGAAGAAATCGACCGGGAGTTTTCTCAAGCGGTTAAGAGAGAAGAGAACTGCCGACGTTTGCTCACCATCCCTGGGATCGGACCACTCACCGCAACTGCGCTCACCGCCGCGATCGGAAATGCTATGGCATTTCGCAAAAGCCGTGACTTGGCGGCCTGGCTTGGCCTGGTTCCACGCCAGCATTCAACAGGCGGCAAATCAAGACTTCTCGGCATCAGCAAGCGGGGCAATCCCTATCTTCGACGGCTTTTTATCCACGGAGGTAGAGCCGTCGTCGCACGAGCGAAACGCGAAAATCACACATTCGGCAATTGGCTTAATCAACTCGAGGCCAGAGCCCCACGGAATGCAGTCGTCGTTGCCATGGCCAACAAACTCGCACGAATCGCTTGGGCGGTACTGACCCGAGGACAAGTTTATCGTGCGACAGTTTGCCCGTGAGGAAAAGATGGAAATCGCGCGGCGATTCCCACTTTCCCTCACGACGACGGCTACTACGAGTTATCACCAGGTTTGCACGCAGATTCGATGATGGCTGAACAGGTTCATCCAGCCCACCTCAAACCTTCAGTGCTGTACGGTCTGCAGCTGAGACCACCCAGATAATTAGGAGAGGAAGGGCGTGGATTCCATCATGGCTCGAAGCAGATCCATCGCTTCACCCAGAAGCCGAATACATAGAAGCAGACCGCTTCTGCCATCAAAAGATCTTGCTTGCAATCAGGCGACGGACCATACATACAGCACTAAGACTTATCGATCCTCATCACGCGTTACGTTGCCAAACGCTGGATAGGTTTGTGATACCTTGCGGCTGATGCGTTCTTTACGGAAACGGAAGTTATTCGGGGCGTTGCTGCTGGTAGGGTTCGGGGTCGCGCTGGTAACGACCTCCGGCCTGGTGAAGCTCCATGACGAGATTCTGAAGGCGTCGTTTGAGCAGCGGGACCAGGCGATTCAGAGCTGGGTGCATGGGTTTGCGCGATCGATGCTGACGGAGGCGATGAGTGGGCTGAGTTGGATTGGGTCGCCCTTTGTGCTGACGCCAGCGGTGGCGTTAGCTGCGGGATTGATGTGGCGGTGGGGGCTCAAGGACGACGCCGTGCTTGTGGCTGCGGCGGCGCTGGGCGGGGTGGCTCTGAACGAGGTGATGAAGCTGCACTTCAAGCGGTCGCGACCGGAGTTGCCGTGGGCGTTTGTGCATGAGCACAGCTTCTCGTTCCCGAGCGGGCACTCAGTGCTGGCGATGGTGATGTACGGGGTCATTGTCTACAAGACGCAGGACAAGCTACGTAGCAAGTGGGCCAGGGCGGCGTTGATGGTGGGGGCGTTCCTGATGGTGGTGGGAATCGGAGTGAGCCGGGTGTACCTAGGGGTGCATTATCCGAGTGATGTGGCGGGAGGGTACTTTGTGGGAGCGGTCTGGCTTGCGGCGGTCATTGGTTCGGATTTGTGGGTCGAGGGGCGACGGATTTGACTTGCGGTTCTCTGTTGATTCCCCATGTTGGGTTTAGATCATGATCGTGGTTGATGACTCACTGCGCGTTTAGTGTGAGAATGAAGAATCTTATTGAACACTTTACGCACCCGGTTGTTTCCGGCGACGAATTCTGTTGTGGGCAAAACTAGTTCGCCGGTTGCGGCGAACGCTGGCATCCTGGCGATATCTTAGATATAGATAGATGTATGGGAAATCGAGTGAAAGTCGGCAATCTTCTTAAGACGAAGCTGCTTCGGACGGCAGCTTTGTTACTTTGCCTTCTTTCGGCGCCAGCGATCTGCGTTCACGCCTCGGTCGCGCTTTTGATGGAAGAGCCCTATGGGAAATTTGGCGCGATGAATCCCACTGGGCATGCCGCGGTCTATTTCAATCACATCTGCGCCGATTCCCCTACCGTGCTTCGCTCCTGCCACGATGGCGAGTTTGGCAGCGTCATTAGCCGCTACCACAAAATCGACGGCTATGATTGGATCGCCATGCCCTTGATTGGCTATCTGTACGCAGTTGATTCGCCCAGCGATATTCCCCTCACGGTGGATAGAGAGAAGGCGGAAGCTCTGCGGGACGCCTATCGCAGGCAGCATCTTCTCAATCTTGCACCGGACCACCGGGAGGGCGAAACGCCGAAAGGTGAATGGACGCAGCTTGTCGGCGCCTCCTTCGACCGGACCATCCACGGCTTTCAGATAGACAGTACGCCGGAGCAGGACCAGATATTCATCGCCACCTTTAACGATCGTCGCAACGTCGCCCACTTCAACCTCCTCTTTCATAACTGCGCCGACTTTTCCGGCGTGGTGCTCGACATCTACCTGCCTCACGCCATCCACCGTAATTTTCTCGCCGATGTGGGTGTGATGACTCCCAAACAGGTCGCCCGCGATCTGGTCAGTTTTGGAAAGAAGAACCCCAGTCTGAACATGAGTGCTTTCGTGATTCGGCAGATACCGGGTAGCATTCCCCGCAGTCACCCGGTCGATGGCGTAACCGAGTCGCTGGTTAAGAGCAAGAAGTATCTTCTCCCTATGATTGTGCTGGCTCCCGAAGTCACGGGAGGAGTCGTAATCGCCTATCTGGTCGACGGTCGCTTGAAGCTTCCCAAGGGCACAAAGATTTTCGAGATTGGCGACGAGGAGACGACCGACGCGCCAGACGCGCCTACTGAGCAGCGCGACGTGCTGCCCGTCTCTCCGCCGCAAATACCGCCGCCTTCGCCACAGCAAATACCGCCGCCTTCGCCACAACTCTAGAGCTGTATGGGTTGCAGACGGGCATGGATTTGCTCTGGGCTATACAGACTAATGAGAGTCCCGAATCTTTACAAGCCGCATTCGGTCCGCACACGCCAGCCCGGATAATGTCTGTATGGTTGCGACCCGGTCTCGCGGCCTCAATCCAGGCGATTGGTTTGAAGGCTCGGGGCCGCACTCATCTCGCTGCAAGCCAGTCCCATCCCCGCAGGATTGGCCGTACAGGAACGTGCCACGATCAGCGCATCGATCTGGTCCCAAACCGCGATGTCGTTCTCAATCTCAATATGCGGCATCATGAACGTGCGTGCAAACCACGGAAAGCCTGCGCACGACACAGGCGTCGTCTTGTAGGCCGACTCGTAGCTGCCCAGGATCGTCGTACGCGTGGGATCGATTGCCTGAATCGAGCGCCTGCCGTGCAGCATGCCCTCGGTCTGGTAGAAGTTGATGGCCTCGCGCACGTTGGCCGGGATGCTGCCGTCGTTCTCGCCGTGCTTGCGCACGCTATCCACCTGAATGGTCAGCAACACCGGGATGCCGTGCCGGTCGAGCGCCCGGGCAAGGTTCACGGCCTCTGAAGCCCCCCAACTATGGCCGAAGAGGACGATGCGCGCCGCAGCTTTCTCGTCGTCGCTCAGCCGGCCGTCCCGATCGGTGTCCAGCAGATCGAGAACGGAGCGGAGCGCGGCGGCCTCGTCGCGGTTGGCAAAGGTCATCGCCCGCACGGCATTTGGGTAGCGGCGTTCGAGATCGCGAGCCAGTCGCGCCTCGCGATGCACCAGATTGCCGGCGCGAACATGTCCGCCCATGAAGCCGATCACGATCAGTGGAGCGGAAGGGCGGCACGGAGCGTCCAAACCGGCCAGGGCTGGTACCGCGCTGCAGCCCGCGGCGAGAGGGGCAGGCGCGGCGGAGCGCAATGCCGGGGCATCCTGCGCGACAATGCTTGCCCCGCAGGCGGCGGTGAGCACTGCGGCAATCCATAGTGAGCTGGACGCCAGGATCCGGCTGCGAAATGGTTTTAGCCCGCTCCGAGGGCGGGTGCGCCGGGGAGAATCCGCGGAGAGAAACAATCCAGACGACAAGAGCCGGCGATGCTTGCGCGTACTCCTCGCAAAACAGATACAAATACTCATTCCCAACTTCTCCACTGCGCCAGGGAAACTTGATTGAGGAGCCCAGCTTACCACCTGTTCGGGAGAGTTGGACTTGCCCAATTTGTCGGTATCTGTGCGCTGGCAGGGAGGTGCGGGAGCCCAACCATGTTTGTTTCGGTATCACTACTTTTGCAGATTGTGGCCATTGGGGCGATGCTGGGTCCAGCAATACGAGCAGTACGGGAAGATCCGGTGCAGGCGCTGCGCCAGGAGTAGATCGGAGCCATAGGCACAGTTGATGAATACAGCTCACCTACTCATCGACCCAAGTTGGGTCACTTTCCGACAATTGGTCCCCATAAACCTTAGGTCCCTATCGGGACTGCCCCAACGCAACGATGGTGGATTGCCTCAGGAGTATTTTGGGGCAGTTTCGATAGAGTTACACATGGGCCTGCGGCCCACCCATAGGGATGAAAAAGG
>Ga0302325_10007078_pt1 | contig 25003 bp, 20 predicted proteins | sample Palsa_T0_2_FD_201948 | JGI IMG/M metagenome (GOLD analysis project Ga0302325, IMG submission 201948) | Peat permafrost microbial communities from Stordalen Mire near Abisko, Sweden - Palsa_T0_2 | ecosystem: Environmental > Terrestrial > Soil > Palsa > Peat permafrost | place: Sweden: Abisko... | reverse complement strand
GAACAGCCAGGCAGCTGCGGCTGAGTCCGGCCAGCCTGCCCAGCCCCCCAGCCCGACGGGCGAGATGCCTGCCTTCACCCAGCCAATTGGCTACCCGCAGCCCGGTTACGCCGCGCCTGGTTATGGCCAGCCCTGGCCTGGCTCGGGCCAGCACGGCGGCTATCACCAGGCCAGCCATGGCCAGTCAGGTTACGGCCAGCCAGGTTACGGCCAGCCCGGCTACGGCCAGCCCGGGTATGCACAGGCCGGCTACCCGGCCGGCGGTGCGCCCGCCGAGGGCCAGCCCAGCCAGGGCGAGCCTGACTCCGGCCAGCCGGGTTACGGTCAGCCCGGTTACGGCCAGCCCGGCGGCTACCAGCCCGGTTACGGGCAGCCTGGCTACGGGCAGCCCGGCAGCTACCAGCCTGGCGGCGGGTTCGGCCAGCCACCCGGTGGCGGCTACGGTCAGCCACCCGGCGGCTATGGCGGTCCCGGCGGGTTCGGCCAGCCGCCGCCACCGCGGCGACGCCGGAGCCTGGCAACGACCGCCATCGCCTACCTCGCAGTCGCGGCTGTCGCCGCTACCGCCGGCGGCCTGGCAGTGGCCTTTGCCGACAACACCGGCAGCCAGCCGTCCGCTAGCTCGGGCAGCGGTGTCGGCGGCTCGGGCAACGGCGGCTTCCCTAACTTCAACGGCGGCGGCGGGGGTACCGGCAGCTCCGGCAGCGGTGCAGTCACGCTGCCCAGCGGCACCCTGAAGAAGGTCGAGCAGGCGGTAACGCCGGGCCTCGTCGTGATCACGAGCAATCTGAAGTACGACGGCACTGGTGCGGCCGCTGCGGCCACCGGCATGGTCATCAGCAGTAACGGCCTGGTACTGACCAACAATCACGTCATCAACGGCACGACTGGCCTGACGGCCAAGGTGGTATCGACCGGCCAGCGGTACACCGCCAAGTGGGTCGGTTACGACAAGGGCTCCGACGTTGCCGTCATCCAGCTGGAAGGCGCGTCCGGGCTGCGGACAGTTCCGCTCGGTGACTCCTCGGGCGTCAGGATCGGCGACGACGTCGTCGGCATGGGGAACGCCAACGGCACCGGCACCATCAGCTATGTCGCCGGCACCATCACCAATCTCAATCAGACGATTACCGCCAGCGATGACGGTAGCGGCGTGGCCCCCGAGCGTCTCACCGGCATGCTGCAGACGAACGCCGACATCATTCCCGGTGACTCCGGCGGCCCGCTGGTGAGCACCGACGGCAAGGTCATCGGCATGGACACCGCGGCGAGCACGGACAGCACCGCCAACACCACGCAGGACGTTGGCTTCGCGATCCCGATCAACCGGGCGATGACGATCGCCCGGAAGATCATCAACGGCCAGTCCGGCTCGGGCGTGCAGGTGGGCAGCTCCGGCTTCGTCGGGGTGCTGGTGCCGAGCGGCAAGAACGAGACGCAGAGCACCGAGACCAGCCCGCAGGCCCAGCTGCAGCAGGAGGAGGCGCAGCAGCCGAACGGGAGCGAGGTCAACCCGTCGCCGCAGAGCTGCGTCCAGAACGACCAGACCCCTGGCGCTCCCCCGAAGATCGCCCCGGTCAGCGCGGGCACGCTAGTGCTCGGGTCGCTCTGCCAGACTCCGGCGGCGGCGGCCGGCATCGAGGCCGGCGACGTCATCACCCGGGTGAACGGGCAGCAGGTCACCTCACCCGCGTCGCTGATGACGATCCTGCTGGCCATCCACGGTGGCACGAAGATCTCGCTGACCTGGGTGACACCGTCCGACCAGACGATGACCCGCACCATGACGCTGGCGTCGGCGCCGCCGTCGTAAGCCGGGACCGCATCTCCTGCCGGATGCGCGCGGGGGAGCAGTGGCGTCCGGGCGCCGCTGCTCCCCCGCCGCCTGTCTGCCGCCGCGCGCGCGAATCGCGCTAGCCGTCGAGCCAGCCGAGCATCTTCGCCTCGCACTGCCCGACCTCTGCCACCGGCACGTGCTCGTCCCTGCTGTGCGCCAGCTGCGGGTCGCCGGGGCCGAAGTTGACCGCCGGAATGCCGAGCGCGGCGAACCTGGCGACGTCGGTCCAGCCAAGCTTCGCCCGCGGTGTGCCGCCTATTGCCGCCACGAATGAGGCCGCCGCGGGCTCACCCAGGCCCGGCCGCGCGCCGCTGGCCACGTCGGTCACGACCACCTCCCAGCCGTCAAGCACCTCGCGGACGTGGTCGGCAGCCTGCTCAGCCGACCGGTCCGGCGCGAACCGGAAGTTCACGCTCACCACGCACTCATCAGGGATCACGTTCCCGGCCACGCCGCCGCGGATCCCGACGGCATTCAGGCCCTCGTGGTAGGTCAGCCCGTCCACGACGGGCTGCCGGGCGGTGTAGCCGCGCAGCACGTCAAGGATCCCGCCCGCCGCGTGGATAGCGTTGACGCCGCGCCACGAGCGAGCGCTGTGGGCCCGCTGGCCGCGGGCGATTACGTCGGCGCGCAGCGTGCCCTGGCAGCCGCCCTCCACGACGGCGCCGGTCGGCTCGAGCAGCACGGCAAAATCACCAGCGAGCAGGTCCGGCCGGGAGCGGCTGAGCCGCAGCAGGCCGTTGCGCTCGGCTTCGACCTCCTCGCAGTCGTAGAAGACGAACGTCACGTCCCGCGCTGCCGTTGTCAGCTGCGCGGCGACCCGCAGCTGCACAGCCACTCCCGACTTCATGTCGCAGCTGCCGCAGCCGTACAGCATCCCGTCCGCTAGCCGCGATGGCAGGTTCGAGTTAACCGGAACGGTGTCGATGTGCCCGGCCAGCACCACCCGCTCGGCCCGGCCGAAGCCGGTCCGGGCGACGATGACATTGCCGGACCGGTGGACATCCAGATGAGGCAGGCCGGCCAGCGCGGCGGCGATAGCGTCAGCTATCGGCTCCTCGTTGCCGCTGACGGACTGGACATCGACGAGGTCGGCGGTCAGCTCGGCCGCAGACCGGGAAAGATCAAGTTCGGCGGTGTCAGATTTCACCGGGGCAGCTTAGCCCGCGACCGGAGGGTGCTCATGTTTCACGTCGATTCCGAGGTCGGCCGGCTTCGGCAGGTGATCGTGCACCGGCCTGGCCTTGAGCTGAAGAGGCTTACTCCGGACAACGCTGCCGAGCTGCTGTTCGACGACCTGCTCTGGGTGACTGAGGCCCAGTCCGAGCACGACGAGTTCGCCGCCCTGATGCGGAGCAGCGGCGTGCAGGTGCACTACTACGCCGACCTGCTCGAGCAGACCATGGTGATCGATGAGGCCAGAAATTATGTGCTGGACCGGATCTTCGACTACCGGCTGCACGGTCCGCTGGCGGTCGACGGGCTGCGCCGCGCGTTCGCTGCCCTCGACCCGGCCACGCTGACGACGTTCCTGATCGGGGGCATCACCAGGCGGGAGTTCGCCGAGCTGGCCGAGGAGCCGCAGAGCATCGCCTTCCGCTCGCTCGACCCGGACGGGTTCGTGCTCGCGCCGCTGCCCAACGTGCTCTACCAGCGCGACACGTCGTGCTGGATCTACCAGGGCGTGTCAGTCAACCTGATGCGCCGGCGGGCTCGTGCACGGGAGACGATCAACGACGAGGCGATCTACCACTGGCATCCGATGTTCAGCCAGGCTGACTTCGAGGTGTGGTATCACGGCGCCGACAGCGGCCCGGCCTCCCTGGAGGGCGGCGATGTTCTCGTGATCGGGAACGGTGCCGTCCTCGCCGGCATGAGCGAGCGCACGCAGCCGCAGTCAGTCGAAATGCTGGCGCACCGGCTGTTCTCCGCCGGGGCCGCCGCGACCGTGCTGGCCGTTGACATGCCGAAGGCACGTCAGTTCATGCACCTGGACACGGTGCTGACCATGGCCGACTACGGGGTGTTCATCAAGTACGCCGGCATGGGCATGCTGCCGTCGTACACCATCGAGCCGGGCAGCGGCCCTGGCGAGCTGAAGGTCACCGACCATCTGCCGGAGGAGATGCACGACGCCATGGCGGCCGCACTGGGGCTGCCCTCCATCACCGTGCTGAGCGCGACGCAGGATGTGCACTCGGCCAAGCGGGAGCAGTGGGACGACGGCTGCAACGTGCTGGCACTCGCGCCCGGCAAGGTCATCGCCTACGAGCGCAATGTCACGACCAACACCTACCTCCGGGACAACGGGATCGAGGTGCTGACGATCCGCGGCAGCGAGCTCGGTCGCGGCCGCGGCGGGCCTCGCTGCATGACCTGCCCGATCGAGCGCGAGGCCTGAGGCCGCGCAGGGTCAGCCCGCGGACGGGGAGACAGCCGGCCCGGAGCTGTCGTGCAGAGCGGCGAGCAGGGTGTCAATGCCGATGTCAGGCCGGACGGGGTTGCACGTCGGGCACTGCGGGCCTGGCGCCGGGATGTTGAGCCAGAACCCGTCAACGACTGACCTGGTCGCCAGGAAAGCCGCCAGCAGCTGGCGGGCTGTGACCGGACTGCCAGGCGGGTTGGTCGAGAGCCCGGCGAGCAGGCCCACCCGACGGCTCGCCTGGCGTGCCTGCCTGGCAGCCGCGGTCACAAACGCTGCATAGTCAGCGGCGTCGCGCTCGAGGCTCTGCGCCTGAATAACAATGACATCGGCCCGCGCGGCCAGGCGGGCCAGCAGGCCGAGGTCAAGCAGCCGCCGCCACCGCGGCCCGGCGCCTGCCGGAGCGAGCACGGTCACCAGGTTGACGCCCGGAGCCACGATCAGCTGCAGGCCGCGGTCATGGGCCGCCGCAGCCGCGCGCTCAGCGGCCGCCACCGGGTCGCGCTGCTCGCCTGGCGGGGTAAACGTCCAGGCTTCCGGGTCGTACAGCACTGCCTCTGTGCCGCCGGGAAGCTGCCCGTCGCGCACGGCGGCAGCCAGCTCCGCAGCCGAGGCGAAGGCGACCGCCGGCACCGACCCGGCCAGCTGCCGAGGCTGCTGGCCGGGCTGGAGCAGCTCGTAGACGCGCAGCCGCGAAAGGCCGGTCCTAACCGTCGCGTTGGCGGCGGCCTGCGCCAGTGCGGGCCGGGCCAGCACCCAGGCGGGCACCCCGGAGGTCCCGCCCGCTTCGGATGGCACGACCCGCTCACCCGCCATGATGGCCGCCCTGGTGCCGCATCCTGCCGCCAGCACAGCCGGCGCCGCGGCCAGCAGGCCGAGGCAGCGTCTCCGGGGCAGCCCGCGGGCCGGGACGCCCGCCGGGTTCACTGGCGGCCGGGCCGGACAAGGGAGACATTGGCCGTCATGCCGTCCAGCGGCGGATCGGCCGGGTCGGCACGCACGTCGACGACCGCCTCGTACATATCACCGTCCGCGGTCTCAACCGGCGTCGCGAGCACCTCGCGGACCACTCCGGGCAGCCCTGCCAGCCGGGCCGCCGGAACCGACACGATGACCGCCTGGCCCCTGTGCAGGGCCGTCGCCAGGCCCTGAGGGACCAGGGCGAGAACCGCCCAGCTCGCTGAGGTCCGGAGCTGGATCACCGGGAGCAGCGCCGACCCGCCGGCGCCCGCGCGGGAGCTGACCTGCGGGGCATCGGGCAGCAGCGAGAACAGCGGCGGCACGGACACCGGAGCGGTCCGGCCGGGGCCGATGTAGTCAGGCACCCCGGCCGGCGCCGTGGTGTCACCGGGCGCGGCATCCACCGCGGTGACGACGCCGGCCGCCGGCGCGACAATCCGGCGCTGCGAGAGCGCCTGCCGGTCGGAGGCTAGCCGCGAGCGGTCCCTGGCCAGCTGCGCGCGGTCGCCGGCGACCTCGGCCGGGCCGGACTCCACTGCCAGCTGCTGCCGGTCCGCTGACACCGCGGCCTCGTCCGCAGCCTCAATCGAGGCCTCACCGGGGGCAGCCTCGGTGGCCAGCAGCTGACCCTCCCTGACCTGGTCGCCGACACGGACGAGGACCCGCGCGACCACGCCGCCGGTGGCGAAGTTCAGATTGAGCACGCCCGCGCTCATCACCGAGCCGGTCATCAGCAGGTCATCGTCCCGGCCGATCTGCTGGACGTACACGGCCGAGCCGAGCACGCAGCCAACGAGGATCAGCAGTCCCGCCATCCGCTGGCCGGCGGTGGTCCGCCGGGATGGCCACCGGCGGCGGCTCCCGCCGACCGGCTCGGTGTCGCCGCCGGGACCATCCGCGGGTGATCCGGCAGCCACCTCCGGCTGCTCCGCAAGCTGCCCGCCGGAATACAAGGACGCCGTCACGCCAGCCCCTCCCCTCCCGCTGCCCGTCGAGAGCCGCGGCTCACCGCTGGCAGCCAGCCAGAAATCCGCACGACGAATTTTGATAATGACTGAGCTTAGGGAGCGCGGCAGCGCCTTGGCGGACGCGGGGACTCTTCCGGCGTTTTATGCCCGTGCATATCAAGAGCCGCCGAGAAGATAACTTTCGCGCCTAGCCTGACCTCGGTCTTTTGCTGCTGACCGCACCATTACGGCTAATCCGTCAATGGCCGCGCGGGCCTTGTTACGCATTATCAGGATGAGCTCGACGGCCTCCCAAGTAATGTTCCTCGGGCACTGCCACTATGACCGCGGCCGGCACCGCGCGAGGCGACGTAATGGACCAGGGGGCCAGTAGATGAATATTTCTCTGCTCGGTGTCACCGCGGCGATGCTGTCGGCACTGGTAGCCGCCTGCATCCTGCCGCAGCGCGCCGAGCGCGGGGATGACGCCGGGGACGGCAGAGCGGTGGTGCTGATTCCGCGGCCGGTGCCTACCTCCCGGCACCGGCCCCGCACCTGGACCTTCCTGGCGGTGACCGCCGCTCTCGGCCTGGTGTTCGCCGGCTGGCGCCGGCCGGGGTTCCCGCAGCTGTACGCCGGCGCCGTGCGCGCCGTCGCGGTCGCGATCAGCCGGGACCCGGCCGGGGTTAACGGCTACATCGCACGGCTGCGGCCGGCCACGCTCTTCCTCGCGGTCGCCTATATCGTCGGCATCTCCCTGGTCGTCCGCGCCGATATCGGACGGCGGCTGGTGATGCTCGCGCACGCGCCGCTGTATCTCGCGATGTCGCTGCTGGCGCATGCCCTGATGATCGCCGCCGGCCTTGCGACCGGCTGGCTGGTGGCCCCGTTCGGCATAGAGGCAACCCTGGTCAACCTGCTGATCGGCGGGCTGGTAGTCACCCGCATGACGCTGACCGGCTTCATCATGCCGCGCGGTACCACCGTCCCGCGCAGCCGGCCGTGCTGGGCCTGGGACAGCATCCTCGCCGGCGCCGCCATCCTCTGCGCCGTGGCGCTGCTGATCTGCGTCTACGCGTTCACCTCGGCCCACGGGGGCAGTGGCGGCTGGCAGCTGTTCCTCCCCCTGTACGCGGTCAGCCTGCTGTTCGCCGCGACCTTCGCGCCGCTGTGCCTGCTGTGGTGGCTCAGCCCGCGGCTGCCCGACCCCGGCAGGCAGCGTCCGCCCGTCGACATCATCGTCCCGGCGTACAACGAGGCCGAGAACATCGCCGCCCTCATCGAGTCCACGGACCTGGCCGCGGCCAGGTACGGCGGCCCGGTCCGGGTCATCATCTCCAATGACGGGTCGAAGGACGCGACCGAGGCGATCGCGGCCGACGCCGTCGGCCGGCTCGCGTACGCCTCCGGCCTGGTCCTGACCGCGCCCAACGGCGGCCAGTCGATGGCGCTCAACCGGGCGCTCGGGCTCGCGACCGCCGAGATCGTGATCAGGATCGACGCGGACTGCATCATGGGCCAGGACGCCCTCGTCTACAGCGTGCCCTGGTTCGCCGATCCGGTCATCGGGTCGGTCGGCGCCATGGAGGAGCCGCGGACCGATCACGTCACCTGGTTCCACCGGCTGCGGACGCTGGAGGCACTGTTCCAGTTCCGGTTCGCCCGGCTCGGGCAGAGCCTGGTCGACGGCGTGGTGGTCGTGCCCGGCACCTATACCGCCTTCCGCCGGCAGCCCGCGGTCGCCATCGGCGGGTTCCCGGTCGGCATGAACGGCGAGGACAACGACCTGACGATGCAGCTTGGCAGGCTTGGCTACCGCATCGTGATCGACCCGCGGATCCGGTGTTATGAGGACGTGCCGCGGACGCCTGCCGAGTTCATCGAGCAGCGCACCCGGTGGGCGCGCGGCGGATTCCACACCTACGCCAAGCACCAGCCGATACGCAGCGGATCGGCCGGCCCGCGTGTCTGGCTGTGGACGCTGCGGCGGAGCTTCTCCTGGTTCTCTCTCCAGGCCGGAATGGTCGCGCCGATCTTCATGGCCGAGCTCGCGCTGACTCATCCCGGCTACCGCAGCAACCTGGGCATCCTCGCTCTGCTTTACGCAGCCGGCGGCGCACTGCCGCTCGTCGTGAGCCTGCCGCTGGCCGTCGCCCACCGGCAGTGGCGCGCCATCGCCTGGATGCCGACATGGTTCGCGTTCGCCTTCCTGCGGCGGCTGGGCACCCTCGAGGCCGCTATCTCACTGCCGACCAGACCGCTGCGGGCCCATGGCGCCGCGGTCCCGGCCGCCCGGCCGGCAGTGCCCGAGCCGCGCACCGCTCCGGCGCAGGCCGCGGCCACCTCGGCCCGGTAAAGAGCAGGCACGGAAACCACCGGCCGCGCGCGGCCTGCGGCGCCGATCACGCTGCTGCTGAGACAATTGGCAGCGCCGTTCGGGGGGATGGCGCGGGGCGGGACCGGCAGCGGGGGCTGGCATGCAGCGTGCGGGCGGAAATCGCCAGGTGACCGTTGTCGTGGGGACACGGCCGGAGATCGTGAAGCTCGCGGAGATAGTGCGCCTTCTCGGCGACCGCGTCCGGCTGCTGCATACCGGGCAGCATCATGACGACGAGTTAGCCGGAGTGTTCTTCGCGGCGGCGCGGCTGCCCGCTCCCCGGCTGCTGGCCGGGATCGGCGGCGCGCCACGGCACGCGCAGATCGGCCGGATGATCGAGCAGCTGGGCGAGGAGTTCTGCGCCACTGCGCCCGCCGTCGTCGTCGTGCAGGGTGATACCAACACCGCGTCCGCCGGCGCGCAGGCGGCGAGCTTTGCCGGAGTGCCGGTGGTCCATGTCGAGGCCGGCCTGCGCTCCTTCGACCGCGCGATGCCCGAGGAGATCAACCGGTGCGTGATCGGCGTGGTCGCTGACCTGCACTGCGCGCCCACCCCCGGCGCGGTCGCCCATCTGCTGGCCGAGGGCGTGCCAGCCGGGAACATCGAGCTGACCGGCAACACGATCGTGGAAGCGACCCGCCGCATGCTGCCCGGCCGGAGAGCCGCGCGGGCGATCGCGGCCGGCTTCGGCGCCGAGCCGGACGGCTACGTGCTGGCCACGATTCACCGGCCGGAGAACACCGACGATGGCGGCCGGCTGGAGATCATTCTGACTGAGCTGAGCAAGCTGGGGCTGCCCGTGCTGCTTCCGCTGCACCCGCGGACCAGGCTGGCAGTGCGGCGGCACGGGCTGGACTCGGAGCTAGACCGGCTGCGGGTGATTCCGCCCCTTGATCACCGCGCCTTCCTCGGCCTGGCACAGCTGGCCCGGCTGCTCGTCAGTGACTCAGGGGGCGTGCAGGAGGAGTGCACGGTGCTGAAGCGGCCGCTGATCGTGGTGCGGAACTCCACCGAGCGCCCCGAGGCCGTGCTGGCAGGCTTCGCGCACCTGGTCCGGCCAGGCCCGCGGCTCGGCGAGCTCGGCCGCGAGCTCAGTGCCGATACCGGGCTCGCCGCGCGGCTGGCCCGGCTGCCGTGCCCGTTCGGTGACGGCCGTGCCAGCGAGCGCATCGCCGGCTACCTCCAGCGCTACCTGGCCGGCTGATCCGGCCCGCCCGCTCGGCTGAACGACAGTGATGGGGGCCGGGTTGGCGTGCCTGTAGCAGCACTAACCCGGCACCGACGCAGACGGGCCGCGGCCGGCGGGCACCTGGTCACGGCCGGACCGATGGCTGCCGCCCCGGCCGCTGCCGCCTCGTTCGCCGGGAGCGCGGCGCGTGCGGCCCCCGCGCGCGGCGCGATGGCTGCCCGGCGACCTGCCAGCCCCGGCAGGCTCCGCCCGCGGCGCTGGCTCGACTCGCGGGACCGGCTGTGTCCGGACGGACATCTCCGCCATGGCGGGAGGCCGCTGAGGCGGGATGACCACCCGGCAGCTCGCGGCCGCGAGGCCGGGCATCCCGGCCGGCTGCGCGTGGGCCGCGACCAGCCGCGGCCGCCGCTGACGGCCGGTCACGACCCGGTGCGACCGCTCCCGGTGGCGCTTGGTCTTCTGCCAGCTATTGGCTCCGACTAGCAGCCGGAAGAATGCCCGCCAGCAGGCGACGTAGGTGATGTAGTTCCCGAGCAGCAGCAGGTGGCCGAGCAGCAGCGCCCTGATTGGCCCGGACCGGCGGCGCTGCCTGCTGTAGAGGTAGCCGGCCATCCACACCGGGATGCAGGACACCGCGTACCAGATGACGACCGTGAGAATGCGCTCGCGCAGATCGGCATTCACGCCGGGTCCGGGCGTCCAGCCCGCCACCCACATGCCCATCAGCACCAGGTTGTAGTTGAAGATCAGCGACCAGGGCAGCACCAGCGCCCACGGCACCAGCAGGTAGAGGGTGAGCTCAAGCATGCTCAGATGGGACAGCCGGCGTGACGACCACAGCGTCGACAGCCAGCGGCCCGCCTGCATGTGCCCCTGATACCAGCGGGTGCGCTGGTTGATGAGCGCGCGCAGGTTCGTGAGGCCCTGCTGGGACACATAGGCCTCGGGCGTCGAGGTCAGCCGCCAGCCAGCGGTGGCGAGTGCAAGCGCGAGGTCAAGGTCCTCGGTCAGCCGGGCCCGCCACGGGCTGTCGCCCAGCTCGAGCAGCGCGGCCAGCCTGGTGAACTGTCCGTTCCCGCCGAGGCTCACCGTGCCGGTCCCGATCCGGCCAAGCTGCGCGACCGCGCACACGCCCCAGAACTCCAGGTCCTGCAGCAGCGTCAGCACCGATCCGCGGACCCGGCGGATGCGTACTGGCAGCTGGGCACCGCCGACGCGCGGATCGGCGAACAGCGGGAGTACCGCATCAAGCGCGCCATCAGACAGCCGACCGTCCGCGTCCATGACGCAGACCGTGATGCGTGACGGCGCGATCGCGCGCGCGGCGGCGTCCTGGAGCACCCGGCTGAAGCCGGCATTCAGCGCAGGGCCCTTCCCGAGCCGCGCGTCCGGCAGGTCACGGCGCACCACGATGACCCGCTGCGGGTCAATGGCCGCCGCGATCCTGCCGGTCCGGTCGTCGGATGCGTCGTCGACGACCACGACGATGCCACGCGGATCCGCGAGCAGGTTGCGGACAGAGTCCTCGATCACGCGTTCCTCGTTGAGGCAGGGCACGATGAAGTAGACGACGCTGTCCGCCGGGTCCACTACGACGCTGGCGCGATGCCCCGGCTGCTCAGCCGTGATGGTCTTATGCCAGGCGAGCCGGGCCACGCGGGTGGCACCGGCGCGCGCCGCCGACGGAGCGCGGGCGGCCGGAGCCCGTTTGCTGACCGCCCGGCGGGCTCGCGGCCGGCGGCGCGGATGAGACTGGCGCCGCGCTAACCGCAGCACCCGCAGGCCCGCGGCCGTTGTGCCGACGAAATAGATCAGCCCGAGCGCGACAAGAAACAGCTCCAGCGAGGCTGCCAGCACGACTTCTCTCCTTAGACCTGACCGACGGCGGCGCGCGCAGAGCGCGCTTAGTGATTGCGCCGGGACCGGGAGAAGAACGTGGCCCGGATCAGGACCGCCCCGGCAACGAGCAGCACGCCGGCGATGAGGCCGAGAGCGATCATGTTGATGCCCGTGACCGGCAGCACGCCGATCGGTGGTGGATACATGTCCAGGACCCCCGTGTGCGGTAACTGCTGAACTGACTCTGACGACGTCCCGCGGCCGTGCGGGTGCTAGGTCCGGGTACTCCGGCCGCGGCACACTCCCAGGTAGGCAAAGGTGGCGAGCGAGCCGGCCAGGCCCACGATGGTGATCATCGATCCGACCAGGGTGTGGCCCCAGTAGTAGCCGCTCTGGAAGCCCATCTCCTTCACGAACCACACAATTCCGAGCAGCCGCACCTGGTTGACGCCCACGAGCAGCACGAGCGCCGCGCTGAGGCCGGCCAGCGGCAGGGTCACCCGCCTGCGCATCCAGACGATCAGCGCGGTCGCGACCAGGAACGGGATCATCAGCAGCGCGATCGTGCATTCTGGCGTGATCACCAGGCCGATACGCGTGGTCCTGATGCCGAACCAGACGGTGGCCAGCTTCGGCACTGCGGTAGTCGGAACGCGCGCGCCCGCGGCGATCACCCGGCCAGCCAGCCAGGCCTCGAACGAACGGATCTTGAGGTCTTCGTGGGCGACCAGCGCCGCCAGCGCGATCAGCCCGCAGCCGACAGCAAGCCGGGCCGCCGTCGCCGCCGGGGAACTGCCAGCCGGCCGTGCGGCACGAGACCGGGCAGCGCCGCCCGTGCGCAGCGGACGGTCGCGGGCTGCCCGGTGGTGGCCCCCGCGCCGCGCGCCGGGTACCGCTCCTGCCGTCACTACTGCCCCGCCCTCTGCCGGGGCAGCCACGGTGGGTGGCAGGCTGGCGGCGGCTGGCCGCCCGGATAGCCGCCGGCGGGCGAGTGGCCGGTATAGCTGGTCGCGGGATCGCCGCCCGGCCACGGCGATGGCCGCGGCATCGTGCCGCGCCCGGCGCCGGCAAGCGCGGACGTTCCGGGCACGTCACCGACGGACGCAGTGCCGAGCGCCAGGGCGACCGCGTGCGCCCGGTCCCGTGCGCCCAGCTTCCGGAAGATCGCCTTGACGTGGCTTTTCACCGTGTCCTCGGAGATGCACAGCGCGCTGGCGATGATCTTGTTCGAGTGGCCGGCGAGCATCTCGCCGAGGACCTCGCGCTCGCGCCGGCTGAGGCCTGACTCCATCGCGATCTCTGCCTCACCACGCCAGTGGTGCGGCCGGCCGAGCCGGTCATCCAGCACCCGCTCGCCGCGCACGGCGACGCGCAGGTTCGCGGTCAGTGTCTCCTGCGCCGAGCTCTTGAGCAGGTAGGCGGACACCCCGGCGGCGAGCGCGGCCTGAACAAGCAGGGGCTCGTCTCTGTTCGTCAGGATGACCGTCACGACACCGGGGTAAGCCTGCCGGGCCCACCGGCACAGCGCGATCCCGCTCTCCCCGGCTAGGTCAGCGTCGGTGACCAGCAGGTCGGGATGCACGCGCAGAATCAGCTGCTCAGCCTCAGCCAGGCCAGCCGCCGCGGCCGCCAGGGTGAATCCGGGCATCGCCGCCAGCACGGACCTGACCGCTAAGTGCATCAGCGGCGCCTCGTCGGCGAGCACCACCTGGACCAGCCCGGCTGGCCTGCGGGCGACCGTGGCCGCTTGCGGCGGTAGCAGCGCGGTGCCGCCATGGCGTTCCCTCATCACGTTCGCTCCCCCCGGTGGCGTTGGTGATGCAAACAACGTATCGAGGGTCAATCACTGTGAGTGATCCGACACGTCACCCTCGGGTGTGAAATTGCAAGGCCGGGTCACCCCAGCGCGTGACTACGTGCGGTTTATCCACCTCAACTACCGAACAACGGCCTTAGCGTCTGCTGCTGTTGTCACGCACAGTGACCGGGCGGCGTGCTGTATCCGGCTCCCGGCAACGCGAAGGGAAAACTATGCGAACTTCCATCAGGCGCGGTCTGCTCGTGACCGCGCTGGCCGGCACCTGCGTGATCGCAGTTATGCCGGCTGCTCTTGCCCAGGCGACGCAGAGCCCCGAGGCCATCGCGGCTGACGCGACCGGCCCGATAACGCTGGGCCCGGTCGCACCGGCCACCGTGCCGCCGACCCCGGACACGGTTGACCTGGCCGGCGTTACGCTGCCTGGCCTGCTGGTCATCGGCACCACCAGCGACGACGCGCTGGTTGACACCGCCGCCGATCCGTCGTCCACGCAGAACTCGGCAACGTCGTCGATCGACAGCCTCAGCTCTGTTCTCCAGCTGCCGCTGCTGGGCGGCCTGATCTCGGCCGGCGCGATTAGCTCGTCGTGCACCTACAACAGCGCCAACACGCCTAGCTACGTCGAGACGACGAGCATCGCCAGCCTGACCGTGGCCGGCACGACTATCAGCCTCGCCGGCCTCAGCAGCCCGAACGACAACGTGACCAGCCTGCTGCCGACCGGTTCGCTGACTCCCCTCGGGATCACGCTGTCGATCACCCTGAACCAGCAGGTCGCCGGGCCTAACGGCAGTGAGACGGTCAACGCGGTGGCGATCTCGCTGGGCGACAGTGCCCTGTTCAACGGCACCGAGAACATCTACCTGGCGTCCTCCACCTGCGGCCCGACCTCAAGCTCGGTCGCGTCGCCGGTCGCGTCCGGCAAGGGCCTCGGCCTCGGTCTCGGGCTGCTCGGCCTCATCGGGGCTGGCTTCGGCGCCGCCTACGTCCGCCGCCGCTCGTCTCTGCAGGCTGCCTGACCTGCGGAGTCGGTAAAAGCCAGAACCAGTTTCACCAGCGGGGCCGTCCAGCCGGGCGGCCCCGCTTTCGCGTGCCCGCAAAAGCCCGCTGGGTTGCCCTTGCTACCGCCGGCCCGGCGGGCGAGACCGGGTCAGGCGGGCCCGTTCCCGTCCTGGTGCTTGTGGTTCCACAGGGGCCGCATGGAGTTCGTTAGGAATCGTGGCGCAGCCGCATGGGTCCTGTTTGGATCCGCTGTCTGCCCAGTTCAGGGCAGTTGTATGAGACGTCTGCTTCTACCTAGGCGTCCGCTGGAGGACACCATGTGGGACCTGTTCTATATCGGCCTGACGATCGTCGTCTTCGGCGTCCTCTGGCTCATCCTCAAGGGGGTCGAGACCTTTGAGCGCTGAGAACTGGATCGGGCTGATCGGCGGCTTTCTGCTGACCGTGTACCTATTCGCGGCACTCGTGTTTCCTGAGAGGTTCTAGATGAGTAGCGCAACCGCAGGCTGGCTCCAGGCGGGCCTGCTTGTCGCCGCGCTGGCCGTGTGCTACGTCCCGCTCGGGAACTACATGGCGCGCATTTTCACCAGCGAGAAAGACTGGAAGATTGAGCGCGGCGTCTACAAGCTGATGGGCATCAATCCCAAGGCCGATCAGAAGTGGAGCAGCTACGTCCGGAGCATCCTGGCCTTCTCACTGGTCAGCGTCCTGTTCCTGTACGGGCTGGAGCGCCTGCAGCACTACCTGCTGCTGAACGAGCACATGGCCAGCGTGCCGCCGGACACGGCGTGGAACACGGCCGCATCGTTCGTCACCAACACCAACTGGCAGAACTACGCCGGCGAGTCCACCATGGGCTACCTGGTGCAGATGACCGGCCTGACCGTGCAGCAGTTCATGTCCGCTGCCGTCGGCCTGGTCGTCGCGATCGCCATGATCCGGGGCTTCGTCCGGTCCAGGACCGACAAGCTCGGCAACTTCTGGGTGGACGTCACCAGGGCCTCGTTCCGGCTGCTCATCCCGATCTCGGTCATCATCGCGATCATCCTCATCGCCAACGGCGCGATCGAGAGCCTGCACGCCTATCAGACCGTCACGACCCTGTCCGGAGCGCACCAGACGATCCCGGGCGGCCCGGTGGGCTCGATGGAGGCCATCAAGGACCTGGGGAACAACGGCGGCGGGTTCTTCAACACCAACTCCGCGCACCCGTTCGAGAACCCCAACCCGTGGACAAACTGGCTGGAGATCTTCAGCCTGCTGCTGATCCCGTTCGCGACCCCCCGCGCGTTCGGCAAGATGGTCAAGGACAACCGGCAGGGCTACGCCCTGGTCGCCGTCATGGCCATCATCTGGCTGATCGCGATCGGCGGCATCAGCTTCTTCGAGGCGCACTACGGCCTCGGCGGCGCCACCGCCGCGAAGCTCGCTCATGGCGCCACTGAAGGCGTGGAAACGAGGTTCGGCACCTCGGGCTGCTCGTTGTTCGCGGCCTCGACAACGGTGACCTCGACCGGGGCGGTGAACTGCTTCCATGATTCGCTCACACCGTTCGGCGGCGGCATCGCCCTGTTTGACATCGCGCTGGGCGAGATAGCGCCTGGCGGCATCGGCGCCGGCATGTACGGCATCCTGATCCTGGCCATCGTGACGGTGTTCGTCGCCGGCCTGATGGTCGGCCGCACGCCTGAGTACATCGGCAAGAAGATCCGCCCGGTGGAAATGAAGTACGCAGCCCTGTACTTCCTGACATTGCCGGTAGTGATCCTGACCGCGGCCGGGTTGTCGATCGGCACCCATCAGGGACAGGCGGCGATCTTCAATCCCGGCCCTCATGGGCTGACCGAGATCGTCTACGCGTTCGCGTCAGAGGCCAATAACAACGGCTCCGCGTTCGCCGGGCTCGGCACCTCGGCCATGTGGTACCAGGTGCTCGGCGGCATCGTCATGCTGCTCGGCCGGTTCGCGCCGGAGATCTTCGCGCTCGGCCTGGCCGGATCCCTGGCCAGACAGAAGCCGACACCCGAGAGCGCGGGGACGCTGGATACCAGGACGCCGCTGTTTGTCGGCATGGTCGTCGCCGTCGTCCTCGTCCTCGTCGGCCTGACTTACTTCCCCGCGCTCGCTCTGGGCCCGTTCGCAGAAGGACTGCACTGAGATGGCTATGACAACCAAGCCGGAGGCCCCTGCCACGCGGGGCGGCACATCGGCCAGTGCGGCTAAGGGCCGGCTCTCCGGGGGTCTGCTCGACCCCAAGATGGTCTGGCAGTCACTCCCGTCCGCACTCAAGAAGCTGGACCCGCGGGTCCAGATCAAGAACCCGGTCATGTTCGTCGTCGAGGTCGGCGCGCTGCTGACCCTTTACACGGCCATCAGGAACACGCCCGGCCCGAGCGCAGTTTTCAACTGGACGATCGTGGTCTGGCTGTGGCTGACCGTGGTGTTCGCCAACCTGGCCGAGGCCGTGGCCGAGGGCCGCGGCAAGGCCCAGGCCGAGACGCTGCGCAGGACCAAGCGGGAGACCATCGCCCGCCGGGTCACCGGCTGGCAGCCGGGCCAGAAGGAACTGAGGGCAGAGGAGGTGCCCGGCACCCAGCTCACCCTCGGCGACTTCGTGGTGGTCGAGGCCGGCGAGATCATCCCTGGCGACGGTGACGTCGTGGAGGGTGTCGCGTCGGTGGACGAGTCGGCCATTACCGGCGAGTCGGCCCCGGTCATCCGCGAGTCCGGCGGCGACCGTTCCGCGGTCACCGGCGGCACCAAGGTGCTGTCCGACCGGATCATCGTGAAGATCACGTCCAAGCCGGGCGAGACCTTCATCGACCGGATGATCGCCCTCGTCGAGGGCGCCAAGCGGCAGAAGACGCCGAACGAGATCGCGCTGAACATCCTGCTGGCGTCGCTGACGATCATCTTCATGCTGGCCGTCATCACGCTGCAGCCGATGGCGTTCTACTCGGGCGCGCCGCAGACCCTGGTCATCCTGGTGGCCCTGCTCGTGGCGCTCATCCCGACCACGATCGGCGCGCTGCTGTCCGCGATCGGCATCGCCGGCATGGACCGGCTGGTGCAGCGCAACGTGCTGGCCATGTCCGGCCGCGCCGTCGAGGCCGCGGGTGACGTGAACACCCTGCTGCTGGACAAGACCGGCACCATCACCATCGGCAACCGGCAGGCCACTGAGTTCCTGCCGGTGCAGGACGTCACGGCTGACGAGCTGGCCAGCGCGGCGCAGCTGTCCAGCATGGCCGACTACACCCCCGAAGGCCGGTCCATCGTGGTGCTCGCCAAGGAGAAGTACGGCCTGCGCGAGCGGGCCGAGGGCGAGCTGCAGGGCGCGGAGTTCGTCGAGTTCACCGCGCAGACCAGGATGAGCGGCATCGACCTAGCCGACGGGCGGGAGGTCCGCAAGGGCGCGGCCGCCTCGGTGGCCGAGTGGGTCCGCCAGAACGGCGGCTCCCCGCCAGATGAGCTCGGCTCCATGGTCGACGGCATCTCCGGCGTCGGCGGCACTCCGCTGGTGGTAGCCGAGAAGGAGGGCGGCACTGCCCGCGCCCTGGGCGCCATCCACCTCAAGGACATCGTCAAGGAGGGCATCGCGGAGCGGTTCGCCGAGATGCGCAAGATGGGCATCCGCACCGTCATGATCACCGGTGACAACCCGCTGACGGCCAAGGCCATCGCGGACGAGTCCGGCGTGGACGACTTCCTCGCCGAGGCGACGCCGGAAGACAAGATGGCCCTGATCAAGAAGGAGCAGGAAGGCGGCAAGCTGGTCGCGATGACCGGGGACGGCACGAACGACGCCCCCGCACTCGCCCAGGCCGACGTCGGCGTGGCCATGAACACCGGAACCTCGGCCGCCAAGGAGGCCGGGAACATGGTGGACCTGGACTCGAACCCGACGAAGCTCATCGAGATCGTGGAGATCGGAAAGCAGCTGCTCATCACGCGCGGCGCGCTGACCACCTTCTCCATCGCCAACGACGTGGCGAAGTACTTCGCGATCATCCCGGCGATGTTCGTCAGCGTGTTCCCCGGCCTGCACTACCTCAACATCATGGGGCTGCACAGCCCGAAGTCGGCAATCACGTCAGCGATCATCTTCAACGCACTGATCATCATCGCGCTGATCCCGCTGGCGCTCCGCGGCGTCAGGTACCGGCCGTCGTCAGCGTCGGCCATGCTCCGCAGGAACCTGTGGATCTACGGCTTCGGCGGCCTGATCATCCCGTTCATCGGGATCAAGGCAATCGACCTCATCATCATGAACATCCCTGGATTCCGGTGATCTGGAAATGAATCGTCTACCGTCCTTCCTCCGCCAGCACCTGATCGGGCTGCGTGCCCTGCTGGTCTTCACCGTCATCTGCGGGATCGTCTACCCGCTGGTGATGGTGGGCATCGGCCAGGTGTTCTTCAGCCACCAGGCCAACGGGTCGCTGGTCAGCTACCACGGCCGGGTCGTCGGATCCAGCCTGCTGTGCCAGGAGTTCACCGACGCCAAGGGCAACCCGCTGCCGCAGTACTTCCAGCCCCGGCCGTCGTACGCGATCGTGGACTGGGAACTGGGAACTGAACACGGCAAGTACGTCATCGAGGGCACCGGGCCGAACAACTACGGCTGCAACCCGCTGTACTCCTCGGCGTCGAACCTCGGCCCGAACAACCCGGCCCAGATCCAGTTCGTCAAGCAGCGGCAGGCGCAGATCGCCGCGTTCGACCACGTGCCGATCTCGAAGATCCCGTCCGACGCCGTCACCGCTTCCGGATCCGGGCTCGACCCGGACATCTCGACGGCCAACGCCGCGATCCAGGTGGACCGGGTGGCGGCCGCCAGGCACATCAGCCCAGCGCAGGTCGAGGCCCTGGTGACGCAGTACACCACGGGCCGCACGATCGGGTTCCTGGGCGAGCCGGTCGTCAACGTCCTGCTGCTGAACCGGGCACTCGATGAGAAGTACCCGGTCGCTTGATGAGGGCCGCATCCTCATCGTCGAGGATGAGCCCGCCCTGCTGCGCGCACTGCAGATCAACCTCCGCGCGCGCGGCTACGAGGTAACGACCTCGGCGGCCGGGCGGGAAGCCCTGGCCGAGGCAGCACGGCGCCCCCCCGACGCCGTGCTCCTCGACCTGGGGCTGCCCGACCTGGACGGCACCGAGGTGATCCGCGAGCTGCGAACGTGGTCGGCGGCACCGGTGATCGTGCTGTCCGGCCGCGCCGGATCGGGTGACAAGATCGGCGCGCTGGACGCCGGCGCCGACGACTACGTGACCAAGCCGTTCTCGATGGAGGAGCTGATGGCCAGGCTGCGCGCGGCGCTCCGCCGGGACGGCCACGGCGACAGTGCCGCGGTGTTCCGCATCGGCACCTCCCGTGTCGATCTGGCCGCTCACACGGTCCTGCGGCAGGCCGACGGCCGCGAGCCCGAGCCCGTTCACCTGACCAGGACGGAGTGGCGCATGCTGGAAGTGCTCCTGCGGTCCGCGGGACAGCTCGTCCCGGCCCGCACGCTGCTCACCGAGCTGTGGGGACCTGGCGCCGAGGACAGCACCCACTACCTGCGGTTCCATATGGCCAGGCTGCGCCGGAAGCTGGAGGACGACCCGCCGCGGCCGCGCCACCTGGTGACCGAGCCCGGCATGGGCTACCGGTATCAGCCTTGACCGCCGGCCATGAGACGCTCGGGTCAGGGGATGTCATGAGTTCGGAGGGTCTCGCGGACGTCCGGGCTGCCGTGGTGCCGGGCAGCCGGGGCCAGCTGAGGATCTACCTCGGGTCCGCCGCCGGCGTCGGCAAGACGTTCGCCATGCTCAACGAGGGGCACCGGCGCAAGGAGCGCGGCACCGACGTCGTGGTCGGCTACGTCGAGACGCACGGCCGGGAGCACACCGCCGAGCAGGTCGGCGACCTGGAGGTCGTCCCGCGGGCAAAGCTGCCCTACCGCGGCAGCGAGTTCGAGGAGATGGACCTCGACGCCGTGCTCGCCCGCCACCCGGAGGTGGCGCTGGTCGACGAGTTCGCGCACACCAACATCCCCGGCTCGCGCAACGAGAAGCGCTGGCAGGACGTCGCGGAGCTGCTGGACGCCGGCATCGACGTGATCTCGGCGATGAACATCCAGCATCTGGAGTCGCTGAACGACGTCGTCGAGAAAATCACCGGCGTGCCGCAGCGGGAGACCGTCCCTGACGCGGTCGTCCGCGCCGCCGACCAGGTCGAGCTTGTCGATATGACGCCCGAGGCGCTGCGCCGCCGGATGGCACACGGGAACATCTACGCCGCCGAGAAGATCGACGCGGCTCTCACCAACTACTTCCGCATCGGCAACCTGTCCGCGCTGCGCGAGCTGGCCCTGCTGTGGCTGGCCGACAAGGTGGACGAGGGCCTGCAGCGCTATCGCGAGGCCCACGACATCCGGACGACCTGGGAAGCCAGGGAGCGGGTGGTGGTGGCGCTCACCGGCGGTCCCGAGGGCGACACGCTCATCCGCCGGGCCGCCAGGATCGCCGCGCGATCGTCCGGCGGTGATCTGCTGGCCGTGCACGTGACCTCGTCGGACGGGCTGACCAGCACGGATCCGGCCGCGCTGGCCGGCCAGCGGCGGCTCGTCGAGTCGCTGGGCGGCAGCTACCATCAGGTCGTCGGGGACAACGTCCCGGACGCCCTGCTGGCCTTCGCCCGGGCCGAGAACGCCACCCAGCTCGTCCTCGGAGTCAGCCGCCGCGGCTGGCTTGCCTCGCTGCTAACGGGCCCAGGCGTCAGCTCGCGGACGATGCGCGACTCCGGCGACATCGACGTGCACATGGTGACGCACTCCTACGTCGGCCGCGGCCGCGGCCTGCCGCGGGTGCACGGCGGCCTCAACCGGCGGCGTCAGCTGGGCGGCTACGGCCTGGCGGTCGCGCTCCTGCCGCTGCTCACCCTCGCGCTGGCCAATGTGCGCGGTGACCTCAACCTGACCAGCGACCTGCTGGTTTTCCTTGGGGGCGTCATCGCGGTGGCGCTCGTCGGCGGTTTTATCCCCGCCGTGCTGGCAGCGGTGGCCGGGTCACTGCTGCTGAACTTCTACTTCACCCCACCGCTGTACAAGTTCACCATCGCGCAGGCGAACAACGCGCTCGCCCTGGCCATCTTCGTGGCCGTCGGCCTCGTCGTCAGCTCCGTGGTCGACACAGCGGCCAGGCGCACCAAGCAGGCCGCCAGATCCGGCGCCGAGTCCGAGCTGCTGGCGACCACGGCCGGCAGCGTGCTGCGCGGGCAGCGGGCCCTCCCGGCCGTGCTCGACCGGGTGCGCGAGGCCTTCGGCATGGACTCGGTGACCCTGCTGGAGCACCAGGCCGCCCCGCAGGGCAGCAGCGCCAGCGGGAAGTGGGTCGCCGTCTGGACCGCGGGCGAGCACCCGGTGACCCGGCCCGAGGACGCGGACGTCGAGATGCCGATCGGCGACGACCTGACGCTGGCGCTGCGCGGCAGGCCGCTCCCGGCAACGGACCGGCGGGTGCTGGGCGCGTTCGGCGCGTACGCCGCGGCGGCGCTTGAGCAGGGCCGGCTGGCCGCGGCCGCCGAGGCCGCCCGGCCGATCGCCGAGGCGGACCGGGTCCGCACGGCGCTGCTGGCCGCGGTCAGCCACGACCTGCGCACGCCGCTGGCCTCGGCGAAGGCCGCCGTGACGAGCCTGCGCTCCAGCGACATCGAGTGGGACGCCGAGGACCACGACGAGCTGCTGGCCACCGCCGATGAGTCGCTGGACAAGCTGGCTCACCTGGTCGACAACCTGCTGGACATGAGCAGGCTGCAGGCAGGGGCGCTGGCAGTGTTCCCGCGCCCGGCCGACCTGGCCGAGATCATCGCCAGGTCACTGGACGACCTTGGCCCGGCAGGGCGCGCCGTCACCGTGAGCATCCCGGAGGCGCTGCCTGAGGTGGCCGTCGATCCGGGCATCCTGGAGCGTGTCATCGCCAACCTGACGGCCAACGCGCTGCGGTACTCCCCGCCCGGCACGCCCCCGGCGCTGTCCGGCAGCACGCTGCATGACCGGGTGGAGCTGCGGGTCATCGACCGCGGCCCCGGCATACCTGCTGACCACCGGGACCAGATGTTCGTGCCCTTCCAGCGCCTGGGCGACACCGACAACACCACCGGAGTCGGGCTCGGCCTGGCCCTGTCCCGCGGCCTGACCGAGGCCATGGGCGGCACGCTCGAGGCTGACGAGACCCCCGGCGGCGGCCTGACCATGACGCTGTCGCTGCCGGCTGTCCCCGCGCCGCCGCCTGCCGACCCGACGTCCGGCGAGCCGATGTCCGGCGAGCCTGCACCCGTCGAACCGCCTGGCGACCCGGCGCCCGCCCGGCTGTCCGCGGGGCGGGACCATCAGGCCGGGCCGGGGCAGCTGACATGACAGGCTGGTGCCGTGACAACCGTGCTGGTGATCGACGACGAGCCGCAGATACTGCGCGCGCTGCGGATCAACCTGCGGGTGCGGCAGTACGAGGTGCACACCGCCGGGACCGGCACGGAGGCACTCGAGCTGGCCGCGAAATATCCCCCCGACCTGGTGATCCTGGACCTCGGCCTGCCTGACCTGGATGGCGTGGAGGTCATTCAGGGCCTGCGGGGGTGGACCGATGCGCCGATCATCGTGCTGTCCGGGCGCGCCGACAGCCCCGACAAGGTGGAGGCGCTGGACGCCGGCGCCGACGATTACGTCACCAAGCCGTTCGCCATGGACGAGCTGCTTGCCCGGATGCGCGCTGTCAGCAGGCGGGCGAACGCCGACGACGACCTCCCGCAGGTCCGGCTGGGCGACCTGACGGTCGACCTGGCGGCCAAGCGGGTGCTGCGGGCCGGAAAAACCGGCAACCACAAAGCGGGCGGGAACGGGGACATCCGACTGACCCCGACCGAGTGGCATCTCCTGGAAGTACTACTCAGAAGCCCTGGCAGGCTGCTCAGCCAGCAGCAGCTGCTCGCCGACGTATGGGGACCCGGCTACGCCGACGCCACCGGCAACCTGCGGCTGTACATGGCCCAGCTCCGGCGCAAGCTCGAGCCCGACCCGGCGCGCCCGCGCTGGCTGCTGACCGAGCCGGGCATGGGCTACCGCTTCCAGCCCGATCCTGATCGGCCCTGATGCGCCGAACGGCGGTCCGGGCAGGACGCGCATACTGAGAGCTGACTGCGACTGGCCCGGACCTCCGGCCCCTGGCCGGGCGCGGTGCGGAACAGGTGAGTGCGATGGCCCTGACGTGGTCGCGACCGCGGTGCAGGCCGGCGGCACGCGAGTGAAGCTGGCCGCGCAGCTGAGCCCGTACGTGGCTGGCTGTGCCGATTTTGATATGGCTGGCTGGCCGCCGGTCCGCCATCGCGGCCTCCCCGACGAGACGCTGTTGCTGGTGGTCAGCTGCGGCGAGCCGCTGATCGTGCGCCGGCCTGATCATCCGGATCTGAAAGTAGCCGCCAGCATCGCGGGCCTGCGGACCGGGCCGGTCGACATCATTCACGACGGCACTCAGCGCGGCGTCCAGCTCGAGCTCACGCCGCGCGGTGCTCGTGCGCTCCTCGGCCTGCCCGCGGCGGCGCTCGCACTCGGAGTATGGCCGCTCGACGAGGTTGCCGGGTGCCGCGGCAGCGAGCTGACCGGCCGTCTCGCCGGGGCACCAGGGCCGGCAGAGCGAGCGAGCGTAATCAATGCCGTGCTATCGGGATGGGTGGGCGACGATGACAGATTCCCGGCGGCGGTGGACGCTTTCTGGCGGCGGCTTCTTGCGACCGCCGGCTCCGCGCCAGTGGCCAGCATCGCCCGCGAGCTGGGCCTGGGGCGCCGTCATCTGGGCCAGCTCGTGCGCACCGAGATCGGCCTGAGTCCCAAGACCGCGGCCAGGATCCTGCGGTTCGGCCGGGCCGGCCGGCTGCTGCGGTCCGGCCACGCAGGCAGTCTGGCTGACACCGCCGTGACGTGCGGCTACTTCGATCAGGCCCACCTCACCAATGACGGGAAGAGGCTGGCCGGCTGCACGCCCGGTCAGTGGATGGCAGAGGAACTCCCGTTTCTCCAAGACCAGGACAGCGCTGCCAGCACAGACTGACCGCATGAACCTGCCCGCTGCCCATGTCACCACTGCCGTCACGCCGAGTTCGGCGGACCGCCCGCCAACCATCTGGCCGAGCGTCCCCTATCCCGACCCGCAGCAAGCGATCGACTTCCTGGTCTCAGCCTTCGGCTTCGAGCCGACCGCCCTCATCCCGGGCGAGATGCCGGGGAGCTACGCCGAGATCGAGCTGCGCTGGCCGCACGGCAGCGGCGGAATCATCATCCGGGCATCGGAGCGGCCAGCGCCGAACTGGCTTTACGTCGTCACCCCCGACCCGGACGCACTTTACACACGGGTCAGGGCAGCTGGCCTTGAGATCACCCGGCCGATTCAGGACACCAGTTACGGCAGCCGCACCTTCACGGCGGTAGACCCCTGGTCGGTCACCTGGACCTTCGGCACCTACCGCGGCAGCTGACAGGAGAAGTTCCGCCATGGCACCTGGACCGATGATCATCTCCGCGCAGCCCGCCAGCGATGGCCGGACTGTGCGCGGGACAAGCCTGGTGGTACAGG
>Ga0302325_10007077_pt1 | contig 25007 bp, 27 predicted proteins | sample Palsa_T0_2_FD_201948 | JGI IMG/M metagenome (GOLD analysis project Ga0302325, IMG submission 201948) | Peat permafrost microbial communities from Stordalen Mire near Abisko, Sweden - Palsa_T0_2 | ecosystem: Environmental > Terrestrial > Soil > Palsa > Peat permafrost | place: Sweden: Abisko... | reverse complement strand
GGGATCTCGACAACATCGCTATCCACCTGGACAGGTATCCAAATTTTGCCATCGACACGGCGGCGAGAATGGAATACCTCATGCTAATGCCACGGGAAAAGGTGAGCGCGTTTCTTATCAAGTATCAAGATCGCGTACTGTACGGCACTGATCTCGATCTGAACCCGGATGCCAACCTCCCGGATGCGTTGACCGAATGGCAGTCTAGGTACGCGCGTGACTGGAAATTCCTGGCGACTGGCGAGACCCTTACCGTGGAAGGCAAGCCGGTGCGTGGATTGAACTTGCCCCAGCCGGTCCTTCAGAAAATATTTCGCAGCAACGCCATCCGCTGGATTCAGGGCTTATGACGTAAGTACAGAAGAATGTAACAACGCGAAGCAAGCGCCAGAAGTTGCGCGGGGCGGTGCGATCGGCGACCGTTGGTTGCTGCCACTGTCTGTTGTTGGTGGGCGTGACTCGATCTTAGCGGTCTTCCAGTTTGACTTGGAAGAGGAACTCACGTCCGAAAAGTCGCGCGGGATTGATAATGCAGCTTTTCGAAAAATCAAAGAGTTCTAACTAATTGATAATAAAAGATATGGTGGAGGCGGCGGGAGTCGAACTATTCAGGGTATTGATAACACGTAACTTATTGATTCTAGAAAGTGCCACAACGGCTAAAAAGACCCCATTGCCCGATCCATTGTACGTTTATTGTACGAAAAATGGTTTTTCGCTTTGGAGTCCAACAGACACCACATGGCGGCCACAGTATCCCATAGATTCTCATGGATGGATCGAAAAAGCACCTGAGCTTCCTGCGATACCGTAAGTCACCGCTCTTCCATTGCTTCGGTAAGCCGGCTTGCGGTCTCGATTATTTCCGCTTTGCCCGTGACTCAGACACAATGCGCGACCCAAATCGAAAATTGGTAAAGACTGGCCGACTTCTCGATACCAATCGGCCAACTCCCTCGAAACCCATTTCTGGATAGCTTCCGGTCATCCACACATCCATCCGGAATAGTCGCACTGCCAGGGCACCACGATCCCAACCCCGAAAATTCCAGTCCGCCGACTTGCCTGGTGCCGTCGCGCGGAATAGACTTCGGGAACATTGGTTACCCCACCCCATCCCGCAGCCACTATGATCGGTCAAACGCTCGGCCGGTACCAGATTGTCGAACGCCTGGGCGAGGGTGGTATGGGCGTGGTGTTCCGCGCCAAGGATCCGCGACTCGAGCGCGACGTGGCGCTCAAGGTAGTGAAGCAGGACGCGCTTCACGACGAAGATTCGAAGCGCAGGTTCAGACTTGAAGCGCGCGCCCTTTCGCAACTGCTCCACCCCAACATCGCGACGCTGTTTGATTTCGACTCGGATCGAGGTGTCGATTTCCTTGTTCTTGAGTTCGTGCCCGGTGAGTCGCTGGCACGGACGCTGGCGAACGGTCCACTCCCCGAGACCCGAGCCCGCGCGATCGCACTCGATGTCGCCGAGGGCCTCCAGTCAGCGCATGAGAAGGGCATCGTCCATCGCGACCTCAAGCCCGGGAATATCGTCATCACGCCGCGGGGACGCGCTAAGGTGCTCGACTTCGGCCTAGCCCGCGTCATGCCCGGAGCCGCGAGCCTCACGCAGTCGGCCCCCATCAGCGGCGCTTCTGCGATAGTTGCACCGTACCCTACATGTCGCCCGAGCAGGTCCGAGATGACCCGGTCGACGCCCGCACTGATCTTTACGCGCTGGGCGCGGTCCTGTTCGAGATGACGACGGGGAGGCGCCCGTTCAGCAGCGAGGACGTCCTCTCGCTTCTCTACCAGATTGCACACGAGCCCGCACCTCTGCTGCGCATTGTGCGCCCGGGGCTCTCGGTCGAGCTCGAGGCAGTGGTCGCTCGCTGCCTGGAAAAGGCACCGCTGCGTCGTTTTTCCGACGCGGGAGCCCTGCTTCGCGCGCTGCGTGGCGAATCCTCAGAAGAAGGTTCGGGATCGTCCACCCGAACAGCCTCTCCCGCAGGCGTCACTCCTGAGTCCGGCGCGGGAAAGGGCATCCGATCGCTGGTGGTGCTGCCGTTCGAGAATCGTTCAGGGGACCCGGCCCAGGAGTTCTTCGCCGACGGGATGACCGACGCGCTGATCGCCGACCTCGCGCAGATCGCGGCGCTACGAGTCATCTCGCGCACTTCGGCAATGAGGTTCAAGGGGACCCATCCGCCATTGTCCGAACTCGCGCGGGACCTGCGTGTGGATGGAGCAGTCGAGGGCTCGGCGATGCGGGTCGGCGACCGAGTGCGTATCACAGTACAGTTGGTCGATGTGGCGAGCGACCGCAGCTTGTGGGCGAAGAGTTACGAGCGCGGCCTTACTGACATCCTTGCCCTCCAGAGCGAGGTCGCGCACGCGATCGCCGACGAGATTCGGATCCAAGTGACACCCGACGAACGAGCGCGACTACGATCCAAGGGCGCGGTCAACCCTGCGGCGCACGTCGCCTATCTACAGGGATCGTTCCTGTGGAACCGGTTCACCGGCGAATCAGTGAAAGAGGCAATCCGTCGTTACGAGGAGGCGCTCGCGATCGATCCCAACTACGCGGCCGCCTACGCCGGTCTCGCCGATAGCTATATCATGCTGGCAAACCACCACATCCTCCCACCGCGCGAAGGCTACTCGCTGGCGCGTAGGGCCGCCGAGCAGGGGCTCGCACTCGATGAGTCGCTAGGCGAGCTCCATACTTCCCTCGGTTGGATTCATCGTCTCTTCGACTGGGATTGGCCAGCCGCCGAGCGCGAGTCCCTTCGGGCGGTGCAACTCAATCCCGGCTATGCTTTCGGACGAAGCCGATATGCGCTACTGCTCTCGGGAATGGGGCGTCACGAGGAAGCCGTTGCCGAGGCCCAGCGGGCGCACGAGCTCGATCCTCTGAATCTGCTCACCTACACTGTAGTGGGGGATACTCTTTTCTATGCGCGCCGCTTTGATCGCTCAGTTGCCTCATACCGGAAATGCCTCGAACTGGACCCGACCTTTGGAGCGGCCCACACTGATCTTGCGCGCTCGCTGGAGCAAGTAGGGCGGGCAGACGAAGCCATCGAAGAGTGGGTGCGAGGGACCCGGGGGCCTGATGGCTTGTCGCCGCCCTCGTCCGGATTGGCGATCCTCTACGCCCGCGCCGGGCGGCTGGACGATGCTCGCGCCACCCTAGAAGGAGTACAGGCGCTGGCACAGAAGCAGTTCGTCTCGCCCTATGGCATCGCTTCGTACTACGCTGTGATCGGGGACAATGACCGCGCGCTCGATTGGCTGGAGAGAGCTTACTCCGAGCGCGATGGAACACTGGTGTGGCTAAAGGTGCACCCCCGGCTCGATGGGCTGCGAGGTGAGCCGCGCTTTCGGGACCTGCTTGCGCGCATGCGCCTTGATTCGTGAGCATCAACGGAGGATATTGGCCTGGGGGGCCGGAAGTTGCGGTCGAGAAGTCGGCTTCTAGGAAGTTCGTCCGGGGATCAGTACTGATAACGCGCTTGTCGTCAGTTGTGCGATTGATGACGAGAAGCCGACTTCCCGGTACTATTTTGCGGCACCCAGCCCGATTCTTTTCTGCCGTTGTGAATACGTAGAGTCCACAGGCTTCGAACCTACGGGCCCGGTCGCGGGCACTGGTTACAGTATCCCTTGTTGCGCAGCTTGATACACAGTCGGAACCGTAGGCTGGAAGCCGAGTCTGCGACTCAGTGATCCATCCATGCGGCCCATCCACGGATCGGTCAAGGGCTCCGCTGACGGCTCGATGGAAGAGCCAACAAGGCTGGCCATCTCGTAGAGGGTGGTCGGCGCGTCGTCGGTGATGTTGACGATGCACCCGTCCATTACCCCGGTCAAAGCAAGTTCGACCGCGCGTGCAACATCTCGATGGTGAGCGAGGCTGAAAGTCTTCGCCGGGTGCCACTTGAACCTCGCGAGGAGCGGCGGTACCGAGGCCAGATGTCCGTCCCCATCGCCGTAGACAAAGGGGAGACGGAGGATGCTCCAGTTGAGTCCGCTGCTCCGAAGTTCGTTCTCCGCGGCGATCTTACTTGCGGGATACGCGAGCTTCGGATGGGTCGCGTCATCTTCTAGGCCGGGATGGGATGCGTCCGCGTCGTAGACCAGTCCGGTGCTTGCCATGATGAAGCGAACTTGTGGAGCGTGCGCTTTCGTAGCGGCGATCAGGTTCTTTGTGCCATCCAGATTAGCCCGCCAGATGTCATCCTCATTCTGAGTCCAGAAAACCGCGGCCAGATGAACGATCGCCGAAACGCCCTCCACGGCTCGCTTCAATGAATTCGTATCGAAAAGATCGCCTTCCACAGGCGAGGCTCCAGCGGGAACTTCCTTGCCCGGCCGTACAAGCGCACGGCAGTCCACACCGGCATCTACGAACCGCCGCAAAAGCCGCGAACCCACGAGTCCTGTTCCACCAGTGACTAAGATCGTCATACTTGATTTCCTCCTGAAATGTGTTCGTTGAGACGTTGCGTTGCGGCCTGCAGCACACGACGAGCTATCACCAATTCCGCGGGGTCGGCACCGTGGAATGCGACTGCCAGAATAAGGTCACGCGGATCGGGCAACTCTTTCCAAAGCTTCTTGCCAGAGCGGGTGATGCGAAGCATTCGTTGACGCTGATCCTCGGAGTCGGGCATTTGATCGACGAGACCCTTGCGCACCAATGTCGCCACGATTCCGCTCAGCGTGGCCCTCTCGATCTGGAGCATGCGCACCAGATCGCGCTGCATCGTCGGTCCCTCGTTGGCCAACTGATAAAGCACATACCACTGCGTGGATCCAAGGTCGTAGGGACGCAAAACGGAGTCCATCACCGCGCGGGCCGCGAAGAATAACCGTTTCGCCCATGCTCCGACCGAATCATGTTTCAGGTTCTCTCGTTCGTCTGCCATCGTCCTCCAAGTCGTAAGCTACCTTACGGGTATAGTAAGGTAGCTAGCGACTTGTCAAGCTAGCGGCTGTGCAGGTGGGGGCTGACCTGCTTGAGCTTGGTGATAACTTCGTCGTCCGTGGTGCGTCGGGCCGCAGCGGGCCGTCATATCAATTGAAAGATCAATGAAGAGCCGTTTATCCGCGTTACCAGATTGGGGCCTTTTCGAAGAGGTCTATCGAATGCCTCTGTAATGTTATTACCGCAGACATCTTCAAGACCGGATCCAACGCGTATCTGATATACCCCCGTGACCCAAGGTGAAGTTGGTGTGAAGCTCCATCGCCTTTCGTGTTGATCGACTACAACTTGCCCGTCTATCACTAACCCATCTGCCGATTCGATCGTAATTGTCTGCTGGAGCAGTGCCCAGTCAAGTGGACTTGCGAACATGAGCACCAGTGCCTGTCGGCTGGCCGTCACGGGGGCAAGAATCTTCCAATGTTCAACCGGTATGCGCTCCCGAACGGGATCGCCGACGACGAAATCCTTACGGAAGCGCTCCCGTAATGGACGACCATGCAGGTCGATCATTCCTGAACCGATGTCGAGCGTGTACTTCTGCCCAACCTTCAATGGAAGACCCAATTCAACGTTAGGACCCACCCAACGTTTGAGTCGGCCAGGATCTAGCAGCACCGTCAGGTGCCGCATGCTTCTATCCCAGAGTTCAACAGGAGGCCGATAAAGAGCATCGGCCACTGGCTGTCCGTGAGAATCGAGGAGCGAGATCTCTTTCAACGCCCGTCCGCGTTGCATAGAGTTCGAAAAACAGACATACAATCGAAGGAGATTTTCAGGCAGGAGATCGCATGAAGGAAAGATATGCGTAACCTCCGTAAGCGCGGGCGCCTTCTGTTCTGACGGGATGAAGAACTCAAGATTCAATGACTCAGCTGTCAAGGGAGCACCGAGCGGCCGCGGGTCGAAGGTTGCGCGATATTTCACATCTCTTTCAAAGGGGAAGTGCGGAATGAATCCCAATTCATCTTCCAAAAGAAGGTAGCGGCCTGACACATCCGGAAGCCTGTCACCTTCTGGCGAAGGTACTTGAGCGACGGTCACTCGAAAGACGGATTTCAGCAATTCATTCGGTCGCGCGCAACTCGTAAGGAAGGCGACCAAATCTGGACCGAGGCAGCAAGCACTTACGCTGCCCGGTCCGTGCGGGGAAGAAGCAGAGCTGACCCGAAGTGTTAGTTGGCATACCACTGGGGCGTTCATGAAACCTCTTGCCCAAACGAGCGTATCGAGAGGCAAGAGTTGATCGATGCCAAGCTCTTCACTGATTGCTTAGTTCGTTCCGGTGTTCACGGTAGTGGAACGGGTCTGGGCCATTCGGCCAGTTCATTTCAGACATGCCATCTTTGCGTTCGAAGAAGTATGGCAACGCCAGCGTACTAAGATCCAGACGATAGGTTGTCTTTGGATGCCGCCAAATCAAAACCGCCCATTTGGAGTTCAGAATCGCGATATGCTCGGCTTTGATCGGTAGGGCACGCTGTGCACGGCCCAGGCCACCTGGTCCGAAATCAATCCCTCCGCCAGTCGGCTGAGGTGGCGCAGACGCTAGTTCGGAGACTGCGATCTGCGAGGCGCTTCGTGTGTCGATGGTGACCAACAAATAATCTTTGGAATCAGCAGGGCTGGTGAACGTGAGCATGTCAAGGGGATTGGCCCCGTAACCCAGTTCTCCAATCAAGTCTCCACGAACGTGAGCACCGTCTTTCAACACGGACAAAGGAAAGCGTACAAGAGGCGTGCACCCATAGACTCCGAATAGATACGGCTCGCCATTCAGTTCGCGGATGACCTGTCGAATGATCGGCGCTCGCGTTTCAAATTCGCCGTGGACTGGATGCCAGATTTCCACGGTGCACGTTGCCATGTTGGCGTTGAAGGGATAGGGGATTCGGTACACGGTCGAAGCGAACCGCTGGTTCGTAATCCCTGTCACAAATACTTCGCCGTTGTAGTATTTGAGATCCGTAATCGCATACATCTGTTGGGGATCGAACTCCAGCATAGCCTTGGAATCCGGTTCGTTTGGGAGTGAAACCTGCGAGTGTGGAATACTGTCCAACTCCAGAATCTCTAACTGACCGTGGTTCACCTTCACGATCGCCGGTATGGCATCTGTTCCGCGACCGCGTTCCACCGACAAGAAGATCTGCTCAGTAGGTTGATGGACGGCCAAGTCACTGATAACGATTTTGTCGACGGTCGTACCGAAGAGCGCTGCCAGCTTCTGATCCAGGCCCACCACGTGGTCTCGGCCTTCAAAGTTGTGAAAGTTGCCGGATATCAGATCCGTTTGTGAGGTCAGATCCTTATCCCGCAGCGCAAAAGCGTGGATCGTGGCACCCGTAATGTCGCCCACCAACAGGACATTGTTCGGTCCAAACGTGAGCACACCTGCTGACCTGAGCGGTCCGGAAGGGCCACCATGCGCAACTGGTGCATTGGACACTGCAGAGAGGCCGCCTGGCAGAGCAAGCCCAACGGCGGATGCAGCGGCAAATCGCAAAATATCGCGCCTTGAGTGGCCACTCGTTATTGGTTTTTCACTCATGCTATTTCTCCTTGAGGTTCAGATGCGCTGCTTGTGTCGGACTGCACTTTTTCCCCGACGAACAATCTAGATCTCGACTTCACCCGCATTGGGATCGCTCTGGAACTTCCAGGTTCCTCCAGACCGAAAACTGGATGCAGTGCAGAACGTGTCCTCCATGAACTGCATGTACATCACCTTCTCACCCTTCAGGCTGCAGAGGATGGCGAATGGTGATGTCACCGTCTTGCGCAATTTGGTGGACGTGTAGGTGAATCTCCCGAACACTGCAACCTTATCGCCTTCTCCAAAAATATCCTCTGGCGTAAAAGAGTCGACATTCCAGAAATGTCCGACATCACTAAATGTCTTGATGATGGCATCCACTCCGTGGCCCGTGCCGCACCATGGCATGATCTTGTGCAAATCAGGGTTGCTATAGTTCAGCGAGACGTAGGTGACATCCGGCGCGCACAAATCTTTTACGATTTTCGGGTCGCGGATTCCTTCGAGAAGTTTCGTGACGATCGCTTTAGGTTCATGCGCCATGTCTCTCTCCTTTTGCAAACGAGTACCAGGCGATTTAATCGTGTCTGTGCGACAAAACTCACGCCGCAGCTGCGAGTTGTTGCAGAACCGCGTCAGCGGTCACCCCTGCAGAATAGTTCTGCTGACCTGTGACAAGGTTGCCGTCGACGACGACATGCGGCGTCAAGGGTGAGTTTGCGATATAACGCGCTCCACAGATGCGGAGACGATCTTCCAGGAGCCACGGCGCATTGCCGGCAAAGCCTGCCTGCGTCTCTTCCTCATTGCTGAAGCCGGTGAGCTGTCGATCCTTAAAGGCCCACGTTCCATCCGCACGCGACGCTGTAAAGAAGCCTGCTGGCCCGTGGCACACAGCCGCAACGATCTTCCTCGGGTTATCCAGCATTGCCACGAGCACTGGTCTAATCGTCGAATACACGGCCATGTCCTGCATAGGGCCGTGTCCGCCCACGAGAATAGTCCTGCTGCTGCCTGACTTTGCTTTCGTCGTTATTGTTGTAAGCCAGATTGAAACTCAAGGGATCAACCGTCGGAGTTACGCCACCGGGACTCGCAACAGTGACCTTAAATCCGGCTTCCGTGAACTTTCTATGCGGCGTCACGAACTCTTCGGACCAGAAGCCGGTTGGATGAGGTTGAGCGTTCTTCATCGTCCACACACTTGCACCTGAAACGACCATTACTACGGAGGACATCGTTCATGCTCCTTTATGCTCTGCAAATGCATTTGGTTCAGTCGCAGCAAGCTCCGGTCGCGCGCTACCGGTCAGTGTTCGCCTAAGCCACGTCGTGCAACAGAGACTCCCAGTTGGGAGGCACCTTTCCGTCAGGACCGGGAGCTGACTGAGTCTCAGGGCGCCATCGAGGCCCTGATAGCCTTGGGCCCTTTAACACCTTCTTCGTCCTGTAGTCATAAAACCAATTCTGGAGCGGTTCGAAACTGGCTACGACCGAATGTCCAGTCAGGTCTGCGTGCCTTGCGGCGTGCTGACCGGGGGAACTGTCGCAGCAGCCGATGCAGCCGCATTCCGCACATCTGCGAAGGTGGAGCCACCAGCCTCCCGTCTTTAAGCAGTCTTCGCAGCCATTTGCTCTGGGCTTTGAATCAGGATTTATCCCTTGTAGAAGTCTCTTCATAGCTGACAACCTCACGCTCCGAAATTCTGGGCTAGGTCATCGCAAATTGAAATCGCCAAATCGTTGTGGATTGATACCCCCCTTTAGGACTGCTTGAGATCTCAAACCTTCTGGGGATTGGTGGTCGAAAAGCTGTAGCGGGCGATCTTGAATTTGCCATCTTTTTCTTTGCGGAAAATGAAAAGCTCCTGATTTCCCTCTTTAATCGCCCCGTTAATGCGGTTGAGCGTGGTGCCTGCTGAATTCGTTCGCGCAAACACCCAATCCGAGCTCATCTCGACGATCTCTGCAGTCTTGAATTTAACCGTCAGCTGGATGGCGGCAAAGACCGCGTCATACGCTTGTTATCGATCATCTGAAAACGTAGTTTTCCGAATTCATGCCGCGTCACGGCGCTTGAATTGCTTATCGCTTGAGAGATAAGGATCAGCATCATCACTCCGCTCGTCATCCGCTTCTCCCCGCATCTCCGTGTGCGGTGAGGTTGCCTGGTGAGTACGTTCAGCTCTCACTCATCGCCCCTCGCAGCGATTTCCACACTCTGTTGCCCCTCCAGCAGGGCAACTAAGGAATCTTGGCCGCTTCAAGAAAGTACGTTTTTCCATGATCGCCAACAACGCTTTGCGAACCTCCGCCAAACCAGCCGCCGACAGGCTGTACGGCGGCATAAAAACGCCTCCCGGGCATACAGCGGCATTACAGCATTTGTGTCCGATGAATTTAGGGCTTGATTGTAGGCAGACAGCACTTCAGCAACAGCCTGCTCGTTCGGAGTCATAGTTCACTCCCCTTGAATCTCAAGCATTTGTTGTCGAGCAGGATAAACCGGGAGGAACCAGATGAATAGACACCAGCAGCCGAATAGTAAGTTCTCGAATTTGGACAATCTTGAGGCGCAATATTCGAGAACGCGACAAAGCCGGAGAAACTAGACTCGCGTGAGTTCGTCCCGATCGCCAAGGCGCTTTAAGAGGTCAACCAGCAGTCCCCGCTCTGCTCGCGAAAGATTTGAGACTGCTTTCTCCATGTCGATTCGGTGTTGGGCAAAAGCCTTCTCGATCAACTGACGGCCCTTGGTTGTCAATTCGACGATGCGAATCCTGCGATCAGTGAGATGATGCTTGCGAACGACCAGCCACTTGTTTTCCAGTCGGTCGATGGCGCTCGTTATGGAGCCGGTGGTCAGATCTACCATCTGTCCTATGATATTTACCGGCAGCGGCCCTCTGTGGAGTAGAGCTTCCAGGACTCGGAAGTCTGAATCGCAGAGATTGATTCGCTTTATGCTTGCTTCGGCGTCGGCGAGCAGAGCCCGATATGCCTTCCAAACTACCAGGAAGACGTGTGTTCCATCGCTTTTGGCTTTTCTTGCTTCTCCACCCATGTAAGAGGATTGTAGAGGGAAAAGAATCTTGATGCCACGATAATTGGCTTCGGAGGATCATTTGCGAGTCATGTTGAGCGAATCGTATCAGATCTCGAAAAAGCCGCGGTGCAAAGCGATCGTGACCGCGTGAGTTCTGTCGTTCGCCTTCAGTTTAACTAAAATGTTTCGGACATGACCCTTAACGGTGTCCTCGCTAATATGCAACCGGTCAGCCACGATTTTGTTTGAGCAACCTGTTGCGATAAGTTTCAAGACTTCGATTTCTCTCTCCGTCAAGGATTGGTCCGCAGCGTGTTGGCCCAACTCTGTCGCCACCTCCGCTTGCACATGACGGAGTCCTGCATGGACTGCACGAATAGAGTCTAAGAGATCGCGGCGCAGCGTGGCCTTTAATAGATATCCCGAAGCCCCAGCCCGTAGCGCCCGGATTGCTTGAACGTCCCCCAGGTACGTGGTGAGAACGATAATGCGCGCGTCCGGGTGTGTCTGTCGCAACATCTTGATCACTTCGATGCCGTGCACATCCGGCAATCCCAAATCCATTAATGTGATGTCCGGAAGATGTTTCTCAAACAGTGCGATTGCTTCTTTACCTGTCCCCGCCTCCGCGAGCACTTCAAGATCGGGCTGGCTTTCTATGATCGTGACCAGGCCTTCCCGCAACACGGGATGATCGTCAACGATCAGAATGCGAATTCGTGAGGAGGATGGCTTTGGCATCGCGCCACTCGCTCTTTAGCCGTAGCAACCCAAAAGAGGCATTGTCGCATTATTTCGAAAGGCCCAATACCCCCCTTTCGAGTTGGTTAAGGTTGCCTGTCTCACGGCTGAAACGGGACTTATAATTGATGACCGCCACGACCCCTCTTGAGAGCGCGACGTGGGCGCAGATCCGAATAATTGTCCCGTGGGAGGCCAAAGACTAGCATGGGCGGCAATAACTGGGGATCAGCATGCATTTCAAAGTCTTCAATTGCAGTTCCCGTCTTGCTGTGTCTTTTGCTCGCTACAAGTGTTTGCGCGCAGGATCAGATGATCTCTCAGATGGTCCATACTTCCTGGACCGGGCGTGACGGCGCACCGCAAGCTATTACAGCCCTCGCGCAGACACCGGATGGAATGTTGTGGATCAGCACGATTGCCGGTCTTTACAACTTCGATGGGGTTTCATTCTCAGCCTTCAGGCCACCGCCTAAGGAACCTTCTTTGCCGGGATTGGCCGTTTACTCACTCTATGTCTCGAAGACAGGAGACCTCTGGGTAATGTTTCGTCAGGGAGGAACAGCCCGGATTCGACAGGGTCACGTGGCCGTCTTTGATCGCGTCGATGTGAAGTCAGGCCGCGTCACCTTGACTCACCTCCAACAAGACCCTAGCGGGACGATGTGGGCGGTTCTCAATGAGCAGCAGCTTCTCAGCCTTGGCCCAGACCAGACGTGGCATCCAACAGCAGGCCTCCTCCCGAGTCCAGCACATATCACGAGTCTTTTTATTGACTCTGCAGGTACGCAATGGGTGGTTGCAAATGATCTCCTGTACAGGCGCCCCGCGGGACACGTGTCCTTCAGCCCCACGGAGATTCACGCAGAGGGTGGAACCAAACTTTCGGAAGCTCCAGATCACACTCTTTGGGTTATCGGGCAGGTTCCTGGGACCGGAAAACCAGGTCAAGGAGTCGAGTTGCAACACATTGATCCATTAGCGAAGCCATTGCGCTGCCCCCAATTTACGGGCGAGCTGCTGGACATTCTTCCCGCCCGGGACGGCTCCGTTTGGTTATCAGTAGCCGGTAAAGGGCTTCTTCGGCTGCCGCAAGCGAATATTGCAGCTGATGATCCGAGGAATCCCACGGAAGCGCCGGACAAATATACGATCAGCGATGGCCTCACTTCGGTTCAGGAATGGGCGTTGTCAACCGACGCAGACGGAAACTTTTGGGCTGGCGGAGCCAGCGGGCTTGATCGCTTCGAGTACGCCACGCTGATCCCCGCGACCGGTGGTGCGCACTCCGGTTATTGGTACAGCTGTGCCAACCAACAAGGGGATGTCTGGGGAGCAGAGGAACAAGGTCCTCTTTTCTTGTTCGCACATGGTCATGCGAAACGGATACCGGGCGGGGAAGACATCGGCGGACTTTTCTGTGGTCTGGATAAAAAGGTTTGGATGATTGACCGAAGGGGCCTCAGTTTTATTCAGAATGGACGCATTCAGCGGCTACCACTCATCCCCGGACAACCACGCTACCGAGACTACTACCTCTTCATCAGTTTGGCAGAGGTCGCGAAAGATGAGCTAGTTGCTGTGACTTTGCGAGCGCTTGGAGAGTGTCTCTGGATCCTTAGAAACGGAAAATGGGAGCCCTTTTTACCCGCGCACGCCGCCAACCAGATTAACGTCGTGAAAGCGGTTGGTGGGCGAGTGTACTTAGGCTATCGCGACGGAAAGATTGAAGTGTTTCAATCCAAAACAGGGGAAAAACTCTGGTCAGCAGACCCCGGTATCGGCGAAATGGTGGCGTTTTCAGAAACTCCGAAGGGAGTTTTCGCGCTTGGCTATGATGGGATTGCTGCAGAACAGGGCAATACTTTTGAGCGGCTCTCGTTTCTTTACGGCGATTTGGCAGCCCGAGTCTCTGGTTTAGTCGAATCGCGAAACGGCGATTTTTGGCTCAACGGAGCCCGAGGAATTGTTCATATCCCTCAGAGCGAAATGGTCGCTGCCCTGTCAAATCCCAGCCTCCTGATCTCTTCCGACGAGGTGCATGAGGGTAATTTCGTTGGACCCGCCTATTGTCCTCCCGGCAGAGAGTCGGCCAGCATTGACGCGAGCGGAAAACTCTGGTTTGCCACCATGAATGGCGTGGTCTCCCTCGACCCGGAGAATACGAGACTGCCTCGGCGGCCTCCGCAACTCTCGATTCGCACCATCACGGCAGACGCTCATCCGTTAAATGCGAAGGGAACGTTCCCGCCGGACACACAATATCTCGATATAAATTATTTCGGCTTGGATCTTACAAACCCTAAGAATGTCGTCTATCGATATCGCCTTGAGGGTCTCGACACGACTTGGCAGAGCGTGGAAATCGCACCGAGGCCATCTACACCCATCTCCGACCAGGCACCTACAGATTTCAGGTGATGGCGTCGAATGGGAACGACGTCTGGACGAAACCTGTCACTTCGGCGATGTTCAGAATTCTCCCGCGCTTTTACGAAAAGCCCTGGTTCCAAGCCCTGTGCCTTTTAGCCGCTGTTCTCCTGGCGTGGTTTGGAATTTCGCTCCGGGTCCGATACGTTTCCAGCGCAATCAGGATACGAGCAGAAGAGCGGGCCGACGAGCGAATTCGAATAGCAAGAGAACTTCACGACACCTTGTTACAAGGAATTCAAGAGTTACTGCTTACCTTTCACGTTGCAGCAGAAAAAGTGCCAGCCGATCATGTGTCGAAGAAAGCTCTAGAGAAGGCACTGACGACGGCCGACCGCATCATCGTGGAAGGGCGCAATCGGGTCAGTCGGCTTCGATCAGAAAACCTCACAGATGCCGAGTTGAAGTCGTTAATTGAGGGAGTGGCCAGTAATCTTAATGGCATCGCAGCAATCGATTTCGCGGTAGAACGCATGGGAGAAACAGACATTCTCCAGAGTCACGTTGTGGACGAAGTCTTTTGCATCGCCCGAGAGGCTCTGACGAATGCCTTTCGCCACTCGGGAGCCTCGCGCATCGTGGTCGAACTCAATTATCAAAGCGGGCAATTCACGATGAGTTGTTGCGACAATGGCCGCGGCTTCGATGTGGAAGCCCTCTACGCGAGCCCGACGAACGGGCACTGGGGACTTCGTGGTATGTGGGAGCGCGCCGAGCGCATTGGCGGGAAATTATCGTTCACGAGCGCCCCGGATAAGGGCACAGAGGTGCATATCACCATGCCTGCCCGACTTGCATATGTGCGAACCCGTCGGTTCCGGGACTTTTTCGCGCGAAACACTGCCGCATAGCAGCTCCATGGTTTTTCCAGATCGCTTGTGCAGATTGATAACGACGGAGTCCCGGGTGACGGGAAAGGTCTTATTTATACAGGTCTAGAGGTCCGGCAGTCATCGTCGTTTGGCCAACTTCAATGAGGTAACCGTCCGGGTCGCGCATGGAGCACCGTAATTCTGTGGCATGGACTTTAGGCTGAGTAATGAATCTCGCACCCCGGGAAGACCAAAGCTCATAGTAGCGTCTGATATCGGTGACGCGAAGGTTCAGAAAGATGCTTAAAACATTTTCATCGCGAGGAGGAGAGGCAATGACTTCAGGCTTATCATCGGTTGGTCCGCCGCCGCGGTTAATCGTCAGCCAGATGTTGCCGAGCTGCAGAAACATCGGCTCTCCCGCGCGCAATACCGTAGCGCCGAGAACATCGCGATAGAACGTCACCGAGCGCTGGATGTCTTGAACAATCAGCGTATTCGTAACAACAAATTTGAGTTCAGCCGTCTGATCCGGGCGACTCTGCATACTAGCTTCCGTTTCTAAGGTTGGTATCCGTCCGACATCCATCGGGCGAAGAGCTCAATCCGAGATTGAGGCCAAGGACCTTCTCCTCGCGGTGGCGGAGGCGGCATGACGGCACCACCCATCCCCCGAATGCGGTCATAGATGGAGGCAGCGTGCGCCTTTACGTCGTCATAACTTCCGAGATTGAATGCTTTGCTCATTGCGTGAATATCCCGGTCTGTGAAGAGCGGTCGAATATCCGTTTGAAAGCTCGTCAGTTTAGCCATTGTGCCTCCCAGCCTAAAGCAGTCTCGATCTGTGAACCCCGATATCTTAAATCACTGGTATCAGGCATTCTGACTTCCGTTCGCCTCAATGCAAACGGAACTGCCAATCTTTAGGCACGATGTCTTGACATCAAGTAGTATTTCTCGCATCGTCAGTGAAGCTTGTCAACAAGCGATGGCTACGTTCGAGTATTGACCGTGACGTGGTGAGTAATCACCTCGAATCTTGTTGGCCTGTCGGCTGGGCGAATGGGTGCGCCTGTATTGGGCGGCGGGATTTTTGTGAGCGGTACCGGCCAGACGGGAGGGCGTCTGAGAGTGCAACATCTTGAAACGAACGCAGTGTATAGTGATGGGCGCATCGAACCGGGCACTGCCGACCAGATCTCGGGCGGAGTGTTCGTGGTTTACGGGGCAAGCGTCGAATTCGTTCTAAATCACGGCCCCGTTACCACGTACGGAGTCAACGACATGGCTCTCGACAATTGGGGCGATGTCGATCGGTGGATCAGCGAAGACAAGGTCGCGACATTTGGACCCAGCGGAGTGGGCTTCGTGAACTTTGGACGGATTAATCAGCTTGTCGTGAGAGCACCAATCGAAACACACGGGTTAGGAGCACGCGGGTTCAATGTCTACGCCGGAACGATACGAAATGGCGATTTTGACCGGATTGTAACTCACGGTGACGGGGCCGTGGGCGTACAAATTAGCCAACCTGTCGGGCGTCTCGTCTTCCGGCGTGGCATCGAAACCCACGGAGGTACAGGTAAATCACTGGTCAAAGGCGTTCTGCAAGATCTCGCCGCCACGGCGCTGAGTATCAAACCGGGCGGGGCAGCGCAGGAAATCCAGGTGCTTGGAGGATTGCATTCTTACGGGAAAGAGGTCCAGGCATTCGAGCAGCACGGCTCTATTGAATCCCTTCACATTGAAAGAGGATTCTCCTCCGAGATTGTTTGCTGAGAGGCGGGGGTCTAATTCAAACGGCTACGACGACCCGTCCGCGTCGCGTGGGATGTTCCATAAGTTCGTGAGCGCGGGCGATCTCGGCAAGCGGGATTCGATCGGCAATCTCGAACCCCGACCAACCAGCTTCTAGTGCAGCATTCAAATCCCGCGCAGCTGCGATTTTCGCGTCCTTTGGGAAGTCGTCACTGCCCAGAAAGAACAGGCGGATATTCTTGAACACCATCAACCAGAACGGAATTGTGGGCGTCGCGACATTCGTCGCATAGGTCGCGATCGATCCCCCCACTTTAAGCAAATCGACGTCGGCCCCTAGGTTCGTTCCGAATGCCACTTCGACAATATGGTCAATCCCGTCCGGAGCTAGCGTTCTCAGTTGGGATATCAATTCATGATTGTTACGTACGATCTCGTGCGCACCCGCACGGCTTGCCGTTTCCTCCTCCGAACCCGACATTACAGACCCAATCACATGCGCTCCAGCCCGCCGGGCCAATTGAACGGCACAAAGCCCCACCGAACCTGCTGCTCCCTGTACCAGCACGGTGCAACCGTCCACCGACCCCGCCACGTGAACAGCCCTGTGAGCTGTAATCCCCGGAATACCGAGACAGGCACCTTGGTCTGGAGAGACGCCAGAAGGTAGAGGAGCAATTTGTTCGAGTGGGACTACCGTGAACTCCGCAGCCGTGCCGAAGGGACGGTAGGATTGCGCTCCGTAACACCACACGGAACGCCCCAACCACTCGGACGAAGCGCCGTCGCCTACTCGATCTACACGTCCGGCTCCATCACTGTGCGGGACGATGCGAGGATGAGGCATGCCGTAGCCAAACGCGTCTTGACGTTTCTTGATGTCGCCAGGGTTTATTCCGGATGCCGCGATCCGAATACGAACTTCCCCGGAGGCTGGCATCGGATCGGGCATCTCGCCAACAGTTAGAACCTCCCGAGCTGGACCCTGTTTCTCATACCAGGCTGCTTTCATCGAATCGCCTCACTTTGGACGCGGGGAAAAAGGCTTTATCCAGCAAATTCTTTCACAACGGAAGTTTTTGAAACAGAGTGGGCACTACATCAACGTTTGCAACTTTCCCACTCGACCAAGAGTCCTTTCGTTGGCAGCCACTACCGCGGCCCTACATCCCACTCGGCATAGACTAGAGCCGTGTGGCAGTGACTGGAGGCCCAAATATCCACGCCTTCCAGGCGACTTATCCAGCGGCTCTTGACTTCCTCGGCGCACTGATTGACTTCCCTGTTGATCAGAACGCTCGCAACCGCCCAGCTGTTCTCGCCATATTTCTGAATGGCACGCGTCTTGAGCGCTTGATGGTCTTCAGCGAGGATGCGCGTAATCGTCTTGTAAACGTCCGTCACGTAGCTCTTCGCAATCCCCAAGTCCTCCCTAGTGGCGGGCGTGCCGTGGTGCCCAGGGACAATCACATCGAAGTCCATTGCTCCGAGTTGATCGAAAAACCTGAGGTACTCATGCATATTCATGGTCAGGTCGAAATTTATAAAAGGCGTGGCGCCTGAAGAAAAGGCGTCGATCGCAATCACCACCTTCTTGTCCGGGATCGAGATTAACAGGTCTCCCTCGGGCTTGTGCCAGTGGCCCAGCGTCATCTCCGCCGTCAGTGAACCCAGCCTGAGCGTGTAGTGATCCTTGAAGGTCCGGGTCGGCACAGGGCGATGCGGATCACGCATTTCGCGCAGGAAGTTGGCTGTGCCCTCCTCCGCCAGAATTTCGAGATTGGGAATCTGCTTCTGAATCAGGCCGGCGCCTCCAATATGATCCACGTGCAAGTGTGAATACACGAGCTGCACGATCGGTTCAGCTGTTGTTTCGGCTACCGCCTGAACAATATGTTGGGCAAAGGATGGTGGCGCATCAAAAAGCACGACCCCTTTGCCGGTCGTCACAAAGGCGGATTCGTAAGCACCTTCCGTAATCATGTACACGTCTGGCTTCAACTGCTGGACCACATATCCTTTTTTCGAGTCGATATGCGGCGCCTTCGCCTTAATCTGCGGCAATAACGGAACGTAGTCGGGGAGGGTATCACTCATTTGGGCGCGAGCAGTTCCTCGCAACAGACCAAAGAGCAGGATTAGCGCAGCCAACGTTCTGCCTGAATACGTCATGTCCAGCCTCGCTTAGTCGAAGCGCATATCTCTTGACATCAAGGTACATTACGCTTTAGACTCTTGGCCGTCAAACCCTCCCAATGGCAGATTCCAGAGTTGAGAACGAATCGAATAAAACCAGCCGGGTTGCTGAACTAGCTTGGCTTTGGAGGTAGAACATGAGTTTTGCAGATAAGCAGCTTCTCGTGACAGGCGCCAGTGGACACCTGGGAAAGGCTGTCGTGGGGGAACTTCGGCGGCTGGGAGCGAAACCAGTGATCGCGGCCACGCGTACTCCAGGGAAGCATCCGGAACTTGCCACTTTGGGTGTGGAAGAGCGGGAGGCCGATTTCGATCGGCCCGAGACTTTACAGGCAGCATTCCGAGGGGTCGAGCGCTTGCTCCGGATCAGTACCGATTCTCTTCACGCGCCGGACGTGAGGATCAAACAGCACCGGACAGCCATTCAAGCCGCGGTGGGTGCCGGTGTGGAGCACGTCGTCTATACATCTCTACCCAACGCCCATCCGACGGAGGGACCCTCGATCCCGGACGATCATTTCTGGACGGAAGTCGCGCTCTTTGAGAGCGGGCTCGACTGGACGATCCTGAGGAATAATCTGTACGCGGAGGTCATCCTCAGATTTGCGCTGTTCGCGCTTAAGACCGGAAGGCTGGTTTCCGCAACGCAGTCGCAGGGCCGCTCGTATGTGACTCGCGAAGACTGTGCAAGAACAGCCGCAGCGGCGCTGCTCAACTCCACAGGCAAGGCAATTTACGATGTTACCGGCCCTGCTTCGGTTACACACGAACAGATTGCGAGTGTTCTTTCGCGCCTTTCGGGCAAGTCCATTCAACACGTGAATGTGACGCCAGAAGAGGTTGAAAAAGGCTTAGTGGCTGCCAGCATCCCGCAGTTCGCCGCGAGGGGTGTGCGTGGGTTGGATGAGGAGGCGTCGCGCGGCTATCAGGCGATCGTCACCCCTACGGTGAAGAACTTCACTGGGCGAGTTCCCATGTCGGTCGAGAACTTTCTCCAGACGACTGTGCCCGCATTGGTGGCGGCGTAACCTTCGTAAGAGGCCGTTTTCTTCAAGAGCGGTCTCTGGCAAATCGGCTTGTGTGAATCGATTTCACCAACTCCCGGATCACGGGCAACTCGGAAGTTCTTCAAAAATAACTCATCGTCATCTCATCTTATGCCAGTCCTCACGGGGTCGAATCGTATATATCTTGACATCAAGATACATTACCGCTTAGACTTCTGGTCGTCAAACTATGGAGGACCAGCCAATGGCGCATTCCAAAAGCGACGAATCAAACAAAACCGAGAGGGCCGGAAAAAACGACTTTCTCCCGCGACGGGACGTTCTCAAGGGCGGCATAGCGCTTGCAGGTGCTTTGGGTATGGGCGTTGGGTTAGGCATCACTAGCGCTGCTGCGCCGTCTGGGCCCAGTCCAACGCCGAGGTCAAGTCCTCCCCCTGCGCCCGCTCAAGGGCCCTTGGACGCTACCAGCGAAGCAAAGAAGATTGCGTTCGACCGCATCGGAAATGGAGAAAAAGTCCTTTTGATTTCCGGCTTTCCGCAAACACGTATCTCCTGGAACCGGTTGACTCCATTGCTATCCCACAAATTCCAAGCCATACCAGCCGATCTGCCCAGCTTTGGCGACTCGGGAATTCTTTCGGCACCGGCGACAACCGAAAATGTCGGCAGGGTCTTCCACGAGTTCGTTGCGAATCTAGGAGCGCCCCTGCACGTCGTCGCTCACGATTTCGGGGCATGGTGTGCCTACAGCTGGGCTCTTCTCTTCCCCGACGATTTCAAGTCGCTCACGCTGATCGAAGCGGGAATCCCTGGCATCACTCTGCTAAACGACATTCAGCTTTCCGACTACAAAAGGAAATGGAACTTTATTTTCATGATGCTCCCCGATTTGCCTGCCGAGCTGACAAAGGGCAAAGAGGACATCTACGTCGGGTGGTGGTACAAGAACAAAGTGCACAAGTCGGGAGCGGTTCCCCCGGACGCCGTGGCCGCATACGTGAGGGCATACGCGCGAGATGGACGAATGGATGCGGCTTTCGACTACTGCCGCAGAATCCTCGACGACATGGATTTCAACAAAGCGCACTTCAAGAACAAAATCCCAATCCGTCTACTTGCGGTTGGCGGACAATATTCCATTCCGAACATGGGTGAGTTGCTGCGTCCTTATTTTCAGGATGTGAAACCCGTCGTGATCGCTGATTCGGGCCACTTTGTTCCAGAAGAACAGCCCGAGGCGCTGGCGAAAGCTCTCCTGGCTTTCCTGTGAAGCCGACGGTGGCTCACTTTAGGAGATGCGGTGAACTGGTTGAAAGGAGGACATCGTGTCGACGTCGTTAGGTCAAAACCTGCCTGAGGTTCTGAAGAGCGTGCGAACCAGGCCGTTGTTCCTATTACGCGAAGCGGTGCCTCCGCTGGTGGTCGTTGGTCAGACTCCAAACGCATTCCGCCGCATTGGAGTAATCACCGGGGGTTCTTTTGAGGGCGACCGTTTGTCAGGCGAAGTCGTCACTGGCAACGACTGGCAGGATGTTCGTAAAGACTCATGCATTAAGTTGGACGTTCGTCTTGTGCTGAGGACGACCGATGGGGCCTTGATTGTCATGACTTATCAGTGCTTGCGCGCTGGTACGCCAGACGTGATGGAGAGACTGGACAAAGGCGAAGACGTCGACCCCACCGGCTACTATTTCCGAATGAATCCTATGTTCGAGACTAGCTCCAAGAAATACGACTGGATGAACCGCATGATTGCAGTCGGTATTGGCCACAGGCCCCCTGACGGTCCGCTGTACAGCATCTTCGAAGTTCTCTGACGTAATTGGCGTTTCACAATCAACCGGCCATGAGTGACGCCAATAAATCTCGTCAGGAACGAAGCCACTTTGCGAGATCAATCTGCCTGCGATCCGCAAAGACGCACTTGCAAGTCAGACCGGCTGTGCCGCCTACGCTTAGCGATGGGAGAACGCCGAGGACGGGCTCTGCTCAGAGTCTGCTTCGCTTCCTCCGAGGTCCATCCGTTCGATTAGACCGTCCGCGAGGGTATAAGCATGCCAGACCTCGCTTTCTGAAAGCACATCGCCACCAAAACTCTTCACAAGCTGATGGACTCGGACATCAATCTTGCCCGCTCCACGGTCGATCACCTCAATCGGTTCGACGTAAGGATCGAACTCTTTCCATTGGCGGCTCCAGTAGGCACGAATCTCTTCTTTCCCGACTACACTTCCGCCTTCCGATGCTTTGGGCCAACTGACGCTCTCCTTCATCCGCGCCAACGCACCATCGATGTTCCGTTGGTTGAAAGCAGAGTACACCTCGGCTATGAGCGTATTTGCGTTTGCCATATAGTCTGGATGATCATTCAGCGTGCATGAACATTATAGGTCCTGAAAAACGCGCTTCTCAGACGTAACGGATTACTTCCTGCAAGCCGACTTCACAGGACTAATCCAGCGGTCGATCCCGGATAGCTTCCGGTTAGCCGACCATACATCCAAGTGAAATGGCCTACCCTCACTGCGAATGCAGCGATGCATATCGCTCTATGAGCCCTGCCACTGTTTCCGGCTGATCCTCAATGAGGTAGTGCACGCTGCCTGGGATCAGGCCCGTTGCGACACGAGTGCATCCGTTCGCTCGGAGACCTTCGGCAACCTTAGGGATCAACTTGGCAAAAGGAGAAGCGTCTCCCGTAGCGAAGAACAACGGCACGTCGTTGGGACCGCGTTGCGCAACATTGAATTGCGCATTGGCTGGAAAGGCGCGGTACATTTCAAACACTGCGTGCAGCTGCGAAACGGTGCCGTAAGCCTGCAAGTAATGGGTAATCTCGTCCGGCGTGAATCTTCCGAATTGGAAGAAATACCCCAGGTAGACGGACTGTCGCCCGTCGACAAGTTTCTCGGCGAGTCCCGGAACTTGCATAAAGTGCATGTGCCACATGAAAGGGGCGCCTTGGATTTCCTCCCATCCCTCGATTCCGGGAATCGGCGTGTCGAGGATCATAGCCCCACGCATGACCTGCGGATAACGGCGAAGGAACGCGTAGGCCACGTGCCCGCCAATGTCGTGCCCGACCACATACACATGCTCCAGTTTCAGCTTCGACACGAGCTGGTAAACGTCCTCAGCCATAGTGGCTGCATCATAGCCACTGGATGTTGCCGTGGAACCGCCGATCCCACGCAGATCGACGGCAATGACGGTGAACTGTTTGGCCAGTCTCGGCATGATCGGGCGGTACTCGAACCAGTCTTGCGGGAACCCATGGATCAGGATGACGGTAGGCCCTTTACCCCCTCGAACGTAGTGAAGTGTGATTCCATTGACCGTCGCGGTCTCGGACAGGAATTCTTTGTCCAGCCCTGTCACGACTGAACTCGTTTGCCCTTGTGCTTGGTGTTGAGAAAGTACCATGCCAAACCCCGCTAGATAGTACAGTAGGACCAAGCGCAAAAGGCCGATACGCCGATTCATATGTGACACTCCTCCTGAAAGTATTGCCCGACCGCCGTGAGCCATCGGTATGATTCCAGTTCTCGCGGTGGCTTTGGCCGCCAGGTGGTAATTCTAGGCTAGCGTCCACAAATGTAGTTGGCCTAGGTCGTTTGTGGTAGCCGGGGACTACCGCGAAGTGTGCCCGCATGAACTTCCTCCCGAATCACGAGCAAATCGGAAGCTATGGGTTCCTCTCACGGATTGGTAACGACAAACGCTAGTGTTGTATCGGATGCGCCCCATTGGAAGAACGCAGGTAGGTCCGGGATGTCGTGGGGGGCGCGTCCGATACAACTGTTTGAAGGAAGCCGCCCGTGGCGAGGGAGTTATGCAAATTGAATTGTTTTGGGGTGATGAAAGCTTCGGGAAGTGGGAGAAAAATTAACCAGAGGGCAGAGAGGATTGGTTTGGCGGTGGGCTGCGTGGGGTTGGGTTGAGAGTTTGAGGTGCGGTTGGAAGTGGGGAGCTGGTTTGGTGGCGAGAAGGGCGCACCACGGCGGCAGGTGGTCGGAGGCACCGAGCAAGGGAGATGGGAATTTTCGTATCATGCGGCGACCCCGGTGAGAGAGGGTGGAGAGCGGAGTTGGATCTGGGCAGCCGTAAGTGTCTGGATGACCACCATGCGGCCGCCGCACTGAGGACAGAGCCAAAGCGGACTGGATTCCTGGGGAGAAGAAGTTTCTGGTTTGGTCGGTGGAGGAGGTAGCGCACCGAGGAATTGAAAGCAAAGCGGCAGGAAGGCGCTCATGACCGTGTCCTTCTAATCGGTGATATCCGCCAGCATCAGGGCGTCGAAGCCGGCCACCCTTTGAGCAGCTACAGGAGGAATGCACCGCGGAAAGTCAGGGCTATCAGGTTGAGGGTTTCGCCCCGACCTCCCGCGCCGCGCGCCAGTTGAAAGAGGCGGGAATCGACGCGCATCAAAATAATGATGTCACGGAAAAGTTCACGAGTCCGTGGGCGCCAGCTGCAAGCCAAAGCCCCCGTCATCAGCTTCCTTTCCGCTTGGCGAATCTGGCTCCTGCTTTGCTGCCGTACTTCAACAACGGCCCGGTATTCGGGATTTCAGGTACGGACGCACCGTACCCAGCTAAATGGTGATTGGGCAGGAGCTCGTACAGATCTAGCTCGTCATGGATTGTTCTTCGATGTCTATTCGACTAGCGCCTATCAAGATGTGGCGTCTGGCGGGCTCCAAACAGGCGGCGCCTCCATACAAAATACGCAGCTTTCGATCAATATAGACACGGGGCGCGCCGGTCTCTGGTCGGGCGGCCTGTTTCATCTCACCTTAGAGTCCCGGTATGGAAGTTCATCGCCACAGAACACAACAGAAGACTCTTACTGCAGGCTCCAGTGTTCCTCAATATACCGGTCTTGCGTTCCCAGGTCCGTTCTTCGTACATGACGTTCTTCCCACGGAATATTTCCTCTTACAGTCGCTGGCGCCAAAATTCAGCGTGTTGTTGGGGAAGATCAATGTACTCACTGTTTGTGATCACACATTATTCGCCAACAGCTACAAAAACGACTTCGCGAATCTCAACTTCAACAAGAATCCAATGGCCCTCAATTTTTACAACACGACCTCTTGGTCAGCGGTTGGAATTTGGACGCCGTCAAAGAAGTTAGTCGTTGCCGCAGGTGTGCTCGATCCCAATAGCCAGGCAGATAACTTTGCCACGAACGCCTTCGATCGGGTCAACGTTTATGGCACTGCAATCTTTTCATTCAAAATCGGCGGCTTGCCGGGCCAATCTTGGGCACAGTTCAATTGGACCAACAAACCGAAGGTCGATTTGGGAGCACCGTTCGGGCAGTTGCCGTCTGGTGTGAATTCGCAAGCCCTCGGGATCCTCTTAGGAATTCCGGCTCTATAGCAGAATCTGTGGGTAGCCTCGCCGGCTAAAAATCTCAAAGCGAAGAGGAAGCCGGGCAAAAAGCGCCCGGCGGCGTCGTGTTCGACGATCCAAGGCCTCCGCTCGGGAGCTTCACC
>Ga0302325_10007073_pt1 | contig 25019 bp, 23 predicted proteins | sample Palsa_T0_2_FD_201948 | JGI IMG/M metagenome (GOLD analysis project Ga0302325, IMG submission 201948) | Peat permafrost microbial communities from Stordalen Mire near Abisko, Sweden - Palsa_T0_2 | ecosystem: Environmental > Terrestrial > Soil > Palsa > Peat permafrost | place: Sweden: Abisko... | reverse complement strand
TCTTCACATGTTTCTTTCCGCTCATGGTATAGTTGCCCAAGAAATCATCCATGATGCTGTCAAAGTCACCTCTGACAGGCCCTTGAACACTGGAGGCGGTTGAAGATGCAGCAGAAACAGAGGCCATGTCGTCAAAATCCTCGTTGTACTGTTCCTCGATCTTCTCGAACCTTGCGTCCAGAGTGGTTAGACCTTCGGTGCGGAACATCGATGAAGAAGTCATGGAGTAGCTAGATGGGTTTGTCAGAGCACCCTTTCTCTTCTTTCGTCGTCCACCATTTGTTGTAGTGGTCAAGATCGAAGACTGTAGATCTGATTGGGAGGGCGCCATAGGCGTAACCTTGGCTTTCTGGTTCTTCTTAAATTTACTGAAGTCCTCCATCCAAGCACCATCACCATGATCCTCGTGATCATTATCGACCATCTCCGCAGTTAGTGCAGGGGCATCCTTGTATTCCTTTGTAGGCTTCGCTGTGTCGTCCGATTCCCAGCCACCATCTTCATCGTCCCAAACTCCCTCCTCAAACTCATTCTCATCAACCTCCTCTCCATCCTTAGCCAGCTCTCCAAAGATATCTTCGTCGTCCTCAACATAAGCCTCATCCTCCAAAGCCTCAAGAACTTCTCTTATCCGCGGATCCATATCAGGTTGGAAGCCTGCTAGAGCGTCTGGAATATCCTGTTGAGCTTGATACGTGACTTTCCTCAAATTCTTTGATGGCAGGATCTCTTCGTCCAAGAGAGGACCAGTCGGATTCTCGAGACTTGCATTCTTAAGTGCATCTTCTAGGGATTGTTTTCCTTTGCCCTTGTTCGTTGGCGCTGGTGCCTCGACGAAATGTGCCTCTCCTGAGCCCGATCCCAAGTCGCGCATATGCTGCATATAGTCGTACTCGGAGGCATCGTAGTAGATGCCATAATTCGCAGCTTCTCCCTCATTTTCTCTTATTTTCTCTACATCAGACCCAAGTTCAGACGCAAGATCATCAAGTTTCTTGACTTTGTTTGAATTCGGTAGAGGGGTAGGATTCAGGACCATGGAAGATGCCGATTCATCGTGGATCAATGGATCATTCTGCGGACGATGAACGAGAGTGAAATGCGTCGCTGTTTTCTTATCGATCCATTTCTTCCGAGGCATTTTGACGGTAATTTCGTGGTTTGGACTGTACGAAAGAAAGCTGAAGAGATGTTGCGTGCGGACAAAAAAAATTGTGGTGGGGCCCCGGAATTATAGCAAAAGCGGCACTAGTTTTTAATGTGCTTAACTAAGATAGACACTGATCGGGGAGAGGACTTTAAAGTTGTCCTCATCTCTGAAGCATCCCAAGTGCTACTCGTAGTCTCCCTAGATGTATAATATTTCAGACTTACATATCTAAGAAGAAACATTTGTTTTGTTCAGCTTGATATAAAAATATTGAAAAACAGTGCCGCTTTTCAATTCTTCTGGGTAGTGGGGTCGAATCAAAATTTCGTCACTTCGCCTCATGCTCGATAATCAACCCCACCTCGTTCGCAACAATACACCAACAAACACACGCAAGAAGGCCCGGCTCAGAAGAATCTGAGACCTTCTCATTCAAAACAGCGCTCGAAAATCTTATCAGCTCACCGCAATCACCATGGTTCTCGCAAAATCCAAGAATGCCGTTGGGCTAGGGAACAGGTTTGGTTGCTCCAGTGTGGTTACGAATTTCTGCTAACAAATTACAGTTTAATGAATGATCGATTTGGAAAAGGCAAAGGCTCAGATCGCAAGAAGGTCACATCTGCTGGAATTCACAGAATAAATCATGCTACGGGAGAAACGGTAGACTTCCTACCGAGACAGATAGTGGCACAAGACTGACGGGAATAGTATGTTACAAATGAGCGAAAGGAGGCGAGTTGGGTCAAGATGCGATCAGTCACTGAGCAAGCAGCTCTCGATGAGTTCTTGTCTACGGCGGAGCTGGCTGGTACCGATTTCACGGCCGAAAAGATGAACAATGTCAAGATTATCCATACCGATCAAAAGAACCCGTACCTTCTATCGGCAGCGGAGGAGCGAGCAGCAGTCGGAAAGCAAAAGGCACATAAAGATAGGCTCACGGTACCGAGACGGCCTCATTGGGATTCGACGACGACCCCCGAACAGTTGGATCGTATGGAACGAGATAGTCTGCTGGAGTGGCGGAGAGGTTTAGCAGAGTTGCAGGAAAATAATGACTTACTCATGACGCCGTTTGAACGGAATCTGGAGGTTTGGAGACAATTGTGGAGAGTTATTGAGAGATCTGATCTCGTGGTACAAATTGTGGATGCCAGGAACCCGTTGTTATTCCGGTCAGAAGATCTGGAAAGATATGTGAAGGACGTGGATCCGAGAAAGGAGAACCTTTTGCTGGTTAACAAGGCAGACATGTTGACGTTGGAGCAACGAAAGGCATGGGCAGATTATTTCCAAGAAGCTGGAATCTCGTATAAGTTCTTCTCGGCAAGTCTAGCCAAGGAATTGAACGAAGTTCGTGACCTAGAGGAGATATCTGAGGAGGAAGACGAGGATGAGAATCAACAAAAGGCTGAGGCGTCTGCTTCAAAATTGGCAGAGAAGGCCAAAGCTCTGAATATGCAGGACACAGAGGAAAAAGATGAGAACGAGAGCGGAGTTGAAGAGGAAGGGGAGAGCGGAGAGGATGAACTACAGGACGACGGAGACTCGTTTGATGAGGACGGGGAAGACGAAGGTACTAGAATACTAACAGTCGAAGAGCTCGAAGATTTGTTCTTATTACATGCTCCTGACAATCTAGGTAAATTTCGACACTAATTCTGCTTCGGAAACTGCTGACGAGACTAGATGCCGATTCTGAGAACCCGAGAAAGACACAAATCGGTTTAGTTGGTTATCCCAACGTGGGAAAGTCTTCAACTATTAACGCCTTGATCGGAGCCAAGAAGGTGTCCGTTTCTTCAACGCCAGGAAAGACGAAGCATTTTCAGACAATTCATCTAAGCGAGAAGGTTTTGCTATGTGATTGTCCTGGTCTTGTGTTCCCTAATTTTGCAACAACAAAGGCCGAGCTCGTTTGCAACGGCATCCTCCCAATCGATCAGCTCAGAGAGTTCACGGGACCAGCTGGTCTCGTGGCCAAACGGATACCACAAGCCTTTCTAGAGGCGTTGTACGGAATGAAGATCGTGACACGACCTCTCGAGGAAGGTGGAACAGGAATACCGTCCGCGGAAGAACTTCTGAATGCTTACGCAAAAGCAAGAGGATTCACAAGAACCGGCCAAGGACAGCCGGATGAGTCTAGGGCAGCGCGGTATATCTTGAAGGATTATGTCAACGGCAAACTCCTCTTCTGTCAACCACCTCCATCAGATATCGATCCAATCGAGTTCAACAGAGAGCTATACGATGAAGGTCATCTGCCAGAGAGAAGGCGACTTGCCTTGGCGGCCATGGACTCATCAATGGATGATCACATTTCGGTAGCCGATTTAGATGTGGTTCCGTTCGAGCAAGGTCCTAAGTCGAAGAAGCTTGACAGTGCCTTCTTCGCACAAGGACAAGGGAACTCGGCACATTTACGAATGCCGTTCAATCACAAGTACTCGCAGCAGGGAACTGCAAGCGGCAAGCAATTATCAGGGCGGAAGCAAAAGACTTTGATCGCACTGGAGAAGGACCTGGACCCCAACGACATCAAGATGTTAACGAGTAAGAAACACTTTAAGCATGGCACGAAAGGCAATGGGAAACGGCGGGCGGACTATTTTGCGGACTAAGGAGTTTGTGATCGGCTTTGGTGATGGCGGCTAAGGGGTCGCATTTTGGGCGTCTCTGGATTTCTATTGGCTAGCTCGCTTTGTGACGAGAGGTATCATTGCATAAGGCAGGAGTTCTACAAAATCGGACCACCTCCAGTCATGATCGCCGGAGGAACTTACTTGCATCGAATTGTTTGCATTCATTTCAATATGTCGTGTCACCGTCATACCCACCTTTTGAGCCTGTCCTGCCCCTCTCCGCCCCCCTTCCCATGTACCTGCTTGCAGTAACCGCCCCAAGCGACGTGATCTAACATGTAGCTCTACCACACCCCTTGCTGGTACCTTGCTACTACTGCCAATCACGACGAGTAGTTCGTTTCCTTGAATCCTTCAATGCTGTTGGTTCTGTTTCAAGAAGTCGTCACATTAATTCACATCAAGCTGCTTGTATAAATTGCTTCGTCTCCATATTGTTGGTGAAATATCCAACATCTACAAGAGAATCAGGCTCGCTGCATTCGTGTTGACCAAACCTGACAGGCCACTCCGTCACATCGTCACATGGCCTTGTTCAATTGGTTGTTTTGATTTTGGTTAAAGCTTAAAAGGAGCAGTTACTACACCACCTTTCTCGACTAGTTGTTTGCTTTCCTGTTGCCAAGAAAGACGAAGTTGCCGGAGTGGATAAATTATACATCTGACTAAAGACTGCATGAGAGTGTTATACGAGGGGTGAGACCGTAATCGGCAGAGCATCGTGTTGTATATAAGAACGACTTTTGCCACTTGGAAACTTCATTCTACCTCTTTTACCTACGATACCCTTAGCCTCATCAGTTCAAGGCAACAACTTCAAGTCTCACTCAGCAATAAATCTTTCAACATGCTCGCAAACTTTAACATCCTCGCCCTCCTCCTCATCACATTTCTCCACACACATCTATCTCTCGCCATGCCAGTTGAAGGTCCACGTGAAACGTTCAAACAACGCACAGCTCTCCACACATGTTCCGTATTGTAAGATGACTACCTTCATAGTTCTCCTGATCATGTACACTATGGAGAAGCTAGTCTAACATTCACAACTTAGCGCTCAGCGCTGGTTCGACAACTCCTTCGATCTGCAAGCTTTTGGGTACAACTGGACAGCCAATGGAGTATTTCAAGGCATCGCCAAGGCTGATATCGAAACCACTGCTCTGCCTGTAGGAACGGTTTTCACGACCGAGAATTACATCGGCTCTTACCCGTTTACCGCCGTCAATACTGCCGATCCTGCTGTGGTCAATGGACAGGTCAATGTAAGTGAACGTTTCCCGTAGAGAGACGAGAAAGAGAGGCTGACAGAATCTTGTAGTGGAATGATCCAGGCAAGTTGAGTTTTCAATGGGGAAAAACGAAGTTTGATACGTTTAGCCCGGGCAACACATGTGTCACCATCGCCGTGGGGTTCTCACCCTACGGATGGGCAACCAATTATACTTGCCCGTTCCTATGCGATTCTTAGGTTGTCACCGGTGCGATAGAAGTAGATGAAGCTTTGGTTTGCTTAACCTTTTGGATCTCGTCATCTCCTCTACTCGTCAGAGAGACAGTCCTGATTGTGGATCTCATTCGGAGAGCGCTGATTTTGAGGGAAGGTTACTATGTAGTTGAAAAGCAGTGGATGAACTTTGAAATGGTAATTATCTTCAGGAGCGTATTTTGAGATAGCACTTTGAATATCAAAATCGTCCGGCAATACACAATTCCATTCATATAGCCGAGCAGTGAAAACATCAATTTGAAGACGCCACTATCTCACCATGGTTCCCAAGTAGATACAGTAAGAGACGCTGAGCCTCGGCGACCGAGGATCTAAGTGCTCCGAAATGCAACTTCTTTGAAAAGAGGAGTAAGGAAGCTGATGTGGAACGACTCCTCGTATCATGTCGATGTTTGGTGGATGCTTGTGGTGCGGGAAACGCCTTCACCAGATGGGGCATTTGGACCTCGGCCAAAACCCCTGTCACGGCGAAAGCCCCGGTTGAAGCTGTGGAGAAGCTGGGGTGGAGCTAAAAGACATCCAAACATCACCTCAACTCTCTCCCTTAACAAGTTTCTTTTATTTTCTGAAAAGTTGATCTTCCTTAATTGACTCTGAATCTAGACGTTTACCGCTTCGAAGAGAAAGATAGCAGCTGTCATGTCGGCCCAGATTCCCATCATCGTATGCTTCCACCTTTGCCCCGCCCCAACTGATCACTAATACTATTCCCAGGCAACTGGCAGAGTCAGTGAGAACGCGAAGAGGACCCTCGATATCGTGAAGAAGTTCGTAGAGGAGAGGTGCATTCCGTGAGTCTTAATGTCCTCCCGCATCACGGACCCCACATTCAGTAAGCAAGCACCGACTGACCATCCTCTACAGTGCCGACCCCGTATTTGCAGCCCAAATCGACCAAGATGGAGCCGATCGATGGGACCACCACCCCCAGGTAATTGACGACCTCAAGACCGAAGCAAAGAAGCTGGGGCTATGGAACATGTTCTTGGCTAAGGGCCACTACAAAGAATCGCCCGGCTTCACGAACCTCGAGTATGGACTGATAGCAGAGCAACTCGGCAAGTCGAGAACTGCGTCTGAGGCTGTTAATTGCGCTGCTCCGGATACGGGGAACATGGAGGTGTTGGCGAAGTATGGAAATGATGCGCAGAAGAAGCAGTGGTTGCAGCCATTGTTGGACGGCCATATCCGCTCGGCGTTCTTGATGACGGAACCGGATGTTGCTTCTTCTGATGCTACGAATATCCAGTTGAGCATGAAGAAGGAAGGCAATGATTATATCTTGAATGGACAGGTTAGTACTGATCTTGTCGGCAGAGGATGGCATTAATGCTTGGTAGAAATGGTGGTCAAGTGGCGCTGGTGATCCACGCTGCAAGATTTATATTGTCATGGGTAAGAGTGATCCAGGAAACAAGGACCCATACAAGCAGCAATCAGTTATATTGGTCCCAGCCAATACTCCAGGTATCAAGATCGAGAGAATGCTTTCCGTGTACGGTTATGATGATGCTCCCCATGGACATGGTCACATTACATTCAAGAATGTTCGAGTACCAGCAAGCAACATGGTTCTTGGCCCTGGTAGAGGATTCGAAATCATCCAAGGTCGTCTGGGTCCTGGACGTATTCATCACGCTATGCGTACCATTGGTGCTGTAAGTTTTGATAAGTATGATAGAATTTGGCTGACATATTTAGGCTGAAAAAGCTCTTGAATGGATGCTCATGCGTATCAACGACCCAAAGAAGACGCCATTTGGCAAGCAATTAAAGGAACATGGCGTCATCCTCGAGTGGGTTGCAAAGTCTCGCATCGAAATCGACGCAGCCCGTCTCGTCGTCCTTAACGCCGCTATCAAGATCGACGAACTCGGAGCAAAAGGTGCTCTTAAGGAGATCGCCGAAGCAAAGGTCCTCGTGCCTCAAATGGCACTCACAGTCATTGACCGTGCTGTCCAGTCTTTTGGAGGAGCTGGTGTCTGCCAAGATACACCTCTTGCGAACATGTGGGCCCAGATCCGGACTTTGAGATTAGCAGATGGTCCAGACGAGGTCCACCTGCAGCAAATGGGTAGAAATGAGAATAAGAGGGGTCAAGAAGTTACTACAAAGATTCTCAAGCAGGCAGAGATCACCAAGCAGATGCTTGCACAGTACAACGTCAGCTTGAGACATATTGGGCCGAAGGCGAAGCTTTAGATGCTTGCATTATTGCGCTTTAATTTTTGGCTTCAAATATAATGGGACAAAAGTTGAAATGAAGGTTCACTCCTTCGTGTCCATCATCCTGTATACTTTTGAACACCATCTTCTCAGTGCTAAGGTTTGGAGCCGACTTTGACAAAATGATTCGGGGTGACGTGGAGTTACTACTAGATTGGTCATGACAAGTGATTCATCGCGATCGCGTCAAAAAGAAAAATCAAAATCAAAAAAGAGAAGAGAAGAAATCGTGGAAGAAAAGGGATACTTCATTGACGAAAAGCAAGTGTAGATTGGCAGGAGTAATCCTTGAGGACCCAGAAACTCAACTTTGCGCTGGGTTTACTGTGGCAGACAATACGAGGATACCTCATCCGCACCAATTTTGTTGTCTACAACACTATCCCAGGCTGTTGATCCTCCTAGTATTCTATCATACAACTCGGCTGAAGGTCTCTAATTGATGGAAGGAAAAGTGGCTCATCTTACTGTAGTTTACTAAGGTCATGTCGAAAGCGAAGTGAATTGTTGTGTCTCCTCGCTTCGCTTTGCTGAGCTGGCGAATGCGGTTGCTTCGGCAACCGCACCTGGCTGTTGACAAAAAGATTCGTTCCTCAGGTTCCATCCAAGCACAACCACATCTCAACTTCTCACGCACCCTCACAAGCCTACAAATTCAATCCTCTCCAACACCGATAATTCAAGACATCAGACATACAGCAATCGCAAAAGAACAAAAAATCATTCACATTTCGATTCGACATGTCTTCTACCGTCCTCGCCGATCGGGACGTCAACACCGAGCGTGTGGGTGAGAAGGGAGCTTCGCTGGAGGCAAAGGCAGACGTTAAGAGCATGGAGTATCATCGTCAAGTATTGCAATCGAAACTTGATGAGGGAAAGTGTGTTCTCCTTCTATATTACGCGGGAACCACTCTGTTTCGAGGCATTAGCTAACTGTTGCTGCGAAACAGGGGCCAGCAAACATACATCTCTCCATCGGACACCATCATGTCGCCGTGCACTGCCAAACTGAGTGCTTACCGAAACAAGCAGGTTGGGAAGTGAGTCACAATCAGATCAAAACACAAAAGTGGGAACTGACTAGGCAACAGGGCAAAGCCTAGATCTCTCTTCGCAAAAGCATCAGCAAAGAACCTTGCTGCTGGGAACGGAAACATGTTCGGTGCACAAATCTCCAACGAGAAGCCTGCGAGTGAGGAGGATATGAATATGGAAGGACAGTAGTATTTCTCCAGACGTCGGCGGAGGTGGCATTGCATGGATGGAGTGGTGTATGAGTATGCATTGGGGATGGACCATTCGACCATTCCACACAAAAACAAAACGACAACAAATTTCCTTCCTTCATTTTGACCCTTAAGAATTAGGAGTTTCAGCAAAAGCACGACAGCATATCAATAGATATCGACACATCGACTCGACAAGGAAGTGTTGGTGGGTCCTGCTATAGCTATGATGAGGCGTGGAGATATTTATGATGGCATTGGGTACTGGAGTTCTGGGATTCGCACGCTTATTGTTAGGACTACACTGATTGGACATGGGGGGAAATAATGACATTCTACGACTTCATTATATGTGCTATGTGATCCTTCTAATTACAGAACCTCAAACGCCCAAACTCCCCTCACCCGTAATATCAAGCCCGCCAATTACTGACAATAGATACCACGTCTTCATCGGCCACCATGTGCGACAATCCCACCCTTTGCGGCACATGCCTTGCACTGGCACCCCACACCAACGCATACTTGAATGTATCTTTCAACGTCCTATGAATCTGATCACAAACATCCTCAATCGTGCTCTTGTTCCTCACAATCAAGGCTTCGCTGAAATCAGGATCAACCCCCTTCCTCTTGGTATAAATCCGAATCAACCTTAATTCCTCCCAGCACCGTTCTACCACATCCTGAATTCCCAAATCCAGCTCACAAGACATGACAACCGTGTGCGGTTCCCGCGCTAACTTGTCCAGGAAATCCAGAGAGACGGAATCGATCTTGTTGTAGACGTACAAGCACTTAATGTACTTCCTGTGATCCTTCATAATGACGTCGATGAAATCGTCAACCGTAACATTTTCATCTCGAACTAGAACTTCGCAGTTCAGCATTTTGTAGTCTCGAAGAATGTTATAGACCATCTTCTGATCGATATTCTTAGGCGGGACTTGGAACGTGACTTTCACGCCTCCGGCAGTTTTCTGCTTTAGGTAGATATTCCTGTGTTATCAGCACACTTGTGTTCGAGAGGGGTGGTAATTGTGAAAGGAAAGGAGCATACGGCGGTTCCCTGTTCAACCTAATACCCACAGCTTCCAACTCCGCCTCCAAAAGCGCCCTTTGCTCCGCCTTCTTCGTAGCATCCAGAATCATCAAGATCAAATCGCTCGTCTTCGCGGCGCTAATGACTTGCCTCCCTCTCCCCTTCCCCTCCGCTGCCCCTTCAATAATACCCGGCAAATCCAGGATCTGAATTTCTGCACCGCCATACTCGAGTACACCCGGGATGGCGGTGAGAGTGGTGAAGGAGTAGGCTGCTACTTCGGACTTGGTTTTGGTGATTTTGGAGAGGAAAGTTGACTTTCCGACGGAGGGGAAACCGACTAAGGCGATGCGAGCGTCGCCGGACTTCGAGACGTCGAAGCCGGCACCTCCTCCACCGCCTGCACCTGGACCGGGCTCGAGGAGTTGGGCTCTGTAGCGTGCGAGCTTTCTGGGTGCGGATTAACGGACTATTTTCCTGCGAGGTTGAAAGGCTTACCCTTTGAGGAGACCAAGATGATATTCTTTTATAGATCAGTAATTGTCACGTGTGGCAAAAATGTCATGGTGAAGCATACCAGTTGCCTTATTCTCTGTTATGTAGTCAGCTATTTTTTCATGGTAGATAGTTCCAATTGCAATTTCCGTGTATTCAGCAAAAGCAAGGGGTTGGAGGGGTAAAGGAGGGGTCTCACTCTGTGTCCTCCTCATCTCCTCCTCAATCCTAGCCAGATCTTAGCTCATAATCCTCATCCAGCCTCATGTTCCACTTACTCCTTGATCTTCTCCGTAATATTCACCATCTTGTCGGTTTTTACACTCTCTGTCAGAACTCACAAACTTTCTACTGATGAGAGAATTCTCAATGCGGAATTTGGCTTGAGTCGTGATATCCGGGCGGTGGGGAGTGGCAGAATAAAGCGCTAAGCTGTATTGGGTGGTGGGGTAAAACCTGAATGACTTCTTGCAATGTCAGCTGACTCACATAATGTAATATTCTACTATTCATAAAACGATACCTTGGAGCGTAGAGGAGGAATACAGCCTTTGCCAAGTTATCTGTAGGCATTTCAAGCCTTAGGAACTCAAGCCCATTGCCAGAGATTGTCCCAGGGAGTGCGGGGCCTCCAGGGAACTCCTCATCCACGTAAAGGATTTACTGGTACACTATTCTTCAGTGTCTAATCCATATACTTTGTTGTGTAATACATAATATGTCGTTACCATCTCACTAATTGTCTGCCTTCAACACTCGAATTTTACGAGTTGAACAGCCCCAAAATGATCTTCGAAAGTTAACATCTCAGAACAAATTCTCCTTTTTCATGTCACCCCCAGACACTTACAAAGCAATAGACATTGTTAGATTCGGTAATAATTCATATTCTTATCTATTACTATTCACTCCTATCATACTAATCATCGCTCACTGCGTCGATGCTGCCTGCCACTAGTTGTACCCGGAGGTTTGCGATGGCGCAGGTGTCATGAGAGCCAGCTTACCGGAGGGGGTTTTTGGGGGTACAAGCGCCGAGTTTGTGAATGTGTGTGTGGAGACCGGGATGCCGGTAGTTGCGCCGCGACTGACTGAGAACAGTGTTTCAGTCTCCGTATATACCGTCTTGACCCAGCCAGAAGTGTTGATCGTTGGTGGGGGTGGAGAATAGTACTCCTCTGCGCAGAACGGCACCATGGCATCGCACACGTGGCCCTTTCCGGCGGACTCCCACTGGCAGTACATCTGGAAAATCAGATGGTTGCACTGCGGATTGTTCATGAACATGGTATTGTTCCTAAGTGGGATGGGGTGAGTCTCGTCGTATTTGGTGTTGCAGATATTCCAAACGAGGTCGAAGCATTTGTTCACTTGAGTTTCCGAGAGCAGTGCTGTGCAGGTCCCACTGGATCGAGTGCAATCTGTGCTATTCCACGCAGCGAAACTCGTCAGAGGATCGGAAGTAGCGTTGATACCTTGGGGAGGGCCAGCGACGGGTGTAGTACCGGAACCCACGAGGAGCTCATGGTGATGTGAATTTGCCTTGTCCAGTGTGACACCAAGACCGATCACTACTGCCGTAAGTGCGACTACAAGCCCTCCAAGCACCAGGCTAAGGCATTTGTAGCTGGTACGGGGCTTGTAGAAGTCAAAGCGGTCCTCAAGTGGGCCTTCCTGAGTATAGTACTTGGGAAGACCTGCATGACCGGGAGTCATATTGCTGAGCGGAACGTCATCGTAGGCAGGTGTGGACGTCATCTTCGTGCCCATTGTGAATATTTTATGTTCCGGTCTGTCTTTATAAACAGTGGTTTCTCTGATTTTGGCTACTTACCGTTGGATATGTGAGAGTATATGTCTTGAGTGATCTAGAAGTTCCTGACTCGAAAAGCACTTTGTATTGGGTGAAGCAGAAGGAAGGGTAGCCAGCTAGCGGCTCTGCATTTATAGACCGAGATTCGAGGTTTGTTCTACATCTGCCTGTTTCGAGTGCTACTGTTTGAAACCCACCTTCTCATAATAAATTGTACCAGCACGATGTCTTTGTTCTTAGAAATTTAAGGGTTGCGCCTCATCTCGGCATCCAACAATGTTTTGCTCACTTTATTGACTTGCATGAAACGCCTTTGTTCCTAGATGTAGGCAGGTTTCAGCGTCCTTTCAAATCCTTTAGATTACTTTGTAGTAAGTTCACCGCTCATTTAATACTTGGATCAGTTAGCCAATCAGTGCCAAGTGGTCAGAGAACGTCAATATCGCGTCACAGAATCAGCATTCGATTGTCGGTTGTAAGAGTTTGGATTTATCTAGGAAATTATATATCATCAAGAGGGCGAGAAGGCTTGGTACCTCAATAAGTTGCTCCAGGAGCACGAGGAGGATAAGATTGTAGTTGTATAACCCCGATATCGCCTAGAAGTGGGAGCACTGGACAGAAAATCTACCTTGTGGCAGACCTAAATGAACTGCGGGGTTTCAAAAATGAATGAATAGAACGGACGGAAGAGAGAGCGTGAAGAGATCTAACAGGAAAATGTGGCTTGATCACAAGAATCACGACTCTCTTTTACACTACACGCATCATTTTCAACGCATTCAAGGCAATACATTTTTGGCTTTTGAAGTGCTACTACCCTAAGAAATAGGTACAACTATACGATGTCTCGTCCTCCCATATGTTCTATTCTATGCATTGCCTCTAATCCAAATAACGCTTTGCAAGTTGTGCTTGTGTTTTAGGGACGTCTTATCTTAAGGTAGTCAAGGGGTTCACGGGGGTGGGCAAGCAAGCAAGACACAGGTGGAAGATCCTCGATGGCTGGCAGGAGCGTGTGGTATAAGTCCTTAACTGGTCGTCGCCCATTCACTTACCTCCTGGTTTGTCTTAGCACCTTCCCCGAGTAGCCCTGGTAGTACGCGAACTATAGTCTGTTTATTCCTGACGCTGCAATCATTCATGACATCCTACAAACGCCAGAGTAGCAAGACCGGAGCGCCGAAAATAGATACCCTATTAAGCTGTGAAACCCAACTTGCCAAACAAGCTATCCATCGCAACCCATTGTCTGCCACACTTATCCAGGTACTTCTCCACAATCCCTTTGAGAGTAGCGAATCTCACTCTATTGTGCTCTGCCAATGCCATTACTCGTTCTAGAAGTGTTAGCGTGGACCCAATCAACTATAGAGATCTATCTTACCTTTCTCCATCCCCTTCGCTGACGTCTTTGCTTTCTCTACATCAAACAGTGTTGCAAAATACAAAAGCTGGTTGTACATCATCTTCTCGGTGTACTCGTATCGCATTTTTCCGAGACAACCTCTTCCAAGTCCGTTCGGACCAAGGCATCTGTGACCATAGACACTCATCTGTCTCGTTCGATTGCCACAAGCTTGATCGTCACAGACAAGCCACCCCTCATAGTACTTGCTTGTCTGCTTTCGAATTTGATGCTCAAGCTGAGCCATCACGGAGAGGTTAGACAAACCGTGTCCACAACGGCAGGTAATACCTGCTGGAGAGCAGATATCGAGGCTGCCTACAAGTCCTTCGAATTCGAAAGTACCCTTGCAGGCCCGGCAGCGGAGGGTTAGGCGGTAAGCATCCTTGAAGCGGACAGAATCATCGATCTGACTTTCGAGTGGGTGGATTTCTGCTTCATTCCCACCGCTCGAGGAGTTGTTGGTGATGCTATACTTGCGAACGTCAAGGCCAAGACAATCAGCGATGCGTACAGTATCGGTGCCCGATATGTTCGCGCAAAGACGCTCAACGGGAGGGAAGATTTGCTTGTACAAATACCACTCAACATCAGGTGTTAATCCTGAGTCTGCTTTTGCGACATCCTGCGGAGTGTACGAGCGCTTTGCAGCCGCTTCGGAGGTAGTCTTGCCGTCACCAGTGACAATATATGCAATAACATCGTCTTTCCTTACAGTTTTGCCTCTCGAAAGTTCACGCAATGCAACTTGAACTTGTGGCATGCTGTCTGCGTTGGGATAGTCTTTTGGCGCCTTTCCGAGCTTCGTATAAATTGTGTATTTGTGAGTTGGGACCTCACCCGCACGCATCTTGCCCGAAATTTCGCGGAGATACTCGTGAATACGAGTGATAACGACCTCTGCTTCATCTCCAGAAAGGATCTCGTTCAACAACTTAGATGAAACTTCCTTCGAAAGATTGCAGAATTCTCGTCTTTTCATGTCAAGACCCTTGACCTCCATCTTGTCTACGAACTTGCCGTCGACTTGGACAAGGTTGATAGCTGCGTACTTCTTCTTAGCTTGCAGCAGGATGCGTCTGAATACATTATCGATGTCAATTTCCAGGAGTTTGTACCGGTCATTGACAGCTTTCTTGAAATCGTTTCCGACCTTGAGCGCATCTTCGACATTGTCGACGTTGGCATTGATCATGACCGAATCGGTATCTCCGTAGATGACTTGGAGCGAATTACCCTCAGCGAGCTCTTTCGTACTGCGAAGAATCTCACGACCTTTGTAAGTTGTGAGAACAGCCAGGGGTCGAGCATAGAACCTGGACTTGGTGTATCCAAGGCACCCGTACATGGAATTGGCAGTCAGTTTCAGAGCTAGTTGTTTGATGTCCCAAGTTGCTAACTGCTCGGTTGTAGCATTCTTGTCTTTCATCAGACTCTTTACTTGCCGTCTACGACTGACCAGAGTAGCGATAAGTCTGGGTAGGATGCCGAGTTCCTGATCTGTTGGGACTTCTGGTACTTGCTCTTCGTCTTCGGACTGCAAGAAAAGTTAGCGTGTCCACCTGCAAACAGTTCTCTTTACAGGACTTACCAATTGATTTCGGTCCACCGTTGTGAAGCAGATGTTGAATTCCTGGATGATACTTGGATACAGGGAGTTGAAGTCCATGACCAACACAAACTTATCGTAAAGGCCCTTTTCTGGTTCGAAAACGAGGCCGCCTTTATACTTGTCCTTCTTCTTCACGTCGCCGCTCTCCTCGTCGTGATTTTCTTCCTCAATCTGCTGCCTGCCCTTGAAAACAGCCTTGTCGGGACAGATGTATTTGTTTCTGTGAAATTCATGAAGCAAAATGTACTCGTTTCTTTCAGCGCGAGTGCCTGTCAAAGTACGAGCCCAGGAATTTCCAGCAAGGTTGGTTAAGACCTTTGTCAAAGGAAGCAACTGCACTTTTAAAGCCAAAGCAGCAATATAAAATGTGTCTGCCTCGCAATGAGTGACATAGTCCATGAGGCCATCCTTCGTAGTAGCCCAAGTCTTCAGTGCAGCTTCGCCATCAATATCCCGTCGGCTTGTACCAGGGAGATAAAGGCTGCACATCTCCGTAAGACTCCAAGATGTACATCTCGACATTGCAGATTTTCCGGCGTCGTTCGCCAGATCACACAAGAGGCGTCCTGAGAGTAGTGATCGCTCAGCAAAGAAGCTACCTCCCGTCTTACCCATTGAACTAGGCCAGGTGGTGCGTTTAAATCGGCCGATCCTTGACCACTGAGGGGTTTTCTTGGCTTGAAGACGACTCAAAAGGATACTGAAATCAACACCTTCAAGTTGATGGCCGATCAAGACGTCTGGATCGACCAAATTCAGCTGTGCAAGAAAGAAACTCAAGATCTCCTGCTCTTGCTTGACAAGTTTCACTTCTCCTTTTGCTCGCCTCTTCACCTCTACTTCGAATCCGATGGGGAAGCTTGCTGCAACAGGTCGAATGATAGTGAATGATTGACATGGCAGCTTCTCCGGGTCAGTCGTATCAGTCAAAGAGACGTTGCGGTACACTCGTGCGCTTATTGACAAGATTTCTTGTTTGTTATCCTTCACGTTGAGCATAGTCCGTAAAGCAATACTCATAAGCGTCAGTGGCGGCGCCTCTAAGTTGTCGGAATCGCTCAATGCATTGATTGAGCTGGGTGTCGAAACTTGGACCTCCAACTTGCAGTGTGAAGAGTTATTGAGCACTCCAAATTCGGCGTCTTCAATACTCAGCCAGCATGGTCCCATGATATTCTTCCATAAGACGAATTGCTCAAACAATGGTGTGTTTGTGCCAAAAACATGAGAAAATGTAGATCCAGTCTGATGTTCAGGCTGAAGTTGAGGTTCTGGGAAGAGTCAGCAACGCCCTACAGAAGGGGAGAAGTAGGCTTACTAGAATACGGGTAGAAAAGCTTGAGATAGTCACCCTCCCTCGGTATATCTGGGAGCTCGAAGGCGTATTTTCTTGTGCACGGTTTGATTTTGTGCATTCCAACGCGCAATTTGGTCATCAATTCATCCACCTCTTCGTACACATCTTTCATGTCCACCTCTTCCAAGGTGTCACGTCCGTTCTTTTGGCGATATTGTCGAGGAAGAAAAAAGAGCTTTCTCAAAATATTGTCCACCTTGACGAAACAACTAACAAAAGCACCTGTCTTCTTGTTCTGAACCTTTCCGAAGAGGCACAGGTTGCCGTTGATTTCTGTGTAGTCTGTCCAGAACATTCGAAGACTCCCATCTTCTTCAATAGCGTCGTTATAATCAAGCTTGCTAAAACTCAATGTTTCCGAAGCTTGGCTGCTGTTCACCACATTCAACTTTTCTGTAACGTCGTTCCACGCAGACGCATCTACATGGTGAGTAGGAGGGCGGGTCGGAGAAGAGCTAGCGGGAGAAGGGTATGCTTCGACCTTCTTGATTTTTGGTACCGGTCGAGTACCGTTCAAGTTAACACTTGCAGTGACAATGCCATCTGCCTGAGCTACTTCCATCATATCCTCCTCGTCATCGTCTTCTGCTTTCACAACGACCTGAGATTTCCGCTCCACAGCCTTGGCAATTGGAGAAGATGGTTGAGGGTCATCCGTGGGCATATCACCATCATCCATGTTCATAAACCCATCATCGTCATAGTTTTGCTCAGTGGGTGGCGTTGTCGGCGCCCTGCTATTAACTAGTTTCGCCTTCTTAGACGTATGGCGCTGGACTTCTTCGATGGAGGGAGACAGGGCGCGGGTTTTTCGTTTGTCTTGAACTTTGCGTCCTCTCGTGGGTTTGGAAATGGGACGAGGGACATTGGTGTCAACTTCACCGAGAAGATCTGCCAAGAAGTCGTCGTCTGCTTTTGTTTTGACGGGCTATTAGAGCAATTAGATGGCATAAATGCAAAGTGAGGTGGTCTAAATACCTTTGCTTTGGGTTGAGCGACTACGGGGCCTTTGGTGAAGTAGTTACTGATTCCCTTGTCCATACTCTCCTTCTTGGCCTTCTCTTCTTCGCGTTTCCGCTTTGCTAGGAGTTTATTAGACTTGCCTCGCAGATGTATGTAAGTCTGTGGTTGTACTTACCAGCTTTCCCTGACCTGCCCTTCGTGGGCAATTCCTCCTCGCTCTCGGAGCCATAGTCTGGTTGACGATCCCACTCCTCACGACCATCATCCGCGTAACCCTCGCCATTGTCATCTATGACGAAGTCATCCTGATTTAGACGATCCCTAACAACTTTTTTGTATCCATCCTCGTCTACTTCCTCGTACAAGTCTGCTTCCTGGTGGACTTGATAGGTGTCGAGGCGCTTTTTGCCCGATTCTCGAAGAGCCCGCAATTCTGCGAACTTCGCTCGTGCAGAAGCAGCTTTCGACATGTTGGAGAATGAATGCCGATACTTGTTATGACATGCTTTGGAAGGAAGTTGAATGTGAATGTTGATCGAGAAGGTTGGGTTATGGTATGAAGTGTGGAGTTTGGTACGCGAAACTGGACGTAACGCGCGAAATATCGCGCTCCACGCGAACCCCTGTCAGCGTTTTATGGAGCCTTTCCACAGGAAGTTAACTCTCACATGCATGGATGCCTGATTCCAACGGCCAAAACAGAATTATTCTCGAAAATGACATGCAGACTTCAATTTTACACCAGAGAAACCTGCAATGTTGACCTGTCAAGGTTGTATGAGGCGATATCTCCGGAACCTCATTGGGGATCTGCCCCAAATTCCTGTTCCCTCCAGGAACACACTCACACCTATTGTCTGTGGCAGAGCTTCCTCAGCTCGAAGCTACACTACATTTGCAGCGCAGGAGAAGCTCATAGCAGATTCATCAGGCTACAGAAACAAAGTTGACGGCGGTCCCGCCTTGAAATCGAACACTAGGCAGGAATGGATCGAGTCCAGAGGCATCAGACCTTCTTGGAAAGAGAAATCAGAGGAGGCCTCTGGCATCGATCGAGAAACAGCACTGGAGCTCAAACGCTTGCAGGACCCATTGAAAATGGCCGATTATGTGCGACAAAAACTTCTGAAAGACCAATTTGAAGAGGCGCAAATGCTTGTACGAGCGCAAAGCAAACATGCGCAAGTCGTCGTCAGTTGGAATCATTTGATATCATGGCAACTAAGCAAAGGTTCCCTGAACGCGGCTCTCAAGACCTACAATGAGGTATTCGCTCCTCCTTTCAATTGCGACCTCCAACTGACACTAGCTCTTAGATGAAAAAGCGGGCACAATTTCCGGATGGGCACACATATTCTATCATTTTTAACGGCTGCTCAATGCATCCTCAGCCTCAGCACGCCCTGGCGAAGGCTTTACCGATTTATTATTCGATGATGAGTGAGAAGTCGCCTATTAAGCCAACGGTAGTACACGTTAATGCCGTCCTCAAACTGTGTGCGAGAGCACTGAATACGGATGCCATGCTTGCAATTGCTGCTGAGATGCCATCAGAAGGGGTCGGTTCACCAAACAATCTCACCTACACGACAATCTTCAATGCTCTACGCTACTTTGCTGCGGGTGGTTTTCGAAGCACTCTCACTCCCATGCAGAAAAGAAACAATGCTAAGATGGCAATGTTGGAAGCGCGCCGCTTATGGGTCGATGTTACAAAACGCTGGGGTCAAGGGGATATCTTCGTTGATGAGGAAATGGTTTCCGCATTCGGTCGCCTCCTACTTCTAGGAAGCGCCCGGGACAAAGACGACATTCTATCTTTGATTGAGCAGACTATGAACATTCCTCGTCAAGTTCCTAGACTAGGCACCGTGGCCCGTCGAAAGGTGGATCCTCTGGCTGCAAAACCAGACCCTTCTCCCGACGCTGGGGAGGGAATTCCTCCCGATAACCTTGCATCAGTACAATCTAGCGGAGAAAATCAATCAGACCTCACTGCTGTGGACCAATTTCGACCTGTTAAACCTCCATCCAGTGGCAAAAGTGGCCTTTTCGCAAAACCAGGGCAGAACTCGCTGTCCCTTGTCTTGGAAGCGTTACTTGAAATGAAGCTGAAAGAGCCAGCACAGAAGTATTGGCAGATTTTCACCACCAAACATAACATTCAACCGGATCGGGAGAACTTTCACGCCTACCTTCGTATCCTCCGTGTAGCGAGGTCAAGCAATGAGGCCGTAAACGTCCTTCTACGCATGCCGATGCAAGACTTGAAGCACAGCACCTTCCGTATTGCAATGGCTGCCTGTCGGCGTGACAAACTCAACAGGAACGCCTTTGCTAACGGCGGACGACTTCTCGACCTGATGCAAACCGCGCTGAGACAGCCTGACATTCCCTTCCTTGAGGATTACGTGGAGCTTGCCATCACTGCACCTGCCTACTCTAAGAAAGTTTCATCGAGCGGGAAAAATGAGCTGTCTAAGCTCGAACAAGGGAAACAGATCCTTCGAGCTCTAGACCGCCTCAACCCTTCAATGCTGAACCTCAAAGCTCTGCTCAACTTCGAGGACCCTCGACTCGCTAAAAAAACCCCGCTTGAAAGGAGGGAACTCGTTGACTCTATTCTTTCGCTAACCACAAAGATGATTTCCAGTTACGACCTTCTGATGAACAAAGCTATGGTCCCCAGGGACTTTTACGGCCCTCTCTCAGCACAGCGCAATAAACTTGCCGCTTTCGTGACTCGGCATAAGCAAACAAAACGACTTTTGACGAAGGAGAAGCACGACGCTGAGAGCAATGGTATGACACATTGGTCAGCAGACACACTAGCAGTACTTGCAAGTCCCGAATCACTTCTGAGCCTATAGTTCCCAGAAGACGTTTCAAGAGAAACCGCCCCTATGGAGCAGCAAGGAAGGAAGAGCGATTATCTTCGTTTCCGGAAAGATACTCGCCAACTGCGCTACAAGACAATACGGAGACCCAAGGTCTGAACTTCGAGGACCATCATGAGCCTTGGATGTTTCCGGACAAACCTCCAGAAGAAAGACAGTTTTTGGAGGGAGGAGTTGAAGCCTTTGGGTGCAGGATTGGTCAACGCACCTTGTGTGACCTTCGGGCTCAGCCACGGCGGCATGAACAACTGCCACACCAGTAGATAATTGGCTTGAAGATGCGAGTGTAGGCCATTGACGGTGATGCTTGAAAAAAATCACCTTGTCACATCTAGTACGATGAGAACCGCTCACGAAGCCATCACAACTCGACTCTCGCTCTGAAATCCATTGTTTCAGGGTCTGCTTATACATAAATAAGAATATCCCTTGTGCAACATTATGAAGAAATCATCACTACCTTCTCCGCAATCATAAGGGAAGCATCCGTTGGTGGCAGCATGTAATCTTACCTAAATATCATACTCTTGTTCGAATATATAGATTTCCAAATCTGATTTCGCATGAATCTATCGTTTCAATATCCTCCGCTCTCGAAGAAGACAATTTTACCAACGAGGCTAGTTATTCCCGAAGCGAGAATTCTCAACGACATCTCTCCCCAATCCACCCCAGTCCATCCACTCCCACACCACATCCCACCCCACACCCAAAACTATGGAAGATTCAGACGGCCTCCCCCTCTTCGCCTTCCAAGATCTAGAGTACATACCCTCCGGCTTCGGCGGGATCCTAGCACCATACATCGAAACCACAGCTGGCACCATGCGTGCAGCAGCAACACTGATGCGCCTTGGGTTTCAAACAGAGGAAAATGACAAGAAAGGCAGAAATGAGACTTTAATAGCTCATCAAGAGGTTGTATGTGACCTTGGTTGCGGCGATGGGTACTTTCGTACTTGATACCTTATTCATTGCCTTGTCCGAGCTCCTCCCTTTTGGGATCACACCTAAATCATTAATGAGGAAGAGTAACGACCAATAAAGCTGATATCGGGTATTGAAGTTATCAGCCTCCTAGCACATATCTCCCTCCTGACGCCTCTCGCCCTCCCCATCGGCCTAGGGATCGACTACGACTCATCCCTCATCGCGAGCGCCGGTATCGCATCTACGCTCCAAAAAGTAAACGCGTCATGGCTAATCTACGATTTCAACGATGATCGGGAAGATCTCGTTTCCCAACTCATTGATGGGCATCAGGTGACGCATGTGTTCGTGTACCTCGTGCCGAAACAGCTGGCTTTAGGGACGGTGAGGAGGATACTGACAAGCTTGTGTGGAAGTGGAGTTGTAAGTGGGCTTTTTTTATCGGACTGTATCCTTTGACAAATCTGACACCCACTTTCAGGTAGTATGCTGCCATAAATTCTATCCGGAGTATCTCACGCCAGCTAGACGTGATGCTTTGATGGAATTAGCAGTGTACGACAAGTCAAGCTGAAGTAGAAGACCTATAGTCGAAACTGTGTCTCATGGGCTATACAAATCGCACCAGCAGGCATGCGCCTTTTCGAATCACTAGGATGAAGCAATTGAGACATGTAAATATGCAGTGTCTCTAACTTTACAGTTGTCTCTTGGTTGATGATGAAAATGAGTGTTTTCTGATGCTCCAGTCCATCAAGAGCTCGCGCCCTCTCCATCGAAGCCCGTTCGATCATAACGATACTTTGGATACCCCCACCAGCAATAACTTCCATAATAACAAGAAACCCTGTCGACGGTTATCAATGATCCTCAGCACCAAATAACAAATGCTACTTGGCCGACCGATATCTATATCACTTCATCTGAGTTGCCCTCTTCAAAACATGCCGGGGGATGCTTTTCAACTCTTTCCAATTTCTCCCCAAATGATTCACTCGCGTCTGTAATGACACTGCTCGCGCCAGAGCTCGGTCTGAAAATGGGAGACTTCGGTGTTAGGACCCGTTTGATTGGTGATCTCGACAGTGGGCGTCCATTAGGAAGGCAAACAGCTCCGGCCGGATGATATAAACTGCCAGATGGGGTTACGATACGAGCAGTTGGTGTCGTGCGGCGCTCTCTACATTTATTCAGGAGAGGTATCGCTGATTTCTTTGGATGAAGAGCTTGCTTCGTACCCGGCATAATACCGTGGGCTTGAAATATGTCCACAAGTGTTCCAATTCTGTCCCCCACTCTTGCTGGGTAAGCTTGACGGGCTGCTTTGCCAACTACACGGATGTTTAGATCCTCCATTTTTGCTTGCCAGGAAGGAGCATTTTTCGCTTGGCTCAAGCTCCCGTGAGCAGCAGGTATCTCAGGATCTTTGATGTGTTCTTGGCTGTCTGTCAAGCCTTCATTGGGAATAGTAATGCTCATGAAGCCTTTTCTGCTCTTTTCGCCTAAATGCTTATCTGAATTGTTGTTCGTTACCATCTTGTGCTGTAAGATTGATTGTTCGACTGTCCAATCGCGCCTTCGAGAGCCGCTCAGAAGATTCTCTCGGATCTCTTGTATTGCAAGCTCTTCAGAGCCACTTTGTCTCACTACTGTCTGAGTTGCGTGGTCTGCGCCTGTTTCCTGGCTGCCCGCAAAGTCATTCGTGGAGGAACGGGTAATGGCAAGTGATGCTTCGACGCATTGTAAGGTTGTGGGTGTAGCATGCTTGGTAGCAGGGTGTTCCGGGTTTGCTCCGTGACTGTTAATTTTCTCCGCGCTTCGAGTAGACTTGCTGGGCTCCACGGGTCTGAAGCTGCCAGATAGGGAATTTAAGGCGCTTTCGGGGTCGTCGCTCTTCATCAACTGTCTTCTATGTGCCGTAAATTTGAAGCCACATGGGAGAGAAATGGTTGAGATTGCTGAATCCTCAGAATCCTCCGAAATCTCGCTGCCAGTCTCGAAATTTTGGGGAATGCCTTCACAAGTCAGATGCTCATTGTAGCCGGCGGGTCCGGAACCAGTTATCATCAATCCTGCTGAGCCACTGATCTTCTCGCTCGAAACCATTTCGCTCTTCCTGGCAAGTTTTTGCACCTGCGAGCTGTCGAGCTGTCGTTCTAATTTTCCCATAATATTCCTTTCTGAATAGCCGACTTCAGCGGAACTCTTCTCAGCTTCCGCCGAGTCGTTATGGACCCGGCAAGTGTTAGTCACAAACTCTTCACTCTTAGTTTTGGTCTCTGGTTGAAATGGAGGTGGAAAGGGATACGTCTGATACAATCGTTCACGAGCTCGCTCTGCCTCGATATACGATGTGAAGGAAAGAGAGGACCGTTGACTAGATTCATCTGAACCGTCTTTCGTTGGAAATGGGATGTCGATAGTCTTATGTTGAGAGCTATCTTTCATTTCTGGATCTTTGATGACTTGAGCACCTTTCTTCCCTAGTTTTTCAGGCTTGTTCGAAGACTCGGGAAGTTGGCGAGACTCCCTTTTTGGAAACCCAAAGTTGTTGGAATTCATAGTTTCCGAGTCTACCAAGGAAAAAAGTGGTTGCTCACATTTAGAATGTGACCAAGATTCGCTCATCCAGGGATAGCGGTTAAATCTTTTTGGGGGTTTGAGCTCAGGTTCTTCTTCTGCCAGACATGGTGCAAGGCGAGATCGACGAGAATGCCTTGTTTTCCAGTCACTGTCTCCTCTATATTTATACTTCTCTTCAATGTGTTCGGTTGGAGAAGATCTCCCTGAATGGATAAACTGTTCGGCCCACTTACTGATATCCTCAACGTCTTCACGCCGAATTGAGGAAACGCTAGATCGGCGATGATACCTTTCTTTCGACAAATGGCCTTCCTTGTGAGCCTTGACATCTTCAATGTGTTCGATTTGAGGACCAGTAGGAGATGATCTTGCCGAGAATCCCAGTAGCTCAGCCCGCTCGAAGTCGCCATCGGTCGACTTGTTGTCGAATTCAGAGCTTCGAACCGCTTGTGCTCGATGATCAGCCAGATACATCCTGGCTAACTCTGCCCAAGTCTTGACCGGTCTAGCGTCCTGATTTTGGTCCTCCAAACTCCACAACAGTTCATCCGCCGATTTGGTCTCTGATAACCGATCAGGCAACATTTGGACAACGTCGGACGTTGAAGCACGACTGGTGCAGCAACTCTTCCCGGAATACTGACTTCCCAAGAAACTGTCAGCAAAGTTCGAATCAACCTCAAGGAAGAAGTCGTCATCAAAGTTTGATGCTTCCTTTCCACGTTCCGGGCTTGCTGGTTCCAGTTGGAGGCTTGAGCTTGGGCTGCGTGGACCAATGAATCCGGCTTCTGGCTCAAACTGTGATCCATGGCGATCAAAATTGTATACATTGGCTGCCATCATTTCTTTGTTGTGAAGCCAGAGCGTGTCAGGATTCAATTGAAGTCCCGATGATTCAGTTGCAATATCTTCGTGCTTAGCTTCACGAGCGCTCTGTTCTTCAACAGTAGCAGAAGACTGATCTTTGTCCCGGGACAGGCTAATGTCATCTTGTGTCTTCTCTCTGAATTGGATCAAATGGTGGATTTCTATTTGCATGGGCAGCCACAAAATCTCGCGCCCAGCTGCTCTCAAGGCAGCTGGGCTGGGAACACTCGACTCCAATGCATGTGCAAATATTGTCCGAGTTGAAGGATCATAGGTGCAGAAATTTGAA
>Ga0302325_10007072_pt1 | contig 25020 bp, 21 predicted proteins | sample Palsa_T0_2_FD_201948 | JGI IMG/M metagenome (GOLD analysis project Ga0302325, IMG submission 201948) | Peat permafrost microbial communities from Stordalen Mire near Abisko, Sweden - Palsa_T0_2 | ecosystem: Environmental > Terrestrial > Soil > Palsa > Peat permafrost | place: Sweden: Abisko... | reverse complement strand
GTGCGCCGTAAGTGCAGATGCCGTTCCAGCTAATAACGATCGCGGTATGTTCCGTACCCAGGCTCAGAATGCCCCACAGAGTTGCGCCGGTCGAGGTCATGCTTTCGCTCGCGCCCAGCAGCAGCCGTCCCACCACCAGTAACGACATCGCAAGCCAGGGAATGTGCAGGCAAAATGCGGCCAGCAGGGTAAATACGCCACTCGCGCCACCTACGACCAGGCCGTAGAGCACGGTCTGTTTTGCTCCCAGCCGATCGACCATGCGTCCTGCCTGCGGACGCGTCAGCACGGTGGCAACGTACTCAATGCTGATGATCAGCCCGGCCAGCACCGTGCTGTAGCCGAGATTCAGATGTACGTAGGAAGGCAGAATCGCCAACTGCACGCCAATGGCGAGGTAGCAGGCAAAGGTGAACAAGACAAAAGGGAGAATGCGCGCCGTGAGTTCTCGTTGAGAAGGCTGGAGCGCTGTGGTCGTGGTCAAGGTCGGTTCCAAACTAAGAGTATGAAGGCATGGAGCGCTAAAAACGGTCCTCAACAATAAGATTCTGCGAACGTACCAAACGGTGCATCAATCAGGCCGGGTAGGGCAATCGCATGAACGTGCAAGACGCTGAGACAAGGTCCGCCAAACCGTCCGCCAACCCATTCAAACCCATCCATTCCAGCGCCTCGCTTCCGTTTGCGTGGAATTAACTCTGTTTGGCGTAGAATAGAAATGTAGCTGGGAGTCCACACCCCGGCTGCATTCCCAGACATCCTCACCGCGGATTTGGCATTCATTCGCAGCCCTGACGTCCCACCCCCGTCATGCGCAAAAGTGTCGCAAATCCTTGGCTAATCGCGCCATACGAGCACCGAAAAATAATCGCAAACCATTCATTAAATTGGAGATAAGTCGGGGAAACAATACCCACCCCCGGTTTTTGGCCCCTTTTGTTCGTTTTTCGGCAATCCAAGCCACGTTTTCCGTTCACGCAATCGCCCTGTCAGGCCGGGTCGGGTGAAGCAGGCTTACCGTTGCTATTCTGGTAATTGATGGCTGGCTTTTACGTCGAAAACTTCGGTTGCAGGGCTGCTCGCGCAGATGGCGAGGCCGTAAGCGCTCGTTTGCGCGCCGAGGGACTCGCAGAGTTGGCTCTTGCCGATGCCGATGTTGTGGTCATCAATACATGCAGCGTCACCGCGGAGGCTGATCGCGATGCCCGCGCATTCGTGCGCAAGACGCAAAGGCTCAATCCGAAGGCCAAAGTGGTGGTGACGGGCTGTTTCGCCCAGCGCGCGCCGCATGAGATTGCGGCACTCGATGGAGTTTCCGCCGTGATCGGCAATAGCCACAAGGGACTGGTTCCGGAGATCGTGCATGGCCTTTTGCAGCGCCGAGGCCCCGATTCCATGCCTCCGCCGCTGATTCCTCCCGCGAGCCTGTCGTTGGGCCACGCTTCCGCTCAGATATGGGCCGACGACCGCTTCGCCCACTCCTACATCGAGGACGCTCAAGTGACGCCGGGAACACAGACGCGCCCCAACCTCAAGATTCAGGAAGGCTGCGGCAATCGCTGCACATTTTGCGTTATTCCCACCACGCGTGGAGCTTCGCGCAGCCTGTCTGCCGCGAAAGTGCTGGCTCAGGTGAGAGGATTTGTGGCCGCGGACGGCAAGGAACTGGTCATCTCCGGCATCAATCTCGGCCGCTGGGGACATGACTTCTCCCGTGACATGCCCCGCGATTTGCCCTTGGAATCGGGTAAGACACCTTCTCTCGCGGCTCTGATTCGGGTAATCCTCGAAGAAACCGGTCTGCCACGTCTGAGGCTCAGCTCCATCGAGCCTATGGATTGGACGCCGGAGCTGATCGGCCTCATGCGCGAGTTCGGCGGAAGCGGGCTGGCGCGTCACGCGCATCTACCGCTGCAATCCGGTTCTGATGCTGTGCTGCGCCGGATGCACCGCCGCTATCGCCCTTGGCACTATGCGCAGAAGGTTGCCGCTCTGGTTGATGCAGCGGGAACAGATCTTGCCGTCGGCGCTGATGTGATGATTGGCTTTCCCGGCGAAAGCGACGCCGAGTTTCGCGAGACATACGACCTGATCGCGAGCCTGCCCTTCGCCTATCTCCATCTGTTTCCATTTTCCCCGCGACCGGGAACGCGCGGGTGGGAGCTGCATCGGCAAGCCCCGGTCGCTTCGCAGGCTGTGAACGAGCGCATGGCCGCGCTCCGTGCTCTTGCCGCCGAAAAGACACGCCGCTTCCGCAGCAGTTTTGCAGGCCGCAGCCTGCCTGCAATCACGCTGCATACGCCTGCTTCACTTTCCGCGCAAGGTCGCACCAGCGCACTCACCGATAACTACCTGCCAGTCGAAATGGCGCGAATACTGCCCGCCAATGAGCTCATCGATGTTGAAATCACGGCAATCGATGCTGCCGGAATCCTGCTGGGTGGTACGGATTTACAGAGAGCCGATCTGGCTGTGGCAAGCTGACCGGATGAGCGCTGACCGTCAGTGATCGCAGATCGCGGCGGATTTTCAATTGAGGGATGACATTCAAATGACATCTTTCCCGTTGCCGAGCCTGCGTCTGTCCACTAGAATCCGGCCATGAGAATTCCTCCCGTTCCCAGTTTTGCGTTCGCTCTTGCCGCGATATTTCTCGGTGCTTCTTTTTCCGCTGCAGCTTCGGGGCAGCAACCGGCTCCTCCCCCCAGTGGAGTCGGGATGGCTTCGCATGGCGGCATGCCGGTTCTCAATGACGACTGGGCAAAGGCAAAGCTGGAGAAGTCTCCACGTCATGGCGAGTGGGTGTCCATCAAGTATGGAAACCGCACCGTGCAGGCCTTCGTGGTCTATCCGGAGGTCAGGGAAAAGGCTCCGGTGGTGCTGGTGATTCACGAGATCTTCGGGCTAAGCAATTGGGCTCGCGAATTGACCGACGAACTCGCGGGCGCGGGCTATATCGCCATCGCTCCGGACCTGCTCTCGGGCTTTGGTCCAAAGGGCGGAGGGAGCAGCGAGTTTCCCGACCAGGATGCCACGGTCAAGGCAGTTTCCAATCTGAATGCCGACACCGTCACCGCCGACCTGGATGCGACAGCGGACTATGCCGAGAAGCTACCCGCCTCAAACGGAAAGCTGGCTGTCGTAGGCTTCTGCTGGGGTGGAGGCAAGTCGTTCGCCTTCGCCACGCATCGTCAGGATTTGAGCGCCGCGTTCGTCTTCTACGGGTCCGGACCGGATGCTGCCGCGATCAAGTCCATCAAGGCTCCCGTCTATGGCTTCTACGCCGGCAACGACGCCCGCATCGGCGCCACGATCCCAGGAACAACGGAGGCGATGAAGGCCGCAGGCAAGAGATATGAGCCGGTGACCTATGACGGAGCAGGCCACGGATTCATGCGCGCCGGCGAAGCTCCCGATGCCAGCCCGGATAACAAGAAAGCTCGCGAAGAAGGGTTCAAGCGGCTCACCACCTTGCTCAAGGGCATGTAGAAAACCGAATCGGGAAAGTTGCGGAATGAGCAGCTTCCCGGATCGGATCTCTATTACTTAGTAGCCAATGGTGAATCGTGCGCGCTCGTTCTTCGGCGCTTCCAACTCATCCACCAGCGCAATCGCATAGTCTTCCAACGAGATGCGGCTTTCACCCTTCTCATTGGCGATCAGCGCATCTTTGCCCAAGCGGAATTTGCCAGTGCGCTCACCCGGCTCAAAGAAACCGGCGGGGCTGAAGTAGGTCCAGTTGATATCGGACTTCTTCAACAGCTCCAGCGCTTTGGCATGAGACACAGCGATCGACAGCCACTGTGCCGGCAGATGACCGCTATCGATCACGGTGACTCCAGGCGCGACCTCCAGGCTGCCTGCGCCCCCGACGATGATCAGGCGTGGCGTTCCCGCTATATTTGCCGCTTCGATAAAATGCTCAGTCACCGGCAGCAGCTGGTCTGTATCGTCCGCAGGCGGTGCATAAGCGCTCACCACAGCATCCGCTCCTTTGATTTTTGCGGCGATGGCCTCACCCGAGGAGACATCGCCCTGCACAACGGTGAAGCCGGGCTGAGCAGGCAGTTTAGCCGGGTCGCGGACAATCGCCGTAACCTGGTGACCGCGCAAGAGTAGTTCGGTGAGGATTCTGCTGCCGGATTTTCCGGTGGCTCCATAGAGGGCGACGTGCATAGTGATTTCTCCTAATCGCTGAGGGCAGAATATGCCATTTAGCTCCTAGATGGAGCTGGGTTCCGATTCGCCGCAAAAATAAAAAAACTGGAGAGAATCGCGTCCAGCGGTGAGTCTCTCCCGATGCGGGCGGCATCTTACCAGTGATATACTCGGAGCGCGGGCGTGTGTCTACCGAGGATACGGCCGCATCACGGAGGAGAACCATCGCACTCGACAAGCGTTCAGCAAAATCCTTTATCCGCATAAACGAAAAAATCCGCGCGCGAGAGATTCGCGTCATTGACGAAAACGGGGAGCAAATGGGTGTCCTTCCGCCATTCGAGGCGTTGAAGATAGCCCGTGAGCGGGGCCTCGATCTGGTGGAAGTCTCGCCAAACGCCATCCCACCCGTCTGCCGCATTCAGGATTACGGCCGTTTCCTCTACGAAAAAGACAAGAGCGAAAACGCAGCCCGCAAGAAGCAGAAGATCATCGTCGTCAAGGAAGTCAAGTTCTCCGTCACACTAGACGAGCACGACTACCAGACCAAGAAGAACCAGGCCGTCCGTTTCCTCACCGAGGGCGACAAGGTCAAGGCCAGCCTTCGCTTCCGTGGCCGCCAGATGGCTCACCGCGAGCTTGGATACGCCAAGATCAACCGCCTCATTCAGGACATCGGCGACGCCGGAATAGTCGAGTTCATGCCGCGCATGGAAGGCACCATTCTGCACGCCATCATCGCTCCGGCCAAGAAGCAGGAGCAGGCCAAGCCCAAGCCGGCCGCTGCGCCAGCTCAGGTAGCCGCAGCGTCCGCCCCACAGGCATAAACCGTCTGCCGGCCGCTCCGTAAATTTGCACGAACCAGAGGCCGTTCCGCCATTGCGAAACGGCCTTTTTCGTTTGCGCCGTTATATGCTGGCGGAATGAAGAAATTGTGTCCTGCCCTTGGGAGCTTGCCCCTCTTTGCGCCTTTTCCCGTCTTACTGTTGTTTGTCTTACTGTTGGTGAGTTTGGCCAGTCGCGTGATGCGGGCTGAAGATCCGCGCTTTCCAAACAGCGAAGACCTGCGCCATCTGAAAGGGATTTCAGCGCCCGAACTGTCCCCGGACGGCAAAGAAGCGCTGTTCACAATGACCGATGCCACGGTTGACGGCGCGAAAACCCATATCTGGATGGTTCCCGTTGCAGGCGGCCCTGCGCGGCAACTGACGTATTCGCCCTCCACGGACAAACGCGGCGAACATAACGCAGTTTGGTCCCCAGACGGCAGCGCTATATTCTTCCTCGCCAAGCGCGGAGAGACGACGCAGATATTCCGGCTACCCTTGTCCGGCGGCGAAGCCAGCCCCTACGACCTCAAAGTGACTCCGGTCGTAGATGACTCCAAAGAAAAGGATGCGATCCCTCCGGCCAAGCCAGATGCCGCCAAACCCGATTCCAAGGTCGACTCCAGCACCGATTCCAAACCCGACGCCAAAATTGAGCAATTGGCCATCAATCCCGGCGGCTTTGCAATCTCACCCGATTGCCACTGGCTGGCAGTCTGGGCAAGCGATCCCGAAACTCCCGGCGAAAAGAAGGCCAAGGAAGCCAAGGCGGATGCCGTATGGGTCAATCATGAGCGTCACGGCGAGCGCCTGTATCTGGCCGCGCTCAAAGCCGACGGCACCCTGGACGGAGCTTTGAAGCCCGTTGGCCTGGCGCCGGATGTACATGCGGTTTCGTGGTCACCCAAGAGCGACCGGCTGGCAGTTGTGACCGATCTGCCCAACGACGCCAGCGATCTTGGCCCGGCTGCTACCGCGTGGCTCGTAAGTACCTCGGCCCTGGACGCGCCGTTGGCGCTCAACAGCGTTCCCGCGACGGTACGAGGCGGCTTCGGTTGGAGCCCCGATGGCACTGAGATCATCTTCGCCGCGCAAACGCCGGAAGACGCGCCACCCGGAGTCGAGGAACTCTTCGCGCTGGCTCTTCCCGATACCAGCTCCGGCGTCAAGACCACCGAAAGGAATCAGGCCCACCGCATCACCGCAAATTTCAACGGCGCGATAGGCTTCGGAGAGCCGGTCTACCTGCCCAACGGCAGAGTTCTAGCCGCCGTCGCCCAAGGCACGCGGTTGACCGCCATCGAACTTTCCCTCGACGGCAATGCCGCGCCGGTGCCCGTGCCGCAAAGCACTCCGATCGTCACTGGCCTAAGCACCAATCTCCATCAAACCGGCTGGATATGGATCGCCGAGGGCAGCGACCATCCCGAGTCCATGTGTTACGCGGCCAAACTCGGCGGAGATTGCCAGACTTTGCCCACGCCAGAGCTTGCAACTCAACATTTCCGCTCCGTCAAGTCGCAATTGCTGCAGTGGCAAAGCGACGGCATGACCATCGAAGGCCTGCTCTATTTGCCGCCCGAAGCTGCCACCAGGAAAGTTCCGCTCATCGTCGATGTTCACGGAGGGCCGCTCGGAGCCTGGGAAGATCGCTACGGTGAGTGGACCGGCTTTCTGCTCGGCCAGGGATGGGCGATTCTGCGGCCAAATCCGCGCGGCTCCAGCGCCTATGGCGTCAAGTTTGCCGCAGCCAACAAGAACGACCTGGGCGGAGGCGACTTCCGCGACGTGATGGCCGGGGTGGATTTTGCCTTAAAGAATTACCCCATCGATCCGAATAAACTCGCCTTGATGGGTTACAGCTACGGCGGCGAAATGGCCGGGTTCGTCGAGGGCAAGACTGACCGTTTCAAGGCCATCATCTCGGGCGCTCCAGTCATCGACCAGTTCAGCGAATATGGCACCGAGCGCGGCTCGTGGTACGACCGCTGGTATTTTGGCAAGCCCTGGGAACATGTCGAAGACGCGTGGCGGCAAAGCCCGCTCTCTGGCGCGGCTAAAGCCAAAACGCCGTTTCTGCTGCTTCAGGGCCAGGAGGACGGCACCGACCCGCTCGGCCAGTCCGAGGAAATGTATCGCGCACTGCGCCAGGCTGGCGTCCCGGTCGAGATGGTCACCTATCCGCGCGAAGACCACGGCCCCTTGGCGCGCGGCATCTTCGGCTACCCGTCAACCGAGCCCTGGCATGGTTTTGATGGCCGCCAGCGCATTGTAGAGTTTCTGCAAAAAGGCTTCGGGGAAGAAACAAAATAGGCCGGAACAGAGGCCCTATGGCCGGAAGGTCCAACGGATTTTGGCAATCAGCGACTCCGCATCCGGGTCCAGATTCAGTCCCGGATGCGCGGCGTTGCGCACCCATGTCCGGTCCCAGACCACGTAAAAATCGTCCCCGGGCTTGAATGTCCAGCGGAATCGCGTATTGCTGCTCAAGTCATAAGAAACGTTGTCGTATTGCACCAGCGTACTGACGGAAAGATCTGGACTCCATGACAGCGTGCCGTTGAACTGATATAGCCTCTCCACAAAATTGCCCTGCGGCGTGTGCCCGAAATAATCATCTACGGTAAGCCCGGCCTGCACCTTGCCGTGCAGCGGAGTCCAGTTCACAGCATCTACCTGGTTCAGGAGGCGGCCATTGTAGTACCCGCCAAAAGTGGTGCTATTACTGAAGGTCAACTGCCGTTTAGGACTGGTATTCAGCACAAAGGCGTAGCGTTGGAAGTCGAACGAACCAACCGGATACGTCACCGTGGGAACGATCGCGAACGGGGTCGTCAGAGTTTCGTGGCGAATGTAGGCACTGAGTGAAAACATGTCCCCGGAGTTGCTCTCAAGATTCAGCGGAGTAATCCGGATCGACTGCGATTGAAGGTTCCCGCTGGTGTCGGTGATTCTGCTGAAGGCCACCGTAGTCATCTCTTGCCTGAAAGCGTGTAGGGGGCCGTTGGCTGAAGGGCGTGGACGAAACGAGCAGCCTGCCTGGGTCTGGTGGGTAGCGGGGCGAGGCAGAAAGCCGAGCAAGGGATCAAAACCACTGCCAAACCGCTCCGCATGGGCCGTGCAGTATAAGAGATCGTTGGGATAATCCACGCGCATGCCCCAGGCTTGCCGGTTCCCAACCGGAACGTCTCCCTGAGTTGTCGCTCCCCACCCGCCGAACTGGAGGTTGCGCTTGCCGAGAAATGTGGAGGTATGCCACACGGCGTCGCCTCCGGCCATGAAGTTGGATAGCAGCGCCTCTGGGTCGCCCCGAGTAGCGATCGCTCCGACGCGAAGGTGTTCGTCCACATCGTAGGACACCCGGGTGGCCAGCAGATTCGTTCCCTCCACCTTTGCAGCAGGCAGATCCAGGTATGAGACTACCGAGTCAGGAACATAGGTGCTGCGAGTCTGCACGTCCAGAAAGGCAAGGCTCCAGGGGCCAACATGGCCGTTCAACTTGACCCCACCATCAATCGGAATGTTGTAGCCATCCAGAAGGCCTACGTTGCGGCTATAAAACGGAATAAAGGTTGTATTAAGGCCAAGTCCAAAGATGTACTGATTTGCGCCTTCCAGGAAAAAGGCGCGCTTCTCCGGAAAATAAAGCGGAAACGGCGTGACATTGATCTGCCGCGAGTCCACTTCGGTCTCGGCAAAGTCCGTGTTCACGGTGAGAATGCCGGCCAGTTGCGGAGTGATCCGCCAGGTAATTTCGCCGCCCTCTGCGCTTAGCCAGTTGCGCGTCGCAGCAGGCGGGGCCGATAGATCGACCGGGTTCGCGAACGCACGCACCATCGTGCCGCTGACATAAGGCGCAAACTCAATGCCGTGGCCTTGTTTGAGTGGTGACATGATCTCCAGGTGCCCGGCCCGGCTCATGTCATACAGGCTGGCATCGAGTGAAGGCGACGCCCAGCGCAGCTCCGTGAGGTCGCGCTCGATCGAGCGATCCAGCTCCAATCCCCAATGGTTGTTGCCGCCTACAAAGGTCAGAGTTTGCGCTGGAATCCATATCTCCGCCGACCAGCCATCTGCGGTCCGCGCCGTTCGCGCATTCCAGATGCCGTCCCAGTCCAGTGAAAAACTCAGCGGGCCGGCCACCAATCCATCCACACGCCCCCCGGCCGCATTGATCTGGAAGTAGTAACCAGTACGCTTATCGCCGAAGGAGTCCAGCATAATTGAAACCGTATCGTCGCCGGATTGATCGCCATCCTGGGTCAGCGTATGCACCTCGATAGCCGAGGGCTGGGGGTCGCGGCACTTGAAACCAAAGACCAGCGCGTCTCCGGAAATCAAGATCCGCACCTCGGTCGTATACGGCGTCTTCTGCCCCGGATGCGGTGATTGCTGGGTGAGAAATACGGGGTCCGCGTTCTGCCAGTCGGGCTCACTGAGCTTGCCGTCAATCACGATCGGCCCAGTAGCCCGCCGCGCATGCACCGTGGGCAGTTCCGCAGATACAGTCTTAGCCCCAGTCTCGGTCTGGGCCTGGGGAGCCTGCGAAGCGGAGGACGAGGGAGAGGACGAGGGAGACTGCGCCACGCTCGGGTCGTTATGGAAAGCAAGGAATGCGGCTGCAGATAGCGCTGTCCACAGCAGAGCGGACGAAGGCAACCTCCGCCGGATAGGAGCCCGAGAGGCGCATTTCTTGCACACAACGCTTGGCAGAACTGGCCCCATGGAGCGTGGTCTTCTCCTGAAGAACGTGGATCCGTTTTAGACAAAGCGTCGCTGTGCTAGTTGAAACGACGTTGGAGGCGAAGCAGCACCCCAATGCTATTCCAGCATTGGATTACGAGATACATTATGCTCGGGACTGGACCATTTTTGGGATGGACCTGCCGGGACAGATCTCCCAATATCTTTTCGATAAAGGCCTTGACCGGTCCCAGAGTTGTTGTATCTGTGAATGAATAGCTTTCAACACGATAGCACCCTAAGTCTATGACGCATAAGAGTTATTGCGGCTCCTGCTATGCGCAGGGATCAAAGAATGCACCCGTATTAGTTCAAGAATTACTCTCGCATCCACCCTGCAATCCGGCTCTTACCGGACCCCCCTCAGAGGCAGAGGCAGTGTGCTGAAAGCTTTCCGTCAGAGTCTTCGCTACGGGCGGAGCAGGATGGATGGCGTCAAAATCCAGCCTGCGTTATACTGATGAGAATCGCTTTGTATCCGGGCCATCCCTGTTCCCAAAGTGGTTTGAATCTGTCCAGGGAGCGTCGAGCAAAGCCGTCGCTCACCGAAGAACGAGAGAACAATGCCCAAACTGAAGACCCATACGGGCGCGGCCAAGCGCTTCTCCAAGACTGGTTCCGGCAAGATCAAGCGGCACCAGACCAAGATGCGCCACATCCTTACGTCCAAGCTGCCGAAGACGAAGCGCAAGCTCGGTAAGAGCCTGATCGTCTCCGACGCTGACCACGATAAGGTCGCCCGCATGATCCCGTACGCCTGATCTAAATAGTCTGAAGAGTGACCTCATCCCACAGGGATAAGCAAGCTGGGCCGACGCGAATGCGTTGCGTGGCCCCGGAAGCGGCGAAAGCCGGTTCGAGAAATTCAGATACGACAGTGCGAGTGAAGAGGTTCCAAAGCGTCCGCCCGTCAGGGCATGCGCCTCCTGCCTCCAGCCGCCAAACAGAAACGCAAAAAGGAGCAAACAACCATGCCTCGCGTAAAACGTGGCACTAAGCGGTCTGACCGCCGTAAAAAGATTCTCAAGCGGGCAAGTGGATACTTCCTCACGAAGTCCAAGCTCTACCAGGCAGCCCAGGAAGCCGTCGAACGCGGCCTCAAGTTCGCCTACACCGGTCGTCGCCAGAAAAAGCGCCAGTTTCGCTCGCTCTGGATCGTCCGCATCTCGGCTGCAGCCAAGCTCAACAATTTCAGCTACTCCCTGCTGATCAACGGCCTCAAGAAGGCCGGCATCGAGCTGGATCGAAAGATCCTCGCCGACATCGCCGTCCAGGACGCCCCTGGCTTTACGCGCCTCGTAGAGCAAGCCAAAGCAGCTCTGGAAGCCGAAAAGTCCGCCAAGTAACCTTTTCAAGCAGGACAGTCAAAGGCCCGGAGCAACCCTCCGGGCCTTTCTTCTTGCCGCAACTCAGTGATTTATTCTGGCCATTGCGCATGATGAACGAAGAAGCTCACAATCTGGACAATTTATTCGCCCAACTGGAGCAGGAAGTACGCCGAGCCGCTGCCGGTCTCGGTTCTCCGGAGGCCGTCGAAAACTTCCGCCTCGAATGGCTGGGCCGTAAACAGGGCCGCCTCAAGCAGCTTTCCGACCAGTGGCTAAAATCGGCTCGGGTGGAGCAGAAGCGCGAGATCGGTCAGCGCTTCAACGCTCTCAAAACGCTGGTCGAGTCTTTGCTCGAAGAGGCTGCCGGCGCAGGTCCAATTGACGCCGCTCTTGCCGCCGAAGCCCTCGATATAACCCTCCCTGGCACCCAACACCCAATGGGCGCGGAACACCCCATCACCCGCACCACCAATGAGCTTATCCGCATCTTCGCGGCTCTCGGCTACTCAGTCGGCGTTGGCCCCGAGGTCGAGACCGACTACTACAACTTCGAGAGCATGAATTTCCCTCCCGGCCATCCGGCGCGCGATACCCAGGACACGCTGGTCATCGCTAACCAGGACCGCCGTAGTCTTCGCGACCGCCTGCTTCTCCGCACCCACACCTCGCCAGTGCAGATGCGCACCATGGAGCAGCAACCGCCTCCGCTGCGCATCGTCATTCCCGGCAAAGTACACCGTAATGAGGCCGACGACGCCACCCACTCCTCCACCTTCCATCAGGTCGAGGGCCTCTGCGTGGACACCAACATCACCTTCAGCGACCTTAAAGGCACGCTTGATCACGCCATGAAGGCGCTCTTCGGGTCCAGCGTCAAGACGCGCTTTTTCCCGTCGTTCTTCCCCTTCACCGAGCCCTCAGCCGACGTCCAGATCAGCTGCATCTTCTGTGGCGGCAAAGGCTGCCGTAAGTGCAAGCACTCAGGCTGGATCGAACTGCTCGGCTGCGGCATGGTTGATCCGGCGGTCTTCGCCATGGTTCAGGAAAAGCAGCCTGCCTATGACCCCAAGACGATCTCCGGCTTCGCCTTCGGCATGGGCGTCGAGCGCATCGCGATGATGAAATACGGCGTCAGCGACATTGGCCAGTTCTACTCGGGAGACATGCGCTTCCTGGAGCAGTTTGCATGAAAATTCTTACCACGTGGCTCCGCAGCTACCTACCCGATCTTCCTGTCGACGACCATCAGCTCGCCGAGGACCTGACCCTGCGCGGCATCGCCGTCGAGGGCATCCACAGCCTCGGCGAAGGCAACGGGTCGCTTTACGAGATGGACATCACCACCAACCGCGTCGACGCCATGAACCATTATGGCGTTGCCCGCGAAGTAGCCGGCATCTACGGTCTTGAGCTGAAGCCGTTGCAAGCCCCGCTGCCCAAACCAGAGGCGTCCGCCAAGCCGTTCTCAGTCTCGATCGAAGCCCAGGACGCGTGCGGCCGCTTCACAGCCCGCGTTCTGCGCAACGTCACTATCCAGCCAACGGCCGCGGCAACCGGCTCTCAGTCCACCGAGGTCGCCCGTTACTTCACGCTCCTCGAACAAAAGCAGATCTCCAACGCCGTAGATGCTACCAACTTTGCCTGGCTGGCCATGGGACAACCCACCCACGCCTTCGATCTGGACAAGATCGAAGGCGGCATAATCGTTCGCCGCGCCCGCAAAGGCGAGACGCTGAAGACTTTGGACGGTGTTGACCGCCAGCTCGATCCAGAAGATCTGGTCGTCGCTGACCATGCCAGACCGCTCGCCCTGGCCGGCGTTATGGGCGGCTGGGACACGATGATCACCCCCGCCACGGCCAATGTCCTTGTCGAGGCTGCCTGGTTCGACCAGATCTCCGTCCGCCGGACGGCGCGCCGCCATGGCTTGCACACCGATGCCTCGCACCGCTTCGAGCGGGGCGCGGATTTCAACGCTGCCCCGCTCGCCTCGGCAGTCGTAAGCGGCATAATCCTGGAAAGCGGCGGCCACATTGAAGGCGAACTGGTAGATGTCATCGTTCAGGCTATCAAAGACCGCACCGCCTATCGCAAGTCCGTGTCACTGGCCCTGGGCGAAGTGCATCGCCTGCTCGGCACAACCATCGATCCCGAAGGCATCTCAGCCGCGACCGTTGAAACGGTGCTCACCTCGCTCGGCTGCCGGCTCGTGAGCACTGCCGTTCGCTCCGACTCCCACTGGCACGCCGAACTGCCCAGCTGGCGCCTGGATCTCGACCGCGAGGTCGACCTCATCGAAGAGGTAGCTCGCGTTTACGGCTACAACCGCTTCGCCAACACCCTCCCGGCCTTCGCCGGAGCGATCCGCGAACTGCCCAACACTGTCAGCGAAGCCGCCGTACGCCGCACCCTCCTTGCGTCCGGATTTCACGAGGCGATCTCCAGCACTTTCGCTTCCGCATCTGATGCGGCTCTGTGCGCTCCTCAGCCCGGCCTGGTTGTCCCACTCGGCAACCCGCTCAGCGAAGAGGCCGGCGTCCTGCGCCCCTCGCTCGTTCCCGGCATGATGACCATGATCGCCAGCAATCTGCATCGCGACGTCAGCGATGTGCGTTTGTTCGAAATCGGCACAGTCTTCTCAGGAACGACGGAAAAAGTAGACGAGCGTCCGGCACTTGCCATCGGCGCAACTGGCAATCTGCCCCAGACCGGGCCTCAGCACCCGGCGCGAGCGCTCGATTTCTACGACCTTAAGGGTCTCATTGAACAGCTTCTGGCCGGCTTTCGCACTAAGTCGATCTACTTCGACAATTTTCCCGCCGATTTCGGCCTTACTCCCGGCTGGCTGCACCCTTACCGCGCAGCCCGAGTAGCCGTTGAGGGCACAACGGTTGGCTGGTTCGGCCAGTTCCACCCACGCCTTGCCGCCGCACAAAAGCTCAAAGAAACCGTGCTGGTCGGTGAACTCTACCTCGACCGCCTATTCCAGTTGCCGTTGAACAAACCTTCGGTACGCGAAATATCGCGCTTCCAGGCCGTCCGGCGCGATTTTTCGCTCTTGCTGCCCAACCAAACCAAATGGGCAGAAATAGACGCCGCGCTTGCGGCTCTGGCTTCCAGTCTGCCTGAACTGACTGGCTGGCAGGTGCGGGAAGTCTTCCACGACACCAAGGCTGGAGCAGCCAGCGAGTACGCTCTGCTGCTTGGCGTCACCCTCCAGGCCCCTGACCGCACCCTGCGCGACGAAGAACTACAGAGCTTTTCGCAGCGTGTTGTCGAAGCGGTTTCGCAAGCGGGCGGAAGGCTGCGAAGTTGACCGTTTTTCCGCATCCAAGAGGCTTATACTCGCGGAAAAGGCGTGTTGCCGCCGCGTCGGCTTGCATTGCATTGAATCAGGATTGAATCGAGGAACCTATGCCGCTTTCGCCCACAGACCATCAAGATCAGCAGGAAGCCATGTTTGAAGATTCGACAGGCTTTGCCGACACATACTCCGAGGAAGCTTCGTTTGAGCCGCATGAGGAAGCGCCAGAAGAGATTGTTGGCGAGTCATCGATCGAGTCTCCGGAAGAGATAGCCGACGATATGCGCTCCAGCGAGTCCGAGCAGCCGAACTGGCACCCCGCTCCCGCGTCTACTTCTGCTCCAATTCCGCTCGCTGACGCAGAAGCCCAGCCACTGCCCCTGACCGTCCTGAGCGTGGACGATTTTGCAGCCCTCGAAGAGCGCGTCCTGAAAGCTGTAAGCATCGTTCGCCGTGAGCGTCAGGCTCGCGTTGCAGCCGAGGAGCGAGCCGTCGGGCTCGAGAGCCAGGTGCTTCAACTCGAAGCCCGGGTGCAGTCACAGGCTCCGGCCCTAGAAAAATTGGAGCATTTGCAGCAGGAAATCGAATCCTTGCGCGCCGAGCGCGAACAGGTCCGCCAGCGTGTGGAGCGTTTGCTCAGCCAGCTCGACGCTATCGAGTTGTAAGAGGCGAAATGACCAAGACAACCGCAAAAACCGAAGAGCCCTACGTCACAGTCCACATCTACGACCAGGCCTATCATCTCTCCGGTCCGGATATCTCCCAGGTTCAGCGGCTCGCCGCCCGCGTTGATTCCCGCATGAGAGCCGTAGCCTCTAAAGGGCGCACTGCGGATTCACTCCGCGTAGCTGTGCTGGCCGCCCTCAATCTGGCCGATGAGTTGGCCAGAGCCGAAGAACGCCTGCGCAGCCTGGAAGGCGGCATCGACGTAGTCGAATCAGCCAATCTGCGCATCCGGGCCACCAACCTGAGCGGCCTACTCGACACGGTCCTCGAAGAAGACCGCAAAACCGGCTCCTGACCTGCTCCTGATCGGGTCATGCCTGGCTCGTGCGTCTATTTGCCGCCCGTCATCACCGACGAACCGCAAAAGGACTCAAACCAGCGGCTGATATACACCTGCGCATGAGCCTCGCCGCAGAAGTGCAGAGCGTGAGGCTTATCCGCCTGCGCAGCATCCCATTTGAAGATACCCAGCTTCGAGTCGCTACAGTGAATCACAAACCAGCGCACTGGCACGGAAGTCTCCGTGCGGCAGATTTCACACTTGTAAATAGTTCCGATCAAAGGCTCTCCTCCAGCGATTGCAGGTCTGCATTTCGATACCGCGCGAGATTGGCCCGGCTCAATTGCAGCGAACCTCCCGCTGAGAGTGAGCATACACGGCGCTACATCCTGGCGTAACCCTAAACCGCGCCTCGACACTTGCCCCTTATTCGAGAAATTGTCAATTAGCGAGCAAAATTCAAGAGTCCAGCCTAAACTCGTCGAATAGAGTTATCGGACGGCGAACTTTCGGTCCAGGATCCCCCGGAAGACCCAGCCCAAAGCTCAGTCCCACGACCAGCCCGAGAACTGACCAGAGATCAGGAGGTTTCCGTCTATGCCGCTACCCACTGACGAAAAGCTCTTAGCACTCGCCAATGATCTGCTTAAACAATTCGACCTAATCTTCGGCGAGCATCCAGGCTTCCGGCCAGCCCACGCCAAGGGCACCCTGTTGTCGGGTGCATTCACGCCCACTCCAGAAGCCAAATCGCTCTCCAGGGCGCCTCATTTCAGGCGCGAGTCCACACCGGTCACGGTGCGCTTTTCAGATTCGACCGGCATCCCGCTGGTGCCGGACAACGATCCCCACGCCAATCCGCGCGGCATGGCGATTCGCTTTCACCTCCGCGACCGAGTTCACACCGACATCGTCAGCCACTCGACGGATGGATTTCCCACGCACACCGGCGATGAGTTTCTGGAGTTCCTGCGCGCCCTTGTCGCGATTGCGCCCGGAGCGCCTTCACCGACGCCCATTGAGGCCTATCTCGGCGGCCATCCCAGCGCGCTCGCCTTTGTGCAGACGCCCAAGCCCGCTCCATCGAGCTTTGTCCGCGAAACCTACTACGGTGTGACGGCCATGCACTTCAGCAATGAAGAGTGGGCGACGCGCTATGGCCGCTACCGCATCCTGCCCGAAGCCGGCAACGATCATCTCAGCGAATCCGCCGCCGCAGCCAAAGGCCCCGATTATCTCTTCGATGAACTGAAGGATCGCATTGCCAGTGAAGAGATCAGTTTCCGTCTCGTCGTGCAGCTTGCCGAGGACGGAGACGAAGTCAGCAACGCCACCATCCACTGGCCAGAGGAACGCAAGCAACTGGAAATCGGCACTCTGGTGCTCACGGCCCCCGTGCCAGACAGTGCCCAGGAGCAGAAGCACATCATCTTCGATCCCATCCCTCGCGTGGACGGCATCGATCCGTCCGAGGATCCGCTGCTTGAGCTACGCGCGGCCATCTATCTGCTCAGCGGACGCCGTCGCCGCGCCGCGCCGCCCGTCTAGCTCACCAGCTTGGTTTCTGTTCATCTTTTTGCTGTTGACTCCACCTGCTCCTTGGGTTAGTTTTCCCCTGTATTTCAAATCCACGGCAACCGCGTTTCCGTTTCAACTCTATCGCCCGGAGTGAAGGCATCTCCCACGCGTCGATTTCCTGAAACGCGATGACGGAGGTCGACACCATAGGGATGGCGTTTCCAGGCAACATGCTGTGGATACGTTCAAGAAAGCAGGCAATTCGGGGCGAGAGCCGCGATCGTGCCGGAAAGCAGGTAAGAAGTGGCCTTTTGCAGCAAGTGCGGTACAAACGTCAGCGACGGAACAGCGTTCTGTCCTCAATGTGGAGCGGCGATTGGTGCCGCAGCTGCTCCTCCGCCGTACGCAAGCGCGCCTCCGTATGCAGCGTATCCCGCGGCCCCGGCAACCAGCGGCTTGCAGGAAAATGTAGCCGGACTTTTGTGCTACGTGTTGGGCTGGCTCACCGGGATCATTTTTCTGCTCATCGACAAGCGGCCATTTGTGCGCTTTCATGCCGCGCAGTCGATCGTGGTCTTCGGCGCCCTGTTTGTAATCCGGATTGCACTGGCATTCACCATAGGGGGAACGTACTATCTCGGACTGGGGCTGATGCACCTGATGCTATTTTTCCTCTTCGGCCTAGTTACATTCATTCTGTGGCTCGTGCTGATGGTACAGGCCTATCAAGGTAAGTGGTTCGAGATTCCGATCGCAGCTGGAATCGCGAGGAACCTCGCTGGCAAAGTGAACTGATAGCAGCACCAAAGGCATCATCGCTCCATGCGGAACATTGCCCTCAACGCAATTTATTCTACATGGAGCGATGTCGTTTCCTGCGCCGCGTAGCTTGCGTGCGAGTTATCTATTATCCGAATTCAAAGCGTCACATGTTACAAGCCAACCAAATCCAAAGTTAGCCGAGAGTCAGTCTCAGTTCGAGCAGGCCTCCATACCAGTCTTAAAGATTGGCCATAAGCTGACAATGTTTTAGTTGGGCGCGTTTTCGATGTCATCGCTCTAAACAAGCTGTGTTACATTAGGTGCAATTTCGGAGAAACCATGCCACGCCTCCTCTGTTTTGCTTGCCTTGTGCTGCCTGCGTTTTTTACAGCGGAATCGAATTCCGCCCAGCTGTTGTCGGCCCAGACCACTTCCGGTGTTGCCCCAATGGTCACTGAAAGCGGAGGTTTTCCGGTTTTGAAAGCGCGTACTACGGCGGGCGCTGAGCCTCGGGATGCGAAGGCGGCCAAGATCTTTGTCAAAGCGGTAAGGGATCTCGAAGATCACAAGTTTCCATTGGCGCTAGAGGGTTTTCGCAAAGCAGATACACAGGACGGCGGCCGGTGCGTAGTCTGCGAAATTCAAGCCTACAAAACGGCTAAGCAGATCGGCGACTTCACGACCGCCCGCGAAGAAACCGCTCTTCTGCTCGACCACGTGACGGACCCGGCTGATAAGGCAGAGATACATTATCTCGCCGGCGACGTTTGCCTCGCCGAAGGCGGCTATCGCATCTTCGAGAAGCCATTTCAGGACGCGGACAGCGAGTTCCAGGCAGCCTTGCAGTTGCAGCCGGAAAAATCGGATTGTCTCTACGACGACGGCCTTGCACTGGCGCATCTGCATCAGTATCAGAAGGCCACGGAGCGATTCGAGCAGTACATGAAACTTGCTCCCGCGCCGGCGTCTCAAAGCGACCTTAAATACAAGTACGCAAAGCTGTTTGCAACGCAGCCAGAGCTGGCGCGCAAGAGAGTCGCACCCGAATTTCACGTAGTTGCGCTGGACGGAAAAACCGTTTCGATGCAGAGCCTGGCCGGGAAAGTCGTCCTGATCGATTTCTGGGCTACATGGTGCGGCCCCTGCAAACAGGCACTGCCGCATTTGAAAGAGATTGCGCAAAAGTTTGAAGGACAGCCGCTGGTGGTTATCAGCATCAGTCTGGACGCCGATGAAGCCACATGGAAGAAATTTGTCTCGCAAAACGGCATGACCTGGGCTCAGTATCGCGATGGAGGCTTCGATGACCCGATCGCCACCAGCTTTGCCGTCAAAGCGATTCCAACCACCTTCACCATCGATGCGGATGGGTTCCTGCAGGACCAGCAGGTAGGCGATGGCAACATCGAAGAGAAGCTCAAGAAGCTGATCGCGCAGGTAAAGCCCGCAGCTGGAGGCGAGACGGCCAAAGGCGGAATGCAATAGCGGCATTCGGCTCTGTCTCGCTTTATTTCTGCCCGCTACTTCGAAGTATTGACTGGATCGATGACCGCCGCTATTGCGCGGGTTTATTGGTCCAGACCTGGGGTGGCGGGCATCGCTGGAATAGTCCAGAGCCATCGCGGCATTAGGTGTGCAACCGGTCCCGACCGCGTAGAATCTTTGCCTTAGTGCGTGGGACCGCGGTCTGTTTCTCCCCTGCCGTCAGGGTCGAGCAGCAGAGTCAGACCCATGCTGTTTCACCATCTTGTTGTAGATGCCCAGCAGAAGAAATGGAGCTGCCCATTGGCCAACGAAGAGCGCTTGATCGTCTTTTCCGGCCACTTTGAGCGACAGCGAGCCCAGGATCGAAGCGAAAGCTGCGCCCAGGAACAGGCTGGTAGGAAGGCTGGAGGTCTGAGCTTCGAGTAGTGCTGTGAATTGATCTTCTGGCTTTTCGCCAACGCGGACGCGATGATCGGTCATGGAGTATCTCCTGGCACCTTTTTTGAAGTTGGACACCTCAAATTTGGATGCGCGGTCAGCAGTCACTTCAAAGGGACGGAGGCCTGAGCTCGGAACAGGTTTGCTGTGATCAACAATTGGAGTGCGCAGTTTTTCCGGATGAAACCTCAGGCTCTGATTAGTTTCCCCGCAGATGCCAATTCGACGAATTTGCATGCTTATTACCGTTGGCGCGAAAGTGGGATGTAGCTTTGCGGACGCTTATACTATAAAAAAGACTCAAGAGCGCACTGGTTATTGGATTGCGGTGTATGAACGTGTTCGTGCTCAAGGAGAATTTCAATGAACGAATTATTCAGCGACGAATATGCCAAGAAGCTTGAGAATCTGGCCAAGGACAATGCGGAGAAGTACCTGAACGCCAGCCCCTTTCCGCATATCTTTTTCGATAATTTCCTGCCAGTGGAAGCCGCGGAAGCTGCGCTGAAGGATTTTCCTGAGCCAAAGCAGCTGACTTGGACCGAGTTCGATAAGCCTACCGAGCGCAAGCTGGCCTTCGATAATGTAGAAAAGCTGCCCGCCAACGTTCGTGAAGTTCTGTTCTTTCTGAACAGCCGCCCGATGTTGAATTTTCTTGAGATTCTTACCGGCATCAAGGGCGTGATTCCCGATCCTTACTTTGTCGGCGGCGGCCTGCACCAGATCAAGCCGGGGGGGAACCTTGAGGTTCATGCGGATTTCAATCTGCACACCAAGTTAAAGCTCGATCGCCGCATCAATGTCCTTGTGTACATGAACAAGAATTGGAAAGAGGAGTACGGCGGCCATTTTGAGCTGTGGAACAAGGACATGACGGCCGCAGAGCAGAAGATTCTTCCGCTTTTCAATCGTTGCGCCATCTTCTCGACCACGAGCACTTCGTATCACGGGCATCCAACTCCGCTTTCGTGCCCACCGGACCGAACCCGGAAATCGATCGCGACCTACTATTACTCGAATGGCCGCCCGGAAGAAGAAGTCAACGAAGAGCACTCGACGCTGTTTATGCATCGCCCCGGTACGCCGGTAATCGAAGAAAAGCCGCCGATGACGTTCAAAGACGTGCTTCGCGCGGTGACGCCGCCCATTGTAGTCTCTGCCGTGAAAAGTCTTCGCAAATAGGGCCGCTGTATCGAAACCCTGAAAGGGGTTTCGATACAGCGCTTGCCAATCCGAGCCATATGCCCTAGCATCCAACTCAGAGACCGGCCTGCAAAGCAGGTGAGCTGGTTAACGCTGGTTGAACCAACATTCATAGAACAGGGACTCGACTCGACAAATCGCTTCTGTGTGCCGTGCCCGCCAGTCCGGGATGCCTAATGAAGCGCGGAGAGTCCCGCCGTCTTAGGACGGGTTCACCAGCGCATTGGCTCACGGCCCAGTGGGTCGGTTTTCTGCCTCTCTATTGTCTGGGGCGCTCCCAGGGTCCTGACAGAATCTGCACTTTGCGGACAGCTTTCCATATCGAGTTTTAGCAGTCTTTCCTTCGTGCATCCAGTCCTCTTTCAAATCGGTTCGCTGCTGGTTCCCAGCTACGGCGCAGTTGCGGCCCTGGGAGTGTTGCTGGCGCTAGGCATGGCGCAGCTTACAGCGCGCCGCACCGGTCTCCATCCTCGCCATGCATGGAACATGCTGGTGCTGGCCGTCTTTGCGGCGCTGGTGGTCTCGCGGCTGTTGCTGATCGTGATGAATCTGAGCGATCTGAGGCGGCATCCGGCGTGGCTGCTGGCAATCGCAATGGTGCATCATCCGTTGCTATCGGCGGTGGGAATTCTGGGTGGCGCTTCCGCGGTGCTGGCGTATGCAGGTTGGGCGCATCTGCCGCTGGCTGCGGTGGCAGATTGCCTCGCAGCGCCCGTTTCCCTAGGGATGGCCGCCGAGCAATTTGGCGCACTGCTGGCGGGCAGCGACTACGGACGCGAATCCTCTGGCGCATTGTCGATCCTGTATTCGAGCCCACTCGCCGCGCGTTGGAGCGGAACGCCGCTCGGAGTGCCGCTCTACCCCGTACAGGCCTACACCGCAATAGGGGCGCTATTGATAGCTGCAATCGTCTCCCTCTGGATGTTTTTGCCGCGGCGCACCGGTGATATAGCCGGAGTTTGGCTTGTTGGGACCGGCACACTGCTCTTCGTCACCGAGATTTTTCGGGACTGGGAGGGCCGCGGCGTGCTCCCCGGCGGCATCGTCGATTTTCCACAACTGGTAGGCTTGGGGATGGTGCTGTGCGGCGGATTGGCGCTGGGAGATTGGCAAGTTTTCTCCCGCAAGCCGCAAACCGCATCCGAAAGGTCACCCGATGTCTGAACCCCTTACGCCTGAACCCCTGATCGCTGAATTGGAAAAGCTGGTAGTGCCGGTAGATGCTGCGGGATGGCGCCTGGACCAGTTTCTGGCCGGGGCTCTCGATGGCGTGAGCCGGTCGCGGGTGCAGCAGCTTGTGGAGCAGGGCGATGTGCTCGTCGAGGGCAAGCGCGAGAAAGCCAGCCTGAAGCTGCGCGGCGGCGAGTCGATCGCCGTGCTCGGCCAGCAGCAGGTGACTCCGCTGGAGGCGCGCGCGGAGGCTATCGATCTCGAAATTGTTTACGAAGACGAAGACCTGGCGGTAGTAAACAAGCCGGCCGGGATGATGGTCCACGCTGGTTCGGGAGCCACCGATGAAGCGCGCAGCGGAGGTACGCTGGTGAACGCTCTTCTGCATCGGTTCGCCGCGCTTTCGACCGTCGGCGGCGAACTGAGGCCCGGCATCGTGCACCGGCTGGACAAAGAAACCAGCGGTCTGATTCTGATTGCCAAAAACGACAAAGCCCACGAAGCGCTCGCCGAGATGTTTGCCTCGCGTCAGATGACCAAAACGTATGTCGCGCTCGTCCAAGGAGTGTTGCCAGAGGATGGAGCGACGATTCAAGCGCCGATCAGCCGCGACTCGGTTCGTCGCACGCGAATGACGACGCGCCGCCTCGAAGGCGCGCGGCACGCTGTTTCGCATTACCGTGTAGTCGAACGGCTGACCACGCGCTTCGGCGCGTTTACGCTGGCCCGTGTGCGGATTGAGACAGGGCGGACGCATCAGATCCGCGTGCATATGGCTTCGATCAGCCATCCAGTCGTGGGCGACACGCTCTACGGAGCTCCGGCAAAGATCATTGCGCTCCCGCTGAGCACGACTCGCAAAGCAGCGCGCGAGGTGCTGGAGCTGGGACGAAATTTCCTTCACGCGGCAGAGCTGGAGTTTACCCACCCGATTTCTGGAAAGCTGGTGAAGCTGGCGTCACCGCTGCCCGAAGATCTGGAATATTTTCTGGCGCAGCTGCGTGATCCTGTTTCGGACGTGCCGCGTGAGGATTGATAGAATTAAACCAGCTATGTGCAGACATTTGATTTCCAGAGCCATCTCTTCCGCAGTCCGGTATTTCGTAGTCAGATTGGCTTGCTTCCTCGGTTTTCTTTCCCTCGGCCTGGCCGTTGCCGTTGCCCAGCAACCTGCCGCCCCGCAAGCTCCAGCAGCAACGCCTGCGCCTCCCGCCGCGCAACCGGGCCAGGGCGAGGCGCCACCCGCCCAGTCGGCAGGAACTTCGGATGATCAGGGCTTCAAGATTGTGCGGACGGTCAACGAGGTCAACCTGATCTTCACCGTGACGGACAAGCACGGTAACTTCATCCCCAACCTGAAGCAGAGCGATTTTGCGCTTCTGGACGATCAGAAGGCCCCTGCGAGGATTACGTCGTTCACGCAGCAGACCAACCTGCCGTTGCGCGTTGGAATCGTGATCGACGCCAGCACATCGATCCGGACAAGATTCGAATTTGAGCAGCAGGCGGCTACGGAGTTTCTACTCCAGGCAGTCAAGTCGCGCAGTGACCGCGCCTTTGTGATGGGCTTCGACTCCACGCCGACCGTTACCCAGGACTGGACCAGCAATCTCGATGCCCTTCAGACCGGCGTAAACAAACTGCGCCCAGGCGGCGGAACGGCGTTATTCGACGCAGTGTACACAGGCTGCCGCGACAAGCTGCTCGATATTTCGCGCGGGCAAGAGCCGGTTCGGCGGGCCATGGTGTTGGTTTCCGACGGCAATGACAATCAGAGCCGCGCCTACATCGACGACGCCATCAAGATGTGCCAGCGCGCGGAAACGATCATCTACGCCATCAGCACCAACTGGACTCCCAGCCGGGGCAAAGGCGATGACATTTTGGCAAAGATGGCCGAGGCTACCGGTGGCCGCGCCTTCTATCCGCCTTCGATCGAGGAAATTACCCTCGGATTCAACAGCATTGAAGAAGAACTGCGCAGCCAGTACGCGTTAACCTACACGCCGGCCGACTTCAAAGCCGATGGGGCGTTCCGAACGATCTATCTGTTCGCCAACGACCGGAAATACTCGGTTCGAGCCAAAAAAGGGTACTTTTCGCCCAAACAGTAAAGCGAACTGGAACAGGAAACCAGCTCACACTATGGACGGAGACCAGGGAAAACCATCTGGCAGTTTTCCAGCGAGCGGTCTGGCGGCCTTTGCTTCACGCGACTTTAGGCGCTATCAACTGGCGCGGGTAGCTGTGATCATGGGCGCTGAGGCGCAAACCGTGGCGGTGGCCTGGCAGGTCTACTCCATCACCCACCGCGCATTGGATCTGGGCTATACGGGACTGGCGCTTTTCCTTCCCGGTCTCTTCTTTCTGCTGCCCGCAGGCCATGTCGCCGACCGCTATGACCGGCGGGTAATCATTCTCATCTGCTATTCCCTGCAAATTGTTTGCACTGGCGGATTACTGGCCATTGCGGTCATGGGCCTGCGCAACGTCTGGATGATCTATGGAGTGCTTTTCCTGATTGGCACGGGACGATCGTTCTCCGGGCCGGCAAGCTCAGCGCTCATCCCGCATCTGGTGCCCGAGGTGCATTTTGTGAACGCCGTAACCTGGGGCGCAGCGACCTTCCAGTTGGCGAACATCGTCGGACCCGCCCTGGGTGGCCTGCTCTTCACCTTGCCGCTCGCGTGGCTGATGCATGGAGTGCTATCCGGCGCCGGCATCGTCTACTGCGTTACGCTGTGCAGCCTCGTCGTGTTCCTGGTTCTGATCGGGTCGCTTTCAGTGCGGCTGGGGCGGATGGAGCATCGCGAGATTTCCTTGAAAGTAGTTCTGGCCGGCTTCCAGTACGTGCGTCGCTCGCCGATCCTGCTGGGCTCGCTCTCGCTGGACCTGTTTGTCGTGCTCTTGGGCGGCGCAACCGCGTTGATGCCGATCTTTGCGCAGGAGATACTGCACACCGGGCCCAAGGGTCTCGGGATGCTGCGTGCAGCCCCCGCACTAGGAGCGCTGACCATTTCGCTGTTGCTGGTGCGGTTTCCGCTGCGCAAGAAGGCCGGGCACCGGCTCTTTGTCTGT
>Ga0302325_10007069_pt1 | contig 25027 bp, 20 predicted proteins | sample Palsa_T0_2_FD_201948 | JGI IMG/M metagenome (GOLD analysis project Ga0302325, IMG submission 201948) | Peat permafrost microbial communities from Stordalen Mire near Abisko, Sweden - Palsa_T0_2 | ecosystem: Environmental > Terrestrial > Soil > Palsa > Peat permafrost | place: Sweden: Abisko... | reverse complement strand
CGATGGTGAGGCGATCGCATTGCGACCCGACGGCCGGCCGCAGCCCTTCCAGATCACCGGCTCGCGGTTCGGCCGGTCCGTCGATGTCGCGGCGGCGCGCGCCGCCCAGCCGCTGTCGGTGTTCTTCTTCGACATCCTGCACCGCGACGGCACCGACCTGCTTGACGCGCCGGCCGCCCAACGAGCGGCGGCTCTCGACGACATCGTGCCCGCACCGAATCGGGTCGATCGGCTGATCACCTCGGATCCGGTTGCCGCAAGCGACTTTCTGGACGCGACGCTGGCCGCGGGCCACGAAGGCGTGATGGCCAAGTCGCTGACCGCACCCTACGAAGCGGGACGCCGCGGCGCCGGATGGCTCAAGATCAAACCGGTACACACCCTCGATCTCGTCGTGATAGCGGTCGAGTGGGGATCGGGCCGGCGCACCGGGAAGCTGTCCAATATCCACCTCGCTGCTCTCGATCCGACGACCGGCGGATTCGTGATGCTGGGAAAAACGTTCAAGGGCATGACCGACGCCATGCTTGATTGGCAGACAGAGCGCTTTACCGAACTCGCCGTCGATGGCACCGCGGGTTATGTGGTGCAGGTCCGGCCCGAACAGGTCGTGGAAATCGCCTTCGACGGCGTGCAGGGCTCGACACGCTATCCCGGCGGCGTGGCGTTGCGGTTCGCCCGGGTCCTTCGGTACCGGCATGACAAGAGTCCAGCCGAAGCTGACACCATCGACGCCGTCCGTGCCTTCTACGAGCGCGGCTGAAGCAAGCCGCGATACCAGCGAGGGAACGCCGAAAAGGACCTGCCTTGAAATCGTCTACGGTCCGAAATGGCGTGCCCGCGATCGAGGTCGGCGACTTTCTCGCCGTGTGATCGAGGTCGGCGCCTTTCTCGCCCTGTGATAGAGGTCGGCGACCTTCACCGCAACACATCCGTTCGGGCCCCGAGCCGATGGCGCTGGCCTTAAGTGCACCAGGCAGGCGGTAGGCGGCGCCGTACAGACGAGGGCCGAACGACTACCGGCTTAGGGTCCAAAGCCTCATGGCCTGCAAGTCCCGCCCGGCATAGCGTCGTTGTTGACGAAAGGAAGCCAAAATGTCCTCAACGGCAGAGCATTACGGCGTCATAGTCGGCGTCGACGGATCGCCGGCATCAGATGCCGCGGTTTGTTGGGCCGCGCACGACGCGGTCATCCGCGACATACCGCTCACCCTCGTGCATGTGGCCAATCCCGCGGCTTCGACATGGTCGCAGGCCCCGTTACTGGACGAATTTGCAGAATGGCAGAAAGCCGAGGGTCATACCATCCTCGCAAACGCACTGAAGATCGCCGATGACGCCGCGGGAAATGCTCTGCGGATACCGATCGACACGCAATTCCTCTCTTCGGCTCCCGGCCCGACGCTCGTCGATTTGTCGAACGATGCCAAGCTGATCGTCGTCGGCACGAACGGGCGCGGAGCACTGGCCCGCGGTTTGCTCGGCTCGGTCAGTTCTGGACTAGTGCGGCACGCCCATTGTCCCGTCGCAGTCATCCACGACGAGGCCCCTCTGATGCCACATCCCGCACAGGCTCCTGTACTCGTGGGAATAGACGGCTCAAGGTCCTCCGAGCTCGCTATGGCGATCGCTTTCGACGAAGCCTCGCGCCGCCACGTCGATTTGATAGCCCTGCATGCGTGGTGTGATGGGGACGCGAGCGATTTGCCAAGTGTGGATTGGCCGGAAGTAAAGGCAGAAGAAAAAAAGCGCCTTATGACCCGGGCGCTGGCGGATTGGCTAAAACGCTATCCCGACGTGACTGTGCAGACACGCCTCGTTTGCGATCGACCAGCCCGCGCGCTCGTCAATACATCTGAATTTGCACAGCTTGTCGTAGTTGGAAGTCACGGGCGGAATGCCCTGACCCGCACGCTCTTGGGGTCGGTCAGCAACGCGGTCGTTCAATCCGTTCGTGCGCCGGTGATCGTGGCTCGGTCGGTCGAGGGGCTAGTGAGCACCACCGTCACCGCCTCAGCCTTAACCACATCGATTCTCCAGGAGCAGAACATGATTGAGCTCAGAACGTCATCTTTTCTCGGGCCGATGTAACTGGTAACCGGCGAACGATTCTTCGACAGCAGATCTGGAGTTGTGACGTGGCTGAGCACATGCGCCGAGTCAGTGGTCGAGCTGCGGCGGCGCCCGCATGAAAACTGCCAAAAGTTGGCCGGTCCGTCGGCCAGCCAGGGCGGGACTGCGGTCGTTGTCGCACGCCGCGTGACCAGCAGCGATTCAGCGGGCCGGGGTGTTCATGTTCCTGCCGGGTGTGAAACGTCGCGTGTTCACCTCAGAGGTCTTCGATGAAGGGGATGCATGCGCATCGCGGGATCAGGAGGCGTTGATGTTGCTCCGAACCATCACGATCACTGCGGTTGTCGCAGCGAGTCTGACCGGATGCGGAAGCACCAGTGGCGGTGGGGCCGCCAGCGGCGCCCAGGAGAACATCGCGGGCCAGATTTGTGGTCAGCGGGGCGCAGCCAAACCGGAATACCCGAGGACGATCTCAAAGATCGACGGCGCTGCGACGAGTTTGTCGGGTGCCGGGTCGACGTTCGTGGCTCCGGTCATGTCGGTGTGGGCGAAAGACTACTCACAGTCCGATGGGGTGCAGGTCGCCTATCAGCCGATCGGTTCCGGAGGTGGTGTGCAGCAGATCGTCGCCGGCACGGTTGACTTCGGCGCATCCGACACCCCGATGAAGGACAGCGAGCTGACGGCCGCGAAATTCGGCCCGATCCTGCACATCCCGTTGACGCTGGGTGCCGTCGTGCCCGCCTACAACGTCAAGGGCGTCCAAACCGGCCTGAAGTTCGATGGTGACACGTTGGGCAAGATCTTCGCCGGCAAGATCACCAAGTGGAATGACCCGGCGTTGGTCGCGCTGAATTCGGGCGCGAATCTTCCCGACCAGCCGATCGCGGTGGCGCACCGTTCGGATGGCTCCGGCACCACCGCGGTGTGGACGGACTTTCTGACTAAGGAAAGCCCGATGTGGGTGCAAGCCCTTGGTGGCTCGGACAGGAGCTTCGGCAAGGACATCGCGTGGCCAGTCGGTATCGGCGGTAAGGGCAACGAGGGCGTTTCCGGGGTGATCAACCAGACCGATGGGAGCATCGGCTACGTCGAATTGGCCTATGCGTTAGCGCAGAACCTCAATTACGGCGTCGTGAAAAACAAGACCGGCAACTTCATTCAGCCCTGCGTCGCCACCATCACCGCCGGCACCCAAGGCATCGCTTACCCGCCGGACCTACGGGTAAGCCTGACTGACGGCCCCGATCTCCACGCCTACCCGATCACCGGCACCACCTACGCGCTGGTGAATCAGAACCAGACCGACGCAGCGAAGGCAAAGGCGCTGGTCAACTTCTTCTCCTGGACCCTGTCTACGGGTCAGGACGAGGCTGCCAGCGTCAATTACGCCCCACTGGGCAAGGATTTGCAGGGTTTGGCAGCGGGCATGGTTCGAAGGATCACCCTCAACGGCGACCCGGTCGCAAAATGACCCGGGCTGCCCGAACGGGGAAGTTTTGACCGCGGAAGTCCTAGCCCCGCCCGACACGTCGGAGCGATCATCGGACGGCGAGTTCATCGATCGGCTGTTCGCGCGGCTGATGGCCGCCGCGGCGCTGACCGTGATCGCGGTCTTGGTGGCAACGGCAGTCTTCCTTCTGATCAGGGCATGGCCAGCTCTGTCGCACTACGGGCCGCTGAGTTCTTTTCACCCTCGCTGGGCGCCATCGGAGGCACTGGCCAACTCATCCCAGCCCAATCCTTACGGGATCATGCAGTTCATCTACGGGACCGTGGTGACCTCGCTGGTCGCGATGGTGATCGCAGTGCCGGTTGCCGTCGCGGTGGCCCTCTACATCACCAATCTCTCGCCAGCAGTGCTCCGGCGACCGTTTTCATCGTTGGTCGACCTGCTCGCGGCGATCCCGAGCGTGGTCTACGGCTTCTGGGGAGTGTTCGCGCTGATCCCCGCGCTCGGGCCAATCGGTCACGGGTTGACGTCCGTGTCGGGAATCCCGGTGCTGGGCTGGTTGTTCGAGGGCCCATTTTTCGGTTATTCCGTGTTCGCGGCTGGCGTGGTCCTCGCGATCATGGTGCTGCCCATCGTCACCGCGATTTGTCGGGAAGTCTTCGATACCGCGCCGCGCGCCGAAAAGGAAGCCGCGCTGGCGTTCGGCGCGACCAAATGGGAGATGCTGCGCCTCGCGGTGTTGCCACGATCGCGTTCGGGGATCGTCGGCGCCGCGATCCTGGGGCTAGGCCGGGCGTTCGGCGAGACGATCGCGGTGACCATGCTGATCGGCAACAACGTGTTGAGCATCCCGCACGGGATCATGCGCCCGGGATCCACCATGCCCAGCGTCATCGCCAACGAATTCACCGAAGCCAACCAGCCTTTCCATCTGGATTCACTGTTCGTGGTCGCCTTCGCGTTGCTGTTGTTGTCATTGCTCGTCAACATCATCGGCAAGCGCATCGTCGGCCGAGTTTCGGAGCACATCGCGTGAGCACGACGGTCGACGAAGAACCACTCGAGGAACTGGCCGAGATCGACGCGTTCCCCGGCGAGCGCCGCCGCCAAATCACCAACCTTTTCATGCACGCGGTACTGCTACTGGTCATGATCGCCACCGTCGCCGTGCTGGCCTGGGTGCTCGTCTACGTCGCTGGACAAGGGCTGAAGTACCTGGGCCCGGAGTTCCTCACCCAGACCCCGCCTGGCAATCCCAGCCAATCTGGTGGCGGATTCCTGAACGGCATTATCGGAAGCCTCATCGTCACCGGCATCGCCACGGCACTGTCAATGCCCGTTGGTATCGCGGCCGCGATCTACCTGGTCGAATACGGCGGCCAGCTGGCCCGTGTGACACGCTTTCTCACCGACATACTGGTCGGCGTGCCGACGATCGTCACCGGCGCATTGGTGTACGCGATGTGGGTGGTGTTCTTCGGGTTCTCTGGCATCGCCGGAGGAATCGCACTCGGACTGGTCATGTTGCCGCTGGTGATCCGCTCAACCGAAGAGATGCTGCGACTCGTGCCCCGCGAACTGCGTGAAGCCTCGTTCGCGCTGGGCGCCACCAAAGCGTGCACCATCATGTCAATCGTGCTTCCCACCGCGAGCTCAGGAATCATCACCGGGATCATGCTCGCGTTTGCGCGCGCCATGGGAGAAACAGCGCCGCTGCTACTGACTGCGCTCGGCAACGACTTGTTCATCGAACTCAACCCGACCAAGCGGATGTCGACCCTGTCCTTGCAAATCTTCGGCAACGCCATAACCGGGTACAGGGCCGCCCAAGCCCGTGCCTGGGCGGGAGCACTGACTCTGGTCGCGCTGGTCCTTTTTTTCACCGTGGCGGCCCGGTGGATCGCCAGCCGAACCAGCGTTGGTCGCGGACGTGTGACCGAACCTAGAGCGTGAGGATTCGGTCAACCGACTGCGACGACGCAGGTCTGCCGGCCGGGTAGCGAAGGACACCATAGGAGGATCGCGTGACAAGGGATATCAACGTGAAAACGGGTGACGCGGCGACCGGGAGTGCCCAGCACGCACCTCCGCCGGCGCCCCCGGCGACCGAGCCGGCAGCGGACGGCGTCCCTACGCTGCGCAGGGGTGCCAAACGGCTGGAGGCACGGGATCTCAACATTTACTACGGCTCCTTCAAGGCGGTGGCCGACCTCAACATGACGGTCAATCCGCGCAGTGTCACCGCGTTGATAGGACCATCCGGGTGCGGCAAGTCGACTGTTCTGCGAGCCCTGAACCGTCTACACGAGACCGCCCCGGGCGGGCGGGTGGAAGGATCGGTGTTGCTCGACGGCTGTGACATCTATGGCAAACAGATCAGCGCGGTTGCTGTGCGCCGCATCGTCGGCATGGTGTTCCAGCGGCCAAACCCCTTTCCCACCATGTCGATTCGCGACAATGTGGTTGCCGGTCTGAAACTGCAACGGACACACAAGAAGAAAGGCCTCGACGAGCTCGCCGAACGGGCGTTGCGCGGGGCGAACCTGTGGAACGAGGTCAAAGATCGGCTGGACACGCCCGCCGGAGGTCTGTCCGGTGGTCAGCAGCAGCGGCTCTGCATCGCCCGGGCCATCGCCGTCTCGCCCGATGTACTGCTGATGGATGAACCCTGCTCTGCGCTCGACCCCATCTCAACACTGGCAATCGAGCAGCTGATCGCGGAGCTCAAGGCGCAGTACACCATCGTCATCGTTACCCACAACATGCAGCAGGCTGCTCGCGTCAGCGATCACACCGCGTTCTTCAACCTCGAGGCCACCGGCAAGCCCGGACGGCTGGTCGAAATCAACAAAACCGAGAAAATCTTCTCCAAACCCGACCAGAAGGCCACCGAGGACTACATTTCCGGCCGGTTCGGCTGACCGCTCAGCGTTGACGGCAACGTGCCGGCGAAGTCCCCGGTGGTGTCGGCACCTCGGCGATTGAGTCGTAGCTATCGGGCGAGAGTAGCCGTCTGCGACTACCGCCGCTCGCGTAAGTGATAACTACGAACCGGATGCAGCGCATTCCATCCTGCACCCCGACACTCGCACATGAATGGGCGTAGGTCCTTCGTCCTCGGGCCCGGCGCTTCGATGGCGACATTACGCGAAGAAGGCCCAACGACCGTCTCAAGAAAGGACCAAAGCCTCACGACGGGCAGTGCGACGCGGCATAGCGTGCTCCTTGACGAAAGGAAATCAAATGTCCTCAACAACAAGGCATTACGGCATCATCGTCGGCGTCGACGGGTCGCCCGCATCGGATGCCGCTGTTAACTGGGCCGCGCACGACGCGGTCATGTGCGGCGTAGCGCTCACCTTGATGCACGTGCAAGACCCCATAGCTCGGACGTGGTCGCAGGCCAAGGCGTTAGAAGAGGTGGCGGGGTGGCAGAAAGCCGAGGGTGGTGGCATTCTCGCGAACGCGTCGAAGATTGCCCATGACATTACGAAAGATGCTTCGCAGATAACAATCAATGGCGAATTGGAATTTTCGGCTACCGTCCCGACGCTTATCGACCGGTCCGAAGATGCGGAACTGATTGTGGTCGGCACCGATGGGCGCGGTGCTTTGGCTCGCGGTTTGCTCGGCTCGGTCAGTTCTGGACTGGTGCGGCACGCCCGCTGCCCCGTAGCGGTCATCCATGACGTAGAACCACGGATACCGCATCCCACGAATGCTCCTGTTCTCGTGGGAGTAGACGGTTCGTCAGCTTCCGAGCTCGCTACCGAGATCGCATTTGACGAAGCCTCGCGTCGCCGCGTCGGTTTGACAGCATTGCATGCGTGGATCGCCAGAGAACTCATCGAACTTCCAGGTGTCGACTGGCCGGCGGTCAAGGCAGAAGAGGAGCGCCTGATGAGCGAGGCGCTGGCGGGGTGGGAGGAACGCTATCCCGACGTGACTGTGAACAAGCTCCTCGTTTGTGATCAGCCGGCCCGTGCGCTGGTCGAAACATCCCAATCTGCACAGCTTGTCGTGGTCGGAAGTCACGGCCGGAATGCCTTGACCCGCACGTTCTTGGGGTCGGTCAGCAACGCGGTCGTTCAATCCGTCCGTGTGCCGGTGATCGTGGCGCGGCCATCATAGAGACAGGATGACGAAACGGGAGCCCGCGATCACTACTTCGCCAGTTCAACGCTCGCTCACAACTCTTTTCAGGAGCCGCTCATGACTTGAGCCGGCACGACAGTGGATTAGCGGCGGTGTCGACGGCGAGCAGGCAAGTGAGCTTCGACGTAAGGCGACACCCCAGGCATCTCAAATCTGAAACCAGGCTTGCCATTTCGATGGGCGACCGGAATCAAATGCAGGTATTGCAATGAATTTTTCACGCGAGTCGCAGCACAGCACACTCGTGTTCGCTCGGGTGCTCGGCCCCTCGTTACAGACTTCGACGCGAATCCGGTATGGCTCTGAGTAACAGGCGCTTCATGCTGGTCGGCGGCCTTGTCATCGTCGCGCTTCATCAGTGCTGGCGACGGGGCGCAGCAGTCATCGTTTTCTGTTATGGCCTGGCTTTTGGCGCTGCGTGGACTCTTTCTGCTGGCGTTCCCAACGGCCTTCATGTCGACGGCGAACTCAGTGCTCGAACTGAGTGCGCTGCGGCGAACAGTCTGCGTCTGCTTAGCGTTGATCGGGCTTTATCTGACGTACGAGGGCTGGATGTCAGCACCAAGTCAATCTATGACCTCGCAAGGGACAAGCTCTACCACCGATTGGCCCCGAGCAGCGTGACGTTCAATCCCAGGCGAAGATTTAAGAAACGCCGCAAGGTCTAGATCGACAAAAAGTCGGCGCACCGCCGGAGCCTGTCAAATTAGATAGAACAGCATCCTTCGCAGATGGATAAGCGACAGACCGCGATGTGCCGAATGCGTTGACTTAGAAACTGTTTCGAAGTTCAGGTGCCACGAGGTGCAAGATCGCGTCGCCGCATCAGCTGGTATCCCGCCTGGCCGCGCGATGGTGGTGGGGAATGCGATCTAGCCACCCCGCTCTCAGCGGCACATCGTTTCCGGTGATGTGCAACACGTCGAGGTTGATGATCGCTCACAATGGAAATCCGCTCATTACACAACGCGGACGCCGCCGTCCCGCATTTCTCCTGCAAAGTTGGAGTGCATCATATGAGCACGGTCTTCATTGTCACGCTGAGCCTGCTTTCCCTGGCGGGTTGCCTGCGATCACAAGTAGCCCGGGACGCCGGCGAACAGATCTCTGTTGGCCAGCCGCACGGGCACCGGCGACTCGTATGAGTTACGACTTGGCGGTATGGGAGGGTGCGGGGCCAGGGACCGATCTCAAAGGCCTGCAACTTTTTCATCGGCTGTACGACAACTTCATGAACGGCGGTGAATTCGTCTTGGCGTCGGCGCAGATTCAGACCTTCGTCGCGAAATTAGTTGACCGGTGGGCCGATATCGACGCCTCCGGGGCTGACGACAGGTGTCCCTGGGTACACCGGCCGCTAATCCGCAACGCCTCAGGCCCGTTGATCTATTTCGCGGTGCGCTCGAGCAGAGCTTCCGAAGTCGTGCCGTACGTCGTCCAGCTTGCCACCGAGAACGGACTGGTGTGCTTTGACCCGCAAATCGGCGAGGTCCGCTAAGACGACAGCATTTGACGAGCGACGACTAGTTCCCGTTCCGCGCGGTCTGCCCAGTTCGGTGGTGCAGCTTCGGGGGTGAACGTCACCGACGGCGGCATGGGTAACTTCCACGAAACGTGCACCGATGCTAGTAGTTCGCGGCGCACGTCGTCCGTCGAGATAACCTGTGCCCCAGTACTTCAGCGAGCGCATGCGCGAGAGTCGACTTGCCGGTGCCCGGATTGCCACCGATCAGCGCCAGCCGGATGGCGCCGTTCTCCAGGTGCTGGAGCGCAATGTCCACGTGCGTGGCGGCATCCGCTTTGCTCTCCGAATTGCCCTGCACCACTCGCACGCAATCGACCTTGGCTCGTACGACCGCGCGGTACCCGATATAGAAGTCCCGCAGTGACGCAGGCGCCGTGTCCGCCGAGTGTGCGACGTACTGTTCGAGGAAGTAGTCGCCAAGGTCTTTGCGGCCCAGAAATTCTAGGTCCATCGCGAGGAAGGCGGCGTCATCGATGCGATCGACGTAGCGAAGCTCGTCGTCGAACTCCAGGCAGTCGAGCAGTGCCGGCTCCTTGCCGACGCAGAAAATATCATCAGCAAGCAGATCGGCGTGACCATCGACGATGCATCCTTCGTCGATCCGTTGATTGAGCAAAGCCGCTCGCCCTGAGGTACATTCGGCGGCGAGATGCTTAATCCGCGATAGCGAACGGTCCGAGAGCCCCGAACTCGACGTGGCCGCGTAGCGGTTCAGTTCCGACAAGTTCTCTTGCCAGCGTTGCACGATCGCGCTGCGCTTGCCCTGCTCACTGATTACCTGGCCCCGTTCGGCCTGCTCGTGAAAACGGGCCAGCATACTGGCGATACGGTCGAGCACACCCTGGGCCGACTGGCCCGGCTGCTCATTTGTCACTATGGACGCCAATCGGTCCTCGTCGCGGTAGCGGCGCATGACGACGATCGGCTCGGCCGGCCCACCGGTCGGGTCGGTGAGATGTGCGACTCCAAGATAACTATCGGGAGACAGCCGACTGTTGAGCTTGAATTCCCGAAAGCATGCGCGCTCGCGCTCCTCGGATGTGCGGAAATCAAGAAATCGGTCAACACCGCTTTTTCGCCTTGAATGCTCGGTCACCGACCAGAACGACGATGCCCGTGTGAGTTTCGTGCACATCAACGTAGGGAACCGCCGTCGACGCCAGTGAATTCGCGAGCCTGTTTACCATGATTTCAACCCTTTGTTTCGATGTGTACCGTGAACGGGATTTGGTGGAGCGGCCCTAGGACGGCCGCGCCACAATCACCGGCGTATGTGCCGCGTGCACGACCGCATTGCTGACTGAACCCAGAAGCGCGCCGCTCAGGCCACCTCGGCCGTGACTGCCCACCACGACCAGCTGCGCCGATTGCGACTGTTCGATCAGCTGTCGGGCCGGCCGGTCGCGAACAACGAGGCGGTGCACCCTGACACCGGGATAACGCTCTTGCCAGCCCGCCAAGCCTTCTGCCAGACTGCGCTCCGCTTCGGCCTTGATGGCCGCCCAATCCACCCCTGGGAGTTCGAAGTCCTCCACTTCGCTCCACGTGTGCAACGCCGTCAGCTCGACGCCACGACGCCACGCTTCGTCAAACGCAATGGCGGTCGCAAGCTCCGAGGCCGGCGAAGCATCAATTCCGACCAGCACGGGAGCTTGATGCGGGTGAGGAATCACTGGATCCTCGTCGTGGATGACAGCGACGGGGCAACTCGCGCTTCTTACCACGGCTGAACTGACCGAACCCAGCAAAAGCCGGCCCACCGCACCACGCCCATTGCTGCCAACGACGACCATCTCTGCCTCTTCGGACAATTTGACAAGCTTCGGCACAGGCGATGACCACTGCATCTCGCTCGAGATTTTGATCTTCCCGGGCGTTGTCGTGGCGTCCTTGGCGATCTTGACCGCCTCTTCGAGGACCCGGCGGCCGTCGTCTTCCTGCCATACCGCAGCGCCGGTCGGCATCGGTATCTGTGCAAACGTCGGCACAAACGCCTTCAGCATGTGGACCAAGGTCAGCGGAACATTTCGCATAGCCGCATCACGCGCGGCCCAGCAGACAGCAAAATCCGACGAGGGCGATCCATCGACTCCGACCACGATGCCGTAACGCTTTGCGATTGAAGACATCTGTTCTCCTTCGGTCGGCGCCAGTCACTTACCGAGAACGCTATTGACGTAACAGGCGTCAGTCATGAGGCTTTAGTCCCCGATCACATGGCCTTGAGACCTCGACGACTCGCGCCAGATCGATCGAGAAGCGCGGACACGCGTAGCCGCGCGAGTGACCAGTTGCCGCGCGACTCGGGCCGAACTCCTGCCGGAAGGCGTTGACGCCCAATACCCGTCTGGGATTGGCCTACATCGACGGCACGCCCGGGCAAAGGCGGCGACGCATTGGTATCCGCTGCGCGCGCGGACGTCGTTGACTATTTAATGATCGGACAGCGGAGCGGTCCAGTGGACTTGAGTACCGCCTTCACTTGGACTGGTGATCTGGCAGCTGCCACCAACCTGTTCAGCACGGTACGACATATTGGCCAGTCCGCTACGGCGCGGATTGTCGACGGGCACGCCACACCCGTTGTCGATGATGTCGAGCGTCAACATGTCGGCGACAGTGACCTCGACAGTCAGTCGTGAGGCGCCGGAGTGACGCACGGCGTTGCTGATGCCTTCCGCGGTAACGGCTTCGGCGTGCTCCGCGAGTTCGTCGCCGACGGCGGTCATCGGCCCGTGCAGGCGCACGGTGGTCACGATGTCGCGATTTCCGGTCAGGTCGGCAACCACTCGTTGAATCCGATTCCGGAAGCCGCCACCGTCGTCTAGCGGGGATGTCAGCTGGAAGATGGTCGTGCGTATCTCTTCGATGATGGCTTGGAGATCGTCGAGCGTGCGATTGAGCTGGTCGGAAACCTCGGGTGAGCGTACCCGGGCAACCGTGCCCTGCAGATCCATGCCTGCGGCGAACAACCTCTGGATGACGTGATCGTGCAAGTCGTGCGCGATGCGCTCACGCTCGGCGACGATTGTCAGCTGGCGTGCATGCTCGCGGCCCGACGCGAGCATGAGTGCAATAGCAGCGTGCGTGGCGAAATCGCTCACCAGGTCGAGGTAACTGTTGTCGAACGGTGGCCGGCCAGTGCTGCGGGCGACGGCGATCACGCCAGCGACTTCATCGTGGGCCAGCAGCGGCATCACGATCGCGCTGCGCGGCCCGACGTCGGTGAATGCATGAATCGGGTAACTCAGCGCCTCAGTGATCAGTGGCTTGCCAGAACGGAAAACGCTGCCGCTGGTGGAGCCGTCCACCGGAATCTGTTGGCCCAGCACCTCGGAGGCATTCAGTCCCACCGCGGCAGCCACGACCAACGTGTCGATTTCGTCCATCGGTAGGTCGGCGTCGAACGGAACAAGCACGATCGCCTGTTCGGCTTCGGTCAGCGCGCACGCGTGTTCAGCGATTAACTGCAACTGCGAGCGACTTGGCTCGGCACGGGACAACAGGGCGGTGGTGATCTCGCGGCTAGCGTCCACCCACCGCACCGATGTGCGCTCGCGCTCGAATAATTTCGCGTTATCGACCGCGACCGCGGCCGCGAACGCCAAGGCACGAGCGGCAACCTCATCGGATTCAGCGAACACCCGTCCCGGCTCGTCGTGAGTCAGGTACAGGTTGCCGAATACCGTCCCTCGGATGGTGATCGGCACTCCGAGAAACGCCTGCATCGCAGGATGGTGCTCGGGAAACCCCACCGCAGCCGGATGCATGGCCAGATCGTCCAAACGCAACACCGGCGTATCGAGGACCGACAAACTGAGGAGTCCCTCGCCAACCGGCAAGTGCCCAATTCGCTGCACTGTGTCATCGTCAATTCCGTTGTGGACAAACGAAACCAACGTGCCCTCGGGATCACGTACGGCCACGGCGCTGTAGGAGGCAGAGGTCAACTGTCTGGCAGCCAGAACGATCCGACGCAGTGTTGAGTCCAGATCGAGGTCGGTACCGATTTCGACGATCACCCGCAGCAATTGCTCCATTTGATCGCGCGCTGCCAGCAACTCGTCGAGTTGCTCGTGCATTTTGCCTACCAGGCCCCGCTGGCCGAGCCCGGCAAAAGCCGATCCGCTGTCGTCGCTGGCCATCCGACCCGACACCTCCGACACTTCAGCCATAGGCACCTAACCCGAGCGAGATCAGAGCACGCGGCAGGCGGCGGCAGATGCCTTTAGTAGCTTAGGCGCATCTGGATCGGGCGCAACGGTCTGTTGGCTGGTACTAGCCTTCGCATTTGCCTTTGCGCATCAAGGTGTGAGCTGGCCGGTCGGCAGCGGGACGGGTCCGCGGGAGCGTCCACCACGTCAGCGGTACCCGCCGCCGCGATGCATAGCAAACCCGCGCCAGGCTTGAGTCTGGGAGAACGCGGGCGACTTTCCTTGTCGAACAGAGACTTCCAGGGAGACGGTTGCTAATCGGACAGTGTTGTTGTCGGCCTAGTCGAGGCAGACTGTTGGTTCAACTTCGAGGCGAACACCGCTGCTTGGGTCCGGCGTTCCATGCCGAGTCTGGCCAGTAACCGCGATACATAGTTCTTCACGGTTTTCTCGGCTAGAAACATCCGGGCGGCGATCTGTCTGTTGGTCAATCCTTCACTGAGAAGTCCGAGCAGCGTTCGCTCGCGGTCGGTCAATCCAGACAGCGGATCGTTGTGCTCCGCGGCGCCGCGGAGTTTTGCCATCAACGCGGCGGCGGCGCGGTTGTCCAGCAGCGATTTACCGGCACCGACGTCCTTGATCGCCTGAGCCAGCTCCATCCCCCTGATGTCTTTGATGACGTAGCCGCTGGCGCCGGCCAGAATCGCCTCGAGCATCGCGTCATCGGAAGTGAACGACGTCAACATCAAACACCGCAGCTCTGGGAGCTCGGACAGCAAGTCGCGGCACAATTCGATTCCGCTGCCGTCCGGCAGGCGAACGTCGAGCACGGCAACATCGGGCTTCGATGCGGCTATCCTCACCTTCGCTTCGGACACTGAGCCCGCATCACCGATGACCTCAAGCTCAGGGTCGGATGCGAGCAGATCAGCGAGCCCGCGGCGAACGACCTCATGATCATCGACCAGGAAAACCTCAACCATTGCAAATCCTTCCTGGCCGTGCGAAACAAGGGTCATCAAACGCTGCAGCTTTGAACCCGTCGAACCCAACTAAGGGATAGAGGAAGCTATGTAGAACGGTACGGATTGGTCCGGCGGTTGATTAGAGCCTTTGGTCCTCATGGTCGGGCCGTACCGTGAGAACGTGAGCCTTTCCGAGTCAAAACCCTTCAGTCATGACCGCGAATCCTACGATTGAGACGAGAGGCAGTCCCGGAACTCCCGCACGGGTCGGTGTCGATGTGCGAGGACGCTAGACCTGCCTCGCGACCTCCATCGTCTCGCCGCGACACGGAGGTCGTTCTGGATGTTCGCGCTCACGTTGACTATGGGCGCGACGGCGCGTTGTCTGGTGGTGCACGGCCGAATTCGCTTTGAGAAGAGGACCCGGAACTCGCCAGATCGCCAAGCGCATTCGTCACGTTCGAAATCGTGTCTTCCCAACCGCGAACCTCGATGCAGTCGATACCCATTGCCTTGATGGGATAGTCGTTACCTCCCGGGTCCAGCCGGTCACCGAAGAAGAGGATCTCACGTTCGGTCAGACGGAGTGCCAGCATCAACCTTCTTGCCCCGTAAGACTTGTCGATACCGCGTCGAGTCACATCGATCGAGGTCGAACCGCCACTTTTGACTTCAAAATCCGGAAGTCTCTCCGCCGCGAACTTGCGCAACGACTCCATCTTTGAACTGTCCGGATCCCAAGCCGATTTCACATCGTCGGGTGCGCCCTGGCCCAGTGCCGAATACGTGACCTGGCTGCCGCGATCCTCGAGCGCGGGGCCCCACGTATCGTTCGTCCACAAGCCGAGCTTCTCGGCACCGTTCCGCAGTACTTCACAAGCGCTGTTCTTCTCGCCGGAAGACAGCTTCTCAAAATATATCTCGGTCCAGGCACCCCCGTCCCACCGCAGATACCTCGTCCCGCAGGTGGGCATCAAGTGCAGGCGCTCAAGGTGACAGAGCTTGCTGAGATGCCGCACTAGTTGTGCATCGAATTGCTCGAAGCGTCCGCCAGAGATGATGCACACGTCGATGGCTGAGAGCAGGGCGCAGAGCATGTGAGCGGTGGCCGGCGAGATATCACTCTTGGACGCGGCGCGTGTACCGTCTAGATCGAACATTGCCACACGGTACGGTCTCATCGACCGCGTAGCCGTCGTTCCGGTTCGCCCGCGACTGGGCAACCCGCACACATCATCGGACCTTTACCGTTGGATCCGATTCACCATCTTGCACAACGAGATTCGTGCCGTAGGACCCGCCGATACTGTCCTTCATCGTGTGTCGGGTGAACGAGCAGGACAAAGCAATGGGCGTGGAATAGCGCGGACCGAGGCCACCGGCATCCGGGCCGTCGATGTTGTCAACCCGGGGGGCTCCAGGTCCAGTCGCGGATTTCGGGCAGGTCTTGACCGTGGGCGTTGATGTATCGGGTGTGTTCGACGAGTCTGTCCGCCATGGTCTGTTTGAGGTAGTCACCGGCGGCGCCGAGCTGCGGGAGGCGATCGATGACGTCGCCGACGAGGTGGAAACGATCGAGTTTGTTTTGCACCCGCATGTCGAAGGGCGTGGTGATGGTCCCTTCTTCGATGTAGCCGCGCACGTGCAGATTACGGTTGGTCCTGCGGTAGGTGAGTCGATGGATCAGGCTCGGGTAGCCGTGGAAGGCGAAGATGATGTGTTTGTCAGTGGTGAACAAGGAGTCGTAGTCGCGTTCGCTTAGTCCGTGCGGGTGCTCGCTGGCCGACTGCAGCCTCATCAGGTCCACCACGTTGACCACCCGGATCTTCAACTCGGGCAAGTGTTCTCGAAGGATCGACACCGCAGCCAGCACTTCAAGAGTTGGAGTGTCTCCGCAGCACCCCAGGACCACATCCGGTTCGATTCCTCGGTCGTTTCCGGCCCATTCCCAGATGCCGATGCCTTCGGTGCAGTGGACCACCGCGTCGTCCATGTTGAGCCATTGCGGCATCGCGCGCTTGCCTGCGACAATCACGTTGACGTAGTGGCGACTGCGCAGACAATGGTCGGCAACGGAGAGCAGGCAGTTGGCGTCCGGCGGCAGATACACCCGGACGATGTCGGCTTTTTTGTTGACGACGTGGTCCAGGAAGCCGGGGTCTTGGTGGGTGAAGCCATTGTGATCCTGTTGCCAGACATGAGATGCAAGAAGGTAATTCAGCGATGCGATGTCACGGCGCCACGGGAGTTGCGCGGTGACCTTGAGCCATTTCGCGTGCTGGTTGAACATCGAGTCGACGATGTGGATGAACGCCTCGTAGCAGTTGAACAGCCCGTGCCGGCCGGTTAGCAGATAACCCTCCAGCCAGCCCTCGCTTTGGTGCTCGCTGAGCATCGAATCCAGCACGCGCCCCCGTGGCGCAAGGTATTCGTCGTTGGCGGCGGTACGGGCATCCCATTGCCGTTCGGTGACCTCGAAGACCGCGCCGAGCATGTTCGACAGGGTTTCGTCCGGGCCGAAGATCCGAAAGTTACGCAGCCCGTCGTTGAGCGTGATGACATCACGCAGGAAAGTGCCGAGCACGCGGGTGTCTTCGGCTTGCACCGCTCCAGGTGAGGCCACCGCGACCGCATGGGTGCGGTAGTCGGGCATCCGCAGGTCTCGCAGCAGTTCTCCACCATTGGTGTGCGGGTTGGCGCCCATCCGCTGTTGCCCCTGGGGGGCGAGTGCGGCCAGGTCGGGTAGCAGCCGCCCGGTCTGGTCGAAGAGCTCGCTGGGTTTGTAGCTGCGCATCCAGCTGTCCAGTTGCTCGACGTGCCCGGGATGGTGCTCGTCGACGAGCAGTGGCACCTGGTGTGCCCGGAAGGTCCCTTCGATCTGCAGGCCGTCAACTGTTTTAGGTCCGGTCCAACCTTTCGGTGAGCGCAACACAATCATCGGCCAGCGCGGGCGGGTGGTCTGGCCGTCGGTGCGCGCCGTGCGCTGGATGCGGTGAATGCCCTCGATCACCGAATCGAGCACGGTGGCCATCAGTTCGTGCATGTCCTCGGGGTCGTCACCTTCGACGTAGTGCGGTTCCCAGCCGCAGCCGCGCAGAAACTGGTCGAGTTCCTCGGGTTCGATGCGGGCCAGCACGGTGGGGTTACTGATCTTGTAGCCGTTGAGGTGCAGGATCGGCAGCACCGCGCCATCGCCAACAGGATTCAGGAATTTGGTGGAATGCCAGGCGGTGGCCAGCGGGCCTGTTTCGGCTTCGCCGTCGCCGATGACGCAGGCCACGATCAGGTCCGGGTTGTCGAAGGCCGCGCCGAACGCGTGACTCAGCGAGTAGCCCAGTTCCCCGCCTTCGTGGATCGATCCCGGAGTCGTCGGTGCGACGTGACTGGAAATACCACCGGGGAAAGAGAATTGGGTGAACAGCTTCTTCATCCCGTGCTCGTCCTGACTCACGTCAGGATAGATCTCCGAGTAGGAGCCCTCGAGATAGGTGTTGGCGACCAGGGCCGGGCCGCCGTGGCCGGGGCCGGCAACGTAGAACATGTCCAGGTCAAACTTGGTGATGACCCGGTTCAGGTGCACGTAAATGAAGTTCTGCCCCGGCGTTGTACCCCAATGGCCGACCACGAGCGGTTTGACATCCGATAGCTGCAGCGGTCGTTTCAGCAACGGATTGTCGTATAGATAGATCTGACCGACCGAAAGGTAATTCGCCGCCCGCCAGTACGCGTCCATCCGATGCAGCAGTTCAGGTTCCAGCGTTCGGGTCCGCGACATGGGGCGCCCGTTGCTCGACACGTTGTTAATGCTTTGTCGATCGGGTTCGCGGCCGGTCTGTGTCATGGCGCGGAGTCCGTGAGCAGCCGGATGAGCTGGCGCTCGTCCAACGCGGTCCAGGCGCCGCGGGCAACGCGCCACTGATCGGGATCGTCCTCGAGGCCAAGGACCCCAGAGGCGCGGGTCGCGTGCTGCTCCGGAACGGCAACCGGCGTCGTCACCCGGGGGATGGCACGTTGCTTCAACCAGTAACCACACCCGATAAACGACATGCACATCAGTGCGGGGATCACTCCCCACTCCTGCCGGAGGTTCCGTTGCCCGCCGCTGCAGGGATGGGGATCGGCGGCTGTGGCTCTGGCTGTATCGCGGCGCTGCTTTCCCGGGCCAGGAAGGTTCCTAGTTCGGCGATGGTCGACATCAACGGGGCCGGGAACACGACGGTGGTGTTTTTGTCCACACCGAGTTCGACAAGGGTCTGCAGGTTGCGTAACTGCAGCGCCAGCGGATGGGCAATCATGGTGTCCGAGGCGTCGCCCAAGGCGGCCGCCGCCAGCGACTCGCCTTCGGCGGCAATGATTTTCGCGCGCTTCTCCCGCTCCGCTTCCGCTTGGCGGGCCATCGCCCGCTTCATCGATTCGGGCAGTTGGATGTCTTTGAGCTCCACCAAGGTGACTTGCACGCCCCACTCGATGGTGGTGACATCCAGGATCCCGCGGATATCGAGGTTGATCTTGTCCGTTTCCGAAAGCGTCTCGTCCAAGGTGTGCTGACCGACCACCTTGCGCAGCGTCGTTTGGGCGATCTGGTCGATCGCCGAGTAGACGTTCTCGATTGCCACCACCGACTTCACTGCATCGACGACCTTGAAGTAGGCCACCGCCGAGACGTCGACACTGACGTTATCGCGGGTGATGATCCCCTGGGATTGGATCGGCATCGTCACGATCCGCAGCGAAATCCGGTGCAGCACATCGATGAACGGAATGATGAGGCGTAAACCGGGTTCGCGCTCGCCGATCACCCGGCCCAACCGGAACAGCACGCCGTTCTCGTATTGCTTGATGATCCGCACCGCCATCGCTAGCACCAGCATTGACAGCAGGACTACAACAACGACGACGACGCCCAGCCCCTTCATCGCCGTGCACCTGTCGGTGAGTTGGGCTGAGGACTGCTCGCGGCCACGTCGTGCGTAACCGCCGCTGCTCGTGGGCGTCGCCAGGGCTTTAAGGTAGTCGGGCGAGTGGAAAAACTCTGTGGAGCGTTCATGGTGATCCTGATGTGCAGACGATCACCGGCATGTAGGGGCGTCGAAGCGAAAGCTCCTGAAGTTCTGCGGCGGACAGCCGAACTCATCCCAAACCAGCTGAATTCTCAGCGCTTTCCACGCTACACCCTCTCACTGATCCTCGATACAGTCACCGACACCGACGAGGACCGCGACATCCATTGAGCGCCGGACGTCACGCAAACGGGCCGCAGCCGGCCGCGCCGGTAGGTGTAGCGTCAACGACGTTGGGACGCTCAACTAGTCCGGAATGAGAGTAGCTGTCCGCCGCCGCCTCTCACTGAGCCCTCGCTCACGACCGGAGACGTCGGTGACCACCGCACACCCGGGAAATCGCCATGACCAACGCATCTAGCCCGCCGACGCCGAAACCGGCCCCTGCGCAATATTTTCCGATCGACAGCGTGATGTGCCTTCTGCGGCATGACTCGTCAGATCGACTACGGCGCGCGCCGGCCGCTGACATACGACATCCAGATCCCACGCCATGACCGCCGACGCACCGCATGTCACGCCGTCGCCCGCTGGCAGCGCAGCTGCACCGGATACCGATTTGAAGTCAGCGCCGCTAGCCCAGGTCGAGACACATCTGGGCTACTCGCCGGACGGATTGAGCATCGCCGAAGCGGCGAAGCGGTTGGCGCAGTACGGACCGAACGAGATCGCCGACCACAAGACCAACCCGCTGTTGAAGTTTCTCGGTTACTTCTGGGGCCCGATCCCATGGATGATCGAGATCGCCGTCATCTTGTCAGGCGCGGTGGGGCACTGGGCGGATTTCTTTATCATCCTGCTGCTGTTGGTGGCCAATGGTGTGGTCGGCTACACAGAGGAACGCCAGGCCGGCAACGCGATTGAGGCCCTCAAAGCCAAGCTGGCGATCAACGCGCGCGTGAAACGCGAGGACGCATGGGTCACCGCACCGGCGCGGGAGTTGGTGCCCGGTGATGTGATCCGGCTGCGCCTGGGTGACATCGTGCCCGCCGACGCCCGGCTGCTGGACGGCGACGAGATCGAGGTTGATCAGTCCGCGCTCACCGGGGAGTCGCTGCCAGCCACCCGCCTGGCAGGTGACGCCGTATTCTCCGGATCTATTGTCAGGCAAGGTGAGATCGGCGCCCTGGTCTATGCCACCGGCACCCGCACCTACTTCGGCAAGACCGCCGAGCTGGTGGCCGACGCGCACACCGTAAGTCATTTTCAGCGCGCCGTGCTTAAGATCGGCAACTACCTGATCGTCCTCGCGGTCGCGCTGGTCACCATCATCATCGTTACGGCGATCCTGCGCGGCGATGCGATCCTGACCACGCTGCAGTTCGCCCTGGTCCTGACCGTCGCCGCGATCCCGGTGGCGATGCCCACCGTGTTATCGGTGACGATGGCCGTGGGCGCACGACTGCTCACCACGAAGCAGGCCATCGTCAGCCGCCTGGTCGCCATCGAGGAACTGGCCGGCGTGGACGTGCTGTGTGCGGACAAGACCGGCACTCTGACCCAAAACTCGCTCACATTGGGCAAACCGTTCACGATCGACACCGTCACCCCCGCGACGGTCATCCTCGACGGCGCGTTGGCCTCCCGCGCGGACAACGACGACCCGATCGACCGGGCGGTACTCGGGGGGCTCGACGACGCCAAGGTCTTGCAGGCTTACACCGTCACTCACTTCGAACCCTTCGACCCGGTGCACAAACGGACCGAGGCCACCGTCACTGCCGCCGACGGGGCCACCTTCAAAGTCACCAAGGGAGCACCGCAGGTCATCCTGGCACTGGCCGCCAACGCCGCGCAGATCACACCCGCCGTCGATAAGGCAGTCAACGATTTCGCTGCCCGTGGCTTCCGGTCTTTGGGTGTGGCCCGCGCCGACGGGGACGGTGTCTGGCAATTCGTCGGTGTGCTGCCGCTGTTCGACCCGCCCCGCGACGACGCCGCAGCGACCATCGCCACCGCCGCAGCGATGGGTGTCACCGTCAAGATGGTCACCGGCGACGCGCTGGCCATCGCGAAGGAGACCGCGGCCAAGGTCGACTTGGGCACCAACATCCTTGACGCCGCGGCCTTGGGCGATACGAAGAAGAACGAATTGGCGGCAGTAGCCGAATCCATCGAAAGGGCAGACGGTTTCGCCCAGGTATTCCCCGAGCACAAATACCATCTCATCGACGTACTGCAGAAGCACGGCCACATCGTCGGGATGACGGGCGACGGGGTCAACGACGCCCCCGCCCTTAAAAAAGCCGACTGCGGCATCGCCGTATCGGGCGCCACCGACGCTGCCCGTGCAGCCGCCGACATTGTGCTGCTGACTCCCGGCCTCTCGGTGATCATCGAGGCGATCAAACAGAGCCGCAAAATCTTTCAGCGTATGAACAGCTACGCGATGTACCGCATCACCGAAACGCTGCGGGTGTTGCTATTCATGACCCTGGCGATCCTTATATTCAACTTCTACCCGCTCACCGCCATCATGATCGTGATGCTCGCGCTGCTCAACGACGGCGCAATCCTCTCCATCGCCTACGACAATGTCCGCTATAAGAACGAGCCCGAAGCGTGGAACATGCGCCAAGTGCTCGGTATCTCTACGGTCCTGGGTCTTGTCGGGCCGATCGCCGCGTTCGGCGTGTTCTATCTCGGTGACCGTGTCTTCGACCTCGGCCATCCGCGGCTTCAGACCCTGATGTATCTCATGCTGTCCGTCGCCGGGCATCTGACGATCTTCCTGACCCGAACCCGCGGCCCGTTTTGGTCTATCCGTCCCGCCCGCATCTTGTTGATCGCTGTCCTCGGTACCCAGGCCATCGCCACATTCATTGCCGTCTATGGACTATTCATGACCCCACTGGGCTGGGGATGGGCCGCTGCAGTGTGGCTATACGCCCTCGCGTGGTTCCTTATCAGCGACCGCATCAAGCTGCTCGCCTACCGCATCCTCGACCGGCAAGAAGCCAGCCCCAGTCGACACGGGAGCCGATCGCAGTCACGGCCTGGGCTATCACGCGAACGTGCCAGCACCACAACAACGAGAGGACCGATCCATGACCTCGCACCTGAATAGTCATCACCGTCTAACGATCGACAAGATCTTCAATCACCCCGCGGGCGGAAACGTCGAGTGGCGCCGAACTCTGTCGATGCTTGAGAATCTCGGAACCGCCACCGAAGAACGCAACGGAAAGTTCGCCGTGACCTTAGGACCGGAGACAGAAGTGTTCGAGGCTCCGCGAGGCAAAGACATCGACGAGCAAATGGCGGTAGATCTGCGCCGAATGCTCAGGCACGCCGGATTCTGGCCCGGCGGCGAAGCATCAGTCCCCGATACCCATCCGCGCGATCACGGGGACGGGCAGTGGGGAGCGCCCGGCTAGGTCCCGAGCAATGCGTCAACGGCTAACTCTGCTCAGCCGTCTTTCGTTGCCGAGCAAGATCGCTCGGATCGGCAGGAAGATGGTCACGTCTGAATTCATCCGATCGTCTCCGATCGAGCCTGCGGTCTATGTGCGTGTGAGGAGTGGATGATGTTGAAGTGGCTCGAGCGGTACTGGCCGATCTCGACGATCTTCCTCGCCGTGTACGTGACGATGCTGTTGGCGCTTTTTGTCCTGAGATCCGACTTCCCGCTGTTCCTCATCTGGGCTCAACTGCCGGTGTACTTCCTGCACCAGTTCGAGGAATATGTTTTCCCCGGCGGCTTCAAAGAGTTCTTCAACACGAAAGTGCTGGGCTCGCCGGTCGCGGCGGAGCCGCTCAACGCATGTGTGTCGATGTGGATCAACGTGCCGATCGTCTATGTCGCATTCCCCATTTCGGCGGTTCTGGCCACGACGGTCGGCCTGCCGTTCGGGCTATGGTTGGCTTACTTCTCGATCATCAACGCGCTTTCCCATGTGGTCATGTTCGCCAAGCTGGGATACAACCCTGGCTTCATCGTCAGCCTGGTTCTCAACATCCCAGTCGGGATCTACACGATCGTGTACCTCTCAACGCATGACCTCGTCTCGCCGATGGTGCACGTTGCGTCAGCCGGGATCGGACTGGCGGTCCAGGCAGCGCTCATGATCTACGGTTTCGGAGTCCTCAAGCCGCGATTGCGGAGGTCCCCCAGCGCTGCCTACTAAGTCCGGACCCCATAGAAAAGATCAGACCTGCCAGCCGACGGAAACAGGAGGCGCGGCAACACCATTGGCAGTATTGCAAACGCGGCCGCGGCTTCGCCATCCCGAGCCTGGCCTATTCAGTCGAGAAGACGGATCAGACGGTGTTCGGTTCGTCATCAGTCGTCCACTCGACGAAATCATCGAGTTCGCGCCGCGGTGTCGACGGCAACGGGTCCGCGTTGATCGGCGCCCAGCCGACCCGAAGCAGCATCTGCGAATAACTGTTATCAGCGAAGATGTCGGACCGAATCGCCTCGCGCGTTTCGGTCACCTCCAGCGGTTCGGTGACGGGGCAACTCGACAGGCCCAGCGATGTCGCGGTCAGAAGGACGACGCTGGTGGCCTCACCGGCGCGTAACTGCGCCAGCCGATCATCGGTCCGAGTTCCGAGCGCCAGAACTACAGCATTGTCGTCGGCCGATGACGAGCCCGGACTCATCGCCAATGCCGGACCGGCAAAGTACCGACCCGGTAGCTTCGCCTTTCGGTCCGGTACTGGCGCATTCCTGGCCGGAACGCCGGCCACGGCGGCGTAGCGTCCACTCCACGCAGTCAGCTCGACAAGATAATCATGAGTCATGTGATCCCAAACAGATTGGGCCACAATCCTATGCAGCATGTCGACGTCGTCGACTTGGCGCAGCGTCACGCCATTGCGAACAGACCGCGCAGCCATCAACGCGATATCACCCACCGGTACCGGCCAGGAACTGTAGTGCCGCCGATCAGTTCGCCGCCGCGGTATTGCGGCGGCAAGCGCAATATTAAGGGCATCAGCCGAATTGGGAAATACTTCGATCGCGGCAAGGTGGTTAGGGTCAGTCGGATCGGGCAAACGAGCCACCTTGGCCCGCCACCCCACCGCTGCCAAGGCAACAACGCAGTGATTCAGCGCCGCTCCGCAACTCAACATCAGATCGCGGCCATCAGGGTCGGCTTTCGGCAGTTGCCGACTCACATCAGAGTAGAGATGCAGCCTCGGCGCACCTACCCGCCATCGCCACGGCTGTGTGTTGTGGACCGAGGGCGCTCGCGATGCCAGAGCCAGGACCGTCCGGACTGTGCCGTCATCAGGAAAGCATGCGTTCATGGCTGTTGCTTCCTTTCCGCGATTTCTTCATCTCAACGATCGCGCAATCAAACCGACAGCACGAGAGCACGACGACCTCAGACCCCAGGGTCTTCAGACCTTTGGCACCTAGGCCCCGGTCGAACCCTTGAGTCGGAGAACCTCGGAGAGTGGGCGCCGCGGTGTGGGCGGCGGCACTTTCTCGCTGACCGATACCACGCCCACACGGATGAGGACTTGCGGTACGGCGTCATAGTCCATCAGGGACCGGATGAGTTCGCGAGCGACGGTGACCTCGGTGAGGTGCGTTACCGGGCACGTTGCCAGGCCGGCCATCGTGCATTCCAACAATATTGCGGAAAGCGCTTCGCCGGCAGCCAACGCGTCGGCGCGAGCGTCGTCGTCGG
>Ga0302325_10007068_pt1 | contig 25029 bp, 26 predicted proteins | sample Palsa_T0_2_FD_201948 | JGI IMG/M metagenome (GOLD analysis project Ga0302325, IMG submission 201948) | Peat permafrost microbial communities from Stordalen Mire near Abisko, Sweden - Palsa_T0_2 | ecosystem: Environmental > Terrestrial > Soil > Palsa > Peat permafrost | place: Sweden: Abisko... | reverse complement strand
ACATGCCCCACGAACACCTCCCCGTGCGGTGTACACCCCAATCACTGATCAAGGACTTAGTTTCTTCATGTCAAATTACGTTATTCTGGAGCTGAATAACTATTCCGCGTTTCGAAGCTTCCACGACTACCTGCTAAGTCTATGCAAGCAAGAATACTCCCGAAGAGCTCTTTCCACAATAACGTCGGCAGTTGGTATGGCCAGTCTGGCGAACGCAAGTAAGCAGCCGGCACTTACATTGGCTGCACGTAGGATGCAGGTACTGGCTATACTTCGAATCAAAAAAGCATTGGCGGACCTTCTTGAGGTCAAGCTAGACAATACTCTAGCGGCAGTCATAGGATATAGCAGTATGATAATTCCGATCCCCGACCTGTTGCGCAGATAGCCGGGAATGGCCAAAACCTTTCAATTCAAGGGCAACACCCCAGCAGATGATTATCTTGAACTGATGGAAAAGCTTGTCGGCGCCAAAGCTTGGATTAAGATGCATCTAGAAGTGTCATACAATGTGAAAGCGTCCATGTTCTTCCAAATCGACGTAAAGTTCGAATCATAGACCCGGGATGTGCCACCAGTACCAGACGTTTTCCCGAGATTCAGCGCCAGGTTGTTCCACCTTCGAGCTGTGTGACCATATATATTCCGACTTTTAGGTATCCTCGACATAGACTGGCCAGCGAGCGGCTAGAATCCAGCTGAATCAGATCCTCATAAACCCCTGTAAAGATACGACTGATGTTCCCGAGGTCGAGCAGAGGCGAGCTCTGCGACGCAGCGAAGATATAATGATCAAGATGACTGAGGAAATTTGCCAGAGTGTGTCGTTCCATATCAAGGACGCGCTGGAAAGAACCCAACCAAGCAGCGAGTTGAAACCTGCGCCGGAAGCATGCGTTCTAAATTAGCAGCTGTTTATGGTTGGGATGTTGGAGACAACGACGTCACCTTAAAGGCATTGGATTGCGGAGAGGCCACCAGGGCTAAAGAGAATCGCGATTCGGTCGGGGAACAGGCAACTTCTCGTGTTCTCAAACGCGCTCTTTGCATACGAGAAGTCGACTCGAGTCGTGAGATTGGAGGTATCTCGACGAGGAAGAATCCGGCAAGGATACTGAGGTTGGCGGTGTGGAAAGGATTTGAGTCCGCGTCGCACGGTTCTGATTGGCTTTCTACAAGGATGTCGGGCGGAAAATAGGAGAATCCTCGCTTACAAAAACACAACACAAAAAAGTAAAAATAAAAACAAAAACAAATCAAAAAACCTCGATCAAAAAATTTAACAAAACTATACACCTCACGTCTTCCGACGTGAGGCCTCCTGAACGTTTCAATGAACAGGAATCCCTAATCTTGCCCGTAGGCGAAGTTCAGGAGTACAGAACCCGGCTCTGTCGATATAGAGGGGGTTTTTGGCGTATACGACATTAGTTTAACGTCGATTTCGGACGGCGTTGATAGTACCGATCAGACCATTCCATCTTTTGTTGTGTGCTGGAAAATTGCTTATTTGAATATATTAGACTCGTCCGCTTAAGGGGCAGATAGGCGAGATCGAAGGGCGCCGCCGACGCTATTGAAGACAGAGACTTTCGATTGTACTTTTGTGAGTCAATAGAAGGAGAATACGCTACGTTATTGAGGTATTTTTTTGCTTGAAATCACTCAGTCTTTGAAGAAAGAGTTTAATTCAATTGTACTAACAAGAAACTATAGTCTCAGAAGTCAAGAAGCTCATGGTGCATTTTGGGCCTTCGAGCCTTCGATAGAGGATATTCAGAGTCACGGGAGCGGGCCAACGCAGCAAACAACAAAAATACAAATAGTTTTAAGCCTTTGCATTTGATCTTGGGACAGGCTTTTCAGCTATCAAATCCTGCTTTCTAGTACAGAATGCTAGCGGAGAGCAGGGCGGCTGCGTGGCAGCGTCCTTCTCGCAAGGACAGAATGCAACACCTGAACGCAACGCGGTCTAAACAATCAATTCGCAAAAGCTACAAGTCAAAGAAACTCTCCTTCCCTTTCTTAACAAAGCGGAAAGGGACGTGAGCATCACCTCGTAACTTCACGGTAAGACCGGAAGTCAACTTCTCCTTCCATGCGCGTCTCGCAATCTCTGCAGCTTTGTTCCAAGTCTCCTTCCTCTGCTCCTTCGTCATCTCTGAGACCTCTCTATCACTTGACCATTCTCCAACAGCGAGCTCGACCGAGTATTGACTGAACACCACCGCTAATGCCGTCAGAATCTCGACTTGTGCAAATCGACGACCAAGACAGGATCTCTGGCCTTCACCGAAAGGGATATATGAGCCTTTCGCAGGTGTGTAGAGGCGGGATGCACTCCCAGCGATCGAAGTTTGAGTGTCGAATTCGTGAGGCTTGCCATTGGCGTTCTCGTTGACGAGGGATTGCATAGGCTTTACTCCGGGTTTGAACCAGCGTTGCGGTTTAAACTCTTCAAGGTCATTGTCGAGATTATCCAGTGGAAAGATGGGATTCTGAGGATCTGTGGGTGCTTCGTGTGGCCAGAATCGAGAATTGACATGGACTGCTGACATGCAGAGCCGTATGGTGGTATTCGCGGGAAGTGTTGTCTCTCTACCATTAATCATAATGTGTTGAGGCCTAGAACAAACAACTTTAGGAATTGTTAGAATGGGAGAAACAAGTCGCAGCTCCTCGAGCAATACTGCGTGAAGAATCCCATTGAACAAACGAGGAAGATCATGCTCGTAGGACCATTCAGAAGGAGGACGATCACCCAAGATTTCTGCCAACTCACGCTGCACCTCGCTTTGGATTTTTGGATGAAGTGCCAAGAGCAGAATCGACATATGCAAGCTGCTTGCTGTGGTCTCATGACCAGCAATAATGAAGAAGAATAGGTTTCCCAGAACTTCGTTATCGGTGAGCGCGGACGAATCTTCTTCGTTGTGCTGGATCAATTGAGCGAGGATATCAACTGTAGAGGACTGGCTGGCTTCGGAATCGATTTGCTGCTTCTTCGTGGCAATCATTTCCTCCATGTAGCGTCTCCATTCATTGTAAGCCTCCAGGGCTTTGCACCGCGATGGCGGGAACCATTGGCCTAAAGAACCATTAGCATCTCTACCATCGATGTACTGTACTTAAGGTTTGTACCCACGGCCGATGCGTATGGGAAATCTCAAGACATTTGCCAACGTAAATACCTGTTATATCTCGGAGTTAGAATTGCTTCTTCGATATTCCGGAAGCATGAATTCTCCAACTCATAGTTCTTCCGCAGCCCAAAAACGGGCCCTCAACATGACACTTACATTGAGGGCAACGTATTGAAAGGAATCTGTGAAGGTCATGCTATGGCCAGCTGGGAGGCGTTTACGCTCGACCTTTTCGCCATCATCCGCCGATCCTGACCACTCTGTTTGTTGGCCAAACCCAGCCCGTCCTAAGGAGATAGAAATTTAGTAACAGCTTGACAGAGCCAGGTCCGAAAGTTCTCTGGATGGTCGAACAACGAATTTGGCCTTTTTCTTAAACCTCACTACTCACCTATGATCGCCAAACTTAGTCGCATCGTGTCACGAGCAACGTGTCGGATACTCTTCCCGGAGGCATTCGTTCCGACCCACGATGCAACCATAGCTCGGGCTTGGCCCAAGGTCTCTTTCCATACCAATTTGTTAGTTTTCTCGCTGAATGCCGGATTGATCAACCTTCTTTGGCGTTTCCAGGTTGGTCCTTCGGTGGAGAACAAGTTTTTACCGTAGATGCTAATACCTCGATAGAGCTGAGTTGGTTTGGGAAAATCGATTGGGCGAGTGAGAATCTGGGTAATAACATCTGCATCTGCAGTGTTTAAGACGATTCCTCCTGGCGCAACAGTCAGGAAGGTATCGGTTCCCAGAAGTTTGAATGGCGCATGGCGGAACTTTAGGGGCCATAATGGGCTTATCAGATGTTGCCAAGATGCAGGCGATGGGTTCGGATCATAGAAAAGTATATCGAGGAGCTTCCGAAAGGGCGGGCGAAGATGTTTCGAAGGCCAGGAATTGTCATACATAAAATAAGGGACGATGACATATCGTAATCCTGATCTTTTGGCAATATGAATGTTCCTCACGAATGGGAGGACCAGCCCAGTAAGAAAATACGCTGCCAAAAGCAGCAGGAAGGTGGAGACGATCATGTCGTTAAGGTGTCATGACTCATGATAAATTTTCTCGATTTAACAGCGCTGTGGCACATGGGTAACACCGACCATGAGATGTAAATGCAAATGCAAATGCGAAGTTCGTTCGGCCGAAATATCCATCTGCTGGGCCGATGCCGATGGACAGTGAAGCAGGGTTGCAAAAGAGGGGTTCAAGTAAGGTCCATAATCCGTATTGTGTGAAACAATGCAATGAACACGAGGAGGAGAATCACAAAATGACACAAGACAAACGAGACTTTAAACGTTGAGCCATGCTGTGATAGAGACTAGTGTCACAACATAGTCACTAGGTCTCCTCGTCAAACCTTAAGAAGGCGGTTATGAAGAAGAAAGGCGAAGTCGGGGTTAAAGGCGGTGAAGTGTCGCAAAATTCCACAACCGGAAAGGCGCCTGCTAAGTCATCACAACCTCCCCCATCGCATACTTACTTTCATGCCAACCTCCTCTCTTAAATCCCTACGTCCAAAGAGTAATCCGAATTGAGATAGGCAGTCCTTCTCACACCAAATTGTGTAATTGAGAATTGGAATATCGAATATGTGCATGCTAAAGGCCTCAAAGGGGATTGATAGCGCCGGTAATGCGGCTTGGGACACCTTGTCACCTTCCATTATCAGTCTAGAATACATCCACGCTGCACGACAACGGGACACGGCTTGACTGTACTACCTCATGTCAAGATCCGGGTGATGCCATGAAGTGGATGCAAGAAGTTACAGCGCCACATAGGGCTGCTGTTGGGATAATGGTGCCCCTCAATGCATCACCCAAATCTCTTTCACTATGTCCTACCGTCATTAATCCTTCTCCTGGCCTTTATTGTGTTTACTTCCCCACTGTCCTTCATGCCATTCTCTTAATTTTGCTATTCTGCCCCATTCATATTTTTCTCCGAGTGTTATACTGTTTTGGCATCTGAAAAACGGGTCCTTCCTCAATAGCAGCCCCAAAAGCCCCTTCCAAAAACGGACCGGAGCGTGAAGATTGCAGCACTCCTGACTTGCTTGATTTTGTTGATGAGTTAGTCCATCCTGGATCAAGGATTGACTGATATGAGTAAAATCATGCACCGAGTTCAAAAGTAGAAGGCAAGTCCGAAAATGAACTCAGTATTCAGAAAGTATTTTGATATCAAATTCCCTGCTAATTGATAAGATGCTCCACCACTGTAGTACTGCGATGGGCAGGGCTGACCGGTAGAAGGGTTCACCGGTCAAACGCCCACGCCGCTCAACCGCTCAAACTCCAATTTGACCACAACAACGCCACACCTTGGAGAAAATATTATTATATTTGGGCTATTCGGAGTATTCTTTATAATCTGCGAGGTTTTAGAATTTTCTAAACACTTTGCAAAAGCCTCAAGTTTTTAGTGTTCCAATAAGGCCTGTGAATCCTTCTACGCCATTGTTTCAGAGTGGTGGTGGCTGAGCAGCTACAGCAACGTGAAGGAACGAAGGAACTTCATCCCATCTGCTTGCGCGTAGACATGCTCGCTGACATCAGTGATCCAACTAAAACCAATACTTCAAATCTGCAGGCCAAATAATTGTATCCTCGTTGGGAGACCACCTAAAAATGCAGAACGAGTTGAATCTTACCTCGCCTCGGCAGCCTCGCCGTCGCCCTCAAACGAGTACCTCGAAATTCCAGCCTCGTGCTAGATTGGTGCAGATCAAAGGCACCGGATCATTTTCAAATCGACAAAAAGCTGGCATTGCTCTAGAAAGTGGATTCGTTGGTGCTCGTCAAGTTGAAGAAGCCACCCCAGCTAAGGCTCAGAATTTGGAACTCTCACCGCATATCACTATCTGCAACGCCGTTCTGGGAGTCGTTGGATTCGTCTCCGCCATATCTTTCGGGGTCATCACAATTGTGCAGTCGAATACTGCAAATAGAGAGGCGAAAATTGCTAATGATATTGCGTATGAGAGTTTGTTATTGAGCTGGGTACAGACTTGTGCTCAAGTTGTGGATGTTGGTGTAAGTCGATTGAAGCTCTAGTATAGTGGAACTTGGTTAAAAGCTAATAATTTCTTTAGAACTCAACGATGTGCGCTCTCGTGAGAAGCTTCGTGGAGGAAGCGTTCTGGCCTAAAAATGTCGATTTCAATTTTTGGAGATCTTCTTCAAAAGGGGCCATTGGACGACGCCTTTGGACTTACGATTCCCATTATCATTTTTCCAGTATCAACTTGACCGTCCCGTCATCAAGAGTTGACAGCGCCTGCCTTTCTGTTTCGGGTTATAATTCTTGGAGGTACAAATTGTTCGGCCAGTCTTACCTAAGCCCCCAGGACCTGGCCATTAACATCGACTTGACACGAAGCTATAATGTTGGCTGGCAATTTGAAAGAAGATTGGTCGCTTTTACCACCTTGATATGTCTGTTGTGGTTCCTGGCTTCGGGCTTGGTCTTGCGAATTGATAGAGGGTGGGATTTCGTCTCGGTGATGATGGAAAAACGGAGAATGGGACGGTGGACGTTTTGGGGTGTGGTTAATTGCTGCCTGCTGGAGTTGTATTATTTAGCTTGGGTTGATCTTATGATTCGCGTTATGTTGCAGGATTTATGCGTATAACTTTTTGGGGGAAAAGGCCCTTTTGGTACATCGCAATGTAGAAATTGGTCAGCTTTACCACCACACTCTAGCAAAAGACAAGTGTGACAAGAAGATCTGTTTATTTTTTTGCAGCCTTAGGCCTTTTGACGTTTTTTCTTGGTCAGTCTCCTGTGTTCTTGTTTTGAGACTTCAACGTCATCGTCGAGTTCTTCTTGCAATGGCTCTTCAGCGGCATCATTTGTCTCCTCTTCTGTACCATCCTCTTCCTCTCCACTATCTGAGCCAACTACACTTTCCTCATCATTAGAGTCAAGCCCGAAAGCATTATCAACATCGCCAGCAATATCATCTAACTCAACGCCGCCATCGCTGTCGAAGCCCGCAAATTCATCTTCTTCGTCTCTAGGGTCGATTTCGTCTTGAGTTGTTAATGCAAGATCCGCAACTGAAGTATCCGCTACCGATTCATCTTCTCGCTTTCTCTTCTTCCCCATCTCTCCCAATCTCCCCTGCCGACCCTCAACACCCTTCTCTTCGGCACCCTCGACTATCGGAGGAGGTGTGAACCACGGGATCTTTCCTCTTAAGAAATCATTCAATACCATCTTCGCCACTCCATCAACATCTGGTTCTCCGCCGTGGAGAAGTCTTCCTCCCTTCCTTGCTAATTGCTCCAGGAATCCGATGTGATCTATGTAACCTTTGATTTGGTACGTTCTCTCAATGTGCTGTGGCTTAGTCTTGCTAAGCACAGCTGGAATGTATTGTTCTGGGTTTTCCACGTTTTCGACTCTGACTACACCACGTAATAAGATATCTTGGGGCGTGTCTGTGTTGCTAGGAGGGACGACTCCAGGACAATCGATAAGGTATATCCGCTTCATGAGTGTGATATATTGCCAGATCTTGGTTTCACCTGGGATTGGAGCCACTGTGCATACTTTCTTTTTCCGCAGTGTATTGATGATGGAAGATTTCCCGGTATTGGGGTAGCCGATGAAGCCAACAGAAATTTGTTTACGGTCGGAGTGGAGGGATGAGAACTGACGGAGAAGTTGGATGAGAGAGCCTTTGCCAAATGAGTTTGTGATAGAGGCGTGAAATGCAAGTGTTGGATAATCCTTCGAGAGATATCTGACCCACGACGCCTGAGATATGTCAGTAATTGCTAACAAAAACTTTGAGTATCTTGTGATGTATGAATCATTACTAAGAAAACCACCACAGGCCACCAACATACAGGCGGATGTGGATTTCAACTCAAACGAAACACTGCCAAACTCTTTACGACAAACCCTCCAAGACGGTGAGCTGTCTACTCAAGACCCGAAAGTCAAGAGCGGCGAGAATGGATTCAATCTACCAAAGTTGTAACAGACGGCCTTCCATTGTGAAGAGCAAGCAAATGCAGAAGGAGCCTTGACTTAACGATGGAACAGAGGGGGGGGGATACGAGCCGAAGGTACTTACAGCAACGCCTGTTGGCACTAAATCGCACTTGTTCAGTACGAATATTAAGTGCTTGTGGGGAGCTTCCTCTTGAATATATTTTTCAACACTTCGACATCGTGTACCAAGGGGATCTCGAGCGTCCAAGACGTGAATAACGACATCTGAGGAGTCGATAACTTTGTATAACTCGTTCCAAATCCGTTTGCTTTGTCCTTTGTTAAAAATTGCTTCTCGAGCACTGGTGATATGTCCATCATCGGGAATTCCAGCTTCTCCAATCGCTTCGGCATCCGGACCAGAGTTTCCACTCAGGAGCTTTGCTTGTTCCAGGCGGTCGAGATACGTATCATGACTCTTAACACTGTGTTCTGCCATATCTTCCAGCGAGCTGACTCCAATCTTCACTCTCTTTCGTTGTGCCTTTGGTCCGAAAACCTCTCCAAACGGTGAAGCCTCCACAGCCATCTTGGCTTGGTGTTCTTTGAGCCCGTTCTTCCCCTGCCCGTCGCGGATTAGACTCATGGGCAGTTTGTTCGTCTTGAGCAGCACGCTGTACGGGTCTGAAGCCCGCTCCGCCATCGCTTCTCTGAAGTTATTCAACGCATCTTGGCCGATGACTCGTGAGTTGGTGAACCACTGGTCATACTTAGCCTGCTATTCTCAAATCACTCCGTTTTGGATCACTTACTTTCCGGTTTGGTTCTATCCTTGCTTGAGGCACTTGTCGAGACTGGTATGAAGCCGCCTTTGTAATATCTCCATTGGCGTTTCTCTGCGCCTTGCCCTCCTTCAGAATATTCAGGACCTTCACCTTCTTGGCTGATCTGTAAAAATTCTCGCCCTTGACCTTGACATTACCAAAGCCATCACCGACTTTACCCTCGCGAATTTTACGGTTCTTTTCTTTCTTGCCGGTACCCATCGTGGTTGTTTGTTGAACTGCGGTCAAGGTTCCTCTAAATAATTTTTTGAAAAGTGGGCAGAAAATCGTGTGGCTGAAAGTGTGGCTCGACCGCACTAACCTTAATGGGGCGCTAAAGAACTGCACTGCGGCTTGAGATCAACTTGCAAGACCGACACAGTTGGGGGCATCAGACCTTAAAGATGTCTCCGTCACTGCTTGCTAGGTCGCTGGGCTCATTGACCCGCTGCCGATGCTCAGGTACTTCAATTCTCATCAGATCCTTCTCTACGAGCCACCCTTTATTAGCAATTGGTCCCGTGAACCCAAAGTTTATCGAAGTCCCGACTACACCTCAACCTCAAGCACGCCTGAAACTTGATATCAAAGGAACACTTCCGCCTCCTCGGAACATCTTCCCTCCCCGAGCCCTCAGAAAGACGTCGAAAAAGTACCTGGATGCAGTCACGAAAGAGCCGAAAAATCAAGCCGAACCCACCAACGATTATGTAGCATGGAAACGGCGCATGGCTGCTTCGAGAAGGGCAAATCTTCGAGAAGGATTGGTCGAGTTATACAAGAGGAAGAAAGTTCATGATGGGGAAGTTGCGGTTCGAAGCAAAGCCAAGGGCGAGGCACGGGAGAAACGACTTCGCGCACCCCAACGTGAGGATGAACGACTCACGAATCCTACGATCAAAGAGGCGAATCGAATACTTCAGTCAGGTCCTGTGCCCGATCCGAATCGCACTCCTCGAGTAGCTGAGATGGCAGCTCGAGTCCAGGCCAAGGAGGCCGCCAGGAAGGAACAACGGAGGAATGCTTTGCACACACTGTATATGCAAGCCCGATCTTTCATTACGACCGAGGAGCAATTTGATGCGGTAATTGAGAAGATATTTGTTGATTCGCCACATGACCCGGGACACATGTCTGATAACATATGGGTTGTGATGGGTGCCCCGCCTACTATTCAGGATATGTTATCGGCAGTTAATAATACTCAGAAGTCAGCGGTGGCGTATCATTCTGGTCCTGCTCCTCTTACCGGAGAGAGAATGAAGAAGATTGCAGAGGAGTTGACAGGTGGAAAAATGGACTAGAGGTGGGCTCGAATTGTATATTAAGGGAGACCGAGGATAGGCGTCCTTTCTAACAAATGAACATTTACGCAGGACTAGATTCTTGATCTTCAAACACAGGCTTCGTCAATCGTTGTTTGTCTCTTTATTCCCTTGACCTTCCATCCAATTCTAGCCTTCCTTTTCGAGATTATTTTGACTTCATGGATGCCTCTAAAACCCATTCCACCTCCGCAGCGATTACTTCTGGTTCCTCCAAAAGGACCAAGTGGACCGGTTTTTCCAATTGGACCAAACGAGACAGCGAAGGTAATTTCAGTTGTTCACGTTGCAACATATCTTCCTTTTCTTCCATTCCTTCAAGCATCTTCGAGACTATTGCCCTCTGTTCCTCAGTTCCATTCCCCGCCGCCACTCCTGCATCGTGCACTTGCTGGTACTCTCGAGTAGGGTTACCTTTGATGATGCTGATGGGTATGTTTTGGAGGATCTGCCTCCCAATTTGATTCTTCTTTCCAAGCGTTTGCTCAGTGAGTGGCTATGCGAAGCGTTCCACGGCTGTCTGCGGGTCGTTTCCTGCTATTTCGAGCATTTGTGCCTGCGTCATGATTTAGCATTGCATGCGGCTTTGAAAAGTTCAACAGACTTTCCATTCTGCCAGTGTAAATTTGTCTCTTGTTTACCCTAACTACTTCAAAAAACTCCAATCCTTTTAACAAGGCTATTATGTTCGGGCCATCAATTGATCTGATCTCAGTAGATTTTTCCTGTACGCATTCGATCATCACCATTCCAACGACATCATCATCTTTCCTCCGCTTCAAGAATTCTCTAGCCACAATCCTGCCCCAAGACATAGGGACCAATATAAATAGACTATCAATACCGGCCTTCTGGAGTAATTTATCCAGATCCTCTGCTGCCTTTCCAGCATGGGCTTCTGGCTTGCAATTATTGGCTAGTGGATTGACTTTAGACCTTCCGAGACTAGCACGATCATGGATATAAATACGAACGAATAGTGAGAGGTGCCGGATTACTAGCGGCCACGAAGATGATGAGTCTCCAAGGCCAGACTCTAGAATCACGACTAGCGTCCCAATAACGCGGTCTGGGCCTGTCGTGCTGAGGAAGAGCTTGTGGCCATCAATTGAAATGAAGCCCCGAATGAGTCTTGATGAGCCATTCGGTTATCGCCATTGGGAGTATTGTGGAAGCCGAACAAAGGCTTTGAAAAATTAGTATGCGTTCCTTGATGGGCAGAGGGAGTTAAATTAAGCGGTGACAACGTTGTGAGGTGTGTACAGTATGCGAGGAGGTCCAAGCGTGTATGGCTCAGCGAGGATCAAATGCTCACCATGGGTGAATTGCGTCGATACACAGAGGAGAAGTAAGTGGGTATCTGGAGTCCTCACAACTGGCTGCAAGTTGAGAAGTTTGCTTGTCCTTCATACGAGTCTCGAGGCAAGAAATCCGGCTACCACGAATAGAGGTATGCATATACACGACCTGTCACCTCTCGTAATACGGCTCGCTCTTACAACACGCGGCGCAGGAGCTTTTTCTGAGAAAGGGAACATCTTAGTTTCTTAGCCTACTCAGCGGTGAATGTGTCTCGCAAAAACACGATTCCACGAGACCCTCAACGCCTTCTCCATCATCATCACCAACTCACCTCAAAGGTTCATGTTCTCTCCCTCCACACCTCGAACTCCGCCGGCGACTCCCAAGACTTCTTCGGCACTGCCTCCCCCGCTTTCAAAATGAGCTCTAGCATCGCCTCTTCATACATCAGCGCCCACTGTTGCATCTCCTCCATGAAGTCGCAGGTCATCTGATATTGATCTGAGGTGAAGCGGTCTGCTTCATGGATCGCTGGCATGTATTAGAGCAGGAAAGTCATCCACCTGGTTTGAGCTCCTCCTTAAGCATGTTCTGTCCGTGGGCGACGCCGATTATGAAGGTCATTTGGACAAACTCTTCGCGTCTGAAGATTCGTTTTCTGGAGGAGGCATTATCTAACTTACCCATTTCAGAGTAGATGAGTAGCTGCCTGAGTCGGTGTCTCTTTTTCTCTTGTTTTTATTCTATTGAGAAGAGTTGTGTGTTCCGTGAACTGCAAAGTAAAGCATCGTTCTAGAAAAGGTGTCAAAAGACTCTCCTCCCAAATTTCTAGGAAATTCCTAGTGAGATGTCTTTGAATCATTTGATGTCCTAAACACAATAAAAGTGAGTGACAACTTATTTATGACGTATATTCGCAAAAGAGAGCCCGTTTAGTTAAATTTGTGAGTTCCTTTCATTCATGACTAGTCAATCTGCATCCTAAGGCCTCGCATACATTATCGATGATTCTCGCATTAAAATAAAGCCACGCAATTTTCAACTCAGCGTCCTCCATGCATTACCAGTAGTCTTAGTGTGGTCTCGTTAGTGCAAGTGCGATTCTCTCTTGGGTTCTCGCTGTTCCACCAGGATATACCAATCCATTCTCCACACATCTCAGCTCAACGAAACTGATAATATCACCTGTAGTTCCAGTGTCAGCGTAATTCATTAATTTTGTTGCGGTATCTTTCATACCTCCACTAATTAATGCCCTTGCCATATTCTCTGCCCTCTTCTCCATCCCAACCTTCCCAGCTCCAAAGAAGCAAATCATATTCGCCAACATTTCCTTGGCGCTCTCGAATGAACCTTTACTCATTGTCATGAGTGTCATAATATCCAACCAAGTTGTATGAGAACTGATAACCTGGATATACGCTAGCTTGATCTTTTCCCAGAATACCCAAACTACTTGTTTGCTCCCGTCGAAGTCCAATTTCATGTAGTTCTCTGCATACCAATCGAGGTCGATCTCGCTGAAGATGCGCTTGATCGCTGTAAGAACTTGGTCTGGGGTCCAGTCTCGAGTCAGAGATTTGGAATCCCATGAGCTTATTGTGACTGGCTCGACTAGCGTCGGGGAAATTCGAATTTGGGGATTGAGTTGTGGTGTTGCGAAGCTTGAAGGAAGTTGTCTATAGCCTGGTGGCATGTATGGGCTTGGAAGGCTGAGGATGGGGGTTGAGGTTGGCGTGAGGAACGTTGGAGTGGAAGAAGTGGGTGGGGTAAACTTGGAGGAGATATGTGAATCTTGGAGTTGGTAAGCTGGCACCTGACAAACCGATCTTATCCATGGGTTGGATGATGCGTTTGAACCACTTCTCGCTGATGCGGGGGCCGGAACCTCCACCGTTGCAGGTGTGTAAGTCAATCGGCCATACGCAGATGCAATAGGTGGAGTCCTACGGCCAGTCGCCGCCTTCTGATAATCATATCCCTCAATCCATGATTCGAGTGGGCTTGGTTCAGTGTCCTCAGAAATTGGTGGCAAATCTGTATCATCGGTATCATCCGTGTCTCTGGAACTATTCCGTGGTCTTCGCCCTATGAAGCCCGTCGCCTTGCCTGTGTTCCTGGATGAGCTACCGCTAACTTCATATTTCTTGATTATTTCAGACATTTTTGTTAAGCTTTGATATTTTATCAGAAGTTTGAATATATCTATTAGTTAGGATGCTCGGCTGGGCCGATTTGGGTACTTATGCGTAGTTGTTAGACTAGACATAAGCTTCAAGAATGTGAATCATTAGTCTCTTTCCGCAAATCAAGACTCATTTACATCACTGCTCACTGAAAAAATATATTCCCTTTCATTCCGCTCACAAAACATTGACTCGTCCAGCAAGGTTGCTGAAAGCATATCATAATCAAAGTTTGCAGGATCCTCAAACTTTTTTACCATCATGATTCAGATTAAGGAAGCAAATCGCGCCGGAATCTACAGTATTCTCCTAAATTCCATCAACATTTTTGATGAGGAGTCTTAATATGTAATGCCCCCAATTTTCTCCTTCGTACCACAACCATCTTTCTCTACTCAACTTCAAAAATCTCCGAACGAATACAGTCGAGTAAAATTGAATAATAAGCTCACACAATCCATGGCCTCCAACACAAACACCAACCAAGAATACTTTCCATTTGTCCTCAAAGGACTTGGATGCTTCCTAGACCTTAACGAATCTCAGACTAATGAAACATCCAGCCCAGAGAACCCTCGTGACGTCAGTCATCTGCAGACGAGGAACTACACAGTTGCAGTTTATCCCTTCCATTGCCCGGCTATCTCCCATGGGGCTTCTACTGAGGAGGCCGCTCGTACCGCCACTCTTACCTTAGCAGCAAACGATGATGAAACAATTGAGATCAGCGAGTTGCAGGAACTTTCTGATGAAGAGTGCGTCAGGCATTACAACCGTATTCTGGGTGGAGACTTTCCCTGGGAGAAACTCAACCGATTCGTTTTGAAGGGAAAGCAAATTGGAGATCTCATGGACAAGGATGTAGAGGAGTGGAATGAGATATATGAATATTATGTGAATCATCGAGAACCTATTGTTAGGGATGCCGATAATATCGTTAAGATTCGGGCGTTGGTTCATGATATCCTGCTCTGGGGCGTGGTCCTTGACTACTGGTACAACGTCCAAGGGATTGATGGTGGGTGGCTTGGATCTTCAGTCATGGAGCAATACTGACCAGTGACAGGTATTATAGATGCTTTCGAGAAACCTTACATGACGATCTTAATTGGATGGAAAGATGCCGTTTTTGACGTCAAGGTGATCAACTTCAGGCGCTCAGAGGGTGTTGCAGAGAACGCATGATGTTTGAACAGAACTTGCTATGCATACACACCGGCGGGATAGCTATTTTATCGTTGAGCTTATGAAAAACTATTCAAATAAGCTGGTTTTCCTTTTTCCAACTTTAGAAAAGAGTAGTTTGATGGAAAATCTTTGCTTGATATAATGCTGCTATAGCATTACCCATTAGTGACTCGAATCCTTGTGCTAACGGTGTTAAATGTCCTTCTACAGGGGCAGCACCCCTTTACTAGCTCCCTATAAGCCCCTGTGATTTCTAATCTTGCGGTTGCAGCTCTTATGATGGATCCCGCGAGTAAATTTTTGATGTGTTCACCGATACTTCGTCCTGGCTGCCTGCACCGGTCAGAAGAGGGATGATTGTAGGCTCACCAGTAGGGGACACTGGAAAGTATAGCAAAGGATTGGGTCAGGCGGCTTTAAATACTTCTCTTCTCCATCAAATCCATCGAGGTTTCCATTCATCATGACGTTCAGCTTCATCGAAAACGCTTCGAATCTCCTTGCAGACATCCAGAACGGCCGTCTCGTGGTAATACTGGAGATACTGCTGCTCTACTTCAACACTAAACTCTACTTGAAAATTCTAGCATTCTGCTCTTTACACTTCAGAACTTTGCCTTCCTATCACCAGCGATAAATCTCTATCATCTTGCTGATCATCGTCTTCAAGCTCACGATGATTATCCTCTTCATATCCTCGCCATATCAGGTGCCAGTCCTCCAGACTTTAACCCTAGATCATTGGACAAACTTGACCATATTGTCAACCACATTGCATTTGAATCTCTCCTCCAAATCCTGTACCGCCCTTCGCCACCTCTGCTGCAAGGTCACCACATTTTTCTCCAGGGGCTGTCATTCTAGTTTACACTCTATGTTCAATATCAACCACAATAACATTAATCGCACAGTTGTGCTCCATTGTGATTGTTCTCGGCGTAGGATTGGCGGACTCAGTAGTTGATATGATGGTACTGACAAATCGAATTGCACCTCCTGAGAATCGAGTTTCCCCGCTAGTGGACCGAATGTTGGGGTTGAAATCCGAGGCTGCGAGGGCGTTGCAATGGATTTCCTTGTATGGCTTTATCTGGACGCATCTCGCAGAGCTTGGAAGATTGTTGGAAGGGTGGAAGAAGACAGCCTGGGCCATCACATTAGCAAGTTAGATATGGACTGAGATAAAGGATTTCGTGGCATTGCATGCCATGGCCAAAAAGTTTGGGACAGGGAAGCAAAAAAGAGTACTTGAAAGGCTCACTAATACGCAGGCGATATCCGATTCGCGTGTTCGAAGGAGTGAGGGAGGTTCAAAAAGAATAGGAGAAAGTTTGTCGACGGGCTCAATCCAATTAAACCTCAAGCACTCTCAGAGCGGTCACAAAACAATTTTTGCACATCCAACGACTAACCCCTGTATCTGATATTTCGGAGACTGCGAGGATTTAACTACTATCAATTCTTAGCTAACATATAATAGCGCTCTAGTCTTAGAGTTAAGAATGCAAGATGGAGTTGTGAGCTGGAGCTATGCGAATCTAGATGGCGGTTGGAAGTTGGTTAGGTGATATCTGTTTTGAAGTCAGTCCACCGCTCATCTGCCTGTGTAGAACGGTCAACTCATTTCCCATAGTTTGCTCTTGCCAAGCATGAGTTCCCCACGCGATTAAACATTAAAATAAGTCTCGACAAGTTCGTTTTATCCATACTCAAAGCTTGTGCCACTGTATCGACTGTTCCAGGCAACTTCATACTTACACATTGGCATGACTGCGTCACTTCCGCGTAGGAGATATTGTTAGTCGTGCTATTAGAGGTGCCTGGGCAGACAGCAGTACTCTGATTGAGGAGGTCCGGTTTCGAGATCTCGTTTAACTCAAAGAATACTCAAGCTGTCAAGTCAACGACCACGAGGATGAGGAAATATGAGACGTAGCCTGGAGAGAGCACAAAGTCAGTTCCTCCTTCGCCAACGATGGATCGGCAACATACCAGCAAGCTTCTACCGATACTGAATCTGACGATCCCGACTAATCCAGTAACGACTGTGTTGATAGAAGGCCACCAATAACAGAAGGCCAGCTAAACCAGCAAAGGCCCAATTGAAAATCTCAGGTAAGACACGGTCTTCGAAAAGTGCCTATGAGGTCGAGTTCGCCCATGTAAACGAGAAGTATTTTTCAAGGCTATCCACGCCAGTAGTATCATAAGACTTCCAATTACTGCAGCCATCCTGTGAGTTGTCTACAGGGGCTAGAACATTGGTGTACCAAGGACTCCAGAGTTGGTATAGTTCTTTCTGCCCAGCCTTAGGTAAAGATGGAAGAACGAAGTCGAGCATGCCAAAGATTGCGGTTAACTATGCGCTAATTAGATGAACCAGTGACTTGATGACAAGCTTGGTCCACAATTTCGTCGCATTGGCAAAAAGGAGCACATAGGCGCTTGCACTCGCAAACCGTACATAGCCGAACCGATTTGCATTTTTCAAGATATGGACAAAACCAGAGCAGCTTTGGATGAATGTATATGCTAGGCCGATGCATTGGGAAATGAAATTGAAGCTGACGAAGGTTGAGACGCCCATCTTTGGTGGCACATCGATTCCTCCATTTCGATCCCAATCGAATGTGATCGATTTGAAGGCCACAAAGAAATCAACGACTGCGCCGGGAATAGATGTGTACCAGGGAGGACCCAGTTTTACGGCTACCGGGTCGGCGATGAGGAGGGTGCTAGTAGCGTTACTCGTGACATTTGCCCACGTTAGTGATACATAGGTTAAGTCGACGGTGCAATTATTGATACCACGAGCTGGATGCAGGTGCGGTTCAGTTGGGCAAGACAAACAAAGGGGAAGAATTAAAAGAATAGAATACAGAACATGAAGCCGAATCGTGTACGTGGCTATGGTTGTGTGAGGTAGTGAAGTGGACGACTAGTGGGAAGGCAAGGGCATTGCAGAAAAGAACGTTCAAGGCAAGCAGCTGGATTGATATAGACGTTGAGACACGGGGAGTGAATATTGAGGGTGTGGGGATATTCTATATGCCTTACCATCCATTTCATAGACGGGAAATGACTCTGCCGCTGAGCATAAAGTTCACAGAGAGAGCCTCACATCGTTGATCCAGCTGAACAACCACTGGGGTAGATCACTAATTAGAGCAAAGTTTAAACTTCGGTCGGTATCGTCGACTGTACCTTTGTCCTGGGACGATCCCTATTTTTTTGAGAAATGACATCCGAGCACGCACTGTAATGGTTGGTAGACTTGAGCCTTAATACTTCGAAACATGCCGTTGCCAAAGATATATAGTTGGTCAGTGACCGAGAACAGAACACCTCGACGATTTAAGGGTGCAGAGCCTCGGTGGCTTTTATTGTCGTTCGATTATTCAAATTGGTTCAACAACAAGCCGTGCGTTACAGTATCAGCTATAGCGGAAAAGGCTATCGCTACTTAGTCAATGACCCCGGATGTCGGCCAGGGTTACATTGATGTGTCTGCCAACTCGCAACACCGCGTGGCCTCCTTTCCTCGGGCAGGACGTTTGCATAAAAATTGCATTTCTTCGAGTAGTATTTCCTAGCAAGAAGAATAGCTGCAGCCAGTTCGGCTGATTTTCAACATTAGATGCCCCTTCCTTTCTTGCGAGCATTGGAGCGTTCATAAGCCAGGAGGATACAAATCCTCGACAGAAAGTCAGACACTGCCTGATAGCGAAGAAAGATATTCGTTATTAGTTGAATGCTAGCATCGAAACTTGAACTTTGTAGAGTTTTCATCAAGTCCGGAATGCTGTGTTCATGTCACTTCCCATATTCCAGGCTTGCACGGCCAAACAAAGGGATGACTGGCTCAGAATCAAGGTTTCCAGGCTGTCAATTCGCACCCCTGAGGGGAAGCAGACCCACTCGAGCGCCCAAAAACGTCTTCAGAGCCTGATAGAAAAACGCATTGTCATCTATCAGTCGATAAAGCCTCCTAACTTGTCATGTTGCGCCACCCCCACTGCCGGTTACCTCTCAGTGCACCCGAAAAGCTTATACGGACCGAAGTGGAGAAATATACGATGGATGCTAGAAACACCACCATAACCATGGGTGTGAATTGCCAGGCGAGAAGTGGAGGTCAAGACAAGGACCAAAATCAAACAAGAGACGAAAAAGCCCAAAAACCAAAGCTGCCCTTGGCTGCGAAGATACACCTCATTACTGCGCATATCTAGCTAAAATTATTTACAGCTTAACCAAAAAGGACCAAGCGCCAGACACAAATCCAACCAAAACGCCAGGCTCATAACATCAGATAACGACGGGTATAAGAACCCTCCTTTTGCCCTTCGCTTATATTTAACCAAAACCATGTTCACTAGATCATTCCATCCCCACACATCGTAAATCACATCCTCATCCACCGCATACACCCTAATATGTATTGAGAAATTATTCTTCCGAATGGCCGTAATGACGTTGCTCCGTCACATCACGCTCATCCATGGCCTTGTTGGCTGATCTGGGGCTTCCCGGGTCGACTTGTATCGAAGGCAGACTTGCGAGTCTCAGACTCGGCAATTGTGGTACACCGGCTACCCCTCGAGAGCTTCGCCGTTCTGTGGTGAGTGTACGAGATGCTGATAGAGTTGAGCTTGAACTATTTGACCCTCTGTCTGATATCAGGTGTCCAATGTGTGCGCTGGTTCTACGGCTACTTGAAGCGGACTGCCTGCGGTCGTTCGAAGGCTCAGCCGGTGGAGAAGTAGTTTCAAATGTAGATCTGTGTTCCCCTCTGCCAACTACTGGACTAGAATAATCTGGCGGTGGCTCCAGCGGCGCTCGATGTTCGTCTTGCGGTGTATCTAACGAGATATTCTCATATCCAGGCGGGCTATTCGGTGGGATATCGTCGTGGTCGATCATCTCAGGACTACTTCCTGCTCTACCTTCATTGGAAGTAGAAACAGTTTCCACCTGACTTTGCCCGCTCCTTCTGCGACTCGACGGTGTTCCCGGTCTCGACTCCGCACGAGTTCGTGTGAAGCCAGGCGAAGGAAGATCGGAATTCATGGTATCAATACTTAATATTGAGCTTGCGCTTCGATCTCTGCGGTGGTAATGACTGCTCGCAGCAATACTTGCTGCATCTCCAAGAAGACCCTCCCGTTCGCTCTCATGACTGTTTGCTCGTAGTCTCGTTCCATCATGTCGTGCTATTCCAAGATCTGCGTAAGAAACTGAAGAAACTGCTCGTTGCCGTTCCTTCTTGATTCGATCGTGCTCTGCCCTTAATTCCTCAACAGTCTGTCCAGTACTTGTTGTAGAAGATGCTCTCTGCCGCTCTGTAATCTCGCGCAAGGCTACAAAGTCACCCCGCTCTCTTGCTTCTCTCCTTAGCCTTCGCCTTTCCTCCCGCTCCTCATTCTCTCTTCTCCTCGCAAGTCTAACCTGGTATAACGCTTCCATTTCCGCTTCTCTTTGCGCCTCCTCCTCATCCACAGTTTCCGGGAACTCAATCACGACATCAATTCCTCCTCTCTCGCCTTCTCGTCCCAAGACCTGCTCGTTCTGCGAAGCACTCGGATTATACGCCGGCAATGTCATCACAGACCTTACCGATGTATTCCTGTCAACCCCTACACCTCCACTTGAACCATTATTTACAGCCTCGACCGCATCACGGGCTGCAGCATCAAAGGAGGACGGAGGCACGCCAGAACGTCTCAGGCCAGTCTGCCGAGTCGAGGAAATAGGTTCAAGATGTTCGTTCGCATCAGGTAATCGGTAACGCTTAGACCCTGGTTCCCATTTCTGCCACAGGTTCTTGAGGAAAGGCGTAGGTATGTATTTCGGATTCTTGTGCTGTATTCTGGCTCGTCGGATGAAGAAGACAACAAGAACGAGCGCGACTAGGCCGAGAATGACACCAACAACTGCCTATTCCACTGTCAGCATAAGCGGAGATAGATAGAGAACATATAATTGACGTACAGGCATAACAGTTGTTTTGACTGATCCGCTAGAAGGCGGAGGAAAAGTAGGTTCATTAGGTGGCTGCCAATTCCCGACGCTCTGGCGTCGCGGCAATGCTCCTGGCAAACGCATTGCGGTTGAGAAACGAGTGTGAGCTCAACAATGAGACTGCTGGAGGAGGGTCAACTGATTATTTCTGGGTTGAAGTCAGACGTCGCCCAGAGAATAGGCTGACAGCTTGGCTCCCAAACCGGCTACTAACGCGCAAAGGCTTCAATCCGGTGCGGCAACGAACGAGACGATGGGCGCTCACTGGGCCGTCTGCATGATCGACGATGCGCCACAGCAAATTGCCAACTATTCGACGATTAGAAGTGATGGTATTCGCACGATGGATGGCGGGAGACTCTGGTACACTGTGGCAGAGACCACTATTGGAAAGCAGCACGCTTCGTAAACGGGCAGGTTCGGAGCGTCCCCAATCACTTTTCCTGACTTTAGAGGGAGGAGGGTGGAGCTGATAGCCCAGTAGATTGGCCCCGTTAATCAGGATCCCTGCGGCTGGAGATATTTACGGAGTGATGGTGCGATGGCTGGGGCTGGGGATAGTGAGTTGTGGCTGGGGCATAAACAAGGCTTCCAATTATATCGTTCCGCCTGTGCACCTCTTCCTCATTGCGCCTACAAGATCCGTCGTGCTGGATATTGATGTGGAATCCAGGGACCATTTGTTAATCCAAAGCCGAGATGAACTGAAGAGCGCTTCACTTCCGAAGTGACGTTTGAGAATCTTCCAAGGCTTCCATCATCATCCTGACACACATCATACGGATCGCCGGAATCGCCGACGAACTTCAGATAGACAGTCTTCAAGAGCCTTGAAAGGGAGGTATTGATGCAGGCCTCCCTCCGAAAGTTGGCAGTCTATCAGACATTAACCGTCTCATCTCTTCATCCCATGCCGAAAGCCCGCATAATTGTCGGTATTGTTCTTCAGCCTCAAGTTTCAAGGTCAACCGAACAAGATGCACATCGAGATTAGCTAACTGAGGTCTTTGCCAGAGCGAAACGAGAAGTTGCGATGCTTTCTCACCTCAGCGAGTGCGCCGGGTGAGCCGTCTTCTTGGTCGACAACGGAACCCATTTAGCTGCGAATTTGGAAGCCGTGGGAGCGCTGGATTCAAGTTGGAAACCAGGTGGTGGCTGTTCCCTGGCTGTGTTGTCTTTAATTTATTTAATTTTACATTCAAGTGGCCTCAAGTGAAGAAAAATGTTAGAAGGCGAAGATATGTCATCTTGGAGAATACGAATATGGCAAGTGCACGTCTGGAACTACTCCAGTCTTCAATTCAGGCTTTAATACTATAACATGCTTCTGCTTCCAATGAGTCCGTATTTTCTGATGCAGTTGGGCTACATATAGAAAAGTTCGCCGATGCTCTCTCCTTGTGCGACTGAGAAGCGAATACACAAGTTTAGCCAGAACGCTAGTAAATGTCCACGAAATCAGCACCCGTCGCAAAGAAATCAAGCCTGGTATTTTCAATCCAAGAAGCCAAGGTCTATCTAGATGACTTTAAATTTCAAACTATTTCATTTGATGCAGTAATTTACAAGCGTCCCAGATTATCTATCACGTGCCAACACACTTGTCATGCACTTTTGATGCGCGCAAATGCACAGTCTCGATATCAAGCCATGAGGCGGAAAGTATAGTGAGAAAAACTTACTCGATCATCCAGTGTTGTCAATTCAAGCCTCAAGCATATAGCATTAAGGCGTTGATAATGCTTGTCCCAAGATTTCCGGGCCTCGCCAAAGCACACCTGCAGGAACTTCAAACCGGTTTTCTATTCGATTGAAGAATTAAACTTTAAATTTTGGGGGATTCCTTGAGCTAGAAAGTTAATCTGAATGGAAATATGATTGAGAAGGCCCGAAAGGTTTACTGCTCTGTCCGAGGAGTCTCGGATTGGGCGGTCGAACGGACTCGAACCCTTCGTGACGTCGAACAATCTGGCCAGAGTGTCTGATTGATCTCTCCTGTAAACGCCGTTCCACAGATACATGCGCACGATGGCAATCCCCGCTGCTATCCAATCGGCAATTAGGTAAAGTCTAAACAACGATCGAGCCAGTCCCAAGTAGTAGTCGCTGCCGCGCTTTCTCCTCTTGCGCCTTGATCCATTCTCTACAAAACCACAAGCGAGGTAGCCTCTGCACACGGATCTGCCGTCCCATGTCAGATTCAAAAACAAAGTTATTAGACTGTCAAGTAAGCCTCTTAGATCTTAGCTTGAGGCCCTTTCAGATCCTAGCAAGAAACGAATCACAATATACTATACAAGGATGAAGTTTCAGGGTATCTCCTGCAGTAAGGCGTCATTTACGATGCTCAGCTTCTTGTAATGGCAGAACTTTCCGCTGTTTGAGTCCTTGAGAGTGGAATTTCTTCGACACTCTGAGATTTGACTTCTCGGCAAGCACTGGCGGGTGGTATTGACATATGATGTCGAGAGTCGGGAGCCTTGGTTGATGAAGTCTATAAAGTACCTCAAGTCCCCCCTCTTTATTTTACTCAGACATTGACAGCTCTTTACCCCAAACGATTTCGTTGCCTTGAACTACTTCCTTATATGTATACATCAATGATCAAACATGCTGGGTTTGCAGTTACAGTACTTTCGGCTCTGGTAGCAGCCGAAGCCCATGAGGCCCTCATTCTCGGGAATTGTGTTGCGTCCAACCACGCAAATTACAAATCTTCTTACGTCGGCTACTATACCAAGGCGGAGATTCAGGTCCTTCAGCAATCGCAAAGGTTTCCACACCACCCGGGCCGACCATTTGGTAGGAGGGAGCCCCGGTCTCCGCCATATTCCCAAATAATGTTTTCTCCGTCAACATTCCCGAAAGGATTACTACAGAGAACGCCTATGTCGGTGCTGGTAAAAAAAAAATTGGACTCTTCTCCTGCTGGAGACGGACTCATCCCAACGCCTTCCCAGTAGGCGACGATTCCATCTGCGCTGGAATCTGCATTCGCAACCACAATGCGCGCCCAACAAGTGGAATCAACGTCCAGATGACCATCGGAAACGAAGCAGTGGTCTCGAAGGCGATGTGAGTCCATGGGACATCTTTCACACAGTCTAGGACAATCGTTAAGCGACAACCTGCCTTACTGGGCCTGTCACCATCGCAAGGAGCGTCCATCAATGTTTCAAACCCTCGCACCATCACTTACAACTGCTCCGGTGCCTCAGACTAGGCTAGCACAAGCGGCATGGCATCGACCCTCGTATCAGTCATGGCACCCGCAGTCAAGACCCTCAGCACTGAAACCATTCGAGTCTGAATGTCCCACACCAGTAAATATACATAAAATTTGATGGCCCAGGCTTAGCTGTGAGCCAACCACGGTTCGGATGAATTTCCTAGAAATTTACTAGAATTTTGATGAATTCGGATTCTCATAGTAGTAAAATATTGTCAAGAGAAGTAGGAGGTGCAGCTTAGCTGAGGAAGCAAGTATTTCGAAATTGGCTCTCCCTATTTCTACAACTCGACACCAAAGTTTCTAGTCTAGCGTGGATGAAGGGCTATTATGCCTTTTGTTGAAGGGGTTATCCCAGAGTGTAATCGTAATATCGTTCCAGACTGATTCCTGACCCGAGACCAAGAGGCCCGAAAGTCAAGGCTGTTGTCTTCGAGTCAACCTTACAAAAACTTATGGGACAGTTCAAATTATGATGGGCCATGAACGCCTCTAAAGCTATATAGACCGAATGGTCCGTGTTAATTAGCTTTAAATTTACGCCATCAAAATATTCGGGGTACATTCACAGAACTATAGTAAGGCCGAAATGCTCGGTTAGGCAGAGTATAGCAAAGACTTCAAAATTGCTGTTTGTTTGGTTAGTTCTACACCATGTTTACCAGCTACTGCCATTATTTTTAAGGCACATCCAGTCACTCTACTGTCTGCTGAAGCTAAAATAAAAGGGATAAAGATTTAGATACCACGATTTTCAGCACAAAAGATTTATATACCATTTAAAGATTTAAATACCACAAGCATACTATAATATTTACCCCTTAATAACTATGTCATCTTGGTGTTTCTAGCACCTCACTGTCG
>Ga0302325_10007067_pt1 | contig 25029 bp, 18 predicted proteins | sample Palsa_T0_2_FD_201948 | JGI IMG/M metagenome (GOLD analysis project Ga0302325, IMG submission 201948) | Peat permafrost microbial communities from Stordalen Mire near Abisko, Sweden - Palsa_T0_2 | ecosystem: Environmental > Terrestrial > Soil > Palsa > Peat permafrost | place: Sweden: Abisko... | reverse complement strand
CCCGTCGTGTACGGCTGGATCGGCTCCGCCCATCAGCTCGGTGCAGGCGCGATCGCGTTTGCGGCCGGCGCGATTCGCACCCAAGCGGGGTCGTATACGCCCGCTTTCGAGATCTCGGGGATCCTCTGCTTCGCCGCGGCCTTTGCCGTGCTCGCGATCCGCGCTAAGCAAACCCCCGTGCTCGCGCCCGCCTGATGGCGCTGGGACATTTGCGCCGGCTCGCGCTGGCCGCGGCGGTGGCCTGCCTGCTGCTCGCCGCCATCGTGGCCGTGATCTCACGCCCGCGCGTAGCGCGTCCGACCACCTATGCCGGCATGCCGGTCGTGCCGGCAAAGCCCGCCCCCGACGCGCTGCTCGTCGATCAGAACGGCGTGCCGGCGCACCTGATCGACCCGGCCTACTCGCTGACGTTTCTGTTCTTCGGGTACACGCACTGCCCCGACGAGTGCCCGCTCGCACTGGGATCGCTCGCCAAGGCCTATCGCGCGCTTCCGCCCGAGCGCGCCGCGCGGACACGCGTCGTCTTCGTCAGCGTCGATCCCACCCGCGACGTTCCCGCCGTGATGCGCAAGTACGTTTCAGCCTTCGACCCGCACTTCGTCGGCTTGACCGGCACGAACGCGCAGTTGGCACCGGTCTGGAAGGCGTACGGCGTCGCGATCGAACGCACGACGCGCGAACTCGCCCACGGTGACGCGATCTACGCGATCGACGCGACGCAGCACGTCGTGCTGATCTATCCGCCCGACGCCCCACCGGCCGATTTGTCTGCCGACGCGATCAAGCTCACAGCTCCGCGTTAGATCTGCGATTTGGCGGTCGTCTCCAAGACGCTGGTCAGGTAACTTGCGGCGTGCAGCTTGGCGACGATCCGATCGACGTCGGCGGGCGAGCGCGTTTCGACCGTGATGTCGAGTTCGGCGTTTTTCGAGGGCACGTCGCCGAAGTGACGCTGGTGGGTCACGTCGAGGATGTTCGCACCGCACTCGCCGATCAGCCGCGCAACTTCACCGAGCACCCCCGGCCGGTCGTTGATTTCGACGCGCATCCGCACGACGCGGCCCTCGCGCAAGCGCACGCGCGCGATCACGTTGGCCAGCAACCCCGTATCGATATTGCCTCCGCCGACGACGAGGCCGACGTTTCTGCCGGCGAAGCGCGCCGGGTCGTCGAGCAGCGCGGCGAGCGGCGCTGCGCCGGCGCCCTCCGCGACCAGCTTCTCCTCTTCGATGAGCAGATGCACCGCACGCTCGAGCGATTGCTCCGAAACCAAGACGACGTCGTCGACGAGCGCCAGCGCGATCGCGAGCGGGATCTCGCCGATCGACTTGACCGCGATCCCCTCGGCGATCGTGTTCCCCCCGTGCACCGGCGGCAGGCCGTTGCGAACTTGAAAGAACGACGGGTACAGCTGCGTCTGCACGCCGACGATTTCGAGCGACGGGCGCAACGCCTTGGCAGCGATTGCCGTTCCGGCGATCAGGCCGCCGCCGCCGATCGGGACCAGCAGCACGTCGAGATCGGGCACGTCGGTCAGAAACTCGAGCCCCACCGTACCTTGGCCGGCCACGATCCGCTCGTCGTCGTACGGCGGAACGATCGTCAGGCCTTCGTCCGCGGCGATCTCGCGCGCGCGGTCGCCCGCTTCAGCCAAACCTTCGCCGGCCAAGACGATGCGCGCGCCAAACTGCTGCGTGCGCCGGACCTTGGTGAAGGGCGTCGCCTCGGGCATGACGATCGTGGCCGGAACGTTCAGCCGCGCGGCTTGATAGGCGACGGCCTGCGCGTGGTTGCCGGCAGACATCGCGATCACGCCGCGTTCTCGCTCGGTGGCAGTCAACTGCAGCAGCCGGTTCGCCGCGCCGCGATCCTTGAACGACGAGGTCCGCTGGCGCGTCTCGAGTTTCAGCGTTACCTGCGCCTCGCACAGATCGCAGAGTGCGGCGGCCGAGAGCGCCGGCGTGCGCACGACGTAGTCCGCGATCCGCGCCGCGGCCGCCTCGATCTCGGCCAGCCTGACCGGTAAGCTCATTCGCGCAGGCTACGACGCCCGCGCCCGTATTCCGCGCTAGGGCATTCTCCGCGAGCAGGTAGCGCCGCTGAACGTGCGCCAGAAGCCGGCCCGGTTGGTCTCGTAGTCGATGCGCATTGCGCCGTCGCCGAGGCTCGTGTAGACCAAGCGTACCGGCCGCAGCTCGCCGCCCGCAACATAGAGGCCGTCGAAGGCCCACGTCGTTCCGGACCAGACGGGGGCCGTGCCCGAGAACAGTCCGCTCTGGACCGAAACCGTCCAGCTGGCGGACTTCGGGTTGTATCTGAAGACCGATTCCAATTTCGCGGCCGGACGCTTGGGCAGTTGCAGCATCGTCCGCTCCAAGATCGTCGTGGAATTGACCAGCTTGTAGACGCTGGTCGCCGGCGAATTACCCATCGTTTCGCAGGCCCAGATGCCGCCGGGCAGCGAGAACGCTCCGTCGACTCGCAGCGGCGCGGTCGGCGCCGGCGAGGCCGTCGGCGAGGGCGGATCCGTCGGGCTCACCCAGGCGGTGATTTCAGGCCGCACCGTCGGCAGCGGCGAAGGTGACGGGGCGCCCGCTAGCGCAGCAACGCCGCCCGAAACGGCGGCGAAGAGCACGGCCGCTAGTGCGAACTGTCGGCGCATGGCGTCCTACATCGGTGCGCTAAACGCGGTTTCCTCTTGCGCCTGAGCGCTGCGGGCAAGCCACGCACGAACGGCATCGCGCTTGGCCGCCATAAAAGCCATGTAGCCGCCGGATAACAAGAACTCCTTACGCAGCGGATCGAGGACGAACCGCATCTGCGCGCCGCCCGGAGTCAGCAGAGTCCCAGCGTCGAGATCGATTCGCACGCTCGCTTCGCCGAGCAAAGTATCGATGGCCGCGTCATCGACCACGACCGGCGCGATCCCGTTGTTGTAGGCGTTCTCGAAGAAGATGCGCGCGAAGCTCGGCGCGACGACCGCGCGAAAGCCGCGGTCGGCAAGCGACCAGGCAGCGTGCTCGCGCGAGCTGCCGCAGCCGAAATTCTCGCGGGTCACCAGGATCGACGCAGCCGGATACGCGGCCAGCAACTCCGCGCCACCCGTCATCCCGCTGAAGAGGTGTTTGCCCAGCCCCGTCGTCTCGATGCCGGTGAGGAAGTGGGCCGGGATGATTTGATCGGTGTCGACGTTGGCTCGATCGAGCGGCAGCACGCCGCCTTCGACGATCACGACGTGACCGCTACGGCCGGCACCAGTTCGTCCGGCGACGCGATGCGGCCGAGGACGGCGCTCGCCGCCACGATCGCGGGCGATGCCAAGTGCACCCGGCCGCCCGCGCCCATGCGGCCCGGAAAATTCCGGTTGCTCGACGAGATGCAACGCGAACCGGGCGCGAGCACGCCCATCGACATGCCCAGGCACGGGCCGCACGACGAGTGGGTCCAAAGCGCGCCCGCATCTTGGAAGACATCGTGCAAGCCCTCGCGTTCCGCAGCGCGCTTGACTGCCTGCGACCCGGGCGTGATGATCGTCGGAACGCTGACCGTGCGGCCGCGCAGCACCTCGGCCGCCGCGCGCAGATCCGACAAGCGCGAGTTCGTGCACGATCCGATGAAGGCCTGATCGATCTCGATCGAGCGCAGCGGCCGGCCGCACTCGAGATCCATGTAGCGCAGCGACGCCGGCTCCGCGTCGGCCGGAACGGCGCCGTCGATCGGCACCGATTCACCCGGGTTCGTGCCCCACGAGACCATCGGCCGTAAGGCGGCGACGTCGATCCGGACCTCTCGATCGTAGCGGGCACCGGGGTCGGCCGCAAGCGCGCGCCAGTGCGCCACCTTGCGTTCGAACGCCTCCCCGGTGGGCTGGTTCTCGCGCCCGCGCAGGTACGAAAACGTCGTTTCGTCGGGACCGATCAAACCGGTCGTGGCGCCCGCTTCGATCGCCATGTTGCACAGCGTCATGCGCTCGTCCATCGAAAGCGTTGTCAGCGCCTCGCCGGCGTACTCAAGAACGTAGCCCGTTCCGCCCTTGAAGCCAAGCGTCGAAACGACACACAGCGCGAGGTCCTTGGCGGTAGCGCCGGCGCACAGACGGCCGTCGAGCGTGACCCGCATGACCTTGGGACGCGCCAGGACCAGGCACCCCGCCAGCATCGCGCCGCCCTGCGCCGTCGTGCCGACGCCGAGTGCGAACGCTCCGAACGCACCGAGCGTACAGGTATGGCTGTCGCCGCAGGCCAGCGTCATCCCCGGCTCGACGTAGCCGCGTTCCGGCGCGACGACGTGACAGATCCCGTTCTGCCCCAAATCGTACAGTACGATACCATGGCGCTTGGCCCAGTCGCGCAACACCTTGGCTTGGATGGCGGTCTCGGTGTCCTTCGCCGGCGAGACGTGATCGTTGATCGCTACGATCCGCGCGGGGTCGAACAACTCGTCGCCGTAGCTGCGCTGGATCTCGAGCGCTCCCTGCGGCGTCGTGATCTCGTGAGCGACGATGCGGTCGACGAACACGAGCGCGTTGCCGCCCGCCAACTCCTCGACGACGTGCGCGTCCCAGACCTTCTCAAACAGCGACTTCGGCATCGTTCTCCTCGTTGCGCGAGCCGCGCATGCCGCTGCAGCGCAAACCGTCCAAGCGCACGGCGCGATTCACGCCCGACAGGACCGCTCGCAGCGACGCGGTGACGATGCTGCGATCGCGGCCCGCGCCAAAATGAGCGCGTTCGGCCGTCACGACTTCGACGTAGGCGACGGCGGCGGCATCCGCACCGCTGCCGACGGCATGTTCGGAATAATCGCGCACCGATACATCGACCACCAGGTCTCGGCGCAGCGCGTCTACGAAGGCGTCGATCGGCCCCGTTCCCGTGCCCCACAACGTTCTCACGCCGCCGCCTTCGCTGACGCTGGCCTCGAGCACGACGTTGCCGTTCCCGTCGTCGGCCACGTGGTAGTCGACCAGCGCGAAGGGCGAGCCCACGCCGAGGTACTCGGCTTCGAACGCCGCCGCGACCTCGGCGCCGGAAACCTCGCCCCCGCTCGCTTCGGACAGCCGTTGCACGGTCTTAGAAAACTCGACCTGCATCGCGCGCGGCAAATCGAAACCGTAATCGTGCTGGAGCACGTAGGCGACGCCGCCTTTCCCCGACTGACTGTTGATGCGGATGACCGCTTCGTACTCGCGTCCGACGTCGGCCGGATCGATCGGCAGATACGGCACTTCCCACACGACGTCGCCGCGCGCTTCGCGCGCCGCAAGCCCCTTCTTGATCGCGTCTTGGTGGGAACCCGAGAACGCCGTGAACACGAGCGCGCCGCCGTAGGGGTGACGCTCGCCGACCGGCAGCCGGTTGCAGTACTCGACGGCCGCGGCGATCTCGGGCAGGTTCGAGAAGTCCAGCAACGGATCGATGCCCTGCGACAGCAAATTGAGCGCCAGCGTGACCACGTCCACGTTGCCGGTGCGCTCACCGTTTCCGAAGAGCGTGCCCTCGACGCGCTCGGCGCCGGCCATCATCGCTAGCTCGGCCGCAGCAACCGCCGTGCCCCGGTCGTTGTGCGGATGGACCGACAGCACGAACGAATCGCGGCGCTTCACGTTGCGGTGGAACCATTCGATCTGATCGGCATAAACGTTGGGGGTCGCCATTTCGACCGTGGCAGGCAGGTTGAGGATCATCTTGCGGCCCGGCGCCGGCTGCCAAACGTCCATGACCGCTTCACAGATCTCGGCCGCGAAGTCGAGTTCGGTGCCGGTGAAACTCTCGGGCGAATACTCGAGCAGGATCTCCGTGCCGGGCGTCCGCGCCGCAAGCTCTCCGATCCGCTCGGTAGCCTCGGTCGCGATCCGAACGATACCGGCCCGGTCCAAGCCGAAAACGACGCGGCGCTGCAGCGTCGAGGTGGAGTTGTAGACGTGGACGATGGCTCGCCGGGCGCCGGCGATCGCTTCAAACGTACGATCGATCAGCTCAGGCCGAGCTTGGGTGAGCACCTGGATCGTGACGTCGGCCGGGACCAGATCGTGATCCACGAGCTGCCGGACGAAGTCGAAGTCGGGCTGCGACGACGAGGGAAAGCCGACCTCGATCTCTTTGAACCCGAGCCGAACGAGCATTTCGAACATGCGCAGCTTGCGCTGCGGACCCATCGGTTCCACCAGCGCTTGATTTCCGTCGCGCAAATCGACGCTGCACCACTGGGGTGCGCGCTCGATCGTGCGCGCCGGCCAGCGCCGGTCGTCGAGCGCGATCGGCGCGTAGGGTCGATATTTGTGGACCGGCATCGATGCCATGCTGGGAACCTGCCTAGATGAGACGAGGGGCCGTCGCTTCCGCGACGGCCCCTCGAAAGTGTGGAGCAAACGGCGCGTGGCGAACTACGCTGAAAGCGTACCGCTAAGGAGAAGGAGCGCGCGCGAAATTAGGAACCGGCCGTTCATCTGTGGCCGACCTTAACATGCCTCCCGGCGGCCCGTCAAGCGCGCCCGGTCAAATCCCGACCAAACGGTCGTTTTACCCGGCCGGCGTGCTAACGGTGGGCGCCGCGCACGCCGATACCAGTGTGACCGGCGTCCTCGCCTGCGTCGCCGGGACCACTCGGGATTTTCGCAATGCGAATGAAAGATTGTTTCAATGTCCGATTGGTTGACTTACACACAGGCCACAAGGTAAAACCAGTACTCAGATGTCACGCAGTCTTCTTCTCGTCGTCGTTAGCCTTATTCGCCAACCCTTGGTTCGGCGCCGGTAGCTACGCGTAACGAGATACGACGCGAAGCCTCCCGCCGAACCGGCGGGAGGCTTTTTTAATAACAGTCATGTTGGAGGAGAGCCACACCGTGTCACAACCGGCCGCATCGACCGGCGCCCAACTGGTCCTCGACGTTCTCGCCGACGAAGGGGTCGAGATCGTCTTCGGCTATCCGGGCGGCGCCAACATGCCGCTGTACGACGCGCTCTACGGCAATCCGATCGAACACGTGCTCACGCGCCACGAAGCCGCGGCCGCCTTCGCGGCCGGCGGCTACGCCCGTTCGAGCGGCCGGGTCGGCGTTTGCTTCGCGACCTCGGGGCCCGGCGCAACGAACCTCGTCACCGGCTTACTCGACGCGCAGATGGACTCGGTACCGGTCGTCGCCATCACCGGCCAAGTACGAACTGCCTTGATGGGAACCGACGGCTTCCAAGAGGCCGACGTCACCTCGATCATGGGGCCGGTCACCAAGCGCAGCGTTTGTGTGCGCGACGTACGCGATCTCGAGCGCGTGGTGCGGGCGGCCTTCCGCGTGGCGCGCGGACCGCGCCCGGGCCCGGTGCTGGTCGACATACCCTCGGACATCCTCAAGGCCAAGTGTCCGCCCATGGACCCCTTCGCGGCCCGGCCGGTCCCCGCGACACCCGAATATCCGGACGACGCGGCGCTCGATGAAACGATCGCGCTACTGCGGGCTGCGCAGCGTCCGGTCGCGATCGTCGGCGGCGGCGCGCGTAGCGCGAACGCGGTCTATCTGTTTCGCGAACTGACGGCCATGCTCGAGTTGCCGCACACGGCCACGATCAACGGCCTCGGCTGCGCCACGCCGGGCGACCCTCGCTTTCTCGGCATGCTCGGCATGCACGGTTGGAAGGCCGCGAACCTGGCCGTCAATTCGGCCGACGTGCTGCTCGCGCTCGGCATGCGCTTCGACGACCGGGTGACCGGCAAACCCGACCGCTTCGCTCGGAACGCCAAGATTGTCCACGCCGACGTCGACGCGTCGGAGTTCGGGAAGATCGTTCCGATCTCGGTCGCACTCCGCGGCGACTTGCGCCAAACGCTGGAGCGCTTGGTGCGCCGGCTCGGGCGCGACAAGATGCCGTCCTTCGCCGGCTGGGCCGCGGAGGCCAAAGCGCTCGGCGGCGCCTTGCCGGCCGACCGCGCGCCGCACGGCGAGCTTTCCGCGACGGACGTCCTCGACGCGTTCTTCGCCGTGGCGCCGGACGACACGATCGTCTCGACCGACGTTGGCCAGCATCAGATGTGGGCCGCCCAACGCCAGCGTGCGATCCACCCGCGCAACTTCATCACCTCGGCCGGCCTCGGCTCGATGGGCTTCGGCTTGCCGGCGGCGATCGGCGCGCAGTTCGCGCACCCCGATCGGACGGTCGTGGCGGTCTGCGGTGACGGCGGCTTTCAAATGTCGATGTCCGAACTCGCGACGCTCCGTCGCCACCAGCTGCCGGTGAAGATCTTGTTGATCGACAACCAGCGGCTCGGAATGGTGCGCCAGTGGCAAGAGCTGTTCTACGAGCGGCGCTACTCGCACACCGATCTGTCCGACAATCCCGATTTCGTCACGATCGCGAGCGGCTACGGCATCCGGGCCGAGCGGGTCGAGGACGCGGGTGAGCTGCGCGACGCGATCGAGCGCTTCTTGGGGACCAAGGAACCCGCGCTCTTGCACTGCGCGTGTTTCCCGGCCGAAAACGTCTGGCCGCTCATTCCGCCCGGCGCGACGGTCGATGATGCGATGGAAGGCGCGCCGCAGCCCGAGGCGATCGTCGCCTAACTTCTATGACCCTCTCACTCGTCATGCATGACTGGCGCCTGCTCGAGCGGATCGTCGGCCTCACGAACCGGCTCGGCTGCGCGTATACGCGAGTCGACGTCCATGCGGGTGAATCCCACTACCACGCCACGATCGACTTCGTCGGGCCCCCGGACGCGCTGCGCCGGCTCGACGCACAACTCTCACGCCTGCTCAACGACGACAAGGAGATGTCCCGATGAACGCCCTGTACGACCGCGACGCGAACCCCGAAAAACTCGAAGGCAAGACGATCGCGATCGTCGGCTACGGCAGTCAAGGCCGGGCCCACACGCGCAACCTACGCGACAGCGGCCGGCACGTGATCGCCGCGCTGCGCCCCAACTCGCCCTCGCAACGAGCCGCCGCCGAGGACGGAATCCCCCACGACAGTATCGAGCACGCGGTCGCGCGCGCAGACATCGTCATGGTGCTCGCCCCCGACGAGGAGCAGCCGGCGATCTACATGCGCCAAATAATGCCCCATTTGCGCAGCGGAAGCTACTTGGCGTTCGCGCACGGTTTCGGTATCCACTTCGGCACGATCGTCCCCCCGGCCGACGTCAACGTCTTCATGGTGGCGCCCAAAGGACCGGGCCGCCTCGTGCGCACCGAATACGAAGCCGGCCGCGGCGTGCCGTGTCTGATCGCGGTCGCCGCCGACCCGGCCGGCGATACGCGTGAGGTCGCCCTGGCCTATGCCGCGGCGATCGGCGGCGGACGCGCCGGCATTCTCGAAACCACCTTCAAAGAAGAGTGCGAGACCGATTTGTTCGGCGAACAAGCCGTGCTCTGCGGCGGCCTCTCGGCGCTGGTGACGGCCGGTTTCGAGACCCTGACCGACGCCGGATACGCCCCCGAGATGGCGTATTTCGAGTGCCTGCACGAGGTCAAGCTGATTGTGGACCTGATGTACGAACGCGGGATCGAAGGCATGCGCGACGCGGTCAGCAACACGGCGAAGTACGGCGACTACACCCGCGGCGAACGCATCATCACGGCCGAGACCCGCGCCGCGATGCGCAAAATTCTGGACGAGATTCAGTCCGGCCAGTTCGCGCAAGAGTGGGTCGCCGAACACGCAGCGGGCAAACCTCGCTTCGTGGACTTCCGCAAGAAGCACGCCGCGCACCCGATCGAAGTAGTCGGCCGAAAGCTACGCGACCTGATGCCCTGGATGCGAGGCAATCCGACCCGCCCCGAACCGGTCGAGGCCTCAGGAACGGCCGATCACGGTTTCCGCATGATGTAACCGGCACACGAGCGACCGGTGCCGCTCGTTTCCGAGCAGCAACTCGATCGTCGAGCGCCGGAACCGCTCAGTTCTAGTGGATGAGCGTGATCTTCTCGGCGATGAAGACGCCGTTGCCGTTGAAGTAGCCGTCGGCGCGGACGAGCATGCCGGGGACCATCGATAGCCCGAGGGGCCGCAGTACCGTGCCTTGGTGCAGGTTCACCGGTTGCGCCCCGCCGTGGACGCGCAGCATGAGATTGAAACCGCCGAATGAGCTGACGAAGCCCTGGACGTGATAGCGCCCCGCGAAGGTCCGATCGTAGCCGGGGGCCGGCGGCGGATACGGTTGGGCCGAGGCGGGAACCGCTCCCCCGAGCAGCGCGGCGCCGAGAGCGACCGCGGTAAGAAGTTGACGTAGCATAAAAGTCCTTTCTCCGGGTCTACACAGCGCCCGTACGACGAGGACAACGCCGCGCCGGGAACCGCGGTTCCCAAGCGAGCGCAATCCTCATGCAATCGTAATCGGTCGCTCGCGGACGGTTCGTAAGGCTCTTGCCACGAGCACGAGCGCACCGTGCACCATCGCGACGTCACCGCTCGCGCGCGAGACGAACGCGTTTAACATCGACCGCAAATCGGGTGCCGGCCGCTGTGACGGCGCTCACTCCCTGCGCCTTACAAAGCCGCAGGTCAGCCGGTTGCCGGTACGTAGACCTCCGCACCGCGTTCCCGGAACTCGGCTGACTTCTCCGCCATCCCGCGCTCGGCGTACTCGCGCACCTCTTGGGTGATCTTCATCGAGCAGAAATGCGGTCCGCACATCGAGCAGAAGTGCGCGACCTTTGCGCCGTCGGCGGGCAACGTCTCGTCGTGGAACGCGCGCGCGGTGTCGGGATCGAGTGAAAGATTGAACTGGTCCTCCCAGCGAAACTCGAAACGCGCCTGCGAGAGGACGTCGTCCCAGTGCCGCGCGTGCGGATGACCCTTCGCCACGTCGGCGGCATGGGCCGCGATTTTGTACGCGATCACGCCGTCCTTGACGTCCTGTTTGTCCGGCAGACCGAGGTGCTCTTTCGGCGTGACATAGCAGAGCATTGCGGTGCCGTACCAGCCGATCATCGCCGCGCCGATCGCGCTCGTGATATGGTCGTACCCCGGCGCGATGTCGGTCGCGAGCGGCCCCAGCGTGTAGAACGGCGCTTCCTTGCAGACGGCGAGCTGCCGATCCATGTTTTCCTTGATCAAGTGCATCGGGACGTGACCGGGGCCCTCGATCATCGTCTGCACGTCGTGCTTCCAGGCGATGTCGGTCAGTTCGCCCAGGGTGTCGAGTTCGCCGAACTGCGCTTCGTCGTTGGCGTCGGCGAGGCAGCCGGGGCGCAAGCCGTCGCCGAGCGAGAAGGTGATGTCGTACGCCTTCATGATCTCGCAGATCTCTTCGAAGTGCGTGTAGAGGAAGTTCTCCTGGTGGTGCGCGAGGCACCACTTCGCCAGGATCGAGCCGCCGCGCGAGACGATGCCGGTGATGCGCTTGGCCGTCAGCGGCACGTAGCGCAGCAGCACGCCGGCGTGGATCGTGAAGTAGTCGACGCCCTGTTCGGCCTGCTCGATCAGGGTGTCGCGATAGAGTTCCCAGGTCAGCTCTTCGGCTTTGCCGTTGACCTTTTCGAGCGCCTGATAGATCGGAACCGTCCCGATCGGTACGGCGGCGTTGCGCAGAATCCACTCGCGCGTTTCATGGATGTTCTTGCCGGTCGAGAGGTCCATCACGGTGTCCGCGCCCCAGCGCGTAGCCCAGGTCATCTTCTCGACTTCCTCTTCGATCGTCGAGGCGACCGCCGAGTTGCCGATGTTCGCGTTGATCTTCACCAAGAAATTGCGTCCGATCAGCGCCGGTTCGAGTTCGGGATGGTTGACGTTGGCCGGCAAGACGGCGCGGCCGCGCGCGATCTCTGCCCGCACGTATTCCGGCTCGACGCCCTCGCGCAAGGCCACGAACTCCATCTCCCGAGTGATCTCGCCGCGACGCGCGTAGTGCATCTGGGTGACGTTCGTGCCCGGTTTGGCGCGGCGCGGTTTGCGCTTGGAAGCAAATCGGATCGATTCCAATTCCGGCATCGCTTCCCGGCCTAGCCGATACAGCGATGAGGCACGGTCGAGTTCGAGCGTGCCGGCGCGGCGCTCGATCCAGCTCGCGCGCAGCGGTTCGAGCCCGCGGCGTACGTCGGTCGCGACGTCGGGATCGGTATAGGGACCGCTCGTATCGTAAAGGACGTGTGTGTCGCCGTTGGTGAGCGTGATCTCGCGCATTGGAACGCGGACCGAAGGATCGCTCCCGACGCGATAGGTTTTCTTCGAGCTGCCCTGGGGCTTGCGCGCGCCGACGGTCGCGGTCATGAACACTTCTCCCACCCCGTCGCGGCCGTCTCTCCCTACGCCGGTGCTAACCGGATCAGGTTCGGCGGTCGGCGACAGACATCGCCCTCTCAGCTCGTCGTTGCAAGCTCCCGCGAGGATGGGCCGAGCATACGGCGCAGGACGCCCACTGTCAACGGGCAATCCCGAAACCCGTTGCCGTACCTTCGCCTACTCGGCGGCCAAGTTGCGATCGGCGCGGCCGCGATCTTCGCGCGCTACGCGCTTACGGGCGCCGGACCGCTCGCCGTCTCCGCCGCTCGCTTGGTGCTCGCCGCACTCGTGCTGCTGCTGTTTGCGGGCGGCCTCGGGCGCCTTTCGCCCCGGCGGGAAATCGCCTTCAGCCTTGCCGGGCTCGCGCTTGCCGTACACTTCGCAACCTGGATCGCCTCGCTCGAATACACCTCGGTCGCGATCTCGACGCTGCTGGTCACCACCTCGCCGCTTTGGACGGAGACCTACGACATCGTGCGCGAACGGCGGCCGCCGTCGCCCGCGTTCGTGCTCTCTTTGGTGCTCGGCTTCGCCGGCGTCGCTTTGGTCGCGCTGCACGGTTCCAGCGCTGCACCGCCGGTCCGCGGTCACGAACTCCTCGGCGACGCGCTGGCGCTGGCGGGAAGCTTCGCAATCGGAGTGTACCTGCTCATCGTGCGCGCCGCCGGTGCGAACGCTGGGAGTGCGCGCTTGGCGACCCGCGCCATCGTCGTGCGAACGTATGGCTGGGCAGCGCTGGCGCTCGTCATCGTCGCATCGCTCGCGCACGAAGCGCCTCCAGGCCCAGCCAACCTGGTAGCCTGGGGCGGAATCGTCGCGATGGCGCTCGTTTCGCAACTGCTCGGGCACACGGCACTCAACGCCGCGCTGCGCGATTTCCGGCCCAGCGTCGTCGCACTCTCAACGCTCGCCGAACCCGTCGCCGCCGCAGCGCTCGCAGCGTTGCTCTTTGGTGAGTTGCTCGGCCCCGCAACGATCGCCGGTGGCGCACTCGTGCTCACCTCGGTCGCGATCGCGCTCGCCACGCCGAGAAGCGGGGCGGCCGAAGCCTTGTCGACGGAGATTTCGTCGTGATACCTTGGCATGACAGCATGCTCGAGGAAATCGTCCTTCCGATTACCGACCCCGAGACCGAATGGGTCCGCGGCCGCCCGTTGCAAAAGGTGAGCCCGACTCGCCGCCACTCTCGGCTGCAGATGGAACTCTCGTTTGCGCTCAATGCCTGGGCGCCCGGGCGCGGCGAGGTCGGCCCCGAGTGGCGCTTCCGGATCGCCCCCGCAGGCGAGCCGCGTCGACCGCTCGTTCCCGACGTTTCGTTTGTGTCGCTCGATCGGCTGCGGGGCCATACCGAGGATGAACTCGAGGCGCCGGCGTTCGCACCGAACGTCGCAATCGAAGTTCTCTCGCCGCGCGACGAACCGCGCGACGTTGCGAGCAAAACCGACGTCTACCTGCGCGGCGGCGTCGAACTCGTCATCATCGTCGACCCCAAGTCGCGCACGATGACGCTCCACGACGGCAGCGGAAAACTGCTCGAGCTGCGAACCGGCGACATCCTGCGCCACCCCGCCCTCCCCGGCTTCGAACTCGACGTGGGCGCCCTCTTCTCGCGCGCACTCGACCTCCCGTTCTGATCGCCGATTGCGGCGTGCTACAGTCGGACCGTGATTGCTAGGGACGGCTCGGTTCTGACGCGCGGTTTTCTGCCAGGGCGCACGATGCGCGCAGGAACTCGGCGACGGACCAGGCTTGGGCGATCGTGCCCTTCCAAGCGAAGGGCGCGTCGCCGTCGGCGATTTCCGCCAGCGAGCCGAGGCCGTACGAGCGCAGCGAGTTGAGCAAGGGCTCGAGAAAGGAGCGCGCGGTCTGGGGGTCGCGGTAGACGCGCGCGTAGGCGCTCGCGAACGGGCCGAGCAGCCAGGGCCAAGCGGTGCCTCGATGATAGGCGGCGTCGCGTGTCTCGCGCGAACCGCCGTACGTCCCGCTGTAGTGCGGGTCCGACGCCGCGAGCGTGCGCAAGCCGTGCGACGTGACGAAATGGCGCAGACACGTGTCGACGATCTCGCGCGCGGTCACGCCCTCCAGCACGGCGTGCGGCAGCGCCACCGCGAAGATTTGGTTGGGGCGCAAGGTGCGATCGTCCCCGCTTGGGCCGTCGAGCACGTCGGCCAGACCCCGTCCGGCCGGCAGTACGTAGCGGGCGAAGCTCTCCCGCACCCGAGCGGCAAGCGTCTGGTAGGCGGAGCCGGCAACGCCGCGCAGCTGGGATAGATGGGCCAGAACCGTGAGCGCGTTGTACCAGAGAGCGTTGATTTCGACGGGCTTACCGATTCGCGGCGTGACGACCCATTCGTCGATCTTGGCATCCATCCAGGTCAGCTGCGCGCCCGGCTCGCCCGCAAAGATCAGCGCGTCGGCAGAATCCATTCCGATGTGGTAGCGCGTACCGCGGCGGTAGCCCTCGACGATCGCGGAGCAAGCTTCGTACAACACGTCGAAGGCTGCGTCCGGCCCGAACGCGGTGACATAGGATCGCACCGCTTCGACGTACCACAGCGCCGCATCGGCCGTGTTGTATTCCGGCACCTGGCCGCGGTCGGGGAAGACGTTGGGTAGCATGCCGCCGTCGACGTAGCGCGCGAAGGTCTCCAGGATCGAGCGGGCGATGTCGCGCCGGCCAGTCACGATCGCAAGGCCCGGTAGCGAAATCGCCGTGTCCCGGCCCCAATCGGTGAACCAGTGATAGCCGGCGATGACGGTCTTGCCGTCCGGCACTTCGACGCTGCGCCGGTCGACGATGAACTGATCCGCGGCCAGAACGAGCTGCGGCCACTCGCGCGCCGGCTCTGAGGCTGCGGCGAGCAGCGCGGCCTCGTGAGTTGCGCGCGCTTCGAAGATCGCCGCCGGTTCAATCGCGGGCAGGTCTCCGGTGCCCGCCCAGACGTGCACGCTTTCGCCGACCACGAGCGAGAAGGTCAGGTCCGCCGCGTGCACGTGATCCTCACGGTCGGGCAACCCGCGCTCCCGTTCGCGCACCAAATCGTAGTCGCGAAACCATTCGGCCGCGGCCGTCGCGGTGCCGCGCTCGCAGCGCAGGAAGAGCGATTGCGGCGCGCCCGCGTAGCGAACCGCGACCGCGCCCTCGCGAAGCTCGACCTCCGGCAGCTCTCCCGCGCGGGTTACGCCGTTGTGGTCGCGCCGGTCGACGATCGCCCGCAGATCGAAGCGCACCGGAGCCAGCGCCCGCAACACGCGATAGCGCACGAGCGTCGCGTTGGCGCCGAGCTGCATCGTCAGCCGCTTTTCGACCAGCGCGCCGGCAAAAGCGAAGTGCCAGACCGGCGTCGTCCCGTCGAGATAGAAGCGCTCGAGGTTCAGATAACCGCGCGGATCGATGGCGCCCGAACTCCAACGGTTGGTTGCGAGCGCATATGAGGCGTCGAGATACGTACAGGTCTCGTCGAACTTGACCAGCAGCAGCGTGCGGCCGCCCGGCGGCTCGAGCGCCGCGATCAGCAGCCCGTGATAGCAGCGCGTCAGCGAACCGTCCACCGTTCCCGAAGCGTAGCCGCCGAGGCCGTTGGTGACCAGCCACTCGCGCCCGTTCGCGGCGCCGAAATCACCGCATACTTCGCGCCCGAAATCGACCGCGTTCGTCACCCCGCGGCTGTGACTCTCAGCCGCCGGTCGAGAAGCCCGGATAGAGCGTCATGCCGCCGTCGACGAACAGCGTCGTCCCGGTCACGTAGTCCGAGGCATCCGAGCAGAGAAAGACCGCCGCCGCACCGATGTCTTCAGGTTCTCCGATCCGCCCGTATGGGATCAGCGTCAGCAAGCTCGCCAGCGCCTCCGGCGTATCCCAGGCGGCCGTGTTGATCGGCGTTCGAATCGCCCCCGGGCCGATCGAGTTGATGCGAATCTTGTGCGGCGCGACCTCCTGCGCGAGGCTCTTCATCAGCAGCATCACCCCGCCCTTACTCGCGGCGTAGTTCGCATGACCGCCCCACGGGATCACCTCGTGCACCGAACTCATGCAGACGATCTTGCCCAGCGCTTTCGAGCGTTCGGGAACCGGACCGCGGCGCAAGAACTCGCGGATGGCGGCGCGCGCGCACAGGAACTGGCCGGTCAGGTTCACGGCGAGGACCTCATGCCACTGCGCGAGCGTCATCTCGGCGATCGGCGAGTCCTTCTGCCAACCGGCGTTGTTGATCAGGATGTCGACCGTACCGAAGACGCCGATCGTTTCGGCGAACATCGCAGTGACTTGCTCTTCTTGCGAGACGTCGCAGCAGATGACGCGCGCCGTACCGCCCGCCGCCGCGATCTCGCTCGCAACCTGATCCGCACCGTCGCGCGGGCCGCCCGGATAGTTGACGACGACGTTCGCACCTTCGCTCGCGAGGGCTTTCGCAACGGCGGCACCGATGCCCGAACTCGAACCGGTGACGATCGCGGTCTGTCCCACAAGTTGCATAGCGAGGCTATCATGCTTGCGAGGTCAGACCGGCACCTTCCCCAAAACGTCGCTCATGGACTGGAATCCCGAGCGCGCCCGCATCGAAGCCGACGCCCAACGAATCGTGCACTGGACGCACTGGGGCCCGTACCTCAGCGACCGTCAATGGGGAACCGTGCGCGAGGACTACAGCGCGACCGGCGAAGCCTGGACCTATTTTCCGTTCGAACACGCGCGCTCGCGGGCATACCGCTGGGGCGAAGACGGCATCTTCGGCCTCAGCGACGACCACCAGCGCCTATGCCTCGCGCCGGCATTCTGGAACGGCAACGACCCGATCATCAAGGAGCGGCTCTTCGGGCTGTCGGGCCCGCAAGGCAATCACGGCGAGGACGTTAAGGAATGTTATTATTACATCGATAACGTCCCGTCGCACGCCTACATGAAGGCACTCTACAAATACCCGCAGCGGGCCTTTCCCTATGGCGACCTGCGCGCCACGAACGCTCGCCGCACGAAGCTCGACCCCGAGTACGAGTTGGTCGACACGGGCATCTTCGAAGACGACGCGTACTTCGATATCGAAGTCGAGTACGCGAAGCACGCCCCGAACGACATCCTGCTGAGGATTACGGTCACCAACCGCGGCGCGCAGCCGGCGCCGCTCCACGTCGTACCGCAGCTGTGGTTCCGCAACGAGTGGTCGTGGGGGCTCGACCGGCCGCACGCCTCGATCGTGCCCGTTGCGGGTCTGCCCTGCGCCTACACCGCGAAGCATCCCGAACTCGGCCCCTATCGCTTTTCGGGTGAGGGCGAACCGAAAGAATACTTCGTCGAGAACGAGACCAACTTCGAGGCGCTGTACGGCAGCCCGAACCCCCAACCGTACGTCAAGGACGGGATCGATCGTGCGGTGCGCGGCGAAGCCGGCTCGACGAACCCCGGCCGCAGCGGCACCAAGCTGGGCCTGCACTACGAGTGGACGCTCGGACCGGGCGAGACGCGAACGGTCCGGTTACGCTTGACCGACGAACAAATGCTCGACGACGTGGTCGGGGGAGCCTTCGGCCCGACGTTCGACCCGACGTTCAAGGAACGGCTCTGGGAAGCCGACCGCTTCTACGCGGCCCTCAACCCTTATCCGGCGAGCGACGAGCAGCATCGCGTTCAGCGCACGGCGTTAGCCGGTATGCTGTGGTCCAAGCAGTTCTACTTCTACGTCGTGCGCGACTGGCTGCGCGGGGACCCCAACCAGCCGCCGCCGCCGCCGGAGCGCTGGAACGGCCGCAACCACGAGTGGATGCACCTTTACAACGACGACGTCATATCGATGCCCGACACCTGGGAGTACCCTTGGTACGCAGGTTGGGACCTGGCCTTTCACACGGTCGTGCTATCGCTGATCGATCCGGCCTTCGCCAAGCGCCAGCTGATCGTGCTCACGCGCGAGTGGTACATGCACCCCAACGGCCAGATCCCGGCCTACGAATGGGCCTTCGGCGACGTCAACCCGCCGGTTCAAGCCTGGGCGGCCTACCGTATCTTTCAGATCGAGCACAAGATGTACGGTACCGCCGACTACTTGTTCCTCGAACGCGTCTTCCAAAAGCTGTTGATGAACTTCACCTGGTGGGTCAATCGCGAGGACCCGCAGAGCGAGAACGTCTTCATGGGCGGTTTTCTCGGCCTCGATAACATCGGGGTCTTCGACCGCAGCGCGCCGCTGCCGACCGGCGGCCACATCGTGCAATCCGACGCGACCAGCTGGATGGCGGTCTACGCGCTCGACATGATGGCGATTGCACTGGAGCTAGCCCAGCACGATCCCTCGTACGAAGACATCGCCTCGAAGTTCTTCGAACACTTCCTCTACATCTCGTACGCGATCAACAACAAGGAAGGCGATACCGGGCTCTGGGACGAGCACGACGGCTTCTACTACGACGAACTCGTGATCGGCGACGGCACGATGCCGATGCGGGTGCGCTCGATGGTCGGCCTGTTGCCGCTGCTGGCGGTCGAAACCCTCGCACCCCAGTTGCTCGAGCGCGTGCCGGATTTCAAGCGGCGTTTCGAGTGGTTCATCGAACACCGGCCGGAGCTGGCAGGCAGCGTCGCCAGCTTGGAATCCGACGGGCTGCACTCGCGCCGTCTGTTGGCCTTGCTCGACGAGCAGCGCTTGGCCCGGATCCTTTCCAAGATGCTGGACCCCGCGGAATTCCTCAGCCCGCACGGCATCCGCTCGCTCTCCAAGTACCATCAGGACAACCCGTTCAAGATCGAGGTCGGCGGCAACGAGTTTCGCGTCGACTACGCACCCGCCGAATCGAGGAGCGGACTATTCGGTGGAAACTCCAACTGGCGCGGGCCCGTCTGGTTCCCGTTGAATTTTCTGCTGATCGAAGCGCTGCAGAACTTTCACTTCTTCTACGGCGACGCGTACCGGGTCGAATATCCGAGCGGCTCGGGGAACCTCGCGAATCTTTGGGAGGTCGCAACCGATCTCTCCGAACGGCTCGTCAGCATCTTCTTGCCCGATGCGGACGGCAGGCGCCCGGTCAACGGCGGCGTCGAGAAACTGCAGCGCGACCCGAACTTCCGCAACTTGCTGCTGTTCTACGAATACTTCCACGGCGACAACGGTGCAGGCATCGGTGCATCCCATCAAACGGGCTGGACGGGCCTCGTGGCCAAGCTGATCCAGCAGCTGAGCGAATATCGGAGCGCCGGAAAGTCGCCGCTCGAGTGGCACTACGAGGCGACGCCGAGCGGATCGACCGCCGGGCGCGGCACCCACGAAGTCGGAGCGCACACGGTCGCATGATCGGTGCACGCGGCCCCGCGATCGAGCCGGGCGCTCCCTACCCGCTCGGCGCGACGTGGGACGGAACCGGGGTGAACTTCGCGCTCTTTTCCGAGCACGCGGAGAAGGTCGAACTATGCCTGTTCGATGCGCGCGGACGGCGCGAGCTGCACCGGCTCGAACTTCCGTCCCACACCGACGGGGTCTGGCACGGCTACGTCCGCGACGCGCTACCCGAGCTGAAGTACGGCTATCGCGTCTACGGGCCGTACGATCCGCACAACGGTCATCGCTTCAACCCGCACAAGCTCTTGATCGATCCCTACGCGAAAGCGCTCTCGGGAGCGATCCGCTGGACCGACGCCCACTACGGCTATCGCGTCGGCTCGCATCGCGGCGATCTCTCGTTCGACCGGCGTGACAACGCCTCGGGGATGCCGAAGTCGGTCGTCGTCGACACCGCATTCACCTGGGGCGACGACCGCCCGCCGCGCACGCCCTGGTCGGACACGATCGTCTACGAGCTGCACGTGCGCGGCTTCACGATGCAATTCCCGGGTATCCCGCCGCCGATGCGGGGAACGTTCCTCGCACTCTCGTCCCCGCCGGTCGTCGACTACGTCAGGCGCCTCGGCGTAACGGCGATCGAGCTGCTGCCGATCCACGCGTTCGTCGACGATCGGATGCTGGTCGAGCGACGTCTGCGCAACTACTGGGGCTACAACTCGATCGGCTACTTCGCACCGCAACCCCCGTACCTCAGCCGCGACTCGGTGAACGAGTTCAAAACGATGGTCAAGCAGTTTCACGAAGCCGGCATCGAAGTGCTGCTCGACGTCGTCTACAATCACACCGCCGAAGGAAACCAAGAAGGACCGACGCTCTCGTTCCGCGGGGTCGACAATGCGTCGTATTACCGTCTGGCCGGCGACCGGCGCTTCTACGACGACGTCACGGGCACGGGCAACTCTCTCGACCTCGAACACCCGCGGGTCCTGCAACTCGTGATGGACTCGCTGCGCTACTGGGTCGAGGAGATGCACGTCGACGGCTTTCGCTTCGACTTGGCGACGGTGCTCGCGCGCACCGCCCACGGCTTCGATCCGAACGCGGGCTTCCTGCGCGCCGTGCGTCAAGACGCCACGCTCGCAAAGGTCAAACTGATCGCGGAACCGTGGGACGTCGGCCTCGGCGGTTATCAAGTTGGGCAGTTTCCGCCCGGCTGGTCGGAATGGAACGACAAGTTTCGCGACGCCGTGCGCCGCTTCTGGCAAGGGGCCGACGGTTTGGTTCCGGAGCTAGCATCACGCCTAACCGGTTCGAGCGAACTCTTCAACCACGGCGGCCGGCACGTTCGCGCCTCGGTGAACTTCGTGACCGCGCACGACGGCTTCACGCTCGCCGATCTGGTCAGTTACAACACCAAACACAACGAAGCCAACGGCGAAGACAACCGCGACGGCAGCGACCACAACAACAGCTGGAACTGCGGCGTCGAGGGGCCGTCGGACGACCCCGCCGTGCGCGCGCTGCGCGCGCGCCAGCAGCGTAACCTGATCGCGACGACGCTGCTCTCGCAGGGCGTGCCGATGCTGCTGGCGGGCGACGAACTCGGCAAGACGCAGCTGGGCAACAACAACGCCTACTGCCAGGATTCGCCATTGACCTGGCTCGATTGGTCCTCGCCCGCCGATGGGGCGCTGCACGATTTCACCTCCGCGGTCGTGCACTTACGCCGAAGCTACAAGGCCTTTCGCCGGGCCCGGTTTTTTCGGGGTACGCTCCTGCCCGATGGATCTCGCAAAGACGTCACCTGGCTGCGGCCGGACGGTGCGGAAATGTCGGAAGCGGACTGGCACGACTCGAGCCGGCGGGTCGTCGGCCTGCTGTTCGGGGCCGAAGAACGCGCGGTCGAGGACCGCCTGTTCTTGCTTTTCTTGAACGCCCACGATGGGGAACTGCCGATCGTTCTGCCACCCCGCACCAGCGGCTGGGAGTTGCTGATCGATACCGCCGGTGACCCCAAGACCAACGTCTTCGCGCCGCTGCCGGTCGGTGCGACGCACCGCCTGCAGCCACGGTCGCTGGTCCTGTTCCACGCCCGCGCGCTCGCCGGGCCGTGACTGGGGCCTCGCAGGCCTACTTGCCGCCCGCGCTCGAGGGCGGCCGCTCCTGGGGTTTTGCCGCAAACCTGTACGCGCTGCGCTCGCGACGAAATTGGGGCGTCGGCGATTTCAGCGATCTGCGCGAACTGGTGCGCATCGCCGCCACTGCCGGTGCCGGCATCGTCGGCGTCAACCCGCTGCACGCGCTGCACTACACGAGTCCCGACTCGGCCAGTCCCTATTCTCCGACCAGTCGCTACTTTCGCAATCCGATCTACATCGACGTCGAGGCCGTGCCCGAATTCGCTTGCGACGATCCGCGCGCCGAAAAGTTGCGCGAGCGGGTCCGTTCGGAACCGTTCGCACGGCGGCTCGCAGCCCTTCGCGATGCACCGTACGTCAACTACTCGGGCGTCGCGCGGGCGAAATGGGGCGCGCTCGAGCAGCTCTACGCGATCGCGCGCTCGCAACCGGGAGAGCGTGCCGGGAGCTTTGCGGCCTTCGTCGAGCGCGGCGGCGAACGCCTCGAGCGTTTCGCCGTTTACGAGGCCCTGGGCGAGCACTTCGTGCATGCGAAGCTCGGTCACGGCTGGCTCGGGTGGCCGCCCGACTACCGCGACGCGGCCTCGCAGCCGGTCCGCAGCTGGGCGACGCGCCACCGCCGGCGGGTCGACTACTTCAAATTTCTGCAGTGGCTGGCGGACGAACAGCTCGCAGCCGTGGCCGCCGAAGCCCGCGCGCTCGAGATCGGTCTGTACCTCGACGTCGCGGTCGGCGTCGACGTCAACAGCGCCGACGTCTGGTCGGACCCCAGCGCCTACGTGCTCGACGAAACGGTCGGCGCGCCACCCGACCCGCTGGGACCGCTCGGCCAGAACTGGGGCCTGCCGGCGCCCGATCCGGCCGCACTCGTTCGCGACGGCGGCGCGGCGTTCGCGGAATTGCTGGCGCGCAACATGGCGCACGCCGGAGCACTGCGGCTGGACCACGTCATGGCCCTGCTGCGACTGTTCCGCATCCCGCGCGGTAAATCGCCGGCCGAAGGCCGCTACGTCGACTATCCGTTCGAGGAATTGCTTGCGATCGCGGCGGCGGAGAGCAAGCGAGCGCGCTGTCTGATCGTCGGCGAGGACCTCGGCAACGTTCCCGACGGCTTTCGCGAGCGGATGGAACGCGAAGCGATCCTGTCGTACCGGGTGCTGCTCTTCGAGCGCGAAAGCGACGGCGCGTTCAAGGGGCCGGAGCGCTACCCTGCGCTCGGCCTCGCGACGGCCACGACCCACGACCTGCCGACGCTCGCCGGCTGGGCGACCGGTCGCGACATCGAGGGCTGGGAGCGCACGGGGCTGGTCGGCAGTCAATGGGTGGAGGGCCACCGCGCCGAGCGCCGCATCGACGCCTCGCGGCTGCTCGAGGCGTTGCGCGGCCAAGGGGAGCTGGACGGCGAGAGCGCCGAGCTGCTGCACCGGGCGATCGATCAGCGCTCGCACGCTGCCGAACGTTTCGAGCCGCTCGTCCGCGCCGTGTACCGCTATCTCGCGCGCACGCCGTCGCGGCTCGTGCTGGTCGCGCTCGACGACGCGCTGTTGGAATTCGAACAGGTGAACCTGCCCGGGACCTTCTTCGAATACCCGAACTGGCGCCGCAAGAACTCGGCCGGTTTGGAACGGATCGCAAGCGACGGACGGATTGCAGCCATTGCAGCCGAAGTACGTGAGCGCGTGAAGGGAGCAAGCCCGTGAAAGCCGTCGTGATGGCCGGGGGTGAAGGTTCGCGACTTCGTCCGCTGACCTCGCGCCGCCCCAAGCCCCTGGCACCCGTCGCCAACAAGCCGGTGATGGAGCACATCGTCGACCTGCTGCGCCGCCACGGGACGACCGAAATCGTCGCGACGCTGCACTACTTGGCCGACGAGATCGAGAGCTATTTCGGCGACGGTTCGGCCTTCGGCGTTTCGATGAGCTACGTCGTTGAGGATACGCCGCTGGGCACCGCCGGTGCCGTCAAGCTGGCCGCCGACTTGCTGGGAGACGAGCCGTTCCTGGTCATCTCGGGCGACGCGCTCACCGATCTCGACCTGAAGGCGCTGGTAGCCGATCACGCGCGGACGCAAGCCGCCGCGACGATCACGCTGCAGCGCGTCACGAACCCGCTCGAGTTCGGCGTCGTCATCACCGACGAGAACAGCCGCATCACCCGCTTTCTCGAGAAGCCGTCCTGGGGCGAGATCTTTTCCGACACGATCAACACCGGCATCTACGTGCTCGATCCGATCGTGCTCGACTACATGGAGCGCGGCAAGGCCTACGATTTCTCGCGCGATATCTTTCCGCGTCTGCTGCACGAAGGCAAGCTGATCTCCGGTTACGTGACGACCGACTACTGGACCGACATCGGCAACCTCCAGCAGTACCAGCAGGCCAACTACGACGCGCTCGGCGGCAAGCTGCGACTGGAGATTCCCGGCCAGGAGACGCGGCCGGGGGTCTGGATGGGCGAGGGCTGCCGCATCGATCCCGCAGCGAACGTCGTCGCGCCGGTTGCGCTGGGGCGCAACGTGACGATCGAGGCCGGGGCGACGGTCGGCGCGGATACGGTGCTCGGCAACTCGACGATCGTGGCGAAGCACGCTCTTGTCCAGCGCACGATCGCGTGGTCGGATTGCTACTTCGGCGAGTCCTCGGAGCTGGACGGCTGCACGGTCGCGGATCGCAACATCGTCAAACAACACGTCAAGGTCGGGAACGGCACCGTCATCGGCAGCAACTGCACCCTCGGCGCGGGTGCCGTCGTGCGTCCGAACCTGAAGCTCTGGCCCGACAAGTCGGTCAGCTCCGGGTCGATCGTGTCGATGTCGCTGATCTACGGGATCAAGTGGCCGGGCTCGCTGTTCGGTGCCGTCGGCGTCAGCGGGCTCGCGAACGTCGAAGTGACGCCGGAGTTCACGATGAAGCTCGGCCAGGCGCTCGGTTCGTCCCTGAAGCCGGGTCAAACCGTAATGACCAGCCGCGACGCCCACCCCGCGGCGCGCGTGATGAACCGGTGCGTCATTTCAGGCTTGCTTTCGGTCGGAATCAACGTCGAAGACCTGCGCGCGATGCCGCTGCCGCTGGCACGCTACGCGACTCGCATGGGCGGCGACGGCGGCGTCCACACGCGTATCGATCCGAGCGACCCCAACGCCGTCTTGATCGAGATGTTCGATTCGAGCGGGATCAACCTCGACAAGACCAGCGAACGCAAGATCGAAAACCTCTTCTTCCGCGAGGACTTCCGGCGCACCGGTATGGACGAGGTCGGCCACCTCTCCTTCCCGGCGCGGACGCTCGAGCTGTACACGAGCGAACTGCTGGCCTCGCTCAAACCGACGGCGCTGCCGAAGGCCAACTTCAAGGTCGTCGTCGACTACGGCTACGGCAACGCATCGCTCGTGATGCCGCGCGT
>Ga0302325_10007065_pt1 | contig 25034 bp, 23 predicted proteins | sample Palsa_T0_2_FD_201948 | JGI IMG/M metagenome (GOLD analysis project Ga0302325, IMG submission 201948) | Peat permafrost microbial communities from Stordalen Mire near Abisko, Sweden - Palsa_T0_2 | ecosystem: Environmental > Terrestrial > Soil > Palsa > Peat permafrost | place: Sweden: Abisko... | reverse complement strand
TCAACGGCAAGGATCTGACCGGCTGGGTGAACGTGGGCGGCGAGCAATGGACCGTGGAAGACGGCGCGATCCACGGCGTGGGCGTCACCAAGGGCTACGGCTACCTGATGACCGAAAAGCACTACAAAGATTTCGAGCTGGCCATCCGCTTCCAGTGCGTGACCGGCGGCAATAGCGGCATCTTCTATCGCACCAGTTTCAAGCCGGGCACGGCCGACGTTGCCGAGGGATACCAGTTCGAGATCGACCGCAACCTGAACCACCACACCGGCGGGATCTACACCGCGCGGCGCGGCTGGATCGTGTGGCCGTCGCCCGAAAACGAGTTCGCGATCAAGCCCACGGAGTGGAACGATTACGTGCTGAGCGTGGTGGGCAACCACCATCGCGCGCGTTTGAACGGCGTGCAGGTGATCGACTTCACCGATCCGGTGAATGAGGTGGACGACGGGGCGATTGCGCTGCAGTTGCATGCGGGCGGGGAGGCGAATATGCGGTTTAAAGATGTGTTCATCCGCGTGCCGTGACTAATCTAATTGTGGGGTGCCCCCGGCGCTTCTCCAAGATGCGCGTCAGGCGTCAACTCGCCACGACCCATTACCGTCGCCAAGCCGACTTACCGGGACTAATGTTCGCGAAGTCGTAGTTATTTCAGAGCGAGATTCGGATTGTTGGCGGTTCTCCGATAATTCAGGAATTCACGTATGCCGCCGCCCAGCGTGCCGTAGAGAATTCCCAGCATGATTGGCACGACGACCATTCCGAGCAGGCCCAATGCCTCGAGGATAAATTTCATGATAAATTTCCCCAGAAAACCCTCCGGAGCTTCGCGCTCACCGAGGTTTGTCACAGCCCTCATAGCCGCTACAACTCCCCAGTACGAGGCCCAAACCACGTACGCGGAGATTCCGGCTAGGACCAGCAAGGCGAAGACCTCGAATCCGGCTAAAACGAGCAGACTTAAAAAGAGGAGCGGAACAACCACTGCGATGCGCAAGGACAGAGTTATTTGCCGCCTCGCGTCGTCAGCCGCAGGGGACTGGATGACGGTCGCTCCCCGAAAGGTCGTGCCGAACATGCTGAAACGCTCGGGCGTCGTATTCTCTACTGGCTGCGTTTTATCGAAGCGGTGGCCACAGGCGCAACGCTCAGTTTCTTGGGAATTGCTGTTTCCGCAGCGAGGGCACACCATAGGCTACGTCCGGGCTAACGTTGCGAATCTCCGGTTCACAAGACAGGCTAAACAAATTGAAGCACATCGTGCGCGGCCTTACAAGGGGCACTGTGCGAGGGCTCGGCGCCCGTCGCTCTGTCGCCCAATCTCACGCAACGACTACGTCCCGCGCCGCTTGACGTGCTGGCATCCGGTAACATGTTTCAGCCCACCCGGTCCGAAATCGCGCTCGATCTGGAAGTATTCGGCATCTGTCCTGACAAATCTACGCACTCCACGTGAGTGTATAGTCGGCCTCGCGGACATCTACTAGCGCAGCCTTGCTGAGCGGCTACTCCGGCGTAACGACTCGCAAGCCATCAATACCTCCGAAATCGTTGTCCCGGCTGACCAGTATCGCACCGATAGCCAGCGCCGTCGCGGCCACCCATAGGTCGTTTTCGTCCAACGGGAGTCCGCGCTGTTGGCGAGCCAATTTGACGGTCGCGTAAATGTCGCCTGCCTGTTCCGGGACCGGTTCGCACTCCACGGTATCCAAGAGCTGCCGTCCGGTCTCCTCCAACTCCATACGCCGTCTGCCTCGCGGAAGTCTTGCAATCCCGAAAAGTATCTCGCCTCGAACGATTGTACAGGTAACCACGCGATCTCCCTGGCCCAGCCCGGCCATCCAGTTCTCAATCCGCGGCGCGGCCCTCATGAAGTCGCTGATCGCGTTTGTGTCGAGGAGGTACGTCACTCCGGAGGCCACCTGTCGAACGCGCCCTCATCGCGCACCGGCAGCCGTGCGGCAGCAATCGCGGCCTCCAGATCATCGACAGCCTCAGAGCTTGGATGAGGTAGTTTCCGAAGTGCTCGCAATAGGGCCTCAGGTGAAGTTGCTCTGCCGCAGAGAGAGCGCAGGCCGTCCAGCGCAACCTGCTCCACGCTCTTCTGTTGCGCGGCGGCCACTCGCTCCAGACTGTGTGCGATGTCATCCGGGATTTGAATCGTCATCATTGGCCTCCCGATACTATTGTCTCAACAAAAGGCCGTGTATTAGGCTCGCAGCGTGCCGGTGCCTGCCTCAGGCATTTGGCCGTATGGCCACTTTACGGTGAACGAGGTGGATGACGGGGCGATTGCGCTGCAAGATGCATGCCGGCGGGGAGGCGAATATGCGGTTCAAAGATATCCTCATCCGTGATCGCTCGGTACGGTGATTAAGCCTTCCTCAGGCGGGCTTGGCTTACCCGGGCGCCTGGTGCGTGGACGCAGGTAGTGGAACCGAATTAGATAGATATTCTCGCCTTTACCGTGCTTCGCGACTTTGAGCAGATCGATGAGACCGAGGAAACCCGACTCACGCGCCAACTCCGGAGTGATATCCGGAAAACCGATCGGCTTGATTGAATCCACCTCGATCTCGCCTTCGTCCATACGGTACCGGGCACCCACTTTGACGTGGGGACGCGTCCAGATGCGGACACTGCAAGTGATTTTTCCAAGGCGAACTCCATCGCGCAGACGCCTGGTGAACACCATGAGGAGAGTCTATCAAGTTGGAGGATGGAGAGGGGCGCAGCTCAATTGATCCACTCACCTCCAACCTCTTCGTCGCCGTCCTCTTCTGAAGCTGTCTCAGCCATCCCGTTGGCCTCGATGGCGGCCTCCGCCGCGAACCCGGTGCATCGAAAACACAGCCGTCGGCATGTTATGAAACGTGTGCCGAGTAATGGGTACATCGTCCGGAATCCCCGAATTCATCCGTATCCGCCTGTTCGAAGGACTGCCCCAAGCGCAATTGCAGCCGTGGCGCGCAATGGCTCCGGCTCGTCGGGACTGCGAATGATCGCCGTTAGGAATCGGCTAACTCGTCATTCATAACGGTGAGATCGCCCGCTAACTCGGCGGCGACGAGCCGGTCGGATGCATCGGCCCGAGGATCGATCGGAATCTCCTGAAATTTCTTCCCGGGATCTCTTGGCCAGTCCCATGAAGGTGTGTCCCGCAAAGTTCTTAAACCACGCAATCCCGCGAGAACCTCTGCCAAATAATTGTCGCGGACACACGCGCGACCTTCCGCTGCTCTCTGCTCAGATTTTAGCTCTCTGGGCTTCGTCGATTCTCCGTCGGCGTTTGCAGCCACCCACTGGCGTCAAGCAGCGGACAATCTCGCCACGTGGAGCCGCTTCCGGCTCTTTTCCGCGTGCCAGAGGTCATACTGAAGCTGCTGGTTCATCCAACTTTCAGCGCTGGTGTTAAAGGCGATCGAGAGGCGGATCGCCATCTCCGGACTGATACCCGTACGCCCGTTGAGGATGCTGGACAGTGCTTTCCGGCTTACGCCGAGCGATCGCGCGGCCTCCGTGACCGTCAAATTCAGGGGTTCCAGGCACAGCGCCCTGAGCACCTCGCCTGGGTGTGGCGGATTGTGCATCCTCATATTCACCTTAATTGTAGTCCTCATAGTCCACGCGATCTACGTCCTTCCCGCACAACTGAGCGTGACGCGCCAATTGCCGCTCACCTTTATGGCCCACGTGCCTTTCCGGGAGCCGCGCAGTTCATGGAGATCCAAGCCGGGCAAATTCAAATCGTGCGCGCTGGTTGACGCGTTCAGACGGCCGAGGATTAGCCGGAGCCGGTCGGCGTATTTCGCTTGAATTCCCGACTTGGTCCCAGTGGCGAAGAACCGTTCAAGTCCCTTGTGCCGAAATCCCTTGATCGCCACGCCTACTAGTGTAACCTATGTGGTTACAGCTTGCAGCCTGGGAGGCAGCGGGTCCTGGGGGACCCGCGCAGACTGAAGTCTGCCCCACCACGGACGCCGGCTAAAAGCCGGCTGCGGCCAGGATTGGCCGCCCTCCAAGTTCGTTCATCCTCTCCACCTGCTTTACCAAAAATCCCATATCCGAAAACGGATCGCCGCCGAAGCGTGCCCAGTAAACCCGCCCCTTCTTATCGACGAGAATGGTCGAGTGCAACTCGATATCCTCGAAATCGTCGTACGAGTGAAACCGCCGCGCATTCGCATGATCCGGGTCCGACAGCAGGCGCGCGGGCAGATCTCCGAACTGCTTCAGCGCCTCGCTGTTCTTCTCCGGCGGCGCGCTGCTCACCGCCAGCACCACCGTATTCAGCCGGTCCCAATCGTCCTTCTTGGTCCCGATGTCATGCAACTGCCGCAAGCAGTGCGGACACTCCGGCCCCAGATAGAACACCAGTAGTACGTTCTTGCCGCGGTACTCCTGCAGCGAGACAGACTTTCCCGCGGCGTCGCGGACATCCAAGGCCGGCGCTTCATACGGCTCCCAGCGCGGCGGCCCGAAATGGTCCAAAGGCACGCGCGCGTAGTTGCGCTGCGGCGCGGGCGAAGAGTCGCGCGGCGTGGCCGTGATGCTAGTGGCTTTGGCGCGCTCAATCACTTTCAGCCCGGCGTCGGCATTCGAAGCCACGAACAGCAGCCGGGCCATGGCGTCCTTCGCCTTGGCCTTCTCTCCCAGCGCGGCGTACGCACGCACCAGCCCGGAGAGCGCGAAGATGTCGTTGTGGGTCAGCTCCAGCGCTTTCTCAAACGCCTGCGCCGCCAGCACAGGACTATTGGCATCCAGGTAAGCCTCGCCCAAACTGTTGTAGAGCGACTCCGGATAGGCTGGCGGGTCCGCATATTGTTTCTGCATGTCGTACTCGCGTCCGGCGGCATCCGCCAGCAGCCCCAGGCCCACGATTGTATCGCCGGTCTCGCCGCGCGCGAGCGCGAACCGACCCTTCAACTCCAGCGATTCGATGGTGTAGGAATCCTCCTCGTCCTTGTTCTTGTCCAGATCCTTCTTCAGCGCGGCATGCGCGGCGATGCTCTTCGCGGCTTTCTCCAGGTCGCCTTTGCCCAGCCAGGCGCGCGCCTCGCAGTAGGCCTTGTTCATCTTGTCTTCATAGATGTCGCGCCAGGGGATGGATTTCGGATTCAACAGGTCGTCCCACCGCTCGTACTTGATCAGCACCCGCTCCATGGCCGCGATGCCGCGCGAGTGCGTGCTGTATGCGTTTTCCTTGTTATCGACCGGATCGAGCGGCGCGTCGATCAATTGGCGCCCCCCGAAAATGGCCGCTTCCGCCATCCCGAGCTGCTCCTGAATATAGGAAAGGTAGGTGCGGTTGTGGGCGTAATTCCAGTTGTTGAACGGAAAGGTAAGGCTGGTCTGCATGTACCGCTTCTCCACGCGCGTGGCCGCATCCATGGAGAGCGCCGCCTCGTCCCACATGCCCAGGATGCTGTAGATGTGTCCCGGCATGTGCTGGGCGTGGCCGATGCCCGGCACCAGCTCGGTGTACGCGCGGCAGCTTTCGAGCGCCTGCTCGGGTTGGTTGTAATCCCAGTTGTGGATGCGGTAGTGGTGCGCTCCGGGATGGTTGGGCTCGTGCGCCAGAATCTCGCGGATGATCAACTCCGCGCCATAGCGCGAGTCTCCCATGGTAACCAAGGCCAGCATGGCGCGCGCCTCCATATCGTCGGGATACTTCACGCACAGCGTTTCGAGCTTCTTCACTTCGGCGCGCCGCAGCGTGCGGTAATCGCGATCGTCGTCCGCATCGCGCACCGGATCGGGCAGCATGGCGGCTTCCAGAGCCTCGATGTACAGGCGCTCGCGCTCCGTGACCTTGTCCTTGCGCTTGACGGCTTCGCGCAGGAAGTCGGCAGCGCGGTCCCCGTCCCCGCCACGGCCGGTGGTGGCGCGCGCCAATCCCCAATAGGCCATGGCGTTGTCCGGCTCCAGTTTCAAGCACCAGCGGAAGGAGCGCTCGGCTTCGTAATACCAGAAGGAGTGCAGCAGCGCGTTGCCCTGGTTGAACCACTGCTGGACCTCCGGATTCTTGGTGCTGATCGGGAACGGCGCGACCCCGATGCCCTCCATGACCCAGGGTTTTTGGCGCGGCCCGGTGTCGAATGCGGCGCCATGCGCGGAGTGGCCTTTGTCGATGCTGTCCGTTTGGGCGTAAATGCCGGGACAAGCAGCCAACAGGAGCAAGTATGCCGGTTTCATCCACATGGCTGCCAGTATACCGCGCCCCGTGGCGCACGCACTTTGCGGGCCGTGTTCACACGCATGTGAACACTCCGCCCGCATTCTTCGTATCTCCCTATGAGCGAGGTTAAGAACGATGTTCTGCACACGATGCGGGATCGAAATCGACGAGAAGGTGCGCTACTGTTCCGCTTGCGGGCACCCCACGAAACTGGCGGAAGCCACGGCGAACCCTTACTCGTCACCCAGGCTGGCGCTGGACACGGAGAACAAGAAGATCGCGGGAGTCTGTGCGGGCTTCGCGCGCTATCTGGGTGTGGACGCCCTGCTGATCCGCATCGTGTGGCTGGCGCTGGCGCTGGGCGCGGGCTTCGGCTTCTTCGCGTATCTGATCGCGTGGATTTTGATGCCCAAGGATGCGCCGCGCACGGCCGCGGCGGCGGATTACGCGCGGCAGGGTGGGTAGTCTCTAAATGAGGCGCCGAATCGTGGTCCCCGAGGTAGAGAAGTCGGGAAATAATTGTGCCATGCTTGTGGGGCGGCAAATCCTGGCCGCAGCCGCCTTTCAGGCGGCTTTAGCGCGTTCGTAAGCGCGCCCACAGGGAGGCTGATCCTATCGCCGGGCCCGGCATAGTAATGCTTGGCGAAGCTGATTCGGACTCCTACCAGCCACCGAAGGGGAGCGGAGGCTCCTTCGGAATGTGCATCACGAGAGGATGCGGAACGCCCTCAGCCCGTGCTTGTTGCAGAACCGCGTTGGCGTTCTCACCGTGACTGACCAGTTGGTCCCCTTCAATGGCGACCCATTGGCCGGCGTTGGGCCGATTCTCGGCGTCGACTGCGGGATTCACTTCTTCCACATCGGGATCTATCGGGAAGACGCCGGGTCCTACTGTCGCCTGCTGGTAGTATTTGCCACGCACCCCTGGTCCGAGCTTGGCGAGATCGTATTCCGCACGCAGCTCGTCATGCTCTGTCTTCTGTGATCTTGCCTTCACGTTGATTGCGGCGACAGGCCAGGAGGCCTGTCCCACGTCAGTCGTTGCCAGAGATGTTTACCAAGCCATCGCTCAACACCGCCTCCGCTTCCTCCGCCGTAAACTCCTCCACCTTCGCGGAAATATTCATCGAGCAGAACTTCGGTCCGCACATCGAGCAAAAATGCGCGTCCTTGAAGCCTTCTTCCGGCAGCGTCTCATCGTGCATCGACTGCGCCGTCTCGGGATCGAGCGAGAGCTCGAACTGACGCTTCCAGTCGAAGCTGTAGCGCGCGCGGGACAACTCGTCGTCGCGATCACGCGCGCCAGGCCGATGGCGCGCGATGTCGGCGGCGTGCGCGGCGATCTTGTAGGCGATGATGCCAGCCTTCACATCGTCGCGGTTGGGCAGGCCCAGATGCTCCTTGGGCGTGACGTAGCATAGCATCGACGCGCCGTACCAGCCGATCATGGCCGCGCCGATCGCCGACGTAATGTGGTCGTAACCGGGCGCGAAGTCCGTCACCAGCGGCCCCAGGGTGTAGAAGGGGGCCTCGTAGCACATCTCCTTTTCCTTCTCCACCTGCATCTGTATCTGGTCCATGGGGATGTGGCCTGGACCTTCAATCATCACTTGAACGTCATATTCCCAGGCGCGCTTGGTCAGCTCGCCCAAAGTCTTCAGCTCGGCGAACTGGGCGGCGTCGCTGGCGTCGGCCACCGATCCGGGGCGCAGGCCGTCGCCCAGCGAGAAGCTTACGTCGTACTTTTGGAAGATCTTGCAGATCTCGTCGAAGCTTTCGTACAGCATGTTCTGGCGATGGTTCTTCACCATCCACTCGGCCAGAATGGAGCCGCCGCGGCTGACGATGCCGGTGATGCGGCGCGCGGCCAGCGGGATGTGCTGCACCAGCACGCCGGCATGGATGGTCATGTAATCCACGCCCTGCTCGGCCTGCTCGTGGATCACTTCCAGCATCAGCGTGGCGCTCAGGTCTTCCAGGCGGCGCACGCGAGAGAGCGCTTCATAGATGGGCACGGTGCCGATGGGCACAGACGAGGCGTCGATGATGGCTTGGCGGATGCGCGGGATGTCGCCGCCGGTGGAAAGATCCATCACCGTATCGGCGCCGTACTTCACCGAGTAGCGCAACTTTTCCAGCTCTTCATCGATATTGGAGGTGACCGCGGAGTTGCCGATGTTGGAGTTGATTTTGCACTTGGAGGCGACGCCGATGCACATCGGCTCCAGGTTCGTGTGGCGGATGTTGGCGGGAACGATCATGCGGCCGCGCGCCACTTCGGAGCGGATGAGTTCGGGCGCAAGGGTTTCGCGCCGCGCGACGTGCTGCATCTCGCCGGTGATTACACCCCGCCGCGCATAGTGCATCTGCGTGCGGATTGCGTCGTTCTGGCGTTCGGCTATCCATTCTGTATGCATGGGATTCCTCTGGTTGTGGGTTACGGGTGATGGGTTGTGGGTGCTGGGATGGAGCGTCCAGCACCCATTCGCCTACTTCTTCTTCTTGGGTTTCTTGACTTCTTTTTTACCTTTATCCCTGCTTTTTGCCATATCCGCAATTATACTCGCTAGCGGAGGCGATGCAATTCTTCATCGTCCTCGTCCCAAGCGTCCGGGTCGGCCGCATGCAGCAAGATGAACTACGGCAACTCGCTGGTGGAGGCCGCCAGGACGATCCGCCGCCCCTCGCCGCCCTGCATGCGGATCCTGCAAGCCAGGTGGCCCGCAAAGCCAGCCTCCAGATCGGACTTGGAGGCGTCCCTCGCCCCTGTCTTCTGTTTCTTAATCTGCCAGACGCCGTCGCTGGCCGCCCAAGTGCCCTCCAGCGGCAGGCCGGAAACAAGATCCTGGCTGGTGTAGGGCGACGGATCGCAACCGCGGGTTACTCGGCGAAGCGCTTGAAGAAGCTGTTGGCGTTCCACTTGGGGCGCTCGGGCCGATCGGCCACCGCCTCCGCCAGCGCGCGCAGCAGATCGTCGAAGCGGCCGGCGCACTCCAGGTCCACTGGCTGCTTCAGGTCGTCGGCCGGCGCGTGGTAGCGTTCCTTAAGCCAGGCTTTCGCAATCTTTTCCTCCGGCGAACCTTTCTCATAGCCCACCTTCATCGCCATGGCGGGGATACCGCGGCGGATGAAACTGTACTGGTCACTGCGGATGAAGATGTTGCGCTCCGGCTCCTGGTCCTCCTGAATGCGGACGCCGCGAGCTTTCGCTACCGCGCGGATTTCCTCGCCCAAATCCGATTCGTTCAGCCCATACACGGTCACGCTGTGTAGCGGAAATAGCGGCAGAAACATATCCACGTTCAGGTCGGCCACCATGCTGCCCGGCTTCACCGTGGGGTGTGCGGCGAAATACCTGGACCCCAGCAACCCCTTCTCCTCGCCCGTCACCGCCACGAACAGCAGCGAGCGCCGCAGCTTCGGCTTGGATTCATTCAGCGATTGCGCGATATCGATCAGCGTGGCTACGCCCGAAGCGTTGTCCATAGCGCCGTTGTAAATGCGGTCGCCGTTGATCGGTTCGCCGATTCCCAAATGATCCAGATGCGCCGTCAGCACCACGTACTGATCCTTCAACACAGGGTCCGCGCCGGGAAGAATGCCGGCCACGTTCTGCGATTCCACCTCCCCGCGCTCCACCGCCACTTTCGCCCGGATGGACGCGTGCAGCGGGAAGCGTGGCAGCGGTTTGCCGGCATCCGCCAGCGCCACCAAATCGTCGAACGAATGTCCGGAACCCGCGAACCATTTGCCGGCCTGTTCCGGATTCACCGCGGCTGAGAACTTCAACCCAAACTGCTGGTCGAGCGCCGGATCGGCCAGACTCATGGATGCTTGCCGGCTGGCCAGGGCGATCCGCTGCCAAGGCAGATCCATGTGATGCGGGTTCTGAATGCCGATTGTTCCAATCACGCCGGCGCGCTCCAGAAACCGCCCGCGCTCGGCCGCGAATTGATAATGCGAGCGCAGCGGCCCTGGAATGTTCGCCGGACCGCCGTTGATGTACAGCACGATCTTGCCGCGCAGGTCCAGCCCCGCCAGATCGTCGTACTGCATTTCGGGAACGGTGAGCGCATACCCCGCAAACACCACTTCCGCGTCCACCGCCGGCGCGGGATCGATGCGCGTGCCGACGATGGCGTCCTCGCCCAGCACCAGTTCTTCGGATTCGCCGTTGCGCACCAGGGTCAGGCTGGATTCGGTTTCCTTCAGCCGCCGCGTAAGGAAGCGGACCGGCTGGATGTAGCCTTCGGTGCCCGCCGGTTTCAGGCCCGCCCGCTCGAATTCGGCGGCCACATAAGCGGCTGCCTTACGATGGCCGGCGCTGCCCGTGTTGCGGCCTTCCAGCTTGTCGTCCGCCAGGTATTGCACGTAGCTCCACCAGCGGCGGCCATCCTGCACGGTGGCCGGCAGCAACGCTGCAATTGCCGCCGCTGCCAGCCCCGCGGCCAGTGGAAACCGTCGCATCATTTCTTCCCCTTCGCCTTCTTATATTCCCCGCGAATAGCCTGCATCTGGCGCGCGTGGCTCTCGGCGTGCTCAGCCAGCAGTTCCAGTTGAAAACGCAGCGTGATAGGCCCGCGCTCACTGTGATTGCCGGTGCGCGCATAGACCTGCTCGGGCAATTCCTTCAGCAATTCGTAGTTCTCGCCGCGCACGCGCCGGAAACTTTCAAGCGATTGCTTGGGCTTGCGCCGCGCGTAGTCCAGGTTCCTGGTCCAAGCCTCCTGGTCGAAGGCGATCAAAGTGGGGTTGTCTTCCGCCACGAGCTGGCGCATGCGGTGCGCGCAGACAAGCTCGGAATCCGCGAGGTGCGCGATAATCTGGCGGATGCTCCACTTGCCGGGCGCCGGCACAAAATCCTCTTCCTCGCCGAACACGCCGGTCAGGACCATCGCCAGCACCTCGGGCCCGCGCCGAAAGCGCTCCAGTAAATCGGAAATGTCACTCATCATTCAACTCCAAAAACATGGAAACCGCCGATGCACGCAGATTCACGCCGATCAAACCGTGTTTGCCCGAAAGTGTTATCGGCGTGCATCGGGGTACATCGGCGGTTCCATTTCTTTAGTAGTAGTCCGCGCAACTCAGATAGTATCCGCACTTCGGGCATACCAGTTTGCATTTGTGCTGGACCAGGCGCGTGGAGCACCTCGGACAATACAGCATGGGCTCGTCGGCGGACTTCGTTTCGGATTCCGGCACAGGCTTAACGCTATTATATCCGTATGAAGGCGGACCGGCGCTGTGGATACGCTGTTTGACGCACCGTCCTCGTTCGATCGCGACGCGCTCGCCGAACGGTTGCGGGGCCTCGCCTCCGAAGGAATCTACATCGGAGGCAGCTCCTGGAAATACGAAGGATGGATCGGGCAGGTTTACGCGCGCCATAACTATCTGGCGCGCGGCCGTTTCTCACGGCGGCTTTTTGAATCCACCTGCCTGCGGGAATACGCCCAGACCTTCCCCACGGTGTGCGGCGATTTCGCCTTCTACCAGTTCCCCACCCCGGAGTTCTGGGCGAGGCTGTTCACGCTGGCTCCCGAAGGCTTCCAATTTGCCTTCAAAGTGCCGGAACAGATCACCTGCAAAATGTTTCCCGCGCATCCGCGCTACGGCCCGCAGGCCGGCCAGGAGAACGAAGCTTTTCTGAATGCCGAGATGCTGAAGGAAATGTTTCTGCGGCCCCTCTGGCCGCACCGGCATAAGACCGCGCTACTGATCTTCGAATTCGGCGCGTTTTCCAAGCGTGCCATCGCGGCGCCGGACGAGTTCTTGCAGCGTCTGGATGCGTTCCTGGCCGCGCTGCCGCCGCAATTCCGTTACGCCGTGGAAGTCCGCAATCCCGAGTTCCTCCAGCCGGACTATTTCGACTGCCTGCGGGCGCGCGGCGCCGCGCACGTGTACACCGCTTGGACGCGCATGCCGGAGTTGCGCCGGCAAATCGAAATTACGGGGTCTGCCACGGCCAGCTTCCTGGTGTGCCGCGCGCTGCTGCGCCAGGGCCGCCCGTACGAGGAAGCGGTCGCCCGGTTCTCGCCGTATAGCGAAATCCGCGATCCCAATCCCGAAGCGCGCGAGTCGCTGCGCATCCTGATTCAGCGCGCGCGGGAGCAGCGCCACATGGCGTTCCTATTCGTCAACAACCGGCTGGAAGGCAATTCCCCGCTAACCATCATGGCGGTGACGGATCCCGACTGAGCCGCCCTACAACGAGCTTAGTTTTTCCCTACTACGGCAGTTGCACGGCCACGTTCCGCTGGCGATTCAACTGCTCGGTCAACCGGCGGTCCACCAGCGATAGGGACGCCTGGTTGTGGACGTTACCCGAGGTGAAATAGTGCAGCGTGTCGCCATCGGTGTAGTAGGCCACGGCCGAGTAGACTGTGTGATCCTTAAACGCGATCAGGTAGTAGGACGTATCGGCGGGGACGGCATCGTTGTTTAAGGGCGCAGGGTAATAATGGAAGTTCGAAGCCGCGTCGGGCGGCGGTTCCTGCCCGGCGGGAGGCGCACCGAAATACTGATTGATCACGACGGGCGGTGGCGCCGGCGCATCGCCCCCGGCATTCGAAGGCGAAGACGCCGGCTGGTCCGGCTGCGCGGCCGCGTAGCCGGATCCGTAACCGTAACCGCCGACGAAAACCGGGTAAGCATAAATGCCCGAGGTATTGCCGCGGCGATAGCCGTGGCCCGTGCCGCCATTACGGTTGGCGGCAACTACGCTCGCGCCGGACGAAGACGCAACGGCGCCTTGGGGACTTGCCGGATGGACCACATTGCCCCACGGATTGCCAGCCGGAGCATGACCCAGCCCGGGAAAAACGACATTTCCAAAACCGCCGACAGACCAGTATTGGGCGGATAGTGGTCCAACGGCGAGAAACGCGACGAAGACTGCGCCGAAAAGTTTCATGGCACTCCTCCGATTCAGCTTACCACTAGCAGGCAAGCTGCGATCCTGCGGGATGGCTGGTCTGCAGCGCCGGCGCCAGTCCAAACAAAAGGGCGCTCACCACGGAGACCAGTATGGTGAAGAGCAACACCCGCGGGTCCAGCCTAACGTACAGCACGACGGGCATGTCGATGGATATCTTGATCTGCGAAAACAGTTCGACTCCCGCCATTGCCACCAGCAGCCCCAACGCCTCGCCGAGCACCGCGATCACCATGCTCTCGGTCAACAGTTGCCGGACCAGGCGGCCCCGGCCCGCTCCGATAGCCAGCCTGACGGCGATTTCCCGCGACCGGGCCCGGGCGCGGCTCAACAGGATATTCGCCACGTTGGCGCAAGCGATCAACAAAACCACGGCGCCCATCGCCAGCGGGAAAAACAACATCGCGGCGACTTCCGGACCTTTCTTGAGCCTCGGTTGCACGTCCGAGTCGACCACCATGGAGGAGGTTCGATCCGTCGCCGGGTAGGCCTGCGCGAGTTGCTGCGAGAGGACCCCGGCTTCGGCTGCGGCTTGGGCCACGCTGACGCCCGGTTTTAGCCGCCCGTGTACGATCATGTCGCGCCTGTCGCGCTTTTCGAGCATGCTTTGCTGTAGGTCGTCCTGCAGGCGGGGTCCCATCGCGAGGGGGACAATGAGCGCGGAACGAATTAGTCCGTTCGACTCGGTAAACGCCTCCGGCGCCACTCCGATCACAGTAAAGGGGACGTTGTTCAAGAAGATGGTTCGGCCCGACGACGCTGGGATCCGAGACGAAATCGGTGCGCCACAACTCGTGGCCCAGGACAACCACCGCATCGCGGCCAGGCACCTTGTCTTCGTCGGGCCGGAAAGCCCGCCCCAATTCCAGCGGCACATCCAGTACGCCAAAGAAATCGCCGCTTACCAACTCGCCGAACCTCATCTGCGGCAACGCGCCTTTTTCGGTGGCGAATCCGAACTGCGAGTATTGGGAGGGCGCCAGACCCGCATAGGACTTGTTACGGTCATGGAGGTCAATGAAATCCGGATAGGACAGTCCGGAGTACTGGGAGATCCCGCCGATGGCCTCGCCGCGCAATTGCGACTGAACCACGACGATCTCGGAAGCATGCGGCACGGGCAGCGGCCGGCGAACCCCGGGCTTTTCCGCAGGGTGCGCAAGGCGTAACGTAGGTCATGGAGCATGTATTGTGAACTGCACGCCTCCTGCCGAACCGCCGCACCGCGTATCTGGTAGCAAATGGGGCGCGCGGGCGAAAGCGCCGGCGGGGGGATATTTTTGGGACGCAAGGCTTCGCCGGCGGACGCCTGCCTACTGCTTTTCAAGGACCAAGTGCCCACTAAGCGTACGTGGGAATCGGCATTTTCCCTGCTGGCCTCGGCCGTTCCTCGCAGTTCCCCATGTCTGGGCATTACGCCAAGCACGTGTACCGCGAGATTGTCAACGCCGACGGACTTGGGATCGGAGAACGATAGTGTTCGGAGCCTTGTACGCGAAGATCCGTCAGCTCGATGGACTCGTCGCGAAAATCTTTCGAGCGATACCTGATTTCGAGTTGGCCCCGCACGCCTTGCGTGCTTTCGATTCGGAGCACAATGTCCACAGGGCCGCTTGGATAGAACAAAATAATTCCGAGCCAAGTGCCGTCCAATTCCGCTCCGGACAAGGGCAGGCCCGCGGGTAACGGCTCGAAGTCCGGCGGATTTTGCAGGGGAATGTTAGGGTAACCGCCGAGGTTGGCTATTCCCTGCCACACTGTCCAAGCTTCCCGCTGAACTGTGTCGGCGTCGATCGCACTTAGGTCCACCAGAGTTACGCTTTTGTCCGGTTCAGGTTTTTCAGTATCCAGGTTTACCGGCGTAACGCAATTCTTGAAGGCAAACCCAGAGGGCTGCGATGAAAAATGGTGGCGTACAAAACACAAGCCGCCAAGTAACTTCCCGCCGGCGAGGGATGCGACCCGTGGCCTCTAGAAAAGCGCGAACGAAGGCTGTTCATGGCGAAGGGCATCCCAGGCCATTCCAACCGGCGCCACCAAAGAGCGGGTTTCTTTTGCAGCGCTCACATAGGCGTAGCTCAGGGCTGGCTGATCTTCAGGAACACTCTTACGCGCCCACGTCAGGAAGAAAACCGGTGTAGCACCCTTCTCCCGGATATGAGCGGCCCACTTTTCCGCCTGCAGCTCGACGAAATCCCACTTCCCGTCATCCAGTAGACGCCAACCGCCGGGCGCGATCATACGCGCTTCTATCTTACCCTGATGACCGGCTTCCGCAAGCTTGGCAAAGATTTCCGGCAGATCGTTGAAGTAGGTATAGCTGTTGCCGATGAACAAAACGCGGATCGTGCCCGATTGTTGAGCCGTTGCCTTTGCGGGCAACAGAAGGTAGAGAACGAGCGGAAGCAATATTATTGCGCGGTTGCTTGGCGGGCGGCCGTCCGCACCCTGGCTCAAGACTGCCGAATCCCACTCCACTCGGGTATCAACTCGAAGCAGGTCCTGACACTCTCCACAGACTCGCCAATCTGGTGTATCGATCTCAGCAGTTCCGCAACATTCCCTACCGCCAGCTTAAGATATTCGATCCGGTGCGGATCGATGCACATGATCTGACAGCAAGTCGCGTCCACTGCCGCCAGATCCCTGCCGGCTACCACCACTCCCGCCCGCTTGGGCGTGCCCTGAATCGGCCCGTTGCCTTGCATCCCGACGATCCCGTCGACGATGGCAAACCGCCCCGGCAGCGTGTGGTATAAATCCGCAATGAAACCGGGAATGCCTGCCCAATGCAGGATGTTCTTGGGCCATCCGTACACTCCACCCGGGACCGTTCCGAACAGGTTCTTCATGCTCAAGGTGGCCCCCACCCAGTGATGCGTTTTCATCTTGGGCATGGAAACCAGCAGGTCGCAAGACATCGCCGACTGCGCCAGATAAATCGACTGCAGCCGCGAATGCGGGCGCGCCAGTCGGACTGCGGCCACACAATCGAGATTGAGATCCGTGAAGATCTCTTCGAAGCGTGGGATGGTCTCGAAATACCCCGCGGCCTCCGCCATGTCCAGCGTGTTCCGGCGGTGGCCCGGTCCTTCCCCGATGAAGACGTCCGCGCCCAATTCGCGGAAGGCTTCCAATGCCGCATGCACCAGCAAGGGATGTGTGTTGATGGGGCTATCCGGCTCGAATTCGACCAGGTTGGGTTTAAGCAGCACGCGTTTGCCGCGGACATGCAGACCATCTTTCAGACAGTGTTCAGACACTACGCGGCGAAGGTCGCCGTACAACGCCTGAGTGTAATCGGGCCGCCGCACGACCGAAACCAACGCCTCGCGCCGCACGGCCGGCCGCCGCCCACAGCTTGCCAAAACCAGACCGGCCGCCGGCCCCATCAGAAAGTCGCGTCGATTCAAACCGGGCATGCGCATTACTCCCGTTACTCCAAGAACGGATTCCGGCCCTCTACAGCGGCGGACGCCAGCACAGCCAAGGCCGCATTTTGGACTGTGCGGGGCGGACGCGCCGGCGGAGCAGAGTCGGATGGAAGCTGCCCGTGTGCCAACAATCCCAGACGCAGCCAGCTTTCGCCCTCCGATGTCCGGCACCTGGCCAACTGCGCCTGCGCCCAGCCGCAGGCTTTGCGGATTGCCGGCGTGTCCCTGCCGCTCAATGCCAGCAACGCCACTCCGGTGGTCTCCGGATAGGAATGGGCGTCGTAATCCAAGGCGCGCGCTGCCCCATAGTTCCATCCGCCGTCGCTGCAGGCGTGCTGCAACAGACACTCGGCCCCCATATCCAGGCGGGCAAGTATCTGGGCCGAAGCTACGCATCGCGCAGCCTTGCGCAGGGCCAGCATCGATAGTGCCGTGGGGCTGACCCACGCGCTGGTCCCTGGAAACCACGGCCAGCCAGGATCGGTCTGCGCATTTCCCGTCAGGAATCGCTGCACCCGGCTCGGCAAGCTGGTCTCCTCGCCGGTCTGCCGCACGATCCAGGCGATGCCGCGAAGATAGGCATCCGTACCCAGGGCCGCAGGCCCCAGCAACGCCGCTACCGCCGTCATCCAGGTGCTCTGGCGGACAGCCCGCTGCGGCGCCCAACCGCCATCGGGAAGCTGCGCCGCATGCAACCACCGCAGCCCCCTCGCGAACGGTTCGGCAGCCGATTTTTGCGCCACGAGCGCCAACAGCGCGTACGCCGTAGGCTCGGTCCAGGACGGCCCACCCCGCTGGTAAGGCCAGCCGCCATCCGGGTTTTGGAATTCCAGCAGGGAAACCATCAGGCTCCCATCCCTAGGTCGAAACGCGAAGATGCACCAGGCGCCTGGCCGGTAACAGCACACACCGCACCCGCCCTCCTGGCCGCCCCTTCCTCCACTTGCCGCGCACCGAACGCACCAGCGGCCTAGCTTGCCGCGGTGCTCAGTTGCGAGTTGGTTTTCGACCAGATCAGGTTGATGCTCGCTCCCGCGGATGAAAACAACGCCGCCGAGGCCAACGCCACGAACGCCAGCATCAACGTGTACTCAATCAGGTCCTGGCCTTGCTCCTCGCGCCACAAACGCGCACAAAACGTCTTCATAACAATAGCTCCTTTTGCCTCATACTCTAGTCACGGGATGGCCGGTCGGCGCACCACCGATCACCTCCTTGTAGTGCACGGGCCGGGCCACGGCCAGCGCTAGCTAAGCCTCTCTATTGCTATGACTTGAATCGGAGAGTTGCATCACCCACTGTACAAAAATGAGATCCGCGTCTGAAAATGAGGCAGTTGGATCGCGATCCTTTACCGCCACTGCAACAGCCGGTGCACTTGCTCGCCCAACGCAAATGCGATCTTGTCTTGCGCCACTGAGATGCGGAAGCTGCCCGGCTGCACACCTTGCGGCGTCAGCCGACCGTGGAAATGCTGCACCTCGGCGATCAGGCCCACCGGCCGCTTGGTGACCGGATCCACGGCGCGCGTGAAGATGCACTCAAACCCGTCGTGTACCTGCGTGAAATAGATGCGCCCGCCTACCGGAGACCAACGCGGATAGTCGCCCTCTCCCAGATCTACCCATTCCGTAACCGGAACGCTTTGCAGTCCGCGAAAGGGCGCGGCCCACATGTGCGGCTGGCGGCCGCGCTCCTCGGACGTGAAGAGCGCCCAGCGCCCGTCCTTCGCGAAACTGGCCAGATACAGGTTCGCGCTGGGATGCGCATAGATGGCTTGATGCTCGGAGGTTCTGGTATCCCAGACCACTATGGTGCGGTGAACCGCCGGGCTGGTCGCCAACAGCCATTGGCCGCCGGGAGAAAGTTCCCAAACCACGCCCCCGGTCAGCATCTGTCCCCAGGATTCCCCGGTCTTCAGATTCAGAACCTTCAAAATCCCAGAGTTTCTGCCTGAAATCCGTTCGCTCGCCTCAAGCACGAAGAGACCGTCGGAGCTGAGATCGCGCGCGCCCGGCAATGGGGTACGCGACCCGGTCCGGTAGTCCTGCAGGAAACTCGCCTCGCCGGGCTGCGGGAAGAGGAACGATGCACCATCCGGGGTAAGTCGTGGCGGCTGGCTGGCGTGCTCCAGCCCGGTTAGGGGCGCGAGCGTTCCGCGTGCGGCTCCGCTACCCCCGTCAACCGGCAGCACCCAGGCGCTGGACTGGCGGTCTACCTGATCCGCCAGAATGGCGCCATCGGCGGATGCGGTGCAACCGGAAATCTCCGATCGCGACGGGGCGCTCGCGGTGGAGTACCGGACGGCGCCGAGGCCGGACTTGAGCGGGAATTCGCCCAACAGCGGGCCGGATGCGTTGGCGCTCGTATAAAGGAACCGATCTCCAATATTCGCACAGGCGCGCGTGTTCAGGTGCATCCCATCGCCGAATTGGGGTATCGGCGCGGCCGCGCCACCATCCAGCGGGGCCTTCCACAGCCCAAGCGTCGCCAATTCGTCGGTCGCCATGAAAAGTACGCTCCGGCTGTCGCCGCTCCACGCGGCTCCCTGCACCGACGATATGTTCCTGGCCAGCCGCGCCTGCGCGCCTCCCTGTGCAGGCACCCGGTACAGCATACGCGTGTTGGAAGCCGGAATATCGCCGCTGTTCTCGCCGGTGTTCAGATAGGCGATCCACTTTCCATCCGGCGAAAAACGCGGGACCCGGCCGCCCTCCACCAGCAGCCGCGCGGGGCCGCCGGACCCGGAGGATGCCGCCGGCGGCAGCGGCTGCAAGTAGATGCCGGCGGGGGGGCGTGTGGAATGGAACGCCAGCCATCGGCCGTCGGGCGAGAGCGAAGGTTCGTCGTTGGCGGCCTCGCCGCCGGTCACGCGTTTGGGTGCGCCTTTGGGCATCGGCTTGAGCCAGATGTCCGGATGCGTGCCCGCTGCGCCAGCCGACGCGAACGCCAGCCACTTTCCGTCAAGGGAGAGCGCCGGTAGCATAGCGTTCGGGATGCCCGGGTCAAAAGGTATGAGCTGGTGAGCGCTTTGTGAAACGCGCAGCACAAGCGACCCTAAGATCGCGGCGGCGGAAAAGACCAACGCAGCGGCCATCGCGGCCCATGACTTCCGGCGCGGTTTCCGTGCGCGGACAGGCTGTCCTTCCAGATAGCGCGCCAGGTCGGCATCCATCTCGGCTGCGGTCCCATAGCGGCTGGCGGGGGTCTTGCCCAGCGCTTTCGAAAGAATGGCGTCGAGCGGCGCGTCGAGGCCGGAGGGTTGCGGCTGCGCGCGCGTGACCGCTCTGGCCAAGGCGGCCGGCGACGCGTCCGCGATCCGGTAGGGCAAATGGCCGGTCAACAGCCGATAGAGCAGCACGCCCGCCGAATAAAGATCGGATGCGAATGTCGGCGATTCGCCGCGCACCTGCTCCGGGCTGGCGTATTCCGGCGTGAAGGCAAGCACACCGGTCTTGGTGATGGCCGCTTCGGCGGTGGCGTCCACCAAGCGGGCGGTTCCGAAGTCCAGGAGTTTTACGCGGCCGCCTTCGCCCACCAGGATATTGGAGGCCTTCAGGTCGCGATGGATCACCTGGCGGCCGTGTACGTAGGCCAGCGCTTCCAGAACCTGGCGCATCAAGTCGATGCGCACGCGGGTATCCAGTTGGCGCGCTTCGCAGAAGCGATCAATGGTCAATCCATCGACGAATTCCATCACCAGATACGGCAGGCCGGTATCGGAAACGCCGCCATCGATCAGGCGCGCGATCTGCGGATGATCCAGGCTGGCCAGGAATTGGCGCTCACGGCGGAAGCGCTCTTCGATGGCAGGCGAGGCCAGCGCCAGCGGGACCACCTTCACTGCGGCCGCCATCAGGAAAACTCCATCGGCGCGTTCGGCGAGATATACGGTTCCCATGCCGCCGCGTCCCAGCAGCTTCACGGCTTGCCAGACGCCTAGCCGCGGCAGCCGCTCGGAGACCGGCGGCACGGCGGCGCGGACGCGTTCGTCGTTCGCGAGCAAGCCGCCGATTTCGGTCCGCAGGCTCTCATCCGCGCCGCAGCTTTCCCGGATCAGCGTATCGCGATCATGGCCGGCGGGCTGCTCCAGCGCCGCGTGGAAGATCTCTTCCACCTTGCGGAAGCGCTGCACCTCAGCCGGCAGCATGGACGCGCCTTTCATGCCCGGCGCAGCCGCTGGCCCAGCCATGCCAGGGAGAAACGCAGGTTGCGCTCGACAGTGCTCTTCGAGACCTCCAGAATGTCCGCGATTTCATCCAGCGTGCAGCCGAGAAAGTAGTGTAACTCGATGGTGCGGGTCTTGCCGGGGTCGAATTCGGCCAAATCGTTGAGCGCCGCTGAGAGGTCCAGCGACTCGGCCCTCTCGCCGCCCAGCCAGGCCAGTTCGGCGTCCAGCGGGACGCGCTGCCAACCCACGCCGCGCTTTTCCGTTTTGGCCTTGCGGGCGGAGTCGATGAGAATACGGCGGATGAGTTGCGCCGCGAAAGTGAAGAAGTGCCCGCGATCATGGAGCGCCACCCGGCGCAGGCGCAACAGGTCCACGAAGACTTCATTGACCACCGCCGTGGGCTGCAAGGTGTGCTCGGGCCGTTCCCTGCGCAGACAGGCCTCGGCGATGCCGCGAAGCTGATCGTAAACCAACGGCGCCAACGCCTCCACTGCGCCCGGCTGGCCGTTTTCCCAGCGATGCAGCAGCTCGGTGATCTCTCCCTGGCGAATCTCCTGCACGTCTCATTTTAGATCGGTTCCTCAGAGTGTTCGACGGCAAAAGTACTAGTCGTACTTATATATACGGCGTATTCCGGGTGAAAAACCCTTCATTGCGGGAGCGAACGGATTCTTTGACGGGTTTTCCGGACCAACCGCGCCGTATTAAGTGGGCGGCTGGGTGGCCTGCGCTGCGGGCCATTTCGCGTCACGGCGCCTTTCACTCAGGAGGGGGATTCGGGATATGGGCAGTCACAAAGCGACGATTGAAGGAGTTGGTGCGATGAAAGCGATTTCCTTGGCGATTTTCCCTAGGACGACGAGAATTCCACAGCGTTCGGGCTGGACGCCCGCTGTACTGGGTGTTCTCGCGCTAATATGCTTTTCCGCGGCCCCCGCATTTGGGCAGACGTGGAATGGCAGCGCCTCCGACCTCTGGGTCACCGGCACGAACTGGAACGGGAATACGGCGCCCAACAGCAGCACCGCGGTCGTCGACATTCTCAGTACGGCCAATAACCCCGTAGTCCTGAATGCATCCACGTCCGTCGCGACGCTGACGATGGGCTCCTCTACTTCGCTGAATGTCACCGCCGGCGTGTTTTCGATTTATGGCGCCTCGATCTCCAACGCCGGCATGATAAGCCTGGACAGTCAGTTGCAGCTCAATGACAGCGTGACCCTGTCGGGAGCCGGCACTTTGACCATGGTTGCCGGGCAGTTTGGCACAAGCAGCGGCGGCCAAGGCTCCACTCTGACTAACCAGAGCACTATTGTGGGATACGGATTCATTGGGTCGAACAGCGGCGCCCTTTTCCAAGATCTCTCTTTCAGCAATAGCGGGACGCTCAACGCGAACTCATCCGGCAACACCCTTACGATCGAAGGTACTGGAGCCTCGCTAACCAACAGCGGCACGTTCGAGGCGACCGGTGGCGGCATCCTGGATATCGCACCCGCAAGCGCCGACGTCGACAACGCTGGCGGCAAGATCGTTGCCAGCGGTTCCGGCAGCACGGTTGAAGTCAGTACAACCATTCAAGGCGGCACGCTCACCACCGCAGCCGGCGGTGTCATAGAAACGGTGGGGACCGCGGGTCTGGATGGGCTCACCGACGGCGCGGTCACTCTCGCCAATGGCACGACTTTCACAGCGGGGTCCGGTACGGTGATTAAGACCGACGGGACGTTGAAGCTCGGGACTACCGCCGCCAGTACGCTGGCGTTGGGCGGCCAAATGCAGTTGACCGGCGATACCACGCTGACCGGTCCCGGATCGTTGGTCATGACGTCCACCAACGGAAGCACGGGGCAGATTGGCACGAACAACACTGCGGCGACGCTGACTAACCAAAGCACGATTTCGGGGTCCGGACTGATTGGATCGAACGCCAGTTCCGTATACCCGAATTTGTCCCTTGCCAATAGCGGCACGATCAACGCCAACTCATCCAACAATACTCTCACCATAGGCGGCGATGGAACCTCAATAACGAATACCGGTACATTTGAGGCTACCAACAGCGGCATCCTCACCCTGGCGACTACTGCCGTAATCGACAACAATCAAGGCGCCATTACTGCCAACGCGGGGACAGTCAATGTCAGCACCACTATTCAAGGCGGCACGCTGAGCACATCGAACGGCGGTACCATTCAAACCGCTGGCACCGCGGTCCTGGATGCGTCCACGGAAGGTGCGATCACTCTCACGAACGGCAGCACATACACGGCGGGGTCCGGTACGGTGACCAAGCTTCAGGGGACGCTGGACCTTGGGACTACCGCGGCCAGCACTCTGGCGCTGGGCGGGCAATTGCAGTTAACGGGCAATACGACGCTGTCGGGCCCGGGCTCTTTGGTCATGACCTCCAGCAGCGGAAGCACGGGGCAAATCGGCACCAACTCCACCGATTGGACCCTGACTAACCTGAGCACCATTTCCGGATCCGGATTGATTGGGTCGAACGCCTCTTCGGTGTACCCGAATTTGTCCCTGGCCAATAGCGGAACGGTCAATGCCAACTCTTTAGGCAACATTCTTACTATCGGCGGCGACGGGACCTCTATCACAAATACCGGCGTGTTCGAGGCTACCGGCGGCGGCACCCTGGCGCTCGCTACCACGGCTCCCGTCGACAATCTGAATGGCGCTATCACGGCCAGCGGTTCCGGCAGCATCGTGGAGGTTTCCACCACCATCCAGGGCGGCACCCTAAAAACTTCGAGCGGCGGCGTCATGGAAACGGTGGGCAGCAGTGCGCTTCTGGACGGGTCTACGCAGGGCGCGATCACTCTCGGCAACGGGAGTACTTACTCGGCGGGCGCCGGGCTGACCAGTGTCGTCGGAACGCTGAACCTTGGGACGACCGCCGCCAGTACTCTGGCGCTGACCGGGCAATTGCGTCTAACGGGCGACACAACCTTATCGGGACCCGGCGTGGTGACCATGAGGGGCGCCGCGAACGCCGCCCAAATCGGCACCAACGGCGGTACCGACCCCGACAATGTCGACTATACCCTGTTTAACCAGGTCACCATTCAGGGATTCGGGCTCATTGGGTCAAACGTCGGTTCGCTCTACTCAGCTTTGTCTCTGAACAACAGCGGGACAGTCGACTCGAACTCGTCCGGCAATACCCTGACGATCGCCGGCACCGGGGTGATAACCAATACCGGCTTGTTGGAAGCCACTGGCGGCGGCATTCTGGCTATTACCGCCACAAACCCCGTCAACAATCTGAATGGCAATATCACGGCCAACGGTTCGGGCAGCACGGTCGAATTCAGCAATGCCATCCAGGGCGGCACGCTGAATACCTTAAACGGCGGTGTCATGGAGACTGTGGGCACCACGATTCTTCTCGATGGGACCACGGAGGGCGCGATCACCCTCAGCGACGGCAGCACCTATACAGCGGGGGCGGCCACGCTGACCAGCATCACTGGGACGCTTAATCTTGGAACAAGCACCGGCAGTACTCTGGCGCTGGGCGCTAACGGGCAATTGCGGCTGACTGGCAATACAACTTTGTCGGGGCCTGGCTCACTGACCATGACGACCAGCGGGTCGAACGTGGCGCAAATCGGTTCCGACGGAACTCTAAATACTCTGACTAACCAGACCACCATTCAGGGTTCCGGACTGATTGGGTCGAACGTCGGTTCTCTTTACTCAGACTTGTCGTTGACCAATAGCGGGACGGTCAACGCGACAGGCGGCACGCTTACCATCGCCGGCTCGGGCACCACGAGCAATACGGGCACCATGGCGGTGCAGTCCGCCAGTACGCTGGACATCGCCAATACGTTCAGCAACTTCGCCAGCGGCACCGGCACTCTCACCGGCGGCACGTACAATGTCAACGGCGGCACCTTCGAGTTCAACGGCGCCAACATCGTCAACAACGCGGCCGATATTATCCTGACCGGCAGTGGTTCGCAGATCCTGAACAACACCGGCAACACCAATGCGTTGGCCAACTTCGACAACAATGAAGCGGGCGCCGTGTTCCAGCTTGGCGCGGGACGCAGCTTCACCACCAGCGCCCCCGGCGGCGGTAACTTCACCAATAGCGGTGCGCTCATCATCGCCGGCGGCGACACGTTCGAAGTTGCCGGCGCCCTCAGCAATTTCACCAGCTCCACGCTGACCGGTGGAACCTACTATGTCGGCGGGACGCTACAGTTCGGCGCCAGCGGTAGCACCCTGGTGACCAACGACGCGAACCTGACTTTGGCCGGCGCCGGGAAGCTCTCAATCTAGGCGGCACTA
>Ga0302325_10007061_pt1 | contig 25044 bp, 21 predicted proteins | sample Palsa_T0_2_FD_201948 | JGI IMG/M metagenome (GOLD analysis project Ga0302325, IMG submission 201948) | Peat permafrost microbial communities from Stordalen Mire near Abisko, Sweden - Palsa_T0_2 | ecosystem: Environmental > Terrestrial > Soil > Palsa > Peat permafrost | place: Sweden: Abisko... | reverse complement strand
GATGAGCTACGACCTCCGCCGACTCCGCCTCCACGGACTCATCCAACGTCGCCCACACAGCAACACCTACATCCTCACCAACGAAGGCATCCGCGTCGCGGTCTTCTACACCAAGCTCCAAAACCGTCTGCTCCGTCCACTGCTGGACGCCGACAAGCCGCCCGCCAAGATCGAGATCCGCCGAGCGCTCCAGACCATCGACAACGCTGTCAAGACGACCTACCTCCAAGGAGCCCGCCTTGCGCCGCCTACATAAACTCGTCACAACGTCACGACTTTCAACCCCCAAGTCGAACTAGCGAAGCTAGTTCAGTCGGTGGGGTCGATCTGCTCCCGCATGAGGTCTAGGTCTATCGGGGTCGGTGCGTAGACAATTCGGTTAGCACCGGTTCTGACAAAAGGGATGCCGATTGCAAATGGGATGTCCACACTACCACCAGTCTTGATAGGCTGCGACTCCGCGACACTCGTCCACGGCATACCCCAAATATGAGAGGTCTCACTCTCGAGTCGGTACGGGAATATCGGCGGCCCTGACACCTCGAGCTGAACAGCGCCGCGCTTTCCACGCCGACCTTTCCGGTTTCGCCACTCGACGCCCCAGCCAGTAATGGTTGTCGGTGATCGTCCCCGGTTCGTGGCCTCGACCGAGACAAAACTGGACAGTTGATTCTCTCGGATCTCTCCACGATTCTGCCACTTGCACACGATGATGGCTCCTTGCTGTTGATGGACCCACCAAGCGATGAACGCGGATGCAGATGCGGAAAGGGCGGATAGGATCGAAATCGCAAGAGCGGCGGCCGCCATGCCGAGAGGTTAGTACCGGTAGGCGCGCCTGGCAACGACTCCGTGAACCGGCTCAGCGGACGCTCGGGTGAGCCCGACCAGACCCTCAGTTACGGACACGGGGTGCTGGCGTAGACCGACCTCACGCGCGTCGTCCACAATCGACGCGATTAGCGCGCCGGCGGACACAGGTGTCTGCGCCGCTCCAGCATGGCGCCTCCTATTCGCCAAGAGCAGGGCGCACCATCGTCGCCGAGGACCATCCCGCGCGCCTCGGCGGAACCCGCCCGTGCGGGCTTGTGGTCCGTCGCCGGCGCGATCGCAGGCTGGACGGCCTAGCAGCGACCGGAGCGATCGTCCGCCGAGCACCCAGCGGCGTCGGTCCAGTCCATTCAGCGTCGTGCGTCAGGTCGGACGCCGGCCCCCATCGATGGCACGCCCTGCTTGGTAGATGGCCGACTGCAAGCGCAGGGATGCCTCGACTGCCTTCGGGACGGCCACCACAAAAGGCCCTTCGGTGATCTCTTCGGTCACCGGGTCGTAGCCGCCGCCCCAGAACATCGCGGCCGCCTCAAACACATCGATACCGAGTTCTGTCATCGCCTTCCGTTGGAGCTGGCCATCGCCGCGGGCGTACTCGTCGAAGTGCTCCAGGATGTCGCGGGCGCTCTTCGCGCATGGAACCGCCTTCTCGAACAGGTCGATCTCGTCTTGGAGCTGACGACGATGCAGTTCGTCCACGCCGAGGCGCGCGAGCTCCCTGGCCTGCATGACGGCGCACCGATGCAAGAGACGCAACTGCCCGAAGATCTGACGAGCGTAGATCTGCTGCGCGTGGCCATCCGCGGCGTTCGCGTCTCCCGCGAACCGCAGCACCGCTGCCATGGCCCACCAGGACTGCGACACGGCGATCGCGTACGGGTTACGCGCTGGCGACCACCGATCATCATCGGGGCTCATCCACCGATGATCGCGCGTTCTTCCCGGTGGCGTGCATGGGCCGCGTTTCGACCGGAACTCGTTGATGTCGATGGCGTCGCTCGAGGCGGGAAGCCCGAACCACGCTGCAGAATCTTCGCAGCGCGGGGCTGCGAGGGCCTGCTCGTGAGCAATCTGGGCGTCTGGCCGCCGTCGGACATGACCTGACCGTCCGGGTGATCGCCGCTTATCTTCTTATCGGGGCCGACTCTCCGGAAGACCGTGTTAGCCTGCCGCGCGGGGATGAAGTCAGAGACGCACACCGTTCAGCAGCTTTTCGAGCGCGACGGCCGCTACATCGTCCCGCTGTACCAACGGCCCTACGTCTGGGATCGGGACAACCAGTGGGAGCCGCTATGGGAGGACGTCCGCGCGATGCTCATCCACCAGGAGAACGGCGGCGCTGAGAGCATCTCGACCCACTTCCTCGGCGCGATCGTGCTCGACGGCGAGAAGCCAATCCCAGGGCACCTGCCGCGTTTCATCGTCATCGACGGCCAGCAACGCCTCACCACACTGCAACTGATGCTCTGCGCGGCAGCCCGGGCTCTGGCCGCCGCCGGGTTCCCCGACGATGCCGCGGTGCTGGAAAGTCTGGTCAGGAACAACCAGACCATCAAGGTAAAAGCCGCCGACGACCAGTGGAAGGTGTGGCCGACCAACGCCAACCGCGATGAGTTCGTCGCCGCGATGTCGGCAGGCGGCTCCGCGAGCGGATCCCCGCAGGCCCGCATCAAACGCGCAGTCGCGTTCTTTGAGCGGCGCGTCTCTGAGTACCTCGCCGGCGACGAGCACGACTCGGAGGATCCTGCGCCCGGCAGCGACGAGGACACCCTCCAGCCGGCCAGTGCCGGCGCTGGCCCAGGCGCTGGCGCGGAAGACGTCGCAGCCCGCGCGGAGCGCATCCGGATCGCGCTGACTGACCTACTCAAGGTGGTCTCGATCACGTTGGAGGACACCGACAATGCGCAGATCATCTTCGAGACGCTCAATGCGCGCGGTACGCCGCTGCTGGCGCTCGACCTGACCAAGAACGCGGTGTTCGCCGAGGCTCAGCGCCAGAAGCTCGACACCGACGAGCTCTACGCCGAGGTATGGCAGCCGCAGCTCGACGACGAGTACTGGCGCCAGGAACGCCGACAGGGCCGGCTCAACCGCCCGATCGGTGAGCTGTTTCTCATGCACTGGCTCACCATGAAGACCGCAGATCTCATCCCCGCGACCGAGCTGTTCGCCACCTTCCGCCGCCAATTGCTCGCCAAGAGCCCGGACGCCGGCGCACTGATCAGGGAGCTGTGCGTCGACGCGGCGGTCATGCGCAGCTTCGACACCCCGGAGCCCGGTTCGCCCGAGGCCGTGTTCTTCGCGCGCCTCCAAGCTCTGGATGCCGGCACCGTCCTGCCGATCGTGTTGCTGCTGCTCCGCTCGCCGGAGATCACCGAGAATCGCCGCCGGCGCGCGCTGCGGATCCTGGAGAGCTGGCTAACACGCCGGGCACTGGCCCGGCTGACCGCCAAGAACTACAACCGCCTGGTGCCTCGGCTGGTCGCTAGGATGAGGAGCGACCTCGCTCACGCGGACGACAAGCTGCTTGAGGGGTTGGCCGGCGGGGAGGGCGAGATCAGCCGCTGGCCCTCCGACGATGAGCTGCGCAGCCACCTGACCACACGCCCCGTCTACGGCTGGGTATCACAGCCACGGCTGATCATGACGCTCGCCGGGGTCGAGACGAGCCTTTACGACAACAAGGTCGACGTTCCCGCACTGGCCACCACACTCTCCCTGGAGCATCTCATGCCCCAGGAATGGGACGCCTCCTGGCCCCTGGCTCCTGACGGACAGGACGTGTCCGAGGATGCGGCCGCCGCGATCACGCAGGCCCGAAAGGACCGAATGCACCAGATCGGCAACCTGACGATTGTCACCTCGCCGCTGAACTCCTCGCTGTCCAACGGCCCCTGGGACGCCAAGCGCAAGGGCCTCAACCAGCACAGCAAGCTGCTGATGAACGCACAGCTCGCCGACGAGCAGACCTGGGACACCCACAAGATCGACGAGCGCACCGCCAGGCTGACCGATCAGATCGTGGCGATCTGGCCCGGGCCCGACCCTTCCGCCTGGGCTTGACTCCAGGCCGCGCCGGTCAGGGGTCCCGGCTGAGGATCCGAACATGATGAGGTGGCAATCCGTACTCGTTCCCGAGCGTTCCGTGGTGGCCCAGCCGCACGATCGCTCTAATCGCAGAGGCCTGCGTGGTGTGCGCTATGGCTTTGGCGACCAAGGAGCGGCCTGGTCCGTCGGCGCCGGACAGGCACTCCGCGGCAAACCCGATCGCCTTACCGCACCCTGAGGGCGCGACCGGCCTCGGCGTCTGAGTCAGCGCTTTGTGTGCGCGACGTACAAAATCGGCGGCTGAGGCCCGTGATCGGCGTATCGCTGCTTCGCCGCTCAAGCAGCGGCCGCCCGAGTGCTTGCTACGCGCCGCGCGAGAAGCAGTCGAGCAAGCGCTCGCAGGGTCACGACCTCGGCGCGGGTGAGCTTGCGCTCTACCACCAAAGCGCCGGCCAGCCCGCGGCCCAGCCTGACGACAGCTTCGGCGACGAAACGCATCTGCGGCAAGTTGATCGAGGCCGGTGCCGGGGCGACTGCATTCATCGCGGGCTGGGTGGCGCCGCGAAGACCTCAGCTACAGGGCCCGCGGCGGTGGATGTCGGCCGGCGCATCGACGTCGCGCACGTCGAGCGAGGGGGTGAACGTAACTGCGCCCGATAACAGATAGTAGGTAGAGCTTCTCCCCCGAACATCTCACGACCGCCGTTTCTGCTCCATTACTACTCGGAGCCCGTGTCGGTCGGCGTTGTCTCGTGGCTAATTCCGACGCGACCGCTCAGCCACAGGAACACAACACTGAGACCCCAGAAAACGAAGCCAAACTTCAACGCGCCGAGCACCGTCGCTCCGCTGCCCGGTAGCGCCATCAGCGGGCTGCCGATGACCAGGATCAGCCCGGAAACGAAGCAGATGACGCCAGTTCTAACGAGAACGCTTCCGACCCGGTTACGCACCTTTCGTACGTGCGGCTTGAACTCATCGCGGCGCTTCCACCACCGGTAGGCGGTCCTAGTCGCAGATACTGTGACTGCAACGCCACCGAGCAGCGAACAGACGTTGATCGCCTGCTCATAGACGCCGGCGATGACGAAGGCGCTATCCATCTCCCGTCCGGACGTCGCGTCGCCATGCGAGGGCGCGATGTTGCTGCACGTGTTCAGAGCTCTCCCTCCGATCCGCCGCGATGGCGAAGGGGTGTTTGGCTGGCGCGGGCCATCCCACGGGCAAAGCGTAAGGGCTCCGTGCTCGGTCGCGTCAGGCGGGTGCTGCTGCGGATCGCCGGCGATATCGGATGAGCTCGCTCGCCCCCGATAGCGTCGAGGCTCTCGAGCAACGCACGATCGATGGGACGTGCGCGGAACGCCGCCGGCTTCTGGCCGAGTCGCCGCTCGCGCGTTCCCCGCTCGCGGTCGCAGCATCCGCCGGTACCGCCAGCACGCGCTGTATGAGTCTGAGACTGAGGCTGGCGCCATCGGTGTACCGACTCGCTCGGCCGCGGCATCCACCCGCCGTAGACCCCAGCTCGCGACCCGGCATGGCGGCCCGGCAGCAGGGCTCGTGTTCGCCAAAGCGACAGCGTCTCGTGCGCAACGTAACGCGGGCCACGGTGGCTGGTGTCGAGCGAAATCGAGGCGCGGCTGCTACGGGGTTGGTTCCTCGTTATCGCGAGCGTAGGACCTGGCGCTCAAGACATTGGAGCAGCCACCGATCATGCAGGGTGTGTTTTGAGGGTGTGTTTCGCGGTTTGAATGTGGTAACCTCCAGGCACCGAACGACGCTGGAAGGAGGCCAGAATGCCTGGCTTGACCGTCCCCGCAGCGCGGCGGCTTGACGATGAGGCTGCGACGCGCTCGATCCGTGAGATCGCGGCATACCTGCAGGACGCGGTCGGCCAGCGGGTCGCCGCGGCGATCGCCGGGCTCATCGACACCAAGCAGATCGGCCGCTACGCGCGCGAAGATGGCCCGGAGCCTCACGGCGCGACCGAGCGGCGGCTGCGCGAGGGCTACAAGGTGGTGCGGATGCTGGTCGACGCCTACGACGGCAAGACAGCGCGCGCGTGGCTGTTCGGCACCAACACGCGCTTGGACGATCGCGCTCCGATCGAGGTGCTTGGTGCAGCCACGGACACGGCCGAGTTCGCGACGGTCGTGCGCGCCGCGCGGCAAGTCGCCAGCTTTCAAGTGTGAGCTCGAAGCCCGGCGCCGGGCTGGTCCTATGGCGCGTCGGCTACCACGCCGACCCCCTCGGCTTCGCCCAACGCGAGCTGTACGAGTTCAGCCACCGCTTCGACGACATCCACCGTCGCTTTCGCACTCTGTACTGCGCCGAGCTGCCCGAGACCAGTCTCCGCGAGGTCTTGGCCGACTTCCGACCAAACCTCGGCGCACATCGCCGCTACATCGAGCGCTACGGACCCGAAGCGGCGCAAGACCTCGTGCCGGAGCCGGTCACCGCGCAATGGCGCGGCCAGCACGTGTTGGTCCCGCTCGCGCTGCAGCTCGACGCGCCGCTGATCGATCTCACGGACGTGCCGACGCGCCAGGAGTTTGAGGATCGCCGCCTCGACCTATTGCTCGAGCACGGCTTGCAGCACCTTGAGCTGCACGAGATCACCACCAGCCGACGCTGCATCACGCAAACGATCGCGGCCGACCTGTTCGACCGGGGCGCCAGTTCGTTCGCTTCCCTCCCGTCTGGACGGCAATGCCTGCGTTGCGCTGTTCGAGGACCGCGGGACCGCTTCGCCGGCTGGAGATCCGATCGCGCTCACGGATCCGCCGCCCGAGCCGCTTACTAACGTCGTGGTGCCGTGGCGGCTAGTCCTCGAGCCGGCACCTGCGACGGTCCGCGACTGACCGGCCGGTTAGGGACGGCCGGTTGCCAGGTCTTACGTGAAGGCCAACCCGCGCGTCTGCCGATGCCGCGTCTTGCTACCTAACGCAAACGCACGGCGACCGCTTCTCCCCCTCTGTTTCGGGGCTGATCCCGGTTCTCCTCAACATGGAAGGAGATGCTGGTTCTTGGTCGCGGAGGTCTGGCTCACTTGCGCGGACGTTGCGGCCAACGGCTTCGCTCGGCCCCACCGCGACGGTCACCCAGTCGCGTCCCATGAGGCTGCGGCGAACGCTGCTGGCTGCCAAAGGAAGACATCGGTACGACCCGGGCAGCTCTGCGTCGAATCGGTAGCGCGCGCGTCACCGAGTGAGCAAGCCACCGCGACGACTTTCGAGCCGTCGGCGCTCATTGAAACGCTGTCATCCGCCATCCCGCCTGATGTTGCCTCTGGGGCGAGGCCGGGTACGATCGGAGGCAAAGACGCAAGGGATAGTTGGCCAGCCGGCAGCTGCACCTGCCACACAGGCCACTGACCCCAGCCAGCTGGTCCGGGCGGGCCCAAGATCGCCATTGCGTCGCCATCCTCCGATAGGGCGACACTGTCTTCGTAGGGGTTGCCTGAGGTCGGGAATTGCCATTCGAGGGTGTCTGGCCCGCTCGTCCCGCCTAGGGCCACGGCGTCGCCGTTCAGCGCGGAAGCGAGCACATTGCCAGCCTCGGAAATGGCAAGAACCTGGCCCGATGTGACGAATCCCTGGTCAGCCGCATCAACTGTTACGGGGCGCACGACACCCGCCTGCGTGAACCAGAGATAGATTGCACCGTTAGGGCCGACACCTTGCGCGCGGAAGGCGACCACGCCGCCGTCGCCTGACACCACAGGAAATGTGATACCTGCGGGTCCCTTCAATGCAGCAACCAGCGGCACCGCTTCAAGCCTCTGAGTTTGACGATTGTAAAGATAGACATCCCAAGGGCCACAACTCAGTACACCGCTGGGGCAGCTCCTCGTGACGCCGTCCGGCGCCAACGTGCGCGAATCAGAATCAAACACAATATAGTCTTCGTCGGCGCTGACGTTGACGCTGTTACTATCACCTCCAGCGATCTGACCCGACGTCAAGCGGTTTATCACTTTGCGCGTCCCGGTCGTGGTGTCCAGTAGCCATATGTTGACGCCAGTGACGTCGCCATCCGAAGCGGTTGCCGCGGCGGCTGTGTAAGCGAGATGGCGCCCGTTGCCGGACATTGAAAGCGAGTACGGATAGATGCCTCGCCATTGGATGGTCTGGCCGGTCGTCAGATCCCGCCAGACGAGCCCGTAATCCCCGACGACGTTGCCATGATCGTGGTCATAGACCCACGCGATATAGCGTCCGTCCGCACTGATGACGGGTCTGCTCACCGTTCCGTCTCCGATGAATGGCATGCCAACGGCGTTAAGGTCGACCATGCTAAGGCCGGGGGCGACGGGGAGCACTGTCCTGCGCTGTCGCTGCACGATAATTGGGCTGCCGCCTTCGTCCTGTCCGACGACCTTGCCGTCGGAGATGAATTTGAGCGAGAGATTGAACGTGCCGACATGACGGTAGACGTGAGCAACTCGCGAGAGGGACCGGAGCGTGGATGATGTCCCGTCTCCCCAAAAGAGCAACATTGAGTACCTCCCTGACGGGCCCGTTGGACGCTCTACGCCGCCCAAGACCAAACACACCTGCTCCCCAAGCACGGTTGGCTCAGTGACCGGCGCGCCTGGCGGTGACGTCGACCAGAAGTGGTCGTCGACAAAGGGGCAGGGCGGGGGAGACCCAACAGCGGGCGCGGGCAGCCAAGCACCAATGAGTCCGTAGGTGAGCGATGCGACGAGGCACACGAGCATGCAACCTGTCCGTGAAAGAAAGCGGCGTGGATCCGGAGTCCTCATCGGTGGGCATCATAACTTGGCGCAGTGACGACAACATCAACGTGGGCGGCCAAAAGCTGTCGGAGAATGCAAGTCGACCCCTTTTGTACACATAATGCACCCCAATATTGGCTGACGGTCGCGCGTACTGCAGGCGGGCTTGAACGGCCGCATAGCGCCGTCGATCGACGTCCGATAGTCAGGGCTCGCAGCAGTCGTGCTGCACGCGAGGCTCTGCTGACCGGGCCCAACCCGCTTGCCCGCCGGCTAAGGCATGCCACGGGACCAGGACTGCCTCGCTCCCCGTTGAGGAGCAGCCCTGTCTGGTCTCCTTGCTACCGGCCCTTCCTCAGCGCTGATCCCCCATCCTACGTATCCTGATCGGACGGAGTCGCCCCCATCCGTTCGCGATGCTGGGGGTATCCGGGTTGACTTGCTGTCGGCCGATCCTGTGGAGCGAGGTTGACGTATCGCCAGTTCTCATCTGCCTCGTCGGGAAACTCATCCCAGGTGTTCTTGTGAGGTGGCTCTGGAGCCGGCTTTCTGGCCTCGTCCTTCCAGTAGGCGTACTTGCCGAGGAACGCTCGGTCCTGTTCCGGCGTCAGCGGGGGGCGGGTGTTGGTCGGAACCATGCTGTCAACCCAACCGGCATGAAATTCCGCCTTGGTGGTCCGCTGCCACCAGGCCATGGTCAGGATCTTCCATTCGCCGTCCTCCTTGATGTTGGCGCCGGCAACCATCCCGATCGTCCAGATCGCCATCGGCTGCTCGCGGTAGATGGACAGCCCCTCGATCCCGAGCGACCACCAGACGCCACGGGCCTTGGTGCAATCGTCATTGACCTCAACGATCGGGGTCGTCAGTGGGTGCAGCAGCGCGTTGCCTTCGAGATTGTCCACGACGGGATGCATACGGAACGCACGGAGCGCCTCGGCGTCAACACTCGGATGCGTTAGCGTGTTGAGTTCACGGCGGGGCTCGCCGATGTGCTGGTCGTCCCAGAAGATCGCGGCCGTCCCTCTAACGTTGTTGATCTCCCAGACGGCGACGAGCTTCGCTATTTCCCGCTCAGCGTCTTCGAACTCCGGCTCGCTCAGCTCAGCCAGGTCATCAGCTGAAATGTTCATGGTCACCTCTAACGAGACTTGTCTCGGTTGAGCATCCACGCAGAGCCGTCGTACGTGTTGTAGGGCCGTGGGGCCGGCGGGATCCCGTCACGGATGCTCAGCGGGTGGAATGGATTGTGATAGGTCGTTTCCGACGAGAGCGGATGCATCGGCGTGTTCGGCCTGTTGATCATGCTGGTGTCCTCGACCCAGCCCTTGTGGTAGTCGCACTTGATGTAACGGAAGTAGTGCAGATGCCAGACTTTCCACGTCTCGCCTTCGGGCACGAAGTCCGCTGCGATCGTGCCCCAAACCCAGATCGCCTTCGGCTCGCCATCCTCGGAAAGCGTCGCGCCCGCTCCCGGGCAAATCCAGACAGCCCGCGCGCTCTCCAGATCATCAGCCACCTCGATGATCGGCGTCGTCAGATGCATGTCCAGCATCTCTCCAGGCTTTTGCGGCTTGCCGAAAACCTGATCCACGATCGCCATGACCGCTTCACGCCCCGTGAAGACACCTTCGTCCGCTAATTCCATCCACACGTCCGGACGATCGAGAGCGAACCGCGCCAAGACCTTCTCGGGCTGGTGGAAGTTGCACGCGACGAGTAGGCGTCCCATCTCATTCTGGATCTCGTGGTATGCGTGCAGCTTGTTGATGGACGCGGCCAACCGCGCCCTGCGCTCGTCGGTGATGACGGTCATCTGTTCATGCTCCTTCGGTGTCGTGGATGGGGTTGAGCGCCGGTCCTCTGCGAGGTTTGCCGCTCATCGAGCTCGACGGGTTGTCGTCGAGGGCAGCACTTCAGACGACGAGCCGGCGGCCGGCTGGAGCACGGTGTGGGCGACCGGTTACCATCTCGCCGATCTTGGGCTCACCGACGGGACATCGGCGGGTCTCTCTTTCCGCAGGACGCGGAGTTCGGGCATACTGCGGCAGCTCACGTCCCGGCCCCGATCGTGCGCACGCGGGGGTCAAGGATCCCGGTCGCGAGATCGAGCAGGAAGTACACTGACAACGTGATGACACCGATGACCAGTACGAAGCCCTGGATCTCGGGATAGTCGTTCTTGAGCATCGCCTGTACGGCCCACTGCGAGAGGCCGTTCCAGTTGAATATGGTCTCGACGATGGCGGTGCCGCCGAACAGGGCACCGAAGATGATCGCGGTGTAGGTCATGATCGGCGTTCGCGACGAGAGCAGCGCGTAGCAGACCACCTGGCGTTCGGGGAGCCCGCAGGCGCGCGCGAAGCTCGTCTGCTCGGAGTCCATCGCGTCTCGCATAGCCGCGCGAGTGATGCGAGCGAACACGGTGGAGATCACGATGCTGAGGGTGAGCACGGGCAGGATTGCATGCTGCGCCGCGTCCCAGAACGTGCCGAACTGCCCCGCAAGCAGGCTGTCGACGAGGATCATGTGCGTAACGCTTGGCGGCGGGGTCGCAACGATCGATAGCTGGCCCTCGGGTCCCGGCAGGATCCCGAGGAGATAGGCGAATAGATATATGACGAGCACGCCGAGTACGAAGTCCGGAATCGCTTGCATAACCCCCACGACACTTGAGGAGATCCGGTCCGGCCAGCGCCGGTGGTAGTAGGCGCTCACCGCGCCGAGACCGATTCCGAGGCTGCCTCCGAAGATCAGGCTGAGGATGATCAGTTCCAGGGTGGAGGGCAGCAGTTGCCCGATCTGGGACATGACCGAGGTTGGGGCGTAGATGGACTGGCCCAGCGACCCGTGAACCAGGTCTTTCCAATAATCGATGTACCGCGTCCAGAGTGAATGGTTCAGTCCGAGGTTCTTGGAGATCTGCGCGATCTCGGCCTTGGTAGCAAACGTTCCGGCGACCGCCCGAGCCGGGTTGGAAGGGACCGCTGCGACGAGCAGGAACGCGACGGTGATCACGCCCCACAGGGACGCGAGCATCAGCGGAATGCGTCGCAGGCAGAATCGTCCGATGTCGTTCATCGTGTGGCTCCACTTGGTGGGGTGAGTCGCGCGCCGGCGGCGATCGCCAGCGGTGGGCGCATGGGGCCAGACGAGGAGCGTCCGCCCGGATCAGGTGGCGTGGGTGTCTGTAGGTCTCGCCAGCGGATGCAGGCGGCGCGGTGGCCATCTGCGATCTCGCGCATCTCCGGCATCCTGGCCGAGCATTCGGCGATCGCCAGCGAGCAGACAGGCTCCAGCGGGCAACCCGGTGTGAGCGGCGGGGTGCCGATCGGCCGCGGTTTCAGGCGGTAGCGCTCCTGAGTCAGACCTGGTCTCGGCACGAGCTCGGCTGAGACGAGGGCTTTGGTGTACGGATGTCCGGAGCGCGTTAGAACACGGTCTGTCGGTCCCGACTCGACGAGGCTACCTCTGAGCATTACCAGTGACCGGTCGGCCATCCGCCTGACTGAGGCGATGTCGTGGGTGATGAGCAGGTAGGCAAGCCCCAGGTCTTGTTGGAGCCGGACCAAGAGGTCGGTGATCTGCCGGCGGATCGTCCGGTCAAGCGAGGCCGTCGGTTCGTCGAGCACCACGAATTGAGGCCGCGCGACGACAGCTCGGGCGATGCCGACACGCTGCTGCTGGCCGCCGCTGAGCTCGGCCGGGTAGCGACGGGCGAGCGCCGAAGACAGCCCGACCTGCTCCATCGCCTCAGCTACCCGCTTGGCTCGCTCCGGGGCGTCGCAGAGGCGGTGAGCCACGAGAGGCTCCGCGATGATGGACTTGACCTTCATCCGGGGGTTGAGCGACTGGTACGGCTCCTGGAAGACGACCTGCATCTGCGCTCGCAGCGCCCGCATCTCCTCGCGGGACCGGCCCGCGAGCGAGGTCCCCTCAAAGAGGATCTCCCCCTCGTCGCACTGCAGGAGTCCGAGCATCATGCGGCCGAGTGTCGACTTGCCCGATCCGCTCTCACCGATCAGTCCGACCGTCTCGCCGCGCTTGATTGTGCAGGAAACGCCGTTGACGGCGTACACAGCCTCGCCGGTGCGCCCCTTGAAGCGCTTGCTCACGGCTCGGGCTTGGATGATCTCCGACACGTGGCTCTCCTGGCTCATGCGGCGCTCAGTTCCTCCTGCGCAAACAGCTCGCGCGTGTACGGGTGCGCCGGGGTTTCGAACAGCGTCTGCACGTCGCCCTGTTCCACAACGAGCCCAGACTTCATGACGAGGACCCGGCTGCAGTAGGCGGCAACCACGCCGAGGTCATGGGTGACAATCAGCAGCGTCGTCCCTTCGCGGTCACGGAGGTCTGAAAGAACGTCGAGAATTTGGAGCTGCACCGTCGGGTCCAGTGCGGTCGTCGGCTCGTCAGCGATCAGCATCCGGGGCCTCAGCGCGGTCGCCATCGCGATCACCACCCGTTGCGCCATGCCGCCGCTGAGGTGGTGGGCATAGCCGCGAAGGACGCGATCAGGCTCGAGGATCCCTACCCCTTCCAGCGCGGCCTGCGCCTGCCGCCGCGAGTCCGCCTTCGAGCTGGTTCGGCGATGGGCTTTGAGGATGTTGTGGAACTGCTTATGGAGCGCCAGCGTCGGCTGCAGGCATCCGAAGGGGTTTTGTCCGACGAATCCGAGCTCCGTCCCGTGAATCTGCCTGACCTGCTTTGGCGGCAGGCTCAGCAGGTCGCGGCCGTTGAGGTGCACGGCGCCGGTGATGACGCTCTTCACCGGCCGGGGCAAGGCCGCGATGGCATGAATCGCCGCTGACTTGCCCGAGCCGCTCTCCCCGACCAGTCCGACCATCTCACCGGCCCCGAGGCTGAAGCTGAGGTCCCGGACGACCTGATTGGTACCACCCCGCGAAACGTAGGTCACGCACAGCTCGTTCACTTCGAGCACCGCCTATCGCCTCCCTTGGGTGAGATCCTCGACCGCACGGGCGATCACGTTGAAGCAGACGACGACGAGGAGGATCGCGAGGCTCGGGAACAGCGCGACCCACCACTGGCCTTGGTCGATGACGCCGGCTCCCGTCGCGATCATCGACCCCCAGGTGGGGGTCGGCGGACTCACTCCGACGCCGAGGAAGTTCAGAGCAGCGATCACCAGGATCGCATTCGCGACGCTGATCGCGAACTGGGCGAGCACGATCCCGCTGACATTGGGCAACACGTGGACACGAAGCAGGCGCCCTGGACGACAGCCGCTGGCGATCGCGGCCTCCACGTACCGGGCGTTGCGCACGACCAGCGCCTGGCTGCGGACCAGTCGGATGAACGTCGGCGTGACTACAAGCATGATCGCGAACAACACATCTCCGATGTGGTCGCCAGCAAGCGCCACGACGGCCAGCGCGACGATCAACAAGGGCAACGCCTGGATGGCGTCTACGACGCGCATAAGCGCATTCGCACCCCACCCGGCGGAGCTCGCCACCAGGCCGACGGGGACACCGATCAGCATCGCCAGTGCGGCGCCTCCGACCGCGAGCGGCAGGTCGACGCGCGCCGAAGCGATGACGCGCGAGAAAACGTCAAAGCCACTGGCGTCGGTACCGAACAGGTGCTGGCTGCTGGGCGCCAGCGAGATCGCGGCGACGTCTGGATGGGTCGGCGAGTACGGCAGCGGCAGGAGCAGTCCGCACAGGTAGAGCAGCGCGATAGGGACGACTCCAAGCGCGAGGGCCGCGTAATCGGTCGGCTTGGACCGAGGCGGGTGCGCCTCGACCGCTCCGATACCCTCGCCCATTGATATCGCCGACATCTCTCCTAGCCTCCCTTCGATAATTGATGCTACTGACTCGAGGTTGCTCCGGCGCTTTGTCAGACGACTGGGTGCGGCCGCGCGATCCGCCCGGCCGCACCTCCCGCCTGACCTACTTCATTTCCAGCTGCGAGAAGTCCGGCAGTACCGTGATCGTTCGCAGCGATGCGGTGGTGAGCGTCACGTTCGACGTCATCGCGAAGATGTTCGGCGTGTTGACGAGGTTGACGACCGGAAGCAGCGTCGTATTCAGCACTCCGAGCTGGGTGGCCGCACTGTTGAATGTCGGAGATCCTGGCGTGGCTCCTGACAGCTTCTTGAACAATGCGAGGTACTGCGGATTCTCGAAATGCCAGGTGTTGTTGATCGACCCAGGCGCGATCAACAACGCGTCGAAATAGACGTCCGGAATCACCGGCAGCGACGAATACAGCTCTGCCTGGTAGTTGCCGGTCTCGTTGTCGGTCTCCCAGGTGGCCGCGGAGGGCGTGTGGTCGAGGTTGAGCTGGATGCCGATGGCAGACAGTTGGCTCTGGAGCAGGATCGCTAGCTGGTCGGCCTGAGGTCCGGGCTGGACTTCGTTGTAGACCAACGTCAGCGCGAACCCGTGCGGGTAGCCAGCGGACGCCATCAGCGCCTTGGCAGCGGACACGCTCTCGGTCGCGGTCCCGCCCGAGGCCTCGCCTGGAATCCAACCCGTCAGTGCCGGCGTCCCGTACCCTGCGTATGCGCCGGTGACCAGCGCTTGGCGGTTGATCGCCATGTTGATCGCCTGACGCACCTTGAGGTTGGCGAGCGGTCCGTACTTCTGGTTCAGGATCAGCCAGTCGCGACTGTAGGCCGCGCAGGGATACACCTTGACGCTGGAACTTGACGCCAGGCTCTTGTACTCCGGCCAGGTCATCCCGCCGGCGTAGTCGACCTCTCCGGAGCTGAGCAATTCGCTCTGGTCAGAAGGCGTCGGTACCGCCTTGAGGATCACCTTCGACACGTTTCCGCGAGGGCCCGTGTATCCCGGGTTCGGGGTCATCACGACCTCACTGTTTGGGGTGTAGCTCGTGATCTGCCACGGCCCAAAGCCGTCGGCGTGGGTCGCAAGCCAGGCCTTGGCCCACGGGTCGGTCTTCGTGGCGTGCTTCATCGCCTCGGTAGCGTCATAGATCGTGAATGTCGGCACGGCGAAGTTCGGCAGGTCCTCTGGCGTAGCCGACACGACGTTCAGCTTGAACGTGTGCGAGTTGATTATCGTGATCGGGTTTTTCGGGTTGTAGTGTGCAAACAGCAGCCCGATCGCCTTGTCGATCGGCACGACCGCCAAGCCGCGCTCCACGGTCCACTTGACATCTTCGGATGTCAAAGGATTGCCGTACTGGCTTTTGTAGTCGTTGAGAGTGATCGTATAAGACTTGCCCCCGGGATCCCGGGTCCACGACTTTGCGAGGTTGCCTGTGAGGCTTAGGCCAGAAGGCGTCGCGCCGCAGGACTTCACGTTGAGATTAAAGAGCTGCGAGTTGTAGGCGTCCAGCACCTGACGCGTCCCGGCTTGGAAGCTGACTGGGTCGAGGCTCGCCGGAACAGCTGGTACCGCGGCGACGAATGTCTCGCTGCCGGACGATGCGCTCGCCTCAGGCGACGAACTAGCCACGAACCCGGCAATAATGCCGCATGCGGCGGCTGCCATTGCAACTGTGACGAGACGCCGCTTGGGGCGCTCTGCGCGATGATGCTTCATTCCCTCTCTCTCCTTACCTACATGATGTCGCGTTATCAGCGCTGGTTGAACTTTGCGGGCCGAACATCCCCAGACAGAGGCCTCGCGTGTCGAACGCGAGGTGATCGCCCTTACCTACCTAGTTGACGGTGCCTCCAGAGGCGTTGACAGAGTGCAGGTCCCCACGCTCGGTGCGCAACGGGGTGGACCCGCTGCGCCGCCGGCCGCGGCAGCCTCCCGCATGCGCTCCTTGATCCAAGTGAGCGCGTCGGCCGCGGCTCTCACCGCGGTCGGTGACTCGTCGTTCCACATCTCGAGCGTCAGAGGACCGTCGTAGCATTCCTCCGCGAGCGAGGCGAACACCAGATCGAAGGGGACGTCTCCGTCCCCGAACTGGACGCGCCGCGGTTGACCCGGGCGCGCGTCCTTCAAGTGAAGTCCGACAGCTGCGCCGCGTAGGAGCGTCAGCTCCGCCGCAACGTCGAGCTTGTGCACGGCGAGGTTGCCGACGTCGGGGTAGATCTGAAGCCACGGACTCGCGATCTCGTCGCGCAGGGCGATGCAGTCGGTTACTGACGCCATGTCAGCGGTGTCGATGTTCTCGATCGCCAGCATGACGCCGCGTCGTTCGGCCAGCGCCAAGCCGCGACGGAGGCCCTCGACGTAGCGGGAGCGCGCGGCTCGGTCCCGGTCCTCGTAGTAGGCGTAGTACCCCGCGATCTGCACGACTCGGATCCCGAGGTCGCTGGCTAGGCCGACCGTTGCGTCAAGGATCTCAGCGGCTCGGTTGCGCACCTCGGCATGCGCGCTGCCAAGTCCGAAGCGCCGGTGCGCGCTAAGACAAATCGAGAAGATGGAGATGTCCTGTTCCTCGCACGCGCGAACCAGGTCGCGCCGCGGCTGGCGCGACCAGTCCAGGCGTGCGAGCCGCTGGTCGGACTCGTCGATCGACATCTCGAGGTAGTCGAATCCGGCCTGTCGCGCGTCGGCCAGCATCCTCGGCCAGGGCCCGTCCGGCAAGGCCTTCTCGTAGATGCCGAACGGCCGGTCGAGAAGCGACGCGGGCATCAGCGGCTCCCACTCGACGGGGTGACCGGAGGGAGGGCCCGAACCGCCGCCGCAAAGCGTCGGGCACTGTCGGCGGGATCCTCAGCGGCGTACAGCGCCCGCCCGGCGATGAAGATCTCGGCGGGGATCGCGGCGAACTCCGGAAGCTCGGCGTGCGAGAGTCCGCCGGTGACGCTGACGCGTCCGCCGCTCTTGTGGACGCGCGCGATGGACTCGAGGTCCCTGGGAGACCACGACAGGTCGCCGCGCGCCTCCGCATCACGGCTGCGATGGAACACGAAGTGCCTGATCCCAAGCTCGCGACACCGCTTCACGATGTCCCACGTCCAACCGTCCGAGAGCTCCACCTGGACGTCTCGCCCCCATTCGACCGCGACATCCACCACCGCCGGGAACACCTCCGGCGCCGCGCCGCTCACGACCGTGACCCAGTCGGCGCCGGCCTCGAACGCCAGAGCCGACAACAGCGACCCCGCTTCGGCGATCCGGATGTCGGCGAGCACGATGTGATCGGGATAGGCGGCTCGGATCGCCTGCACTGCGCCCATCCCGGCTGCGAGGCACAGAACCGTCCCAACCTCAATGATGTCAACGTGGGGCGAAACCTCGCGCAGCGCCGCCAGAGCGGAAGGCAGATCGCGGCTGTCAAGCGCCACCTGGACCTTGCGACCCGGGCGGACGGCGCTGCGCTGCTGCTCATGCGCGCCGAGGAGAGAAGGGGCCGCAGCGGTCGTTGTCGTGTCGTTCATCTGCGTGCGTCCGGGGCGCGATGCTCAGGCGGTCAGTGGCTGCCGTATCGTGCGATTCGCGACGGGCAGGAACGACAGAGCGCGCGCAGGGTTGGCGACGAAGAAGTCATCGACCATCTGTGGGTCGAGACCCTCTTCGATGAGACGCGGCTTGGTGATCGTCAGGTCGTAATCGATCCCCGAACCCGCTCCGTAGGCCTTCTGGTATGAGCGCTTGCCGGAGTCGGTGCCGAGTGTGATGCGGTCTGCAAAGCCGGCCGCCACCATGTCCTTGATCAGCTGAACACGGACGCTGTCGGGCTGATACTTGATCCGGTTAGTCCCGTCATACATGACATTGACGCCCATCTCGCACAGCTTGGAGTGGTAGTAGACGTCGTAGTTGCGGTGGATATGGCCGATGCTGATCTTGCTCGGCTCCGCGCCGTAGCCAATGAGCAGTTGCGCCTGCTCGTGAGCCATCGTCCCCTGCGTCGTGTGCGTGCTGATCGGAGCGCCGGTCTCGATGCTGGCCTGAGCGACGGCCTCGATGAACTTGTGCTCAAACGCAGTGATCTTTCCGTAGGCGGTGCCGATCTTGATCACCCCGGCCTTCGCGTCGGAGCGCTCAACGATCGGGCCGGAATAGTCGTGAAAATCGATCCCTTCGACCACATCGGCCACCACGAGCTCGGTGATCTGATCTACGGTGTAGCGGGTCACCCAGTGGGTGCGGTTGTCCTCGTAGTTCTTAGCCTGGTGAAATCCGGTCGCGACGATGATGTTGAGGTCGGGCAGGCGGTCGTTGACCTCCAGAAGCTTCTTGATGTCGCGTCCACAATCGACCGGGCACATGTCGACGATCGTGGTGCCGCCCGCGCCCAAGAAACGCGCGGCTTCCTCGACCGCCTTATCGACGCTGTCCAACAGGTGGTCGGGGTCGTGCATGACCTCCCCGCCGCCGCTGCGGATCAGGTGATCGTGAGCGTTGGTCGTGCCCATCTCCTCAGGAGCGATGTCGCCACGGATCGTTCGTACAAAAGTCATGTAGACAGGACCCTCCGCCCTCCGGTTGCACACTTGTGCGTCGCACCTGCACGATTGTGCCTGGCACCGTAGCATGGCCTGCGAACATATGTCAAGGAGCGGCTAACAAATGTCAGCATGCGCGCTCGAGGTCTTGCGCCTCGACCGACAGCCCGCAACAGATCGCAACGGAGCGGGCCGAGGGCGTTGCTGTTATGGGGGAGCTCTCCCAGCAGGAAATCGCGATGGGATTGAGCAAGGCCCGGCGCCGGGATCTCGCGGCCGCTTCAGACGGCGCACGAGCATGGCATCGTGACCACGGACATCCTCGCCCGTCCAACCAGTCATTCGCTGCAGCTCGCCCCCCAGGAGCGCTTCGGCCTCCCCACCACGCGCGCTGCTGATGCCGAAGGGCGAGTTCGACTCCACCGACCCGACTCGGCCGTCAGGCTGCCACGCACCTTCAGCTCGTACTACGAGTCGGGTGACGCTCGTGGTCTCCAACGGCCGCAAGCTGGCGACGACCGCGAGGTAACCTGCGCCACGAGCGCGCCCCGCAGCCTCAAATCCCAGAATCGGATGCTTCGACGAAACACTGCGCGCGGAGATAGTCCAATCGCCCATCCCCTCACCCGCCCTCGATCGGCGAGGGCAGACACAACGACAACGCAACGTCCTAGTACCCCCCGAGCACGGTGGCAAGGTCAACTCTACCCGGCTACTTCTGTACGACTATCGGATCAGCGCCAGAGGATTAACCGGCGAGCCCGTCGCTCCTCGCATCCGCAACGGGGCGCAGACGAACAGGAAGCGGCGCGCCTCGATCGCAACGAGGTCTGTGAAGTTGAGGCACTCAAAGATTGGGATCCCTCCATTCACCAAGAGCTCGGCGTGAGGCGCGAGGTTGTTCGCCAACGGGATCTTCTCGAACGCGAAGGTGTCTGAGCCGACCGCCGTCGCCTCGGCGGCCCGCAGCCGCTGTGCGCCGTCTAGATTGACGCCTGGCATGGGGACACTGATAAAGCGGGAGGACTCCTCGAGCCACACACGGTCCCAGCCTGTCCGGATGAGCACTACAGCGCCGGGTTCCAGACCGAGGCCGGACCACGCGAGACACTCGTCGATCTCAGCGGCACCGATCTCCAAGTCATCCGGGCACCGCTCAACACCGAGGAACGCAGCAAAGTCCAGAAGCAGTCCCGGAGCGACGATCGGAGCGAAGTTCTCGTGTCCGTCGATGGTGAGGCCCTGACTCGGTGACTGATGCACCGTGGCATCGCCGACGCGGACGCCGCCGTGGAGCAGATTCTCGCAGCCGATGTGATAGACGCTGTCGATGTGCGTCCCGACATGGGTGCCGACCTCAACGCTGTCGGCAGTCCCGGTGAAGCGAGATTCACGCGAGGGTGTCCAATCATGGGCCATCGTCAGCTTGATGCTGAAGGGCGCATGCACCGGAGGATGGGGCATGCCGGGCGCCATCTCGTGCCCGAGCTGGACGACGGTCGGATAATTATGATCGTGTCGCGCGCTCATATGCGTGGACATCGCGCCGAGCGTGCGGCCTCAGCGGCCAGAGGCATTTCGCCCAGCGCCGTGCATCGTGAATATCCGTTCAGTCTAGGTTGACGTTTGTGCAGAGCACGGTAGCATTGGCTCCCAGGGTGCGTCAAGATCACGAGCATCACGCGGAGGTTCAGGACTTGACAGCCGAGGGTCGGCATTTGGCAGACGGGCGCAAGGCGGAGGACTCCTCGACTTCCGCGACAGACCCTCATGCGATCGAGGAAGGCGTCCACGGACTCGTTGACGTGGCGCGCATGTATTACGAGCAGGAGCTCTCCCAGCAGGAGATCGCCTCGAGACTGGGTAAGTCACGGCCGACCATCTCGCGGATGCTCTCGGAGGCACGTCGTGTGGGAATCGTGCGCATCGATGTGTGTGCGCCTGAGGAGCGGTCACCTTCGCTCGAACGTTCGCTCACAGACCGCTTCGGATTACACGAAGTTCAGGTACAGGTCCTGAAGAGAGGGGACGTCGATCCCGCGGACACCCTCGGACAAGCGGCCGCTAGTTATCTGCAAGCCATCATGCGCGATGGGTTGACCGTCGGGGTTTCCAACGGCCGGGCGCTGGCGGCGACCGCGAGGTACCTGCGCCCCGAGCGCTCCCTCCAGCTCACGGTCGTCCAGATCATCGGCGCGCTGGGTAACGACAACCCCCGGATCGACGGCCCCGACATCGCCCGTTCCCTTGCTGATGCCTACGACACCGACTGCCGCTTCCTCCACGTCCCGCTGCTCGTCGAGAGCACAGAAGTCAAACAGACCCTGCTCCGCGACCGCAACATCAGCCAGACCCTTCGGATGGGCGCCCACGCCGACGTCGCTATCGTCGGCGTCGGCACGCTGGACCCGGCCGACAGAAGCCCGATCTTTGAGGGCTTCCTCTCAGCAACTGAGATCGCGCAACTCCGCAGCGCCGGTGCGGTCGGCCACGTCTGCGGCGAGTTCTACACCAAGACCGGCGACAGAGCCCGCGTCGACATCAACGAACGTACCATCGCCATCGGCCTGAACGCGCTGCGGAAGATCCCAACGGTCCTCGCGGTCGCCGGAGGAGCCTCGAAGGCCGAGGCCATCCTGGGCGCGATCCGCGGCCGGTACTTCAACACGCTTATCACCGATGACCGAGCCGCCGTCCGAATGCTGGAGATGGACGCACGGTGAACGCCGGCCTATCCGTGAGGACGATGCACAACCGCACCACCCCGATTGACTCGGAAACCCGCCGCTCTTCTCCGACCGCTGCAAGCGAAGGCGAAATGACTCGTCTTGCACTTCGGCAGCGGACCGTCGCCGCCAATCTCAGAACCGCGGTTCTCTCGAGGAGGCGCCGCGCGCGCAGATGATCGATCTTTCACTCCCCACGCGCGATGCAACCTCCATCGGCGAGGGACAGCTCCGCCTCAACACTACACTCGGCAGCCCGTTGGAGCAGACTCGCGAGCTGTCGGTCACAGTGGCCGGAACCGAAGGCAACGTCATGGGTCTCCTGGCTCGCCTCGGGAACAACACCGGCATCGTCACATGCCTACCCGCGAGTTCGCTCGGCCGCCGCGTGATCAACGAGTACCGGGCGGCTGGGATCGACACTGATGCGGTTGTCTGGCGAGACACCGGCAGGCTCGCCCTGTACTTCCTTGAGAGGGCAAGCCCGCCGATTCCGAGCCGCGTGGTCTATGACCGCACCGCATCGTGCTTCACACAGCTTTGCGTCGATGAGGTCGACTGGGGCTATCTCGCGGACTCCCGCCTGATCCACCTGACCGGCCTCACTGCGTCGCTAGGAGAGAACACGTTGGCGATCGTGAACGAAGCGGCGGAACGTGCGCGCAACGCGGGCCAACAGGTCTCGATTGACGTCAACTACCGGGTACAGCTGTCGACACCGGCCCAGGCCCGCGAGCGGCTCACTCCCCTGTTGGCAGCGGCCGACGTGATCTCCTGCTCGAAGCGCGACGCAGAAATCGTCTTCGGAATCGATGGCGACGCCACCCATGTCGCCGAGGCGCTCGCGCATCGTTTCGGCGCACACGCGGTCCTGGTCTCTGACGGGCCGCGCCCCGCCGCCGCCGTCGCGGACGGCACAGCCTTCTCAGCAGAGCCGCCGGTGACCACGGTCGTCGACCGAGTCGGCGCCGGCGATGCACTGATCGGCGGTTTCCTCCACGGGCATCTGCACAACGATCCCGAACTTGGCCTCAGCCTCGGAGTCGCGGCCGCTGCGCTCGCCCTGACTCACCACGGCGACCAGGTGCACACCACGCTCGACGAGCTGCGACGGCTATCCGCATCGTTCGGCAGCGACATAATCCGATGATGACGGTCATTCCTTTGAGCGATCCGACGACGCCGCGACCCTCAAAACGTCGCTTGCGGCGGGCTCGATGCGTCCGCGATGGACGGGATTGCCGCCCGGGGCTGGTTCGCGTCTTGCCTCCCCGGCCGCGGCAGCAGACCGCATAGGCGATACCGCGCGCACATGGATCGCGCCGGCGCACGCCCTCCTTGCTGCGCAACTCGACCACCCAGAGGGCGGACTGCCCGCCGTTCTCGAGTACTAACGACCGCGGCCCGACCCGTAGTCCGCGACGGAGTCGACCGAGCCCTCCATTGGGGACGAGCAGGTGCTCGGTCGTAACAAGCGCTTCGCCGCCCAACCCCTTCCGTGGCTCATGCCACGAACACGATCCCGCGGCGTCGACGCCGCGACGATCGCGTTGGCCTCCAGCTCTTACGGAGCAGCTCACGATCGGGTCGACACGTCCGGATAGCCACCAGCTTCCCGACACGATCGGCTCGCGGAACGGCGGAGTCCGCTCAGGCCGCGAGTCGCCGGCGGGCCTTCTGGACCGACGGAAGCGACGCCTTCGCCTTGGCAAGCGGCCGGGCCTTGACCTCGACGCTGGCTGGCTTCGCCGCGATCGTGATCGCCTCGCCGGTCGCCGGGTTGCGACCCCTACGAGCCTTCTGTGCCGGCTTGACTCGAACGTTCAGTTGCACGAGGCCACCAATCCTCACCTTCTGGGCGTTGCCGATCTCCTCGAGCAGGATTTCGTCCAGCGCGTCCAGCACGCGTTTAGCATCTGCCTTGCTCAGCTGCGCTCGGTCCGCGACAGCCGCAACCAGTTGGGATTGTGTGAGCGTCAAGGATCCTCCACTTGCATCGGGCTAGATGGGTTCGATTCAACTCGGAGAGGCGGACGGATCGCGGCCGCGGATTCGGCGATGCAGGACCTGCCTGATGCCCGATCCCGCGGATAAGTCCCCGCGCCGGGCTCGCGTCGACCGGGAAATGTCCCCTATGAGGGGCCGTAGCCGGGCACTTCAACGGGCGGGTCTTGCGGGACGCCGCTTCGCTGCGAGCGTCGAGGAAGGCTGATCGCCGGGCGGTGTCCCGTGAAGGTTCCCCTTACGGGCGGCTGATTTCCCTCTTTTCGCGTCGCCTCGCGACAGCGGTCTTGCGTTCGAGGTTCCGGGTCGGCATCGGTGACAGATACGCGGCTGCTTCTATCCGAACGGGGTAACGCGGTCGCCCCGGATCTTGTGGCTGCGCGGGCTGAGAACGACGGTCTGAACTGGCCCCACTGCGACGGTCTCAACTGGCCCCACTTCGTCCGAGCGGACGCTGAGGATCTCGCGCTCATCGAGCGTGGATCGGAGGCGGCCAGGAAGTGGGTTCCAGAGTGGAGTTGTTCGAGCAGATCAGACGTGACCGTGATCGGGACGGGCTCTCGATCCGGGCGTTGGCGGCGAGGTACGGGGTGCATCGTCGGGCGGTCCGGCAGGCGTTGGAGTCCTCGGTCCCGCCGGCGAAGCGCCGGCCTGGGTCCAGGTCAGCGCCGAAGTTGGGCGCGTATCGCGAGCTGATCGATGAGTGGCTGATCGCCGATCAGCTCGCGCCCAAGAAGCAGCGGCACACGTCGAAGCGGATCTGGAAGCGACTCGTCGACGAGCACGGCGTCGACGTCGCGGAGACGACGGTCCGTGATCACGTCCGCAAGCGCCGCCGCGAGCTCGGCCTGACGGTCGGCGAGGTGTTCGTCCCGCAGATCCACGCGCCCGGGAGGACCGCGGAGGTCGACTGGGGCGAGGCCGACGTCGACCTCGCCGGCACCCGGACCAGGGTTCACCTGTTTCACATGCGCTCGTGCTTCTCTGGCGCGGCGTTCACGATGGCCTCGCCGGTCGAGACACAGCAGGCGTTCTTGGAAGGGCACGCAGTCGCGTTTACCTGGTTCGGCGGCGTGTTCTACGAGGTCCGCTATGACAACTTGGGCTCGGCGGTGAAAAAGGTGCTCCGCGGCCGCCGGCGCGTGGAGACCGACCGGTTCATCGCGATGCGCTCGCACTACCTGTTTGACTCGATCTTCACGACCCCAGGGATCGAGGGCGCCCATCAGAAGGGCGGCGTCGAGGGCGAGGTCGGCCGGTTTCGCCGAAATCACCTCGTTCCAGTTCCGTCGGTCGGGTCGATCGAGCAACTGAACCGGCTGCTCGCCGACGCGTCCGAGCAGGATCTGGGTCGG
>Ga0302325_10007059_pt1 | contig 25047 bp, 26 predicted proteins | sample Palsa_T0_2_FD_201948 | JGI IMG/M metagenome (GOLD analysis project Ga0302325, IMG submission 201948) | Peat permafrost microbial communities from Stordalen Mire near Abisko, Sweden - Palsa_T0_2 | ecosystem: Environmental > Terrestrial > Soil > Palsa > Peat permafrost | place: Sweden: Abisko... | reverse complement strand
TTTGCGACTACATCGACTGTGGGGTCGGCAACAACACGCCGATTCGGCAAGCGATCGATGCCGGCGCCGACGAGATTACGGTCGTGATCGCCGACCACATCGCGCTGCGCGATCGTACGCATCGAACCGACGATTTGGGCTCGATCGCACTCGTCGCGCAGGATATTATGCAGCAGCAGGTGCTCGAGCTCGATCTTAAGCTTACGCGCCGCGTGAACGAAGCAGTGCTCCGCGGCTCGGCGCCGGGGAAGCGCTTCGTGCGGATCCGGACCATTGGCCCAAGCGTGCCGATCCCGCTGCCGATCCTCGGCTTCGCCAATCTGGAGACGATCGAGCGGGCCTTCGAGCAAGGGCTTGTGGACGGACACGGCGCCTGCGACGCGAGCGGACTCACGCGCCTGTTCGCCAGCGATCCGAGCGCCCGGGCCGTTCGCCCGGGTGAGATCATCTACCGCGAGGGTGAGCCGTCCGAGGAAATGTTCGTGGCGCTCGAAGGCGAATTCGAGACGTCCTTTCACGGGCGCACGATCGGGACGTTCAGCGCGGGTGACATATTCGGCGAGCTCGCGATTCTCGGTTCCCACGTTCGGCGCGCGAGCGTCGTCGCAAAAACGGACTGCCTCGTCGTTCCCGTCGATCGCGATCGCTTTCGATATCTCGTTCAGTACGCGCCGTCGTTCGCTTTGATCGTGCTCCGCTCGCTCGTCGCGCTCTTGAGCGACATCAACGAGACGGCGGGTCTGAATATTCTCGAACCCGTCAGCCTCGCAGACGATCTCGGCGAAGGACGCTATCTTGAAACGCTTCGCGACGGTGCCGCGACCCAGTCCTTCGCACCGGGTCAAACGATCTTCAGGACCGGAGACCCCGGTAACTCCATGTTCCTGGTGCTCGACGGTCAGGTCGATATGCGGCACGATGAAAACGATGCGGTCGTGAGCGCCCGTCGCGGAGACGTCTTCGGCGAGATGGCATTGAGTGACGGGCGGGCCCGGAACGGGACGGCAACGGCCGTCAGTCAGACTCGCGTCCTCCCGATCGACGACTCGCGGTTCCGGGCTATCGTCGAGAGCAACCCCAATTTCGCAATTGCGGTGATGCAGACGATAGCCAAGCGGATGTTGTCTCGAGTGGATGCGCTCGATGCTTCGGCCTCAGCCGAGCAAGTTTAGGTCGAACAACATGCTGAGGATCGCGAGAATCCCGAGTCCTAGCAAGATGAGGGCGATGATGAGCGAAAGCGCCGGCGGGTATCCGCTTTCGCCGTGAATGAGCCCGTCGGCGCGAAGCTGGTCGCGCTCTCGACGGAGGGTTCGCATGAACCTGACGTGATACACGATGCCCAGCACGAGCATGACGTTCCCCAAGAGGACGAGTAGCTCGGCGAAGTGCCGGGCGGCGCCGGCGCTCTTGAGAACGTTCAGGTCGTGAAGCTTCTGGAATACCTGGTAGATCGTAAAGCCGAAACCGATCAAGGCCAGCGACGTGCGAGTCACCGACATCAGTGTCCGATCCGCGCTGAGCCGCGTCCGCTGGAACGACATTCCCGTTCTTCGTGAAGAGAGCTCGACCGAGATTTCGTCGGCGGTCGACTGCGCGCTCACTCCCCGGCTCTGTGCATTCTCCGGTTGCATCGGCTCCTCGTTTCTGAGGATAGGTTCGAGCACCAGTTAGCTTCGGAAGCGATCGACTCCGTCTAGGCGATGGGGTGTTGACGGCGGCCTCCTCAGGGTGTATATAACCAATCAGTTATGGAACTAGTAGGTTATGGAAGGGTCCCTTCGAAGCGCCTCGACGCAACCTTTACCGCGCTAGCGGATCCGACGCGCCGGGCGATTCTCGCGCGCCTGATCGAGGGCGAGGCGTCGGTGGTCGAATTGGCGGAACCCTTTGCGATGAGCCAGCCTGCGATCTCCAAGCACCTCAAGGTGCTCGAGCGAGCGGGTCTGATTTCACGCGGACGCGACGCGCAGAGGCGCCCGTGCCGCATCGAGGCCAAACCGCTTGCGGAAGCGACCGGCTGGCTCGCGCGGTATCGTCAGCTTTGGGAAGGGAACTTCGCAAGGCTCGACGCGCTCCTCGACGACTTAGAGACGCAACCGAAAAAGAAGCAACGCGCAAAGCGACGGAGATAGCTGACATGCATCCAACGGGAAGCAAGCCCAAACTCGAACTCACGACGCCCAGCGATCGCGAAATCGTCATGGCGCGCGCCTTCGACAAGCCGCGAACGCTGGTCTTCGAGGCGTTTACGAAACCCGAACATCTGCAGCGCTGGCTGCTCGGACCAGACGGCTGGTCGATGCCGATCTGCGAGGTCGATCTGCGACCGGGCGGAGCGTTCCGCTACGTTTGGCGCAATGACGCGGACGGGCGAGAGTTCGGCCTTCTGGGGACCTATCGCGAACTCGTTCCGCCCGAACGCATCGTGCACGTCGAGAGGTTCGACGATCCGGCAATGCCGGGCGATGCTCAGGTCACGACGACCTTCGTCGAGCGCGGCTCGACGACGACGGTCACGATGACGATCCTGTACGAATCGAAAGACGTCCGCGACATGGCGCTCGAGTCCGGGATGGACCGGGGCGTGTCCGCGAGCTTCGACCGTCTCGCCGGAATCTTGGAATAGAGCGAAACGCCAGACGCAGGTTACTTTTGCGAGGTCAGGACGTCCATGTCGGCCGCGCTCAGTTCGAGGCCGGCGGCAGCGACGTTCTCGTCGAAGTGCGCGAGCGACGACGTGCCTGGGATCGGCAAAATATTGGGCGAGCGCGCCAAGAGCCAGGCGAGCGCAACCTGGGCCAGCGTCGCGTGCTTCGCGGCCGCGATCCGATCGAGCGCGGAATGATCGAACGTGCCTTTGCCACCCAAGGGAAACCACGGCAAGAAGGCGATCCCGTCGCGCTCGCACGCTTCGAGCACCGCTTCAGCACTGCGATCTTGGACGTTGTACAGATTTTGCACGGAGACGATCGTTGCTGATCTCTTGCAGCGTTCGTATTCTTCCACGGAAGTTTCGGAGACGCCGATGTGCCGGATCTTTCCCTCCCTCTGCATATCCGTTAACGCTCCGAGCGACTCTTCGACCGGCACGTTCTTGTCGATGCGGTGTAGCTGGTACAGATCGATGCGCTCGAGCTTGAGGCGGCGCAGGCTCCCCTCGACGCACTCGCGCAAGCGCTCCGGCCGCGCGTCGACGGGCCATTGGTTGGGACCCGTCCGTCGTAGGCCGCCCTTGGTGGCGATCACCACGCCGGCGGGATACGGCGCGAGAGCCTCGGCAATGATTTCTTCGCTGACGTACGGACCGTAGGAGTCGGCTGTATCGATAAAGTTGACGCCGCTTTCGACCACATGTCGAATGAGTTTCACCGCGCCGGCTCGATCCGCGGGCGGACCCCAGATTCCGGGCCCGGTGATGCGCATGGCGCCGAAACCGAGGCGATGCACGGTCAGATCGCCGCCGAGCGTGATCTCACCGCCGAGCGACCGAGTAGTCGTGGATGGTTTGCTCATACCGCCCTTAGACCGGCGATCTCTCGCCCGCGTTGCGCCTCAGTGGGCGGTTCCGGACGAGCCCTCGACGATGATCACGCCGTAATCGCCGCCTTCGAAGCGATGCTTACTTGCTCGTTGGTAGGCGGAACTCGAATACCAAGCTTTGGCTTCAGCCAGCGTCGGAAACTCTAGGATCGCAACGCCCTCGGCCCCGGGGCCCTCAACAACTTCGCAGGATTCGAAGCGTGCCAGAAATTTGATCGAGTGACCGGCCAGAAAGCCGGGCGCGTCTTTCGCGTACTGCTCGAGTTCCGCAGGGTTACGCGTGTGAAAGCGGGTGATAACAACGTAAGCGGCCATGCGGCTTCTTTCTGTGCGGACGCGCTCCGCCATCTCTTCGAGAGGACGAAATGGATCTTGGCATCGCCGGTCGCCGGGCTCTCGTTTGCGGCGCCAGCAAGGGTTTGGGCAAAGGTTGCGCGTTTTCGCTCGCGCGCGAAGGCGTCGCGGTGACGATCGTGGCACGCACTGCCTCCGAACTGCAGAAAACCGCAGCGGAGATCCACGCGGCGACGGGTGCGCCGGTGAGCGCCTACGCCGGCGATATCACGACCCCGGAAGGCCGCGATGGCGCTTTGAGCGTCTGTCCCGACCCGGACATCGTCGTCACGAATGCAGGCGGACCGCCGCCGGGAGACTTTCGAGAGTGGGACGAGGCCGCGTGGATCACCGCGCTGCGTGCGAATATGCTCACTCCGATCGCCTTGATCAAGCTGGTCGTCGACGGCATGATCGAGCGGCGTTTCGGCCGGATCGTCAACGTCACGTCGAGCTCCGTCAAAGCGCCGATCCAGCACTTGGGACTTTCGAATGGTGCGCGCAGCGGCCTGACGGGCTTCGTTGCGGGTGTGGCCCGCACGACCGTTCAGCACAACGTGACGATCAACAACTTACTGCCGGGCACGTTCGACACGGTACGCCTGCGCGGCGTGGTAGAAAGGAGCGCCCGCGCAAAGGGACGCGATCCCGAAGAAGAGCGGCTCGGGCGGCTTGCGACGATTCCGGCCGGCCGTTTCGGCACCGCCGAAGAGTTCGGCGATGCGTGCGCCTACCTCTGTTCTGCGCAAGCATCGTACATCACGGGGCAAAACTTGCTCATCGACGGCGGAGCGTACCCGGGAACGTATTAGATGAAGAAGATTGCAGTTACCGGTGCCGCGGGTCTCATCGGCAAGCGCCTGTGCGCCGAACTGGTCCGCGATCATGAGGTCGTGGAGATCGACCTGCACGGCGTCGGCACGATTGCGGATGTCCGGGATCTCGAAGCGTTGCGGCGCGCATTCACAGGTTGCGAGACGGTCATCCACCTCGCCGGGCTCTCCAAGGTCGAAACGGCTTGGGCCGATATTTATGCGACGAACATCGAAGGTACGTACAACACGTTCGAAGCCGCCCGTCAAGCCGGCGTCAAACGGCTCATCTTTGCGAGCTCAAATCACGCGGTCGGCATGCATGAAATCGAGAACCTGCCCGCGATTTACGAGCCGGGTTTCGGCCTGGTCGTGCGGACCGATGGCGAGTTTCGGCCGGACTCCCTCTACGGCGTCTGGAAAGCGTTCGGCGAAACGCTGGGTCGCTATTTCAGCGACAACCACGGCATGCAAGTCACCTGCGTGCGCATCGGCTCGATTACCGCCGCCGACGATCCGCGTGACGAGAGCGTGCGGAGTTCCTCGAGCTGGCTGGAGCTGAGCGACGAGCAGAAGTTCGCGCGGTACGCGGCAACCTGGATGTCGCACGCCGACTTCGCCCGGCTGGTGCGCGCGGTCATGTTGCGCGACGTGCCCTTTTCGGTGGTCTATGGGGTCGGGGATAACGCGACCCGGTTTTGGGACTTGGAACCGGGCCGCGCGCTCTTCGGCTTCTGGCCCAGCGACGGAAGCTGCGCGCCCGCCCCTTGACAATGAGTGAACGCTCACTTACAATGTGAGTGGACGCTCATTTCGAGCAGGGGAACGAAGATGCGGGACATGGTTAGGGCAACTCGGACGCGGCACGCAGCCGGAAACGCAAAGGCGGAGGATGCCTGTGGTGGATTGGTCATCGCGAAGGTGATCGGCTACTACGGTCTCGTCGGCGCGGCGGGGCTCAGCGCGCTCTTTCTGCACTAGCAGCACGGAGCTTTTTGATTTCAAAGGCGGCCACGACTCGCGAACGCCTGATCGGTGCGACCGAAGGTTTGATGTGCGAAGGTGGGCTCGCCGCGGTGACGACGCAGAACGTCGCGCGCACGTGCGGCGTCGCGGAGGGCACGATCTACCGGCACTTCGAGAGCCGTGAAGAGTTGATCGTGACGGTCCTTCGGGAACGGCTCCGAGGTGAGTTCCAAGCGCCCGTCCAGGCCTTGGCCAAACGTGCCGGACAAGGCGATCTCAAAGAGGGCCTCGATGCGTTCATCGCAGCGGTGCTTCCCATCTTCGCGCTGCTCGCGCCCATCGCGGGCATGCTCGCCGCCGATCCGGTTCTGGCCGCCAAGAACGCCGAGGCGCTCCGTGCTGAAGGCAAGAGTCCGAGTCATCTCCTCTCGCAACTCGCGGCCTACGTTCGCGAAGAGCAGCGTCTCGGGCGGATTGCTCCGGAGGTCGACGCCGGCGCCGCCGCGGGACTCATGGTCGGACTCTGCTTTTACCGCGGGTTGATGAAGCATTTGTTTGGTGAGGACCCGACGGGACTCTCCGACGCGGCAGCGCCGGGCGCGGTTGCGACGATTCTCGCGCACGGTCTGCAAGATCCGCGAATTCCAAAGCCTCAGTCGAAGAAGATGAGACGGGCCGCCGGCACGCCGGCGCGTGCCGTTTCGAGAACGGCGAAGCTAAAGCGCGGCTGACGCCGTTTGTCCGTCGGCGAGCCGGGGTTGAGCAACAAGAGCTCGTTCTCGTGCTCGAGATACGGAATGTGACTGTGCCCGAAGACGATCGCATCGACGCGTTCGCTGGAAAAGGCGTTCCGCGCACGGCCGAGCGTCGTTCCATGGCGGCCGTCCCCGTGGATCATGCCGACCAGCAGTCCGTCGCATGCGACGATCTTACGGCGTCCATAACGCCGGACGATCTCCGGACCGTCGTTGTTCCCGGCAACGGCTTCGACCGGCGCGATGTGCTCGAAGGCTGAGGTCGCTTCGAGCGTCGTCAAATCGCCACAGTGCAGGATGAGGTCCGGGCCTTCGCTCGCGACGCGTTCGAGTGCGACGGGCAGCCGTGCGGCAAAACGCGGCAGATGCGTATCGGAGATGACGGCGATCTTCAGCTCAGTTCTCCGCTAAGATCTCGCGAGCGGCGCGCAATCCGCTCCAGAGCGCTCCCGCCACGGTTCCGCCCTCGTTGCCTTCGGCCGTCGCCTCGCCTGCAAACCAGAGCGTCCCGTCGACGGGTGCCGCGAGCGCCTCGCGCGCGCCTTCGCCGCCGACGAGCGCGTACGTGTAGGCTCCACGAGCATAGGGATCGCGTTGCCAATCGTGCAGGTACGCGACTTCGAAGGCATTTTCCGCAGCTTGTGCGTCGCCGAGGTATCTGCCCGCGCACGCGAGCGCGAGAGCCTTGCACTCGTCGTGGGTTTTCGCAGCGAGCCGCTCGGCAACCGGTCCGCCGGCCCACGCCACGAGCGTGTTCGCACGGACGGGGAGCTGTGTCCACAGCGTCGGAAACTCGCCGTCGCCGACGAAGAACGCCGCATCGCGCCAGCGATGGTTTTGCAGCGACTCCCAGAACGCCTCGCGGAAGCAAAGCACGACTTTGATAACGGGGCCCGTCGCGATTTGCGCGATCGCTTGGCGCGTTAAGGGCGGCAGCTCAGGCTCAAAACGAATCGCGCCCTCGGTGCCGGGCGCGGCAAGTAAAACGCCGTGCGGCACCGTGACGACTACGTGACGTGCGCGCAGCGACAGCTCGCCCTTTCCGACGCGAGCGACCACGCGAACAGATTTTTTCTCGCGTGCCACCAGACTCACGACTGCACGCAAATGGAGCTCGACCCGCTCCGTGCCGAGTGCCGCTTCCATGTGCGCGACGAGCGCCGTGTATCCGCCGAGCGGCCGGGACTGCGCGCCTTCGGCAGACGCGTCGCCGGCCCACTCGAGCGCAATCGCGCGCGCGCTCGCAAGCGACGGATCGGCGGCGTCGAATCCCGCGACGAAACGCCGAGCCCAGGTCCCGGCTTCGAGCGTCGCGCTCTGTTCCGTATGCGTCCCGATGAGTTCTTCGACGCTTTGATCCGCTTCGCGTTCGAGCGCGCGCGTTAGAAGCGCACCGGCTGTTTCCCACGGATCGTTGCGTTCGGCCTGTAAGCTGCCGTCGCGCAGTACGAAACGATCGCCCGTGTCGTCGATGACGGTTGCCCCGTACTCGCGCAACAGCTCGTACGTGACCGACGGACGCCCGTGAACGAATTCCGCCCCAAGCTCGATCGGTGCAAGCGCGCGCGGGTGGAAAACGCCGCGCATGCGCCCGCCGGTTCGATCGTGCGCCTCGAGGAGCGCGACGGAACGGCCGCCTTGCGCAAGCGTTCTTGCAGCGATCATCCCCGCGGCGCCCGCGCCGATCACGATCGCATCGTAGTCCCCGCCGCGCGAACTAGCGATAGCTGACGGGCACGTCGAGCGAGATCGAGGTTCCGTCGGCCGTGGTCGCTTCAAAATGAAGCTTGATCCGGACTGAGGCAAAGCCGCCGATGTGAGGGAGGCTCGACTCGCTGGTAAAAACGCCCGGCTCGCTCTGCGTGAGCGTCCCCGAATGTTTGCCGTTCCCCGTCGTGACCTTAACAACATCGGGCGTGGTCGAAACGCGGATCGCGATCGGACCGCCGGCGCGGAGATGATCGGAGTTTAATTCAACGCTCAAGAAACGCGGCGTCCCCGTCGACGGAGCCGGCGGCGTGAACGTATAGCCGTAGGCGATCGGCGTCGCCCCTGAATCCGGTGCCGGGGCCGGCGAATCGGCCGGCGCAGCTTGGGCGAATGCGCACGCGCCGGTGCTCGCGGACAGCGCCGCGATATACGCGATCGATCGAAAGACGGGTAACATGGCTGTGCCTCCTCGTCGCATCGCGCGTATTTCGCGGACGAAAGCGTCATCCTGTTGTTAAAGTGGCGCCAGTAGCCGCGCCAGCAACTCCGTCGCGGGCCTCGCGTAGAGCGCCTCCCAAGGACCGTCTTGGACTATGCAGCCCCTCTCAATCGCGATGACGCGCGGACAAAGCCGGGAGAGGACGTCCGCGTCGTGGTCGACGACCAGCAGCGTGAACCCGAGCTCTCGTTGCCACTCCGCGACCGCGACGATCAGCTCGCGCACGAGGTGCCGGTCCAAGCCGTTGAACGGTTCGTCGAGCAGGACGAGGCGGGGCCGGCGAGCCAGCATCCGCGCGAGCGCGACGCGACGCGCCTGGCCGCCGGAGATCGACTGCGCCGGCTCGTTCCAGAACGGTGCGAGGTCGAGCCGATCGCGCAACTGGTCGACCCACGCGTCGCCGGCTTCGCGCTTGCCGTTCGACAAGCCGAATCGAACGTTTTCCGCGACGCTGAGATGCGGGAACAGCCCCGCGTCCTGCGTGAGGTAGCCGATGGGACGCAGATGCAGCGGGAGCGGCGGCGGAAAGAGCGTTAGCGCGTCCAAGACGATGCGACCTGCGTCCGGTTCTTCGGCGCCGGCGATGCAAGCCAAGATCGTGCTTTTTCCTGCGCCGGAGACTCCGAACAGACCGCACGCTTCGCTGCTGGGGAGTTGCAGCGAAACGTCGACGATGAATTCGCGACGGGCTTTGACGATTCGAGCGTCAAGCACGGGCGGAGCGGCGTTGAGCGAGCACGTGTGCGAGCCACGGCAGCGGCAACGAGGTGATGAGAAAAACGACTAAGAGCGGCATGACCGCGGGCAATCCAAAATTCTCGAGACTCGTCCACATCGCGACGGGCATTCCGGCCGGATAATATGCGGTGATGACGACCGCGCCGAACTCCGTCAACGCGCGAACCCACGCCAGGCTGAGTGCGACGGCAAAGCCTAACCTGGCGATCGGGAAGGTGACGCGCCAAAAGGTTTGCAGCCGATCGAGTCCGAGCAAACCGGCCTGAACTTCGAGCGCCGCCGGAACCGAATCGAGGGCGGCGATCGCGCCCAAGACGTAATAGCCGATACTCACGTAGATTTGCGTGACGACGAACGCGACCGGCGTATTCGTCAAGCGAATGCCGGCGCGTGCGAAAAACGTGCCGAGAGCGTGCGGGCCAAAGGCGAGCGTGAGCAGAATGCCGAGCGCGAGCGGCGGCATGAGCACCGAAATCAGCAGGATCGCTTGCCACCAAATCCGTTCACGGCTCGGAGTGCGCGCGACGTACAACGCCATGGGCGTTCCGATGAGCACGACCACGATCATCGCGATGCCGGTGAGCACGAGCGAAACGCGAACGGCACCGGCAATCGCCGAACCGTCTCCCCACTGCCACGCGCCGACCGGCACGAAGAGTCCGGCCAGCGGGTACAAGAGGGCAAGCGCGAAAATTGCCGCGCCGGCGCGTTTCAAAATCAACCGTTCAGCGGCTAGGCACCGAGCGGCGTTGCACCCGTGGGCGGATCGTAAAAGTACCGGCTAAAAACCGGTTGAGCGCCCCCTGCGAGCCACGCGACGAAAGCTTGCGCTTTGTCCTTGTGCGCGGCGTCGTTCAGCGCGGCCGCGTAGTACACCAACGGTTCGGGATGGAACGTCTTTCCGCCCAGATCGAGCGTTGCGGTCGCGTATCGATCGCGCAGCGTCCCGTTGCCGAGATTGATTTCGTCCGGAAGGCGCAGATATGGCAGGTGGAACGGTCCCGGTTGGATCTTGTACGCGGAAGCTGCGTCCAGTTCTCCGCTTTGGAGACGCGCTTGAACCGTCGGCTCGCTAAAGATTTGCGCCGGGTTGATCGTCGGCCCCAAAACCTTCGCTGTAAAGCCGGGCTGCTTGTAGTATGCCTCCGCGAGTTGCAGGGTGAAGATGATGTTGCGCCCTTGCGGATCCGTGAGCGGATCGGTGCGCCCGAAATGCAGATCGCTCTGCTCGAGAATCTGCCACCAGGGCATCGCCCCGCTCTTTCCGGCCACGGCGTCGGCGAACTGCGGGGCGTACTTGCTCTTCGGGCTGTAGGCGATGACCATTTCCGTCCGCGCGACGGGAACCGCACGAGTTGCCTTCCCGCCTCGTAGCACCGTGAGCATCGGACCCGGCGTCACGGGGACGAAGACGTCCGGCGTAATGCTTCCGCCCGTGATGAGGTTGGCGAGCGCATCGGAGCCTTGCGCGCGTCCTTGAAAGGCAACGTGCAAGGTTTGCGCTGCGCCGGCTTTGATCGGACCCTCCATCATGGAACCCATCGAGCCCGCGTACGCGACGTCGAGCGGGGTCAGTTCTTGTGCGCCGGCGACCCGGCCACCGAGGGCGAGAGCGGCGGAACTGCCGGCGATCCAGGCGAGGCGCTTCATATGAGTTCTTCTCCCGTTCTACGAACATCGTACGTTTCGAGGGCTTGAAGTTCGCGCCGGTACGAGTTCGAGCGCAACGTATCGAGGAGCGTCCGAATCTCCGTCGTTCCGAGGGCGGCGTACGGCACGAGCAGCGTACAGCGTTCCTCGCGCAGCGGCACGAACGACAAGTTGAAGAGATGCGCCACGCTGGCCAAGCCTACCGCGGCGTCGGCGAAGCCTTGTGCGACGGCTCGGCCGGCGTCGATTTGTCCGGCGAGTTCGTGGCTGTAGCCGATCACCCGGTGCGGATCCAGCGCGGCGCGACGCAACTGCTGGTCGAGCAACTGACGTGCGCCCGCGCCCGCGGGCCGGTTGACGACGCGCGCTTTTGTTCGAACGACATCGGCGACGCCGCGGAGAGCGAGCGGATTTCCGCGCGCCGCGAGCCAACCGGCCTCGGTCGTGGCGAGCTCGAAGCGCGCAAACTTCCCGGCGCACAGCCGCTTTTCACGGGCGGAGTCTGCGTGAACGACCGCTGCATGCACGGTTTTCCTGGCCAGCGCATCGAGCGCCGCGCGATTGGTCATCGGCAGCCAGAGAACGCGCGCGTCACGCGAGCGCGCAAAGGCATGACGCGAAAGGAGGCCGACGGCGAGGTCGCAGCCGGCAACGAAAACATTCGTCGCGTACCCTTCTGCGGACTCAATTGCGAGGTGCTCGGCATCGAGCGGATGCCGGACGGCACGCCCGCCAATCGTCCCGGTCGCAACTCGCGCCGGGATGGGCGTGGGTTCGCGCTCGCCCCCGAAGAGTTCTTCGACGCTCGTGTCGAGCGCGCGTGAGAGCGCCAGAGCAATCCCGACTCCCGGCTGCATGCGGCCGCTCTCGATCGCGCCGACCGCCTGACGCGTGATGCCGGCGGAGTCCGCCAGTGCTCGTTGCGAAAGGCCGCGTGCGCGACGCAAGCGGACGAGTGCCGAGGCATCGATCGTTGCCATGCGCAACTATCGTTGCGCCGACCCGCGTTGCGCCCCTGCTACGCCCTGGGATTGCCTGGCCGCGCGGACTTTCCGGGCCCGGGGACGGCCGAACCTTCCGCGCGAACGCACTGGAGGTGAGTCTCTCAACCGGTTTCAGCGGCGCGATTGGAAATACGCCGCACATCGTCTTACCGAAACTCTCCGCGGCGATCGGCCGGACGATCGTCGCCAAAGCGGAATTCTTGAATCCGGGCGGCTCGGTGAAGGACCGCGCTGCGCGCGGGATCGTGGACGACGCCGAAGCCCGCGGCGTACTCCGGCCTGGCGGAACGATCGTCGAGGGCACGGCCGGCAACACCGGAATTGCCTTGAGTTTGATCGGAAACTCGCGCGGCTATCGCACGATCATCTGTATCCCCGACGATCAGTCGCCCGAGAAGTTCGAACTGCTTCGAACCTTCGGCGCCGACGTGCGTGTCATTCCGGCTGTGCCCTTTACGAATCCCGAAAACTACTACCACGTCGCGCGCCGCACCGCCGAGGAGCTGCCCGGCGCTTTTTGGGCCGATCAGTTCAACAACACGGCGAATCGGCGCGCCCACTACGCGACGACCGGTCCGGAAATTTGGGAAGCTCTCGGCGCCGACGCGACGGCCTTCGTTGCGGCCTGCGGCACGGGCGGAACACTCGCGGGAACCGGTGCTTTCCTCAAGGAGCGCAATCCGGCGATCCGCATCGTGTTGTGCGATCCGATGGGTTCGGCGCTGTTTAGTTTCGTGAAGCGCGGCGTGCTCGAAGCCGAGGGCGATTCGAACGCCGAAGGCATCGGTATCAAGCGCATCACGGAAAATTTCAAAGGCGCCCCCATCGACGACGCGCTACAGGTCGACGATCGTACGATGATCGAGATGGCGTACTGGCTGCTGCGAGAGGAAGGTCTGTTTGTGGGCGGGTCGGCTGCCCTGAACGTCGCCGGCGCAGCTCGTTATGCGCGAACGCTGCCCGCCGGAAGCACGGTCGTGACGATCCTGTGCGACGGGGGCGAGCGCTACAGCGCGCGCATCTGGAATCGGGAATGGCTCGCAGAGAACGAATGCGTGCCTGCTGCGAGCGACCTCAGTTTCCTTTAGAGTCGCGCAGGCGAAAGCGGGCTACGCTGCGATCCCTGGATGACACGTGGTGCAGGGAACGAGACCGCGCGCGCGCGCTTCAGCTGCGTTTCTGAAGACGACGATATGATTTTCTGCCGGCAGCGGCCGCGCATCGAAGCAGAAGGGGCGGCAAAACGTCTCCTCGCCTTCTTCGTACCAGACGTTCTGGGTGGGCATGCGCCGCCGGACCTCGTCGAGATCGACGCCTTCATGCTGGAGGAGCGACGCCTTTTTCTCCGTCCCGAGTGCGTACTGACCGATCGATCCGTCGCTGCGCACGACGCGATGACACGGGATGACGAGCGGAACAGGATTGTTCGCGAGAGCCGTTCCGACGGCTCGTACGGCCCCCGGCCGTCCGATTCGTTCTGCGATCCACGCATAGGGCCGGACCCGGCCTGACGGAATCGAGCGCGTCGCTTCGAGGACGTCGCGCTGAAACGGATTGCACGTCTGCAGGTCGACCGCGGCCTTTCTCCCATTCTCGACCGCGGCCTGAAGCGCCGGGGCAAGCTCGTCGCGGCGCTCGACTGCCCGGCCGAACCGCTCGCGATAATACCGTATGAACTCCGCGTCTTCGCCGGCTTGCCCGACCGCGGTAATGCCGGCCTGGCTGGCGGCCACGAACCGTGGCCCGATGGGCGTCGAGACCAGCGCGTACCCGTCGAGCAAGCCGACGCGGCGCAGCACGTTTGCCACGAGCCCCGCGGGCGCTTGAACCTCGCGCATCGCTGCAAAGTCCTTCATCATGAAGTTGCTCCTTTAAGTTCTTTCGAGGCGCGCAACAGCGCCAGACCGCGGTGAACGTTTGCCCGCGCCGTTCCGGCCGGCTGATCGAGCACTTCCGCAATTTCGTCGTAACTGAAACCTTCGAGATGCCGTAAGACGACCGGCATCCGATAGCGCGGCGCCAGCGCACCGAGCGCACGCCGAACCGCGCGAGTGCGCTCGTCCCGTTCGAGCAGCGCGGCCGGCCCGAGGCTCGTATCTTGCGTCGCAACGCGACCCTCGGCAAGCGCGTCGTCGAGCGAGCTCGCCGGAGCGCGCCGGGCCATGTTCCGTACTTTGTTCAAGGCGATCGTGAAGAGCCACGCCCGCAAAGCGAGCTCGCGCCGGCGAGGCACATCGTACGTCAACAGCGCGCGATACGCGGCGACGAATGAGTCCTGCGCGATCTCCTCGGCTTCGCCACGGTTTCCCACGAGGGTCAACACGAAACCGAAGAGACGGTGCTGATACTTCTCCACGAATTCTTCGAAATGAGCGTCAACCGACTCGGCCAGCGCGCGAGCAATCGCGCGCTGAGCCCGGCGGTCGGCGAGGTCGTCACGGCGGCCAGTTAGTTCGGTGACTGGCGAGACGTCTTTCACGTTCGTCGGACCAGACCGAGTTCGGCTCCCGAGTGCGTACCGGCATGAATGCGCGGCCGGCGAGTGCGGCGCCGGCAGCCATGCAAAGAGCGATTCCAAGCGTCACCAGAGCCTCGGCCCCCAGCCGGCAAACAGTTCGGGACCTCGCACCAGCGGCAAGGTAATGCCCGAGCGCTCTTCGACGATTCCCTCGACGATCGTCCGTCCGGATTCCGGGCGGCGTCTATAGATTTGCACGTTTTCTTCTCCTCGATCCGGGCAGCGTGCCCGGACGGAAGAGGAACACGCCAGGGGCGGATTTGTTGCATGTTCGAGGCCTACCGGACGGAAGATTTCACAGCAGTTTTCCGTACCTTGGGCGCGACCGCAGCGTAGAGCGCTTGGGGCCCAAACCGGACCACGTCGTCGACGGGCAGTCCGGTCTCCGAGCGAGCTGCCTCGATCGCTCGGCGCGCATCCGCTTCAGCGAGCTTTCGCGTGTTCAGGGCGATGCCGGCGACCTTGGCAGGCTTCACCGCAGCACAGAGTTCCTCGTAGAGTCCGATGAGCTCGTGCAACGACAGGAGCGGAATCTGATCGAAACCGTTGATCGTCCGACGCCCCGCTTCGTGGACCAGAATCAGAGCGTCGGGAGCCGAGCCGTACAGCAGACCGAGCGTTACGCCAGCGAACGCCGGATGGTTGATGCTGCCTTGCCCCTCAACGAAGAGCAGTTCGCCTCTGCGGCGCGCTCCCTCGACGACGAGCGCCTCCGCGGCGCCGGAGATGAAGTCCGCGATGACGCGGTCAACCGCGATTCCCCAACCGGCGATCATGATGCCGGTCTGTCCGGTCGGCACAAAGATGGCGCGCGTGCCGCCCGCCATTGCGGCGCGCGTTAGCTCGAGGGACGCGGTCATTTTTCCAGACGCGCAGTCGCTACCGACGGTGAGAACGATGCGCGATTCGAGCGCGAAGGCGGCTCCGGAAAAGAGTTCGACCTTCGGCGGGACGCGCACGTCCCAGAGACGGACCCCCATAGCTATCGCGCGCTTGGAAATCTCGGGATCCTCTTCGAGCAATTCGTGGAGTCCGCTGACGATTTCGAGTCCCGCATCGATCGCCCGCAAGATTTCGGAACGCCACGCCACCGGTAGCTTCCCGCCGGGCGGCGCAACCCCGACGAGCAGCGAGGTCGGCCGAAAACGCAGCGCCTCCGCGACGTTGCTCACGACGGGAATGTCGCGCTCGAGGTAGGGGAGCACGTCGCGAACGGACTTTCCGGCCAAATCCGGGTCGATGACTGCAACCGTCTCGTCCGAGGAATATGCGATCACGCCGTGCGCGGTTTTTGCCGCGGTGCTCGCGAAGAGTTCCGGTGCGAGGGCGACGTAGCGTCGCCCACCGGCCTCGAAGGTCCTTGCCATCCGAGGGGATTTCCGCGAGGACGCAAAGGGAGGCCTTTCACGGTAAAGGGGGCTTCCCATGGCGATGACGACGGTACCCGAAGCGGCGGCGCGTTCGCGAATGACAGAAGAAGAGTGGCAGGTTCGGGTGGACTTAGCCGCCGCGTATCGCTTGGTTGCCCACTACGGTTGGGACGATATGATCTTCACGCACCTCTCGGCGCGCGTTCCGGGTAGCCCACACTTCCTGATCAATCCGTACGGCGTCGTTTTCTCGCAGATCGACGCTTCGAGTCTCGTCAAGATCGATCTCGAAGGGAACGCCATCGATCAGCCTGAGGCGATCGTCAACGCAGCGGGCTTTACGATTCATAGCGCCGTCCATGCGAACCGCCACGACGCAGGCTGCGTAATGCACCTGCACACCATCGCCGGCACGGCCGTCGCGACCAACCGGCAAGGGCTCTTGCCGCTCAATCAAACCGCGATGTTGGTTTGCCGCGACATCGCCTATCACGACTACGAGGGAGTCGCATTCGATCTCGCCGAGCGTCCTCGCCTGGTGGCCGATCTCGGTGATAAGCCGCTCATGTTGCTGCGCAACCATGGGACGCTTGCGCTCGGCCCGACCGTCGCAGCGACATTTCTGTCGATGTATTTCCTCGAGCGTGCGTGCGAGATGCAAGTTGCGACGCTGGCCGGCGGCGCGGAACCGGTCGTTCCGAGCGAAGCGGTTCAAGCTCTCGTGCAAAAGCAGGCCCACGGCGGAGGCGACATGGTTTCAAAACTCGCCTGGAACGCCCTCATTCGGATGCTCGACGCAAAAGATACGTCGTACCGGAATTAAAGAGGCCGGAACTCAGCGCCTAGCGCGCCGAGTCCGGCCGAGTTGCCTGGTTCCGCCTAGCGGGCGACGATCGAGAGCTGTTGCACGTCGAGATCGTACTCGCCGGGTGCGACGAGCTGATTCGGGTTCGCGCAGATCACGCTGCCGTCGGGTCCGAAGATCACGACCAAGCCTGGCGGTCCGCATTGGACCTGTTGCAGCTGGTAGTTCATCAAGAGCGTCGCCCCCGGACTGCTCGGTTGCACTTGATACGACGTGTACGTCTGCCCAGAGTAGACGATCGAGCCGTAGATTGCGGCGCCCACCGCGGCGCTAGCCACGCCGATCGCGAATGGACCCCAGAATCCGCCGCCCCAATAGTTGTACGCTGGGTACCAGGCGACGCCGCGATTCCAACCCCAGCCGCCGCCATAGTAGTGCGGGTTGACGATAACGGTGCGGTTTCCGTGATAGCCGTTATAGTAGCCGTTGTTGTTGCTGCCGGGCGGCCGATAGTAGTTGCCGCCGCCATTGTTGGGTGGGCGATACCCGTTGTTTCCGCCGTTGCCACCGTTTGGCGGACGATAGCCGCCGCCGTTACCGTTGTTTCCCCCGTTACCACCACTCGGCGGACGATAGCCACCGTTACCACCGTTGTTTCCACCGTTGCCGCCGCTCGGTGGACGAGCACCGTTGTTTCCGCCGTTGCCGCCGCTCGGTGGACGATAGCCACCGCCGCCGTTGTTCCCGCCGTTGCCGCCGCTCGGTGGACGAGCACCGTTGTTTCCGCCACCGCCGCCGGATGGAGGCCGGTAACCGCCGCCGCCGGGTGCGGGACGTGCTCCGGCGCTGACGTCACTGTTGAGATTAAAACCGCCGCCGGGCCTTGCTCCGCCTCCGCCTCCGCTTGGCGGGCGTGCACCGCCTCCGCCTCCGCTCGGCGGACGTGCACCGCCTCCGCCTCCACCCCCGCCACCGCGACCGCCGCCACCACCGCCGCGCTGCGCGGACGCAGCCAGCGGTGCGAACGCGAGCGAGAGCGCGAGGCCAAGCGCAAGTGCGCGCCTCATTTCACGTCTCCGTCGATCACGCCGTCGACCGTAATGTACGTTCCGATGCGCGTCTTCAACGCGATGAGGACGCCTTTCGGCGGTAGCCGCGATGACGTGTGCGACATCGGCTGGTTCGAGTTCGTGAGATTCACGTACACGGTCCCGGACTCAAGATCAAGGGGTTTGGTTTGACCGTTCTTCTGGAGTGAAACGCCCGAAACCAAACAACGTTGCAACGCGCCGACCATGAAACAGGCCGCTTTATCGATGATTAATTTGTCTTTGCCGTCCGGAGAAGTTACGGTTAGCGAAGTGTTCTTGATCAGCGTAATTCCGACGCCGGGATACCTCTCCGGATCTTTACCGGCTTTTTGTATGATCGACACGCCCTTGGCGCCCGCGACCGTCCCGAGGGACACGGCGAAGGCCACGCAGGCCAGCGCGCAACCAACTCGCGCGAGAAATCTTTGATGAGATGAAGACATGGAACCAAACCTCCCGGCGTGCGCATGAGCAGCACCGAACACTCGAGCTTCTGCGCCGCATCCGGAGAGCCTGGGAGGGGGAGGTGGCTACTCTCGGCGACGCCTATATAGCCTAGGCTTTGAAGATGGCGTCGGGTTCCCGTTTCCGGAGGACCGCGGCTTTCCTGGGAACGGCCGTTCTCGTTGGAACTGGCTCGTTCGCCTCCGGGTGCGCCCACAAAGACGAGAATGCAGCTAACGTCGCGGCGCCGGCTCCCGTCGTCCTCGTTACCACGCTGCGCGCGCAGACCGTGCCGATCACCGAGCAGTATCAGGGCACGACCGGTGCGATCGAGTCTGTCGAAGTCCGCGCGCGCGTCGAGGGAATTTTGGAGCGCGCGCCATTCAAGGAAGGTTCGCTCGTCCACAAGGGTCAGCTGATCTTCGAACTCCAGAAAGACAAATATCAAGCGACCCTGCTCGCGGCGCAGGGCGCACTTTTACGCGCTCAGGCTTCGCTGCACCAAGCCGAGGACACGGTTCCGGTTCTTCAAGCCCAGGCGAATCTCGCGCAGAAGCAAGCCATTCTCGAGCGCGCGAACATCACGGTCAAGCGCGTCACGCCGCTGGCCGCCGACAAGGCCCTACCGCAAAAAGATCTCGACAACGCGATTCAAAGCCAGCTCGCCGCGGAAGCCGACGTGGAAGCGGCCCAGGCCCAGCTCATCAACGCGAAGGTCGACCAGAAGGCGTCGATCGAGTCCGCGAAAGGCCAAGTACTCTCGTCGCAAGCCGACGTCGACAACGCGAGGCTCAACCTCAGCTATACGACGATCTACGCGCCGGTGACCGGCCTCATCGGATTCTTGAAGTTCGACGTCGGCAACGTCGTCGGCAGTACGGGCAACGAAGTGCTCGACACGATTACGACGGTCGATCCAATCAAAGTCAACTTTGCGGTCGACGAAAATACGTACCTCGCCTTGGCCGGCACCCGGCACGCCTCGAGCGTCAAAGCTCTGAAGGATCAACCGCTCAAACTGCTGCTCGCCAACAACGACGTTTACGCGCACGCGGGTTCGCTGTATTCCGTGAACCCGACGCTCGACACGAAAACCGGCACGATCGCGGTCGAAGCCCGTTTCCCAAATCCCGACGGGCTCATCCGGCCCGGTCAGTTCGCGCGCGTCGGGCTGGTGGTGCAGAACCGCCCGAAGGCCGTGCTCGTTCCGCAGGTGGCGATCGTGCAGACCCAAGGCGTCAACACCGCCTACGTCGTCGATGCGCAAGGCATCGTCGATTTGCGCACGGTGACCCTTGGCCCGCAGTTGGGTGACAGCTTCCTCGTCGACGACGGCCTCAAGGCCGGCGACCGGGTTATCGTACAAGGGACGCAAAAAGTGAAGCCGGGGATCAAAGTAGTCGTACAGGCGAGTTAGCCGTGTCGCACTTTTTCATCAAGCGCCCGATCTTCGCGATCGTCGTCTCGCTCGTCATCGCCCTTATCGGCGGCCTTTCGATTCTCGCGCTTCCCATCGCGATGTTTCCGCCGATCTCGCCACCCGTCATCCAAGTGCAAGCGACGTATCTTGGCGCAAACGCATCGGTCGTCGAGAAATCGGTCGCATCGGCGATCGAGAATCAAGTCGTCGGCGTCAACAACATGATCTACATGCAGTCGACGAGCACGTCCAACGGACTCTATACGCTCAATTGCACCTTCAAGGTGGGCGCCAGTCTCGAACAGGCTTTGATCGACGTGCAGAATCGCGTGCAGCAAGCCTCGGGATTTCTGCCGCAGCAGGTTACGACCTACGGCGTCACCGTCAAGAAGGTTTCGCCGCAGCTGCTCATGGTCGTTTCGCTGTATTCGCCGGACGGCGCGTACGATTCGGTATTTCTCAGCAACTACGCAACGATCAATATGATCAATCCCCTGCTCTCGGTTCCCGGCGTCGGCAGCGATTCGGTCATCGGTCAGTTCAACTATGCGATGCGCTCGTGGGTGCGTCCCGATAAACTCGCAAAGCTCGGATTGCAGCCGAGCGACCTCGCCAACGCCATCCAAACGCAGAACGTCCTCATACCCACCGGAGCCGTCGGACAACCGCCGGCCAGCAGCACGGCTCAGTACCAGCTTTCCGTGAATCTACCGGGCCAGCTCGAGACGACCAAGCAATTCGCCAACATCATCGTGAAATCGAATCCCGACGGCTCGGTGTTGCGTTTAGGGGACGTCTCGCGCCTCGATCTCGGCGCGCAACAGTACGTGACCATCGGGCGCACGACGGGCCTTCCCTCGACCGTCATCCTGTTGTATCAGACTCCGGACGCCAACGCACTCGCCACGGCGAAAGCAGTCCGGGCGACGATGGAACAGCTGAAGGCCCAGTTCCCGCCGGGTCTCGCCTATTCGATTCCCTACGACAGCACGCTTTTCGTCAGCGACTCGATTCACGACGTCGTGACGACGCTGTTCGAAGCGATCGGGCTCGTCATCCTTGTCGTGCTGGTCTTTCTCGGGAGTTTCCGGACCGCGTTCATCCCGATGCTCGCCGTCCCGGTATCGCTGCTTGGAACTTTTGCAGCCTTCGTCGCGCTCGGCTTCAGCATCAATACGCTCACGCTGTTCGGGTTGGTGCTGGCGATCGGTCTCGTTGTCGACGATGCGATCGTCGTGGTGGAGGCGGTCGAGAAGCACGTTGAAGACGGCCTCGAGGTCGAAGCGGCGACCGAAAAGGCGATGACCGAACTGCAGGGCCCGGTCATCGGCATCGCGCTCGTGCTCGTCTCGGTCTTTTTGCCGGCGGCCTTCATCAGCGGAATTACCGGCCAGCTCTACCGGCAATTCGCTTTGACGCTCTCCGTCTCGGTCAGCCTTTCGGCGTTCGTCGCGCTCACCTTGACGCCGGCACTCTGCGTGATGATCTTACGTCCGGGCCGCAAGCGGTTGTGGGGGCCGTTCGGCTGGTTCATCGAGCGCTTCAACGTCCTTTTCGCGCGAACGACCGACGGCTACATGGCGATTCTGGGCTGGCTCTTGCGCCGCAGTGCGCTCGTTCTCGGGCTCTTGGCGGTCTTCTATATCGCCGATGCCTATCTCGGCTTGACGCTGCCGGGCGGCTTCGTTCCGAACGAAGATCAGGGCGTTGCCTTCCTGCAGATTCAGCTTCCCTACGGGTCGTCGCTCAATCGAACCGACGCCTTGACGAAGCAGATCGAACGCGACGTTCTCAAGATGCCGGGGGTCAAGGACGTCGTGACGCTGGCCGGTTTCAGCATCCTCAGCAGCGTTAGCACGTCCGATACGTCGAGCCTCATCGTAACGCTGGAGCCCTGGGACCAACGCAAGAGCAAAGCGCTGAGCTTGCGTTCGATCGTGACCAACCTGTACGCAAAACTGAACAAGTACCCCGAAGCGCAGATCTTCCCATTTGTCCCGCCCACGATTCCCGGACTCGGAAATTCATCCGGCTTCAACTTCGAACTCCAGGATCTGTCGGGTCACAGCGTGGGCGAACTCGCCAAAGTCGCCGACTCCGTCATGCTCGCGGCTTCAAAGCGTCCCGAACTCGCGCAGCTGCACACGACGATGCGGCCCTACGTTCCGCAGATCGCGATGGATATCGATCGCAATAAGGTAAGCGCGCTCGGTTTGAACGTCAGCGACGTCCTCTCGAACCTTCAAGCCTACCTCGGCGGCCTGACCGTCAATCAGTTCACCCTGTTCAATCGCACCTGGAACGTCATGATTCAGGCCGAGCCCAGATACCGCATCGACCAGAACAGTCTCAACGCGCTCTACGCACGCAACAACAACAACCAGATGGTGCCGATTTCGACCGTCGCGAGCTGGCACCGCGCCTCGGGCGCCGACGTCATTCAGCGCTTCAACACGAATCGAGAAGTCGAGATCTTCGGGCAGAACTCGCCGGACTACAGCAGCGCGCAAGCCTTGAGCGCAATGGCCGAAGTCGCGAAGCAGACGCTCCCCAAAGGTTATGGATTCGGCTGGTCCGCGACCGCCTACCAGCAAGTCAGCGTGGGCAACACGCAGAGCCTGATCTTTGCGCTCTCCCTCATCCTCGTGTTGTTGTTCCTCGCGGCTCAATACGAGAGCTGGCTGACGCCGGCCGGCGTCATCGCCGGGGTTCCGATCGGCATCTTCGGAGCTTTCCTTTCGGTACTGTTGTGGCGGCTCGACAACAACGTGTACGTGCAGATCGGCTTGATCATGCTGATCGGTTTGGCGGCCAAGAACGCGATCTTGATCGTCGAGTTCGCACGCGAGCGGCGTCGCGCGGGCGTGCCTATTCTCGAGGCCGCCGAACAGGGCGCGCGACTTCGCTTTCGTCCGATCCTCATGACCTCGTTTGCCTTTATCATCGGCGTCGTGCCCTTGATGCTGGCCTCGGGTGCGGGTGCCGCGTCACGCCATTCGCTGGGATCGACGGTCTTCGGAGGGATGCTCGCAGCGACGTGTCTCGGCGTGTTCTTCATCCCGACGCTGTATGAAGTGATGCAGCACCTCATCGAACGGGGCGCGAAAAAGACGGCGGCTCGAAGTCCGGCGCCGGCGCCGCCCGGCGCCCGTGAAGGGCCGGCGTGAAACTCGCCCTTGCGACGGCGTTCCTCCTGGCCGTCATTGCTTCGTGCGTACCGAACACGCCCTCGCAGCCGCCGGATTCGCAGCTCCCGGCGGAGTATCGTGGAGCGGCCGGCGAGACGACGATTTCGCTGGCCGTCTCGCCGTGGCGGAAACTGTACGAGGACCCGGTCCTCCAGGCGTTGATCGCAAAAGCACTGCAGAAGAACTATACCGTGCAGCAAGCCTACGCCGCCGTGCTTGCCGCCAAGGCGAACCTGGATATCGTCGCCGGCAATCAGCAACCTCAAGTCGGTGCGACCGTGCAGGCTCCCTATGAAGTCAACGCCGGTCAGATCTCGCGGCTGACGCCTACGACGGAATTCGGACCAAACGCCTCGCTCAGCGCTAGCTATCAGATCGATCTTTTCGGCAAGCTCGCCTCGGCGACGTCGGCGGCTCGCGCGCAGCTCTTCGCAACGCAGGCGGCTCGCAACGTCGTGTACGCCACGCTGGTCAGTCAAGTCGCGAGTGCCTATTTTCAGCTGCTGGAATTGGATGCGGTGAAAAACATCACCGAGAGTACGGCCGCCGCACGCAAAGAGAACGTTCGACTCACCCAGCTCAGGGTCGACTACGGCGACGTTTCGATACAAGATCTGCTGCAGGCGCAACAGGCGCTCTACGAGACCACCGAGCAGCTGCCGCTCATCCTCCAGAGCATCGCCCAGACCGAAGATGCGCTCTCCGCGTTGAGCGGTGAATACCCGCACTCGATTGCGCGCGGCCTTTCGCTGGAGAAACAGATCGCGATGCCGGAGGTTCCGCCGGCCGGGGTTCCCAGCGAGTTGCTTGCGCGCCGGCCGGACGTGGTCCAGGCGGAGTATACGTTAGCTGCGGCCGATGCGAACATCGACGTTGCGCGCAAGGAACTCTATCCCTCGCTGAGCCTGGGAGCGAGCGCGAGCGTCTCAGGCACGATCGTGAACGGCATCAATCTGCCGGCGATCCTGGCTCCCGTCGCCAACATCAACGACGTTTTCTACGGGCCGCAAGGCCTGTTCGCGCTCGTCCCGGAGCTGACGCAGGCGATCTTTTCCGGAGGCCGGCTTCAGGCGAACGTCCGCCTCTCGCAAGCGCAGCAACAGGAGGCGGTCGCGTCGTATTTGCAGACCGTGCTGACCGCCTTTACCGAAGTTGCGGACGACATCGCGGCGTACGATCAGCAGCGTGCCTACCGGGTGCAAGTCGGCCTCTACGACGTCGCTCAAAGTCGCGAACGAACGGTACGAAGCCGGCGAGACCTCATATCTCGAAGTTCTCAACGCGGAGACGCGCAGCTATCAGGCCGACGCGAGCCTGGAGCAAGCGAAGCTGAGCGAACGCCTCGCGCTCGTGCAGCTTTATCTTGCGCTCGGCGGCGGCTGGCAGACCTAAACGGTCGACGTCGAAGCCATCGCTGCGAGATCGAAGTGCTGGAAGCCGCCGGCGGCGTCGCTTTGTCCGATGGCGTACGTCCGCGCGATGTCGGCTTCGTTGTCGAATCCGAGCAGCTTGGCGGGAAGCAGCGACTTGGGCCGCAGCAGATAGAATTGCGTATCTGAGAGAACGATCTGCAACTTGCGCAGATCGTCGACGGACACTGCGGCTAAGCTCGCGAGTTTGGCCACGTACTCGTTCGTCATCTGATTGAGTGCTTGCAGGAGGAGCGACTGCAGGTACGCGATCCGAAGCGTTTGCTCGATGAGCCGGCGTTGCATCGTGTCGAACGAGCCGATCGAGATCTCGACGGCGTTGTCGTACGTCTCGCTGTGAAAGGCGGGATTGAGGACGATTGCATCGACTCGCAGCGCAATTGCTCGCGCGACATTGACCGGCGTATTGGCGGTAACGCCTCCATCTACGTACGAGCAGGGTTTCCCGTCCGGTCCGGGCAGGATGACCGGGTCGAAGGCGATCGGCACGGCTGCCGACGCTCGCAACTGGTCGACGAGCAGTGCGCGCGTCGCAGCACGTACCGGAACGTCACGCCCGACGGACAAGTGAATCGAGGTGAGGGCCAGTTCCAGCTTCTCCGGAGTCGTGTTATCGGTTGCGAGATAGAAATATTCCGGAATCTGTAAGGTGAGATTGGTAACGGCCCAGAGCATCGGCGTGATGACGGGCGCGTTGAAATCCAGATACCCAATGAGAAACTTTCGCAGATGCTCACCGTCGAGCACGCCTTTTTCGTCTTTAAAAAGGCC